>Ga0187893_10012622_pt1 | contig 11938 bp, 7 predicted proteins | sample MA1701074metaG_FD_139574 | JGI IMG/M metagenome (GOLD analysis project Ga0187893, IMG submission 139574) | White microbial mat communities from a basaltic lava cave in the Kipuka Kanohina Cave System on the Island of Hawaii, USA - MA170107-4 metaG ... | reverse complement strand
TATTTTCATTGAGGTTGCTATCATTTGTGCATGTTACATGAATCAGGCTTTCCCACTGCCCACCATAGGGAGCCCCACAGCTATTTTTAACTTTAAAAGCAAAGTCTTTGCCATCAACTCTACAGGATAAAAATGGTCCATCACACTGCATGAGCGCGTTCAAGTCCTCTGCATCTAAGCCTAAGGCCCGGCAAATACCTCTTGAGTGTAGCTGCATATCCTGCCACAAACGACTATTTCTCTCTTTTATTGCCTTAATGTGTGCGTGAAGGTCGTAGCGCTTTCCGCGCAAATTGCCGGCAATGTCTTTTTGCCACTGTTCAGGAACAGAGTTTTTGAGCAGACCTGGATTTTTAGCTTCACTGTTAAGTGTTGGATCGCTAAGGCAGAATGCCACGATAGTTCCTTTAACTTTACAGCTCTGAGAAAAAAGAATAAACAGTTTATCCCTTACAAAAAAAGATAAAAACCCATGTCTAGCTAAATATTCAACACCGCAGAATCGTATATCTGGCTGAAGATACTCTTGAATAAATTCGAGATCATCATCTGAAAGATCCAAGGCCTCCCTATAAAGGTGTGAGTGCTCCTGTGGATCTGCTGCCAGCCCTGTTTGCAATCCAGCTACTGAAGAAAAACTTGAGGGAACTATCATGATATTATCCTTATTTAGTTTTTTATCAATTATCCTAGACTTTATATTTTCAAAATACCGTAACCATTACGGTAATTGTATTTTTGATACAAACCGTAAACAGCTCGCTTCTTCCCCATTAGATAGACGCGCATAGTAGGTTCCAGGTATAAGATCGGGCAGATATAGAGGAGCATTGGTTCTTTCAAGTACAAAATGTCCGGTAGTTGGGTAGGAAACAACAAAGGTAAAGCCTGTTCCACATTCCAACCATTCTAATAAAGAGCTTAGCTTATCTTCTTGATTGAAAAAGATTCTGGCAGCACCTCGAATATCTCTGACTTTTTTGTCATTTTGGATGTACGATAGCTCGCATAATTCATCACAATCTACTTCTGTCTTGATTAGCAGTTTTCCGCCTACCTTCAAAAGCGATAACAACTTGAGAAGATCATCTTTTAACGTCTTTGTATATGTAACAATTCCGTAGGTATCAAGAATTAAATCAAAAAGGTTATCATCGCCTAAGATTTTTTCTGAGGAAATATCAGCAAAAAGTTGCCCAGCCAGGACTCGTACGCGTGGATTTGTAAATACCTCGGAGTGAGCTTGAATTTGATCTTTGCACACACCAAAAGCTGTAATGCCAACGTACTCTGGAGGGCTGTTGCGCATTTCTATAAGTGCTTTTTTATAATGGTCATACAGAGCTTTATGTTCCTCATACCAATCCTCGCTCATTTTGAGACAAAGCCAACTATTTTGGGGAGCTCTATCTGGCCAGTAACGATGCCGTACATTGCCCAGGGTAATTTCATTTTCTATTTCAAGCGAGTACGAATAAAGATCGCAGGCAACCACACAATCGCCGCTGCCAGCATCGAGAATTTTGCCTTGAGGGCCCAATTTAATAATTTCTTCCCATAGATTAAACTTCCACTTTTGAGGGTCGCCTAGCCATGACAGTGGCCCTAATAGCCCATAGTCAATAAGACCTCGTTGGGTTTGCGATCCCATGTAGTACCCATTATCTATGCTTTGACTAAGTGATGTAACTAGGTTAAACCTAAGAGAGGCTAAATGGCTAACCAGTTCATTAAGCTGCTTGTTGCTGTACTTAGCTGCACGATCTTCAAGAGTTGGCAAGTCCTTTGGCGTTGCAACAATGCTCATTACGTTGATGCACAAGTCGACAAGGAGTGGCACTTCCCACATTTGGGCAAAATCAAGAAGTTTCGTGATATCTACTTCGTTATCCAACAGTGCTTCTGGAGTTACCGCCTCTCGACCAAGGTAGAGGTAATCCACAAAAATACGCAGCATCTCCCCAGAAACTTTTAGACTTATGCTTTTTTTTGTACTTTCTTGGAATTGTGAAGGAGACAGGAGCATATTTCGGAATACATTGCCTCCAAAGGCATATAAAACTAAAGAGTGTATCGCAAACTGTTTGCCATCTTTTGCAATCAATGTAAAGTCGCACTCCTTTTTTTCTTCGTACATCTTATAAAACGCCATACACATATCGAGCGGTTTTGTGACCCTGTGATCCCACTTCAAAAAAAATCTTTTTGCCGGTTTCCTTGTAACAGTGTATGGATGATTTATAACCGGTTGAGAAACATCCGACACCTCACAGCGAGCGCCAATGGCTTCGAACAGTTCTTGTAGGTGCGGCAAAATGAGCTTTTCAAAGACCTTTTTATCTTGACCCTTAGCCTCCATCAAATCTACCGGTTGATCAGACTGTTCTCGTAAATAGATTTCGTCACTACCCTCTAGAACAAGAAGAGAAAATGATCCCTGCTCTGTAAAACCTTTTTCTACTAACTGTCTTATGCACTGAATACACTCTTGAATAGCTGGACATGGTGTGGGTTCGCTTCTTAGAAGATCTCTCGCTCGTTTTACGCCAAACAGAGAACAAAATGTGGTTAAAAATAGATCCCGATCAGAAATGATGGAAAAATAGTTTTTTTTCTTAACTGCTTCTACTGCTGGTCCAATATCTATAACAAATGATGAAATACCATTCAGAAAAGCAAAGTTAATAGTCGGGCCTACATGCGCTTCAGAGCGCATTCGTCGATCAAAATAGAGATTTTGTACATACGCATTCATCTCTCTTTGAGATTCGAAGGTGTCTTGCAGAGCTTGTTCAGAGAACGCTGTTAGTAAGGAATGTACTTTAATAGCGGCGCCATCTTTGCTCTTTAGGGTAAAGTCAGTGAGCTTTTCAGCTCTAGCCATTTCATAGAGCGCTTCTGGAAGGCTCTGTTCCCTTTCGGTATTGGCAGGAGTAATCGGATAGCTACAGTGCATTTTATCCCATTTTACAGTGAATTTCTTTACCAATCGCTGCTCTGGACTTTTATCAAATTTTACCATTTGTAACTCGACTGATTCTTGATATGTCGCTCCCAAAAGCTTTGCTAATGGCGTTATAGCTTGAGCAATATGTTTTCGGAAGAGTCTCGCCTCGATTGTCTCTTTTGTCATTTCTGGATCGGCTCGATGTACAATCTGATCTGACGGCTCGATAATAAATAGTCGATTAGCAAAGTCGATTACAACAAAAGAAGCTTCTTTTTTTTCTTTAAAGCTTTTTTCAAAGACTGTTCTAATGCGTTCGATGATTGTTATTATTTCATTTAAATTATCTTCATTTACATTATCAATTAAAAGATGAAGGTCACGAGGAGGCGGAATCAATCGATCATCATCTCTTATTCTGGCACGCATCATTGCCGTAAAGAATACATCTCTAAACATGTCTGTATCAGAAAGCACCTTCCCATAGTCTTTTCGCTCAAGAAGCTCGTAGGTAGATAAAAGTTTTAAGTGGTAGGCGTCTATTGACATATCTTCCTCCTCATTTAGTACTTATTGCATGCAGTATCGCAGCCTCGCATTTTTAAAATTACCGTAACCCTTACGGTATTTTTATTTTTGCCGCTTATTTAACATAAAAATAAAAAATAAGGAGTTTTATGCATAGCGCAAGAGAAATAACTAGAACATTAGGGGCGCTTTTTATATCGCAAGAAGCTGAATTAACGCCTAATGAGGCTACAAAGCGAGTTAATGCGTTATATTGTTACTATACAATGGTTGGGGTGGACGAGAGAAAAGATACACTTTGCCCTACTGATTCGCTAACACTAAAGCAGCAACCATCGGGCATATCTCGCCTATTCGCAGGATTTTATACCCCTAAAAGAAACATCCCCCTCGAAAAACTGGAACAGATTGTTTTGCGTGAGGATGTAGACCCTGAGACACAAACACGTGCAGAATTTGTTAAAAATGTTCTTAAAATTATAGCAGAGGGCAAAGACCCTAATTTACAAAACTTGCAAAGGCTTAATCGGTATCGAAACATCGCTGCTCACGGCATTATGTCGGACAAGGATCGAACAGACATTTCTAAAAAATTAGTTATTTTGGAAACTAGCTACGTAAGAGATGGCAGCTTTTCTGAGGTAAAAAATACAAAGTATGAGAGAACATTTTGGAATGGCATGATTAACCATCTTCTGAGCAAAATATTTGTTCTTCTTCCAAATAAAGAGATTGTTGCTGCGGCGAGCACATGTAGAAGTTGGAGAGCAGCCGCCCTTAATGATACTTTTAAGAATTTAATTACTGCATCTGACAACCACGTTGATTTGTGGGAATCTGAAGCTGATAGAGCGAACCCCCTTGAGAAATTACAGAGAAACCAAGCACTTATTTCGCGATTTACAAATAAAAAACTACAGTCTACCCGTTGTGTGGATGCGATGGTGATTAAAAATGGTGAAGGCGAGGCTATAGCGAGCCAGAAAATATTTACGCGAAACGATGCAGTACTTTTAATTGCGGGTATAGATTGTTATGTTACCGTAGACCATGAAAAAAATATAAAATTTGTCAGTACGACAACGCCAGTACTACTTATTGATAACGAAGTTTATGAAGTCCATTCAAGTAATGACGTTGGGACATCGCGATTTCAAAACAAATCAATCTATATCAGAGGTGACTTCAATAGAAATCACTACAGTTTCTACAACAATACTTTTTTTTGTGTATTGGGCGATAGGAGAGTTCTAAAGCTTACTAAAGATAATGTCTGCACAATTTCTACAAATGCATTGCCAGATGTGAGGTATTTGTGTGTGCTTTACGACCTAGGCTTTTTTCAACAAGAAGATAGATGGTGCGTAACGAATATTAGCACGCAAGAGTTAGAAACGGTGCAAATCCCCAATAGTGAAAAATGGAGGTTTCTCACAGCAGGTGCATCTACTGCTTTCTTTGAAGATGAAGAAAAAAGAATTGTAGCGGTTAACACGAAGACAGGTGAACTGACTGCGACATATACTCTTCCACAAAGCGGCGATGCATACATTTCCTCAGCAACAGTAAGTGATGGAATGCTATTTGTGTTGCATTACCCACTATCACAACAAAACCCTGAATTTAAACTGACCATCTTTAACCAGCAGACAACAGAAATGGTTAAACAAATCAGCATGCCAGGCACAGGGGTTGTACAGCCATTTGGAAACAGAATCTACTTTTTTAAAGTTAATGATACTGGCTGGCTTTATGGTCGGGTGTTCAGGATGGAGTAATCAGCTGCAGAATACCGTAACCCTTACGGTGTTTTGCCCATTTTGAATGCAGTAAAATTATAGGCAAATAATAACCTAAAGGAGAGAACATATGATCCCGTCACTAAACCAAGAGAAATTTGAGGCAATGTGTGAAAAGGAAAATCTAACCTGTAGCATCTGTTTGGAGCCCTACAAGATTCCAACAATTAGTACTAACTGTCTGCATGTTTTTTGCAAGGTATGTATTGAGCCTCTCAAACAATGTGCCCTTTGCAAGACATCATTCAAAGCAAAGCATTTGAAACATCACTTTGAGAAGCAAAATCGGATAGACGAGATCAGCGCAGAGTGTCGTGAACCCGCTCAAAAAGAACAAAATGTGGTTGAGGCGGCGGAAGCTAAATTGTCCAATCTTGCTATTGCTACTCAAGATAGGAAAGAATCAACAGTAGTAAACTGTCAGTCAGCACTGCCCTGCAGGATGCATGAGCTAAGCGATATTAAGGACCTGGTTACCGAAGTGCGCGAAGCAATTGATTATCACTTCAAAGACGGATTTGGAAAAGTAATGATCGTTGGTGGAGTGGATTATAGTGATATTTTTGAAAGTATTTTTAAAAAGGATTGCATACATTATAGTGAAGATTATACCAAACGCGGAAGTCTTATATCAGCCCTTAGCGAACGTATAGTTACATTAAAACCTAAGGTAGTTGTCTGGATTAACTCAAAGTCTAACCCCAATCCCTGCCTGATAGGGGCACAACAGATAATAAAGCAACTAGCGCAACAAGAAATTCTAATTCCTGTACTCTCGGTACGGGTTAATGAGTCTGAAGGCTGCTCGCTTCTCTGTGATCATACCCATGTAACAAATCAACAGGAGGGCAAAAATCCCAATTTAGTGTCGCTGGTTCGAAAAATTGTTGAACTAGTTGGATATGACAGCAGAGGTCTGTTTTCTGAGCTTGAACAATGGGCTGATCTGTTAGGGGAGGAAATAGCAAAGCAACCTGCCGCTTTTGTAGAAGAGAGCAATCACTCGCCTGTTCCTTCGCAGCAGGCACTCTTGCCACTTGCAGCAAGAGGCTGTGTGCGGCCACTGCCCTGCATGATGGATGGGCTAACTGCTCCTGCAACCAAGGATAAACTATTTAACCTGGCTCGTGAAGTTGTGAAAACATTTGATTGGGACTACCGAAAGGGAACAGGAAAAATACTGATTATTGGTGGAAAGGAATATCTTGGCTTTTTTGATAAGATTTTTCGTGAGGTATATTTAAGTGAGGCGTATACCAGAGAGGAAAAAGGTCCTACAGCTCTAAGCAAAGCTATACGCGATCCCAAGATACACCCTCATGCGATTGTTTGGGTTGACTCAAAGTCTAACTGCGAAGAGATGCGCAATCCAAAATCGCAAAAAGGCGAAAAATGGCGCATGGCACTTGAGACAATACAAGAACTAAAACTCCCAGTAATCTCTTTGCGGGTTGGTGAGTTTGAAGGATGCTCGTTCATAGGTGAGCATTTTCATGTAACACATAAAGAGCCTGGCAAAAATCCTAATCTACTATCTGTTGCTCGAACAATTATTCAACTGCTTGGTAACTATGAAACGACTCCTAAACTGTATCCTCTAGAAGAAAGTGCCGATGCTTTAGAGGTGCAAGCAAAGCTGCCACCTGCTTATGTAGAACTGGCCCCTTTGCCGTCTGCTCCTGCGCCAGCGGCACCCGCTCCAGCCCAAAAGCCTACAGCAAACCCAAACCCGTTTGCTGCTAGTATGAGCCGTACCATTCAGGAGGCTGAAGCTGCAGATGAGGCGAAGTATGCTCAAACTATAAAGGTTTTAAGCGACCTATTTGATTCAGGTTTAAAAGAACATAAACATAAAACCATGATATTTGACGTTAGTGGCTTACCAAAAAATGCAATTGAATTCTTTATAACAGCTGCTAGGGATCTTCGGCTACCTGTCAAGAGATATACCTATACAGGGGGAGACGATGTCCATATTACAAATCCAAATGGCACAGGGAAAGACAGCCATCGCTATTCAAATATAAGCAGTTGCATTAACAAGAAAGAGGTTTATTCAATTGCTAAATGGTAATCTTCTAAATATTGGTTATTAAAATAATACTTGTCAAAAACTAGCTTATTTGATACAATATTTCTTATTAAATAGGAGCATATTATGGCAATTAGGGGAGTAAATAATTATGAACAGTTGATGGCTATCGCCAGAAGGTCTATGAGCGAGGCAGAATCTGCGCTTGAACGCACAGATGAAACCGTCTTGCTTGGACTGTTTGATACGGCTCAAAAATTTATTGATTTTACGAGAGAAGCACCATTTGTAGCTAAAAAAACGGCAGCTGCTCATGAGTTTGCAAGCCTCTTTGACTCTTCAGATAAAATAATAGCCTTAGCAAAGCATTCAGAAGAGGCCGCCAACATTATACTTGAAGACCTTGGTGAAAAGGCTTTTGATTTATTTGATACTGCAGAGAAATTGACCGCCTTGGCAAAACATGCGCCAATGGCCGCAGAGCATTTGATGGAATCAGGTGCAGAAAAGGCAGCAGCACTTTTCGATTCTGCAGAAAAAATCATAGCGCTAGCAAAAAAATCCCCTGGAGCAGCCTTTGCAGCTGTATGGGCTGCTAATTATGCTAAAAATATAAATAAACTCTTTACTTCCGCAAAACAGGTAATTAAATTAGCAAAAAAATCACCGGAAGCGGCTCTTGGAGTGGTCGAGCTAGGCAAAGAGTCTATCGCCAAGCTCTTCGATAAATATTCCATATTAAAGCTCTTTCCCCGCAGCAAGAAAGCAGCATGCAAAGTAAACAGATACCACAATATATCCTAGAAAATACACTAGGCTGACAAAATACCGTAACGTTTACGGTATTTGAAAAATAACGAATGATAGATACTACTTAAAAGTTTATACCATTTTTTATGCCAAATTTAACAGATTTTTTTAAAAATAACGATAAAAACCAAGATTCGCTAGGGAAGATGATCGAGCCGCTCAAGCGATCATTTGGTATAGATGTCTTTTGGTACAGCACTATAGAAGAAAATGGGCAGTTTAGCACCCTCTGCACCTATGACGATGCCTTTGGCTATTTTTGGGAAAATGGGTGCTATCGGGATATGGGCTTTTATGTCACTCCAGCACGCTTAAAAAGTGGCTATTTTCTTCTCGATCATGATGCTGACTACAAAAAGTATATGGATGGCAATCCTGCAGAATACCCCCTTTTTCACCCCTTTCTTATCATAAGAAAAGAGAACAAAAACAGGGCAAATCTGTTTGGCTTTGCTTCTAAAACGATCACGCCCACCCTCCCCTCGCTCTATATCAATAACCTTTCACTCTTAAACAGCTTTGTAGATTATGTCATGGAAGACCCCAAAGACAAAAATTGTCTTCTTGACCTTATTGAATTAGTTGGCCATGACGCTTTTTACAAGCGAAATTATGGTGATGCCTACATCGCAAATCCCGAGCAGAGTAGAGCGTTTCTTAGACAGATTGGAGTAAGTAGAGAGCTTCTCACAGCCGCCTTGGGGCTCTCTTCTCGCGAAAAAGAGGTGCTGCTTGCCTGCGTAGAGGGCAAAACAGCTGCACAAAATGGGCAAGAGCTGCACCTATCTCCTCGCACCGTACAGTCCTATCTCGAAAACACTAAAAATAAACTCGGCATTTTATCCCGTGAAGAGCTTCTGGAATGTGGAAAGCTGCTCAAAATGGGCGGGTTTTTGTAAGAAACTCTAAGGTGCCAGCAAAATTAGCTATGCATTTGATGTGGACGCAAAGAGATTTGAGAAGCTATTCTTAGAGGCCTAAGGAGCTGAAGACCATGCCATTTACAACACGTTTTGCAAAAGAAGCTGATGTGCCGCTCATCTTACAGTTCATTCGTGAACTTGCAGAGTATGAGCAGCTGCTGCACGAGGTAGTGGCAGATGTTAACACGCTGCACACAAGCCTTTTTGTTGACCCCAAAGGGCCAGAGGTGCTTATCGGTGAAGAGGATGGCATCCCTGTCGCCTTTGTGCTCTTTTTTCATAATTTTTCTACATTTCTTGGGAGAAAGGGCATCTACATCGAAGATCTCTACATACGGCCGGAAATGCGCTCTAAGGGCTATGGTGAAATGCTTTTACAGGCAGTATTTGGTTTAGCCAAAGAGCGCAACTGCGGCCGAGTAGAGTGGTGGGTACTTGACTGGAATGAGCGAGCGATCAACTTTTACAAAAAAATTGGCGCCGTTCCAATGTCTGATTGGACAGTCTTTCGGGTTACTGAAGAGAGGTTTCTTCTATAGCAGGGCAATTTCTCTTTGCTATAACGCAGGCCTATATCCTGCAACTCATTGTATATCAAACACCTAGGGCGCTGCCCTTATCATTACCCTTTTTTTCAAATTTACCCTTGTCTCGATCGTTTTGTGCGCCAAAGGCGCAAATTAATAGTAGCCCATAGTGTAGCGCCGATAGGTGCAAGCTATGGGAAAAGAGATAAGAAATTTATCGAGTCGCGTCAGCGACGAATTGCCCCATGATTCCCATAGCTTGCACCCATCGGTGCTACACTATGGGCTACTAATAAAATGTTCCCTTGGAACATAAGACAGACTCTTAAGAACGTATCAAGAAAACTTGATGAAATTGCCCTGTCTTCTATAGGTACTTTGTCGACACATAGTCAACAGCTACGTTGCTATTTGCCTTATTATCGAATTTCGAGGTTGCATCTCTTTTTGCTGCCACCTGCATAACAAGATCTCCATACTCGCTTTTCATTAGGCCGCCCATAAAATGGACTGGGGCGCCTTTTATGCCATGCCGTGTGGTAAAAGTATCAAGTTGATCTGCTACATAATCTATAAAATAGCCATGTACGATCCTTTGTGAGACGGTATCACCTCTAAAGGCAGCATCAAAAACTGCTCGCTGAAAGTGGGCAACTTGTTTCGGAGTAATCTCTTTTTTTGCGATGTTTGCGAGAACATCGAGCACTTTTTGGCTTCCAAATGCTGCTTTAAACCACTTTGTAAGGGGGGTTTTCTCCCCTTTTTCAAACTTTCTAGCTCTTACAGCTTTGATGCCTGCCATGCCGATAGCATATCCTGAGGCCTTATCATCTTCAAGCCCCCATCCGCCGAGCCTAAAAAAGTTGTTCTTTTCATCGAGCAGTTTACCTCCAACCTTACCAAAGATGACATGCCCTGTTCCGCACACTACGGCAACGGCATTTTCTTCTGGTATTGCATTCAAGGCCATCTCTACATCGCCTTGTAGATCAAGCCTATCTTGAGAAATACCTATTTTTTCAAAAATAGCAGCAACTTTTGCTCTTGGATCAGGCCGTGCCACCCCTGCCATGCCTACAACAGTGCGAACAGCATGATTCCACGCGCAGAGCGGCTGATTACCACCAACATAGACTTCCTCAAACAGGCTCCTCAGGGCTCTTTCGACCCTTTCTTCCCCATCAAAGTTGATATTTGCCCCCTCTACAACCGCGCAATCTACCTCTTTGCCATGCTGTCTCAAGGGAAGGCATTTTCCTTTACCATCAAGCACCCTACATTCATACTTACTGCCTCCACCATCAATACAAATATATCGCGGACCTACATAGGCAACTTCAATAGTATGCATAAACAACTCCGGTTTTATTATGAAAAAAGAAAAAGAGTAAGCAGTTCTCTGATTTAACACAATTAAAAGGGCAAAAATGTCGTGGCCATGCGCCGCAAAGCCTCCCAGCCGCGATCAAGAAGTGAGTCGTGGCTTAAGATGGCAGATACTTGGTGTTCTGGATTTTGGTTTGATAACTTGATCACGCTATGCCTTCCAAGGGCTGTTGTACGGCAGTGTGAGCCGCTCAGGCAGTCTACAAGCTTCATTGTCGCCATAGCGACCGAATGGATGGGCAGCAGTCCTTCAGGGTATCTGCCAAGATCACGTGCACGCTCAAGGGTCAGCTCTTCTTTATGGAGGATGTTTATTTCAACATCTACCTTATTAGGATCGCATTCATGGCCAAGATGTGCCTCTCCAAAGTGGTGTGTGCAGTCTTCTGCTTCCCAGTAGTAGATAATACGTACTTTTTGGGAGGCCTCCTTTACCCGTTCTGCATAGAGTTTTGCGCTACGCGCTTCTATACCAGGGCCTGCATGAAGGGAGATCTTTTCAAATTTTAACCCAAACTGGATGGCATCGCGCTTTAAGTGGGTGGCTCCAAGGCTCATGCCAATACCTTCTACAGGCTCATCAGTTGTCTCTACAAAGCCTGCTTGCGGATCAGAAAGAAGGGCATTTGTGCGCTCATAGGTAGTTTGTGGCCCTCTTGAGCCAAGATCTTTTCTTAGATCATCAAAGAGCGAGCCAAAGTTTTCTGTGGCAGAAAGGAGCATGCGCGTGCCGCGATAGAGCACAATATTTCTATGCTGCTTGCCCTCTTGGCCTATATGTTTAAGAAAGTTTTTATAGGCGCCGTCGCCAAAAACTGTCTCATGCACCTTGCAAAAACCGCCATGTGCGTTGCGAAATACCACTCCCTTTGGCATCTCGCGATCGACAAGCCTTTTGGCTACTATACAGCTCCATTCAGTTTCTGAGTGGGCGGATCTGCGCAGTTTTTCATAAATATAAACCCGCTGCTTCATGCCATCAAAAT
>Ga0187893_10012621_pt1 | contig 11938 bp, 13 predicted proteins | sample MA1701074metaG_FD_139574 | JGI IMG/M metagenome (GOLD analysis project Ga0187893, IMG submission 139574) | White microbial mat communities from a basaltic lava cave in the Kipuka Kanohina Cave System on the Island of Hawaii, USA - MA170107-4 metaG ... | reverse complement strand
TTACGATGCGAACTGTCTGCGGGTTCTTCGGTAAGTAGCGCCAATGGGGACAATCGGGCATTCTCTTAACGCTCCGAACAACGAATTGAAAAACTTCGGGCGGGGCTGAATCGCCAAAGCCCGGCATACTGCGCAAAGGCCTGAGAAGCGCTTCTTCTCCTAAGAGAAGTGACGCATTCACCACAGCAAAGGGATCCCAGGCCGTGACGAGCGTGACAAACCCGTTTGCGCCCGTTCGCCGTTTTACCGTGAGGCGCGTAACCAAGGCGTGGGCGCAATCTTCGGAGTCTTCATAAAGTTGCCTCGCGGAAGAGCGGCTTAGGCCCGCAAGCGTGGACAGAACTCGGCCCAGTTTGATTGGAGTAATACCAATGTCGATTCCCAAGGAGACGCCCGCAAGGATGTCGAGGATACGTGGATCGAGTTCCGGTGGAGACAGGACAATGATGTTACGCCTCTGATCAATGAGTTCCCGAAGATTGCATCGATTGTCGTATTCCACATCGAGGAGATCGTGGAACATCAGGGATGCCGTCATTGAGCAGTATGCAATGAAGTCTTGATCAGTAGCTTCTTCCTCTTCTTCGTCTAACCAGCCGGTCGGGTGTGGATAAATAGGGCCACGGCCGTCACCGAACAGGGCGAGAGCGGTTTGACGACGCGATTTCATGTAAGGGTCCCACATCCAAGGAAGGGAATGATCACATTCAAGTTGAACGTAGAAGCGGAGGCAATATGCCCCTGACGGAATTTCAACCCGCAGAAATCGGTCAGTGCCCTCCTCGGCGAAGAACTGTTTCAGTATCGTCCTGAGACGACCGACGGTCTTCCTAACCTTGGGATCGCTCTCACTCGCGCGATAGGTTTTCGGATAGAGGATTGAAGCGAGTTCGCGCTGCTTGATGGGCGGCAAACCTTGAGAATGTCTCTCAAACAGCAACTCCAAGAGCTGACGTGATACCTCCCCACGGGCACCACTGAAGCGATTCGCGCGGGACAGAATTGCGTCTATCAGCTCCAGCTGCCACTCGGGGCCAGTTTGGTTGAGAATTTTCGCGGCATGACGGTAGATGGGCGTGTTCGGATTGAGCTCGCTCAGGAGGTCCCGAGTCTCGATCCTGAATTCGTCCAGATGCGGCACCTGTTCGATTCGAGGTTCCACGAACATGATGAATTCATGTCGCAAACCTCCACCTTTCTTACACGAAAGAGTACCAAACTCTTCAGCGCCATGACGCTGGCCTGTCTGGGTTTGGGTCTCTACGCATTGGCGGGAAGATCATCGCCGAGACCGTACCTGACGCCGGTTGCAGTCAGTCCAGCGCGGCATTCAGAGAACACTCGGGAGAAGGAGATCGATGATGCCGTGGCGAAGGCTCAGCTCCACGTCTTAGACGAAGTGGCCTGGAACGTCTTCGGGACCACCCCGGAGGGTTCATCTACATCGGGCGGCACGGAAGTGTTGAAGGCCGCGGCTTTGGTACTGTGCCGTGATGGCTACGGGCCGGTCGGAGCACTCAAGGCATTTGGCCCGGAGGTATCAGAAAGAGTCTGCTCCGATGAGAAGGCGGCCGGAGGCATGAAGTCGCTGTCGGGCCTAGCGGATCACGGCGACCTCAATGCGGCGACAGCTTTGGCTTACATCTACAACGCAGGCGCGCGCGGTGTTCAGAGAAACGCTTTAGAGTCTCTGAAATGGGCGCGCCTTGCAGCCAGAGCGCGGCTTCCTGCGGGCCAACGCATTGTTGGAGATCACTATCTGGGCGGGGAAAGTCTTCCTAAGGACGATCGAGTGGCATTGGAGTGGTATAGGCGCGCATCGGTGCAAGGTGACTTGCGATCACAGGACACTTTGTGCCGCCAGTATCACGAGAAATCTCCGGACCCGAGTTCTCTCGAATCGTTTTACGGTAGATCGCAACTTGCTCCACCTTTGCGCTCGGACATTTTGGCTTATGCGTGGTGTAGTCTCGCGGCGAGCAATCCTACTGGTGGGGAGGACGCTGCGGAAGTTCGCCGGAGGGCCGGACGCGAGCGCGATCGGGTAGCCGAGACCTTATCCGCCCACCAGCTGGCGACGGCGCAGGGGCGGGTAAGGGAATGGCGGATGAAGTATCCGGGGCTCCACCGTCCGTAGGGAAGCGACATGGGAATCCTGCAAGAGATGTTCCGCGTTCAGCGGCCACCGGAAGACGGCAAAGAAAAACGGCCCGCCTTCGCCGACGCGGATGCATCCGATCACGGCGCGCATCCGCTTGCTCACCGGGAGGTTGGCTTACTCCCAAGTCAGCTCGGGCCGACTGTTCGAAAGCTCCTGATAGTATTCGGTGCTGTTATGGTCCTCGTCGAGCTCACGCAGGCTCGGAAGAACTGGTACGAGGGGAACACTGCCAAGGAAACGGAGCGGCTCGCCAGAATCCAGCAAGAGCGGGAACAGGCAGAGATTGAAGTTGCCGAGAGCGCCTCAAGGAAGAACACAGCGGATGAGCTGAAGGCGATCGCGGACCGTGAAGCCGGTGTGATGGCGGCGATCAAACCCGTGCAGGAGGGTTGGGGCTCTCCGGTTGCGCAAGCGGCTTCAGCTAACATGGCGCGCTACCAGGACGAATACGCGAAGCTCAAGCGCCAGGTCGGCGATTGTGAGCGGACGAAGCGCTGCGCGCAGAGTGACCTCGAACGCCTTACTGGAAAGCAAGATATCTACCGAATGCTGTTTTATTCCACGCGCGGCTCGCTCTACCACCACATTGAGCGCACGAGCGGGAAGGTCACACTTCCGTCAAGTTTCGAAATCGATCAAACCGATCGATGAGCGGCTCGGGCCGACTTGCGGCTCGGAGATCTTTGACAGCTTAGTTCTGTGCTTCCGGAACGAAAAATAGAAGCGACCTTTCAGTGTCGGCTGCTGGCACATTTTGTGGACATCCGTCAACGCGTGCGCGGATGTGCATGTTGTGAGCCAGCACGCTCAACGAAGAATCATGGAAGCAACCCATGAAAATCGAAGAACGAACCGAAACCGAAAGGCCACAAGTAGTGATAGTGGAGTCTAGCAGACCTCGCTACTACGGTCGAGCGCGTTATTACTCAGCTCCGAGGAAGCGGTCCCGAGGCTTTAGCTATATGGGAAGCCTCTGGTACCGGCTGGGGCTCGTCTTCAAGACGATCTTCTGCATGCTGGTGCTGTTCATGCAGTTCTTGGGGCTGGTTTACGTTTTAGGGTCGTAGACACTATGAGCGGCGGCTGAGAGTCCGCGCGGTACAAACTCTTCAACAGCCCCTTTTTGGGGCTGTTGTTTTTGAGGCGTCCAATGCCGTCACGGTGCCGGGGACGCGGAGGTTGTTAAATGAAGGTTGCGACGGTCAGGGTGTTGTCCTTACTCCCGAGCGTTGTAGCGCTGGTGTTTGTAAACGGGTGGGATGCGGTGCGCCGGGCATCGCTGATCAATGGACGACTGGCCACGGCGGCTTCGGACATTGACGGATTTGTGCTGTTTGTAGCGCTCCTTGCATTTGCAGGAGCGGGTATCTTCGGTGCCGCGATCGTTGGACGGCACGTCAGTTGGACAGCGCTCGTCGCCCTAGCCTCGGGAACGCTCGCGGTTACGTTTCGAGGCGACTGGAGCGTCTCGGCGGCTTCTTACGCTCTCGAAGTCGCATTCGGAGCGTACTGCTGGAGGCAGGACCGGAGATATCGTCTTCCGGTTATCGCAGTGCTTCTACTTGGACTCCTTCCGGGTGTGGAGGGCGGAATCTTGGCGGCCCTTGGCCTCTTCATCCTCAGTATGTCTCGTCTTCGCTCGCAGAGCCTTCGCTGGTCAGCATTGAGCGGCGAAACGGTACAGGGCGTTTTCGACTGCCTCTTGTTCGTCTCGGTTGGCAGCTGTATCTGGACGGATCTCCCCGAATTTGTCAGTCCGCAGGCAGCAGCTGCTGCGTACGTGCCGTTTATTCTTGTCGTGTCGGCTGGTCTGAACCAAGGAACTATCCGGCTTCCGGAGGTTCGTGAAAGGTCTGTCGAAGTCCTTCCGCAGGGATCACTCTCGGAGTTTTTGGCGACCTCGACGGCAAGCGACCAGCTTCCCACCTGGAGTGAGGTCAACGAGCGAGTGCGACATTCGACCTACCTGGTTTCAGGAAGGAACGGTGCCGTCGGTGAATCCGAGCATATATTCCTCGGCTACAAGCAGACGCGTGATCCGAACACCAATCAATGGATTACTACCCGTGAAGCGGTGCTTCTCCCCCTTACGCTCCTTTCCGAGCATGTTCATATTCTGGGGCGGTCCGGCACCGGTAAGACGTCCCTAGGAATCATGCCGATCGTCGTCTCCTTGATTCGCGGATACGAGGTTCGAAGCGCGGAGAGGAGGGAACATGCAGAGTGATCCTTCGCCGATCGTGATTATCGATCTCAAGGGTGCGCCGGAGCTGTTCAATACCGTTCGCGAAGAAAGCAACGAAAGAGGACAGGCATTCCTATTTTTTACAGCCGAGCTCGACAAGCCTTCGTACTACTTCAACCCCTTTACGGCCTTGAAGCGGCGGGCTGCCAGTCTGCCACAGCAGACTCAACAACTGCTGGACGGTCTGGGCCGAAACTTCGGTGATGACTATGCCCGGAGTTACTTCACTGGTATCCCGCGCCACCACATCCTTTCCGCACTAAAGCGGTTCGGGACACCAACGTCTTTTCCTCACCTGCACGAGATGCTCGTGAAGAGTCGGCCGAAAGGCAGGCGGAGTCACGACACGGCGGACTTGGAGTACATCGTAGAGTCGTTTTGCTTCTATCCCCAGCTTTTCACCACGGCGGAGCAGGAGAGAACACGACCGAATGGGATTATTTCGTTCGATAGGGTGCTCGAAGACCGGCAGGTGGTCTACTTCTGGTTACCGGCCGCCGAGGAATCAATCGCCGTCCGCGACATCGGCAAGTTCGTGCTTTTCAACTACCTGTCCGCGGCTAAGGAGCGGCAGGATAAGAGGAAGGAGTACCGCCAGGCCTATCTCTTTGTCGACGAGTTCCAACGGCTTGTAGGGGAAAGCCTCCAGATAATTCTTGAACAGGCCAGGAGCTACGGCATCGGCGTTGTGCTCTCAAACCACAGCGCGGCGCAACTCCGGACCTCTTCTGGAAAGAATCTCTGGCCGCTCATTCACGGGAATACCGCTGCCACTCTTCACTTTGGATCGGTCGATCGCGACGAGCTGAAAATGCTCTCCGATCTTTCGGGCGAAGTGTGGAGAGACTCGATGAGGACAAGCGGTGCGACGCGAAGTGCCGGACAAAGCCAGTCCTGGCGTGATTTCTCGGAACAAGCAAGCGTTTCGCTTTCCGAGTCTCGAACGGAGGAGCTCGGACCTCACATGAAGATTCATGACCTTCTGAACCTCTTCAGCGAACCCCAGCAGTTTTTCCTTCACGTCTATCGAAATGTCGGCCTCTCCTGCTTCAATGGATTGCCGATTGCTGTGAAGGGCGTTCACTGTAGCGATCTTGATACCTACCAGCAGCGGGCTGCGTTCGTTGAATGGCCGGAGGTGGACGACGGCTCCGGAATACTTCTCGATCCAGCGGCGCGCGTGGACCAGTTGATTCCCCGCGCGGAGATGGAAGCGATAATCCGAAATCTCTTTGATGACGACCAGGCCTCCCGAGGGTGAACGATGGTGAAGAAGCTCATTCTGACCACGTTAATGGTTGCGCCGTTTCTTGTCCTCCCTTGGCAGCCGAAGGCGCTGAGGTTGAGGATGGAGGCGGCTCCGACGGCTTCCGTGGAGGATAGGAGCACGCAGTCTAGCACTCCGGACGAGAAGGATGTCGAGTTCCATCGCGGCCTCGCTGCAATCCTTGAGGCAGAGTCGTTGAATCCGTTTTCACTCACGACGCTCCTTTCGCAGCAACCGAACCTGAACTTCCGCTTCAGTCGGAGCGGTGCCACTCCGCTTACGGCGAGCGTTCAGCGCTGGTCTCCTACAGTTCTCAAAACCCTCCTTGATGCCGGAGCGGACCCGGACTTCCCTGACCTTGAAGGGTTAACGCCGCTTGCTCACATCTTCCTTCGGGAGTGCGACGAAACTGATGAAGCGAATACGCGGGCGCTCTTGGAGAGATCCGCCCGTGCCGGAGGCCATATCGATTTCCCGAGAGTGTACACCGAAAACCCTTACACGTTGCCCTTTGAAGTGTGGCGAGACGGCACGGTTCGGAAGGTTTCTCTCGTTGAGAGCGCGTTCTTCCATAACAGGCGTGGAGCCTGTGCGGAGCTCCTAATCCGTTACGGGGCCGCGATTGATCGGCACGCTTATGCGCTCTGGAAGGAGACGCGCGCTGATCTGAAGGGCATGGAGATCAGCAGACCCGTTTTTTGAACCACTATGCAAGACCGCGACTCAAAGATTCTCCGGTTTCTCGCTCTCTACCGCGCGGCTCCCCGTGCAGTTATCGAAGCGCAGCACTTCGGCGGCGGAAATGGCGACCACGTTATTCAGCGGCTTCTGGAAGAAGGCCGGATAAAGAGCTATTCGGGACTGCCCGGCGGTCTTTGCTACTACCAGCTCTCGATCACTGAAGCGAAGCAGCTTCATGTCCCGGTGCACCGCGGATTGCCTCACAGCGGAGCGGCACTCCGCGAAGCACTCGCAGTGCTGTGGTTTTGCTGCATGGCCGGAAAAAGACGAAGGCGTCTTGAGCGAAAAGAGATCGGAAAACTCTTTGGCCGCGGCAGGGGTTTTGGAAAACCGCACTGTGCTGAGCAAGGGGAGGGGGGAGGCGTCATCTATCGTGTCTACGCGCCGGGCCCGAACTCTAGGAACGACTATCGGATTCGAACGCTGCGTGAAGAATGCCGGATCGTCCTTGAGCACCCGCAGCTCGCGAAGTGGGTGCTTGCGGGGGCTTTTCGATTTGCTGTCCTCGTCGAAACACCCGGTCGGCTTGAGAGCATCAAGAAGCTCTTGGAAAAGAACGGCCCATGGCCGTTAAAGATTCATTTGGAGCTAGTGCCTGGGACAAATGAGCTTGCAACGAAAATCCGAAAGCTCCGCGAGGAGCAAACGACTCACGCGGGTCCTGAGCGACATCCTGCGGCATAGGCCCGGTCGCTACGGTGTAGAGCTCGACCGTTATGGCTGGGTTTCCGTCGATGAGGTCCTACGGGGACTGAATGCTCTGGATTTATCTGGAGGGGCGCTTACCTTCGAAGACATCGAGCACGAAGTGAACGCTTCTGATGTTTCACGATTTGAACTTCAGGCAATCAGGGTTCGTGCCCGGTACGGTCACTCAGTCCGGGTGCAACTTGAAGGGTCACCGGTTCCGCCCCCCGAGCATCTTTTTCACGGAACGAGCATGAAGGTTCTCGATGCGATTCGCCTATTAGGACTTGTCCCGAGAGCCAGGCGCTATGTTCACCTTGCGGAGCACGATTATGCCGTCCGTGTTCAGTGTAAGTATCGCGCGCATGGCGTTCTTCTGCGGGTTCGCGCAGAAGAAGCAGCACGGTGCTCGGCGGTCCGTTTCTGGAGAGCGAGCGATGTCGTGTGGCTCTCGGACCCGGTACCCAATCAGTTTATCGACCTTGTGGTTAAAGTGGGAGAAGCAGTGAGCGGCGTGGTGCCGTTTGTCCTTGACCCGAAAGACCGGGACGCCATGAACCGCGCGTTCAGAGAGCTTTTTATGGAGCAGGTGGGGTAGGGGACAATCACCACAACTCGTACGGAAGCGAGTTCTCCGAGCAGTAGTCGTGAAAGCTCTGAACCTTCTCCTTCGAATACGCCCCGCCGAACTCCACTACCTGCGGCCCGCTATCAAACTCGATCACCGCATCTGGCAGCTTTTCCGAACTACCGTCCCGCGATCTGAGTATCGCGGCCTCAGAAACCCAACGCTTGACCTGTTCGGGAAAGCGGCCCCGGAAATGAAGGAATACGGAAGCGAGATGAACGTCGTGCGTCTCTTCCTTCTCACGAGGGATTCGTCCGCCTGAGCCGCCAAAATGCCGGCCGGCAAGTTTGGTTGCAACCACGCAGTGAACTCGCGTCGGTGCCTTCGTCCAGCGGTTGCGAAGTTGATAAGAAGTCTTCCCGCAATCGGGCGAAGGATCTCCTGGTCGCCAAACTGCTACCGGTCGAGCAAGTGGCAGTTCGGGATGCATGAGCGCCGGAACGATTTGAAGGAGTCCATGCTCCTGGAGCTCGGAGAGGCGCTTCCACGCGTTCCGCTCCGGGGCGGCTGTGGCAGCCCACCAGGTTCTTCCGATCTGAGGAATGGAGAAGACTCGGACTCGATGGACAAGGGCGTCCAAGATCTCGCTGTCCCGTTCGGAGAGCGCTGGTATCTGCCCACGAGGCACAGGGTCAGTGTATCGTTCCGCTCTTTAGCAGCGTTAGGACAGTGCAAGACTGCGAACTCGACGAATTCTGAAGTGCCCTGTGCAGAATGATTTACAGCTACACGAGTGTTGATCGCGCCACTGGACGCGTGGGAATGGCGATCAGAAGGTGCCTGTCGCGCTGATGATCCCCTGGGCTTGCGCTGCACTGAGATGTGCCAATCGACGGGGTCCCAACGGAGCTCGTGCGGCCCTTCGGCGAGTGCGCGACCCCCTTTACGGAGATTGATCTAAGTCGTCCATAGCCAGTGGCTTACGTCGTGCGCCGATTGCGAAGGCTACTTCAGAACGCGTTCGTAATCCTGTTTCGCATGAACTAGGCGCTCGATGGCAACCCCGCCGCGGTGCGGCCGGTAGGCGATGAGATACGCTTCAAAGTCACGGACCCGCCAGAGCCGAACGCCGGAATGCTTGCCTTGCCGCACCTTTCCTGGTGCGCCCATGCCGGGCATCTCGGCAAGCTCAGCGTAGGTTTTCTCGACGGCGAGGCGAAAGCGCTTAGCGGTTTCGAGGCCACCGTTCTCGGCTAGATAAACGTAATGGATGATGAAGTCGCGCCGCGCAGCCGGACGTTGGACGGCGCGGGCCATCGGCTAGGAGGATTTGCGCTTTCGAAGGAGGTCTTGGGCCTCTCGCTCCATCGCGTCAAAATCGTCTTTCGAGGCTCCGACGTAGTCGCCGCTTTTCTCCGCCTCGTCCAGCAGGGTCTCAAGACGGCGGTCAAAGTGTTCGTCGATGGGAAGCGTCTCGCCGCGGCTGACCCGTTCGAACATCTCAGCCTCCGTTCGGACAAGCTCCGCGACAAACGCGTCGGGATCGGCATAACTGCCGGACTTGACCTGCTTTTCGACGAACTCTTTGAGCGAATCTGGCAGGGTGACGTTCATACGCGCCTTTGAAGGGTTTACTGCTTCCAGCTCCAATTTTACGCGGTTCCGCCCAAACTGTCATCCGAGCCATCCAACGATGAGAACCTCTGCTCGTGCGCAGGACGCGCGTAGTAAAGAGGACATCACCAGCCGAACCGTTATCCGTTCAGCGTGAGGTTGCTTCATCCTACTTGAAAAAACCGCAGCCCCTGGTGTGCCGATAAGAGGTTTTATCGGTCAACAGGGCTGCGCATCGACTAGCGGAAGTGTGCAAGAAAACTTGCGTGCGGATTCCGGCGATGTGAATAGAGCGTTCCGACGATCTGAATAAGCCGTCGAAACGGACGACGCTGGCAGTTGCAATGATGCCTCAAGGCTATTCACATGGTCAAGTGTGGACTTTGCAGTGGCCCCCTTTCCCTTGTCTGAGATAGGTATTCGGAACGGCCCGGAGCGGTCAAGGGCGCGCGGTGTTTGCGCGGCGAAGCGAACCCTTGAGGGCGAGGACCGTTCTGGAAGATGGTGGTGAAGGGAAAGGGGGCCTGGCCGCATTTTGGCAAACGGTGAATCAAGCGGATTCCTCTTCGCCGGACTTGCGCTTTTTCTTACGCAACGACTCGCCCTTCAACTCAATGCGATAGGCGTTATGAATGAGCCGATCCAGGATGCTGTCAGCGATGGTGGGATCGCCGATCTGCTCGTGCCAGTGGGCCACCGGCATCTGCGAGGTCAGGATCATGGAACGGCGCTGGTAGCGATCATCGCAGATCTCCAGGAAGTCGCGGCGCTCGGGATCTTTCAGCGGGGCCATGGCGAAATCATCCAGGAGGAGAACATCGATGCGGGAAAGGCGGAGCAGCAGCCGGCCGATGCTGCCATCGGCGTGCGCCACGGCCAGTTCCCGGAACAACTCGGAGGTGCGTTTGTGCAGCACGGAAAAACCATCCCGGCAGGCTTTTTGCGCCAGTGCGCAGGCGAGCCAGCTTTTTCCAATGCCGGTTGGCCCCAGCAGCAGAACGCTTTGGTGTTGGCGCACCCAATCGCTGGAGGAAAGCGTGCGCACTAACTTGCGATCGAGACCACGGGGGTGCTGGTAATCGACATCTTCGATCACGCCACGTTCCTTCAAGTGAGCCGCCCGCAAACGCCGCTGCAGGGCGCGGTTCTCTTTCCATAGCCACTGCTGATCGACCAACAAGGCAAAGCGTTCTTCGAAGCTGAGCTGGCTGGCTTCTGTGGTTTCCAGTTGGGCACGGAAGGATTCGGCGAGTCCGTGCAGTTTCATCGTGTGCAATTTTTCGATGGTTTGCTGATTTAACATAAAGCTTCCTTTTTGGTTTTTGGAGACGGCGGCGCTACTGCACCAGCTTGGTGGGCGGATCGTAATACCAGGGTCCGCGCAGGTTTTCGTGGCGCGGGCCCGGAGCGACAGATTCCGGATCGAGTACCAACTGGCGGTCCAACGAACGTTTGAGGATGGATTTCAGGCTCTGATAGGAGAAGGCCTGGAGCTGAACGGCACGCTGGCTGGCGGCTTCCAGTCTTTGCCTGGTGTAGATTTTCTCCAAACTCAGAATGCCTAGGCAGGCGCGGTAGCCCATCTCAGGATGCGGCTTGCGCTCCAAAATGGTGCGCACCAGTTCGGCCGTGGCGGCTCCCACTCCTTCGGCCCAGTGAATCAACCGTGACGGCGTCCACTCCAGATGGGCCTGGTGACTCTTGGGCATGTGCGCAGAGACCGTGGTGTGGCGGTAGGCGAGACGGCTACGCGCGTGCGAAGCCACTCGTTTCCCGCGATGAAAAATCTCCACGGTGAATGCGGTCGAGCGGGCCTCCAGCTTTTGTCCGGCGAGTTGATAGGGGACGCTGTAATAATGACGGTCCACCTCGACGTGGTAGTCGATGGAGGCGCGCACGGTTTTCCAGTAGGCCAGCACGTAGCGCTCGGCGGGCAAGGGCTGCAAGGCCGGGCGGTCGAGTTCGCCGAATAGCGTGGTGCGCGAGCCTTCGCGCCTGCGGAAGGGCCGCTGGTTGAGTTTCTCCAGCAGCTCGGCGACGGATTCATGGACTTCCGCCAGCGAACAGAATCGACGATGGCGCAACGCGGCGATGATCCAACGTTCAGCTAGCAGAACGGCATTTTCCACCTTGGCCTTATCGCGCGGTTTGTAAGGCCGCGCGGGCATCACGGCCACCCCGTAATGCAAGGCCATCTCATGATAGGTGCGATTCAGGTCCGGCTCATAGCGGCAGGCGCGATCCACGCCGGTGCGCGGATTATCGGGAACCACCAGCTTGGGCGCGCCTTGGAAATATTCGAACGCCGCCACATGGCACTCGACCCAGTTGCCCAGATCCTGGCTCAGCGTGGCGCGGGCAAAGGTGTAAGTGCTGGCGCCGAGTACGGCGACGAACAGCGAGACTAGCCTGATCTCGCCGGTGCGCGGATCGTGGATGGGAATGGTGTCGCCCGCCCAGTCCACAAACACTTTCTCGCCGGCGCGGTGTTCCTGGCGCAACACCACATCTTGGTTGCGGCTCCAGCGATCGTACAGCTCGCAGAAGCGGCTGTAGCGTGAGTTTCCGGCGAGCATGCGTGACTGCCGCGGGTCGGCCTTGTTAAGTTGAGTCAGTCGCCGGAGGCGACTGATGATGAACCACGGATCGACACAC
>Ga0187893_10012620_pt1 | contig 11940 bp, 11 predicted proteins | sample MA1701074metaG_FD_139574 | JGI IMG/M metagenome (GOLD analysis project Ga0187893, IMG submission 139574) | White microbial mat communities from a basaltic lava cave in the Kipuka Kanohina Cave System on the Island of Hawaii, USA - MA170107-4 metaG ... | reverse complement strand
TATATGTTTGAAGAAATGAAAAAAGATCCGGCTATCAAATTGCAATTAGCTTCTTCTTATGCAAGCATCGCCAACTACTGGAAGTTTTATGATGGAGAAACAAAACAGCTTTTGAAATATGATGTGTATGGACAAAAGAAAAAATCGGAAGAAAAATTCTTAGCTTGGGCAAAAGGCAAACCTGAATATGAGGGCATATTTGATGAATGGGGTAATGCCTATGATGCGTGGACAAAATATGCAAAGCACCGCATGTTTATGAATGAAGGAATTTTTGGTTCACCTATTTCTTCTTATGCCGGTTCGCTTAAGCAACTGGAAATGGCATTGGTAAAGCCCGGCGCTTCAAAAACAGATATTCAAAAAGCCATTGAAGCTGCGGATAACGCAAGAACATCATTTTTGAATGAAGAAAATAAAACTTCGGATCAAAATATTGTTGCTGCTGTCACCATGATGTTTTATAAAGAAATACCGAAGGATCAGCACCCGGTAGGATTTTACGGCATGCTGAAAGATCGCTATGGTTCACTGGATGATGAAAACACCTATAAAAAATATGCAGCAGATATTTTTAAAAACACGATGGTGTTTGATGATGCCCGCTGGAAAGCATTTATTGCCAATCCTGACCCTATTGCATTGCAAGGCGATCCTTTATTTGCACATGCCAGTACGTTTTACGATAATTATAATGGCAAGTATATGCCATATTACCAGCAATTCATGTCGAAGAATATGGAATTGGGCCGGCTATACCTGAAAGGAATAATGCAAATGGATACGGTAAAAGCAAAGATGATGTATCCCGATGCCACATTTACAATGAGAGTAAGTTATGGCGCCGTAAAAGCCTATCGTCCGCGAGATGCTGTGTTTTATGATTATGTAACAACAGCCAAAGGAATTTTGGAAAAATATGTACCGGGCGACTATGAGTTTGATCTTCCGGCCAAACAAATTGAGCTGCTAAAGAAAAAAGATTTCGGGCAATATGCAGATAAGCAGCGCAACGACCTGGTGGTTGGTTTTATCAGCAGCAATGATATTACGGGTGGCAATTCCGGCTCACCGGTACTCAATGGTAAAGGCGAATTGATCGGTCTTTCATTCGATGGCAACTATGAAGCATTAAGCCATAAACTGGCTTTTGATAAGGACCTGAACCGAACGATCAATGTTGATATACGTTATGTGCTTTGGTGTATTGACAAATTAGGCGGAGCGGGTCATTTGATCAAAGAGTTGAAGTTGATGAAATGATTATTTATTTTTAAAGCGTTGAAAATCTCAACGCTTTTTTGTTTTCAAAACTTGTTCATGCATATCGCCAAAACCTTTGCTTATCTTTTTTTCATTCTGCTTATCAGTTCATGCAAGAGCCGTTTCTTCAGGGCGCCTTCAGCCAGTATGGCAAATACTATAATGCCGGGTCAGACTTTTTTTGTTCGGTATACTAATGATTTCAAAAAAAATGAGATTGCTGTGTTTGATTATTTTGGAAATGATTATAGCTCCCCGGCAGAAGAATTTGGAAAATTTAATCAGCACTGGGAGAAAAGGGTATTCAGGATCATTGCCTGGTCAGGTGATACGCTTGAAATAAAGAATGGCGACGTCTTTATCAATCGCCACCGGATTTCGCCACCCGATCTGGCTTTAGCGAATTATGAAATAAGATCCAGCGTGTACATTGACGATCTTGCCAACATAGATCAGTATGGCAGTGCTATGCAACGAAGCGGCGATACTTTCATATATACCGTTGCTCTCTCACTGACAGAGGTTAGAAATTATGAATTAAGAAAGCCGGCTGTTATAAGTGTGCGGCGCATATCGCCTGAAATATCATTGGAAGACACTTTTTTTACAAGACTTTCGAAAAAAGATAAATGGTCTCCGGACAACTATGGCCCGCTGGTAATACCATCGCCGGGAGAAACAATTCAAATTGATTCAACCAATTTTAAACTATTCAAAAATATTCCCGGCGTGCAACCAGGAAACTATACGTTAAAAGAAAAGCTTTATTTTATGTTAGGCGACAATCGTCATAGGGCTGAAGACAGTCGTTATATCGGCCTGATCGCTCATTCAAAAATGTATGGTATTGTCAAATTATAAGATAAATTCGTTTTCAAATAAGTAATTTGTATAACTGCCGGAAGATATTTTTTAGCGCAACTTTAGTTTTCACATCATTTGCCGCTTTTTCCCAAAAGCCGCAGTTCAGCCTTGCCACCGATGTCAGCCTGATTCATAACTTTAAAAAAGGCCAGCGCTATTGGGCTGTGGGGCAAACCGTTTCGGGCCAATTCCATTTTACTCCTAAAGAAACACTATATGTATGGCTGGCTTACTCCAGCAATGGAAAATTTACTAATGAACTAACTGCATTTGCGAAAGACACTGCTACCATACCACAACAGGTAAATTATAAAAATCATGCAAAGCTGCGATTTAATCATTTTTCAATCGGTTGGAAACATTACCTGAAAGGAAGCTATAATGCAGAAGAAAACTGGAATCTCTATGGCTATGCAGGTTTTGGTTTATTATCCGGCATTATTGAAAATAACCAGACCGCTGTTATAGATTCGGCCTCGTATAATATTTCTGTTTTAAGCGGCAAAGGAAAATTCAAACGTCTTACGCTTGATCTTGGTTTGGGTTATGAAGCGCCTGTCGGCGGCGATATATTTTTTTATGCAGAAGGCCGTGTCTTTGTGCCAACAACCGATTATCCCAGCAAATATCTTTTTGAAAATGACAACGCTCCATTCAGCGGTTCTTTTAATTTAGGTTTTCGGATATTATTTCAATGACATCAAGACTGCGGCAAAACAACATTAAACCTTAAACTATTAAACTTTAAACTTTGCAATAAAAATGACCGAAATACTAACAATAAACCGGGTTGAACTTTATAAACTTTCCATTCCTCTCAAAGAGCCTTTTGTTATTTCACTCGGGCCCATTTACAATGCAGAAAATGTATTGGTCATTATTCATACAAAAGAAGGATTTACGGGTTATGGTGAATGCAGTCCATTTATGAGCATTAATGGCGAAAGCATGGATACCTGTTTTATCGTGGGTCAATACTTCGCAAAATTGTTTAAAGGAAAAAATGCATTGGCTATTGAAGAACGGATTACTGATATGGATAAGCTGATCTATGGCAACAGCAGTATCAAAAGCGCCTTTGATATGGCACTGTATGATATTGCTTCGCAACATGCCGGGTTACCATTGTACAAATTTCTTGGTGGCGACAAAAACAAAACGATCATTACCGATTACACCGTAAGTATTGGTGATCCGCAAAAAATGGCAGCCGATGCAGTAAAAATTAAAGAAGAAGGTTATCCGGCCATTAAAATAAAATTGGGCAAACATGGACCAACCGATGTATTGCGTATTAAAGCAATAAGAGAAGCAGCAGGCAATGAAATACCCTTGCGTATTGATGCCAACCAGGGATGGAGCATTGAAGAAGCGATTGAAACATTGCAGGCGTTGAATAAATATAATATCCAACATTGTGAAGAGCCGATACCAAGATGGAATTTTATGCATCTGCCGCATGTAAGAAAAGCAAGTCCTATACCCATCATGGCCGATGAAAGCTGCGGTGACGAACATGATGCCGAACGATTGATCTATATTGGCGCCTGTGATTATTTTAATATCAAGCTGGGAAAATCAGGCGGCATTTTTAAGGCATTAAAGATGGTAAAGCTGGCAGAAGCATCCAATATTCATTTGCAGGTTGGCGCTTTTATGGAATCAAGATTAGCGATGACAGCATTTGCCCATTTTTCTTTGTGTAGTCCTTTGATTGAACATTTTGATTTCGATACGGCTTTAATGTTTAGTGAAGACCCTGTAAGTGGCGGTATTGTTTATGAAAAGAATGGGGTGGTAAAAGTGTCGGAGGTGGCGGGGCTGGGAGCGAAGATTGAAAAAGATTGGTTGGATAAACTACCGGCAGTAATTATTTAGCATTTATCTATATTTAGACATGAGCGAGTTTTCAGTATTTAGATCTTTTTATACAGAAGAAGAAGCTGTTTCCTTCATGTAATTTCTAAGAGAAAAAGGAATTGAATGTTCACTTGATAAATACAGGCCTATTAATGATAAAATTTATGTTGGAATAAATTACGACAGGGAATTTCAAGTCATGGTTAAAAGTTGGGAGTTTAAAAGGGTCAATGATATCCTTGATTTGGAGATCAATCAAAACATTTCGCAAATTGGCGAGGACTATTATTTGCATTCCTTTTCCACTGAAGAATTATTGGAAATAGTTGAGAAGCCTGACGAATGGGGTAATCAGAACTTTCTGATCGCAAAAAATATTTTAAAAGATCGTGGTATTACGATATCCGACACCGACATTTCGCAAAAGAAATTTAAACGACTAACGGAATTGGCGAAACCTGAGAAAGAAGGAAATGTATTTATCATTCTGGGATACATTTTTGCAGTTTTCTTTGGATTCATTGGAATTTTTTTTGGCTTACTTATAATGAACTCAAAGAAGACGTTACCTGATGGCAGAAAAGTGTTTATTTATGACATGAGAACAAGAAACCACGGTCAAATCATTCTAATAATCAGCCTGATTTTACTGGCATTAGTTTTTGTAAAAATGATAAATGCTTCATAATAAATGAGCGATCAATTTTTGTTCCCAGTTTTTTGTTTAATTGGTGCATTATCCTTCCAATCCCATAAATGCCTGCATGCATAGGTTCTGTATGGCGACCATTTTTGAGAAATGCGCAGCAAGTTTTCTTTAAGTTTCTTTTTATCCTCCCGATCCAGTTTATACAATTTGATCATCGCATTCTGAATACCGAGATCATCAATAGCAAATACATCTTCCCTGCCCAGCGCAAACATTAAAAGCATCTCCACCGTCCATCGGCCAACGCCTTTGATCTGCGTAAGGTAAGCAATCACTTCTTCGTTACTCATTTTGTGCAGCTTCTTATGATCCATGCCAAAATCAATTTCAAACTGAGCTACATTTTTTACATAATTCGCTTTGGCATTCGATAAGCCGATGCTTCGCAATTTATCAAATGGCGTATCAAGTATCTGTTGCGGTGTCGGTTCTTTGCCTTCATATAATGCAATAAAACGGTTGTGGATCACGGTGGCCACTTTTGCAGAAAGCTGCTGGCTCATAATGGAAGCGCAGAGATAAGTGCAGATATTTTTTCTTTTCTTTAATTGATAAGGCTGGCTCCCGTTGATTAGCTTTCCCAGCTTTTTATCTTTGATCAAATGTTCGATGTAATGCATAGAACTAAGATAAAAAGTATTAAACGATTGGGATAAAATAAAAGCAGAATTTTGACAAGTGGAAAGATCAGTCATATTAACAAAAGATGGTTCTCACACCATTTCTATCCCTGAAATGAATGTTACCTATCATTCACATCACGGGGCAATACAGGAATCATTGCATGTATTTATTAAAGCAGGGCTACTGGTGTCTGACGCCTTCGGGGCGTCTGACACATCTATCCTGGAAATGGGCTTTGGCACCGGGTTAAATGCATTACTTACTTTAATAGAAGCCGAAAGATTGAAACGTCAGATTCATTACACGGCAATCGAATTATTTCCTCTTCAGTATGAAGAAATAACGGCATTAAACTATTGTGACCAACTCTATAGAAAAGACCTTATTCCCATTTTTGAAAAACTGCATCAATGTGAATGGGAAAAAGATATTACTATTACACCTCATTTTACATTGCACAAAAAGAAGGAATCACTACTCCAATTTAATACATCAAAACTTCAGAACATAATTTACTTTGACGCTTTTGCGCCATCAGCACAACCAAAACTTTGGACGCCATCTATATTTGAAAAATTATATTCAATGCTTTTAACGAAAGGTATATTGGTCACCTATTGCAGTAAGGGTGATGTCAGAAGAGCTATGCAATCCGCAGGTTTTATTGTTGAAAAACTACCAGGCCCACCGGGTAAAAGAGAAATGGTAAGAGCGACGAAAAAATAATAGTAAATATATTAAGGTGTCAGCACCTTATCTATGAGATGAGCTATTCCATTTCTGAAAGTAATATCGGTAGTTATAATGTTTGAAGCAACCGCACCGCTATTGTTACCTGTAATGGTTGGGCCACCATCAATTCCATTGGTCAGACCGATGGTTGTATTGCCGCCGGCAAGCATTGTCAGCGGGCCATTTGTAAGATCAATTGAAAAGATACGTCCATCTGTTACATGATACTTTACTATTTGCACCAATGTTGGTATTGAAATATCATTGATATCAGTGAATGATGAATCCGTCATAAAATGAATAAACGCCGAATCAGTTGGCGCAAATAAAGTGATCGTTGCTGCATTCAATGTATTTTTCAGATCAGCATCGCCTGTAGTATCATTGGTGGCACGGGCTATAACTTTCGCCAGTGAATCTGACCCATTGGCGATTGCTGTTTCTGTAATATTGCCTGCAGGCGGAATAAGTACCCTGTCAATTTTATGAATGATGCCGTTATTAGCTTCCATATCGGCCTGTGTTATTTTAGCACTGTTGATCACTGCAACGTTGGCATTTTTTGTAACAAAAACCGAATCACCGCTAAAAGTTATTATTGTATCCTGTGGCCCTGCAGGCAAACCTGACACTGATACTTTTGAATTAAGCGTATGATATAAAACAATATTTTGTGCCTGAGGCTGTGTAAGTGCACTGACAGAAGCAAGTGTAAAACCGGAAGCTCTGAATGCAGCATTATCCGGAGCAAATAAAGTAAACGGGCCTGCACCTTTTAATGTAAAAGCAAGATTAGCTTTCCCGATAAGCGTCTCGAGATAGCTGAAATTTGTATCCTTCAGCACTTTGCCTGCAATCGTATCATCTATTACCACCGGTTCATCGCTTTCCTTGTAGCAACCCAAAATGATAAGTGCACTGACTGCTACAAAAAGGATGTTTCTGATGATAACTTTCTGCATACCGCTTGTTTTTGATTTTGCAATCAATTATCGTTGATTACACAATGTGAAACGTTTTTAGCAGTGGAGAATTGTATATATGCAGAGTTGTTTCCATTTTTCTTAAAAGCCCGAAAAATTTCTCTGCGTTATTCAATATTCCAGCTCATCTCCCCATCTTTTTCATCTTTCACTATTATACCAAGCTGTGACAATTGATTTCTTATTTTATCAGAAGTTACAAAATCCTTTTTCTTTTTTGCTTCTTTGCGAATATCTATCAGTAATTGCATCACTCCCTGCAATTTTTCATTATCGGCCGCTGAAATACTTTGTAGTCCCAATACATCCTCAATATACGCTTCAAGGCGGGTTTGCAACAGTTCAAATGTTGCTTTGGACAATGAATTAAGCGGGGCAATCTTATCTTTCATTGAATTAATGACCGGCACCAGCTCAAATATATTGGCTAATACTCTTGCCGTGCTGAAATCATCATTCATAAACTCATCAAACTCGGCAACTAGTTTAGTTACCTTTTTATCCAGATCAGGATCTCCGGCTTCACCGGACAATTCAATGTTCATAGCTCCGAGCTTTTGCAGATTCTCATAAGCTTCCCACAATCTTTTCAATCCTTTCTCTGCCGCCATTAAAGCATCATTGCTGAAATCAAGTGTGCTGCGGTAATGTGTTTGCAAAATAAAAAAACGGATCACCATGGGATGATAAGCTTTTTCAAGCAGTGGATGGCTGCCGCTGAACATTTCTGTCAGCCTTATCTGGTTATTATAGCTCTTGCCCATCTTGCGGCCATTAATGGTGATCATATTATTGTGCATCCAATAACGAACCGGCGCTTTATGATGGCAGATAGTGCTTTGCGCTATTTCGCTTTCATGATGTGGAAACAACAGATCCATTCCGCCGCCATGAATGTCAAACTGTGTTCCAAGATATTTACTGGCCATTGCGGAGCATTCAATATGCCAGCCCGGAAAACCAACGCCCCAGGGACTTTGCCAGCGCATAATATGCTCCGGCGCTGCATTTTTCCAAAGAGCAAAGTCAGCTTTATCTCTTTTTTCTTCCTGGCCTTCCAGTTCTCTTGTTGTTTCCAAAAGGTCATCAATCACTCGGCCGCTCAATTTTCCATAATCATAAGAAGAAGCATATTTTTTTACATCAAAATAAACCGAGCCATTTACCACATAAGCATAACCGGCTTCAAGTATCTTTTGAATCATTACAATTTGTTCTACGATATGACCGGTGGCTGTGGGTTCAATAGATGGCGGCAATGTGTTAAACTGGCTCATTGCCCAATGAAACAGGTTGGTGTACTTCTGAACCAGTTCCATCGGCTCCAGTTTTTCCAATACTGCCTTCTTAGAAATTTTATCTTCCGCTTCACGGCCTTCTTCTTCAAAATGTCCTGCATCGGTAATGTTTCTTACATAACGTACTTTATATCCCAAATGCATAAGGTAGCGATAGACCACATCAAACGTAATATAAGGACGTGCATGACCCAGGTGGCTTTCACCGCTAACCGTTGGCCCACACACATACAATCCCACATGACCCGGAGTAATGGGTGTAAAAACTTCTTTTTGCCTGCTGTAAGAATTATAAACTTTTAATTCACTCATTGTAAAAAAAATCTTTACGCTTTGGTAAAAAATTGATGCAAAAGTAATGGAATTGCCGCCTGTTTGAGAATGGGGTTTATGGCCCCGGTGCACGATGAGAACCCTTTAATTCAATGTCAGCGACAAGCATGTAATGATCAGAATATTTTCTAACAACTCGTTTGAACTGGTCAATGCGGAAATGATCATCGGCAAGAATATAATCAATGCGCAGGGTAGGCGATATAGCAGAAAAAGTTCGGCCAACTCCAAAGCCCTTTTTTAAAAAAGCATCCTGCATCCTTCCTTTTATTTTGAAATAGGTGTATGAGTTGGGTATATCATTTAAGTCGGCACAAAACACAACAGGGTAAGGACTATCACCCAATACCTGCCGCACAATATCAGTTTGTATTTTGCGATTAGCGATCCCCCTTCTTAATTTAGAAAAGATCACTTTTGAATTAGTAATCATTCCTTCATCGCCTTCTTTTATGTGTTCAATCTTTTCATAATCGCTTTTTCCCAATTGTACCGATTGCAGGTGTGTATTATAAACCCGTATGATGCGATTCTTTACTCTTATATCCGCATGAATCAGTGCTTCAGGCAAGGTAGGCCGGGGATAGCGGATAATGCCGCTGTCTATAATTGGATACCTTGAGAAAATAGCATTGCCCATAAAATTTTTATCGCCATCAATATCGTGAGAATAGAAATAATAAGGATAGTTCAGTTTTTCACGTACATAATCCAAATTTTGATACCATGCAGAATCGTAGGAATGAAAAAACTCCTGCAGGCAAAGTATGTCTGCATTTTGTTGTTTTAACAGCTCCATCATCTTCAATCTTGTCTGACTGCCTTTGTTATTGTTTCGCTTCATTTCAAGAAACCTTGCGACATTCCAGTTGACAATGCGGATAGCCTGTAGTTTTTTTTCTGAATGAAATGATGGCGGAAAATGAAAAGCAAGAAAAACAGTAATGCTCTTAAAGCCGAGTAAAAGAGCTGCAGCAGATATCCATGCATATCTTCTTTTTACAAAAAGCCACCAGGTTAAAAAAGCCAGTATGCCCAATAATAGAAAGGGAAATAAAATGCCGAGAAATGAAATGAACCAAACCGTTTGAGGATTGAAATAAGGCGCCAGGCAAGCCATTACAAAAAAGAATACAACACCCCAGTTGAATAAGAGCAGAAACCGCTTAGTAAAAATTCTGAACTTACTGGCCATTAATGCAATTTACTTAAAGAAGTTTAAGAGGTTCCAGAAGTTTAAAAGGTTCAAAAAGTTAAAGCCTCATCGTTAAATAACCTTTTAAACTTTAAACCTATTTTTCCTGGCTGGCTCTTTTCAGCAGATCTTTTTCTTCGTCTGTAAGAGAATGAAAACCTTTTTGATTGATCTTATCCAGTATTTCATTGATCCGCTGCTCGGTGATATTGGGTGTTTTTTTATATGGCCTTGTTTCAGATTTATAAAATAATTCCTGCTTGATGGTTTTTCCTTTTTTGGGTTTATCGGGATTAAAAAGATTGGCAATCCAATCAAAGAAATTATTCATCCATTCGCTCCAGTCGTATCCTCTGCGGAAAGAATAAATAAAAAGGAAGCCAGTTAAGGCGCCGGCTAAATGAGAGATATGACCGCCGGTATTGCTTAATGGAATACTCGCCACATCAATAAGCAGGTAAATAAGCATCAGCACCCAAATAGGTATGCCGCCCAGTATCATTGGAAAAATGCGATAACCGGGTGCAATAGTAGTAACAGCTACAGCTATAGCCATTACACCGGCTGATGCGCCTAATATGCTGGCATGAGGCAAATATTGATGCAGGCCCGGTAACAAATTATAAGCTAATAAAAAAGCAACGGCACCAGCAAAAGCTCCATACAGGTAAACAGGAACTATTTTACGATTGCCGGTAAGATCAAGAAAAATATAACCAAATACCCATAGCCATAACATATTTCCAAGCAAATGCCACACACTGTCGTGAGAAAACATATACGTTAAGATCGTCCAGGGCTTTGTAGCCAGTTTATCTAACGCAGCGGGAAGTGTAAACTGGTTAAGCACATTATCGTAATAGAAATTGAGAGCAGCAGCATTGTCTTTGTATTGAAGAAAAAATACAGCTTTTAAAAAAGCAAGGATCACAAAAAGGATAATGTTGATCGCAAGCAGAAGCACCAGTGCATTACTTGCATGACCTAAAGAGATCCGCCGCCTGTGTTGTTGTTCGTAGTACGCCATAAGGTAGTTGTCTCTATAAAATTAATCTAAGAGATCAAAAGATAAAAGGAGATAAAAAGGGAATTTATTCTTAAAACTTCTGAACTCTTCCATCACATTCATTTGCTTACTAATACAACGTTTTGCGGTTGGTTTTGTTCCAGATGAGGATAATAATAAAGCCGGTAATGGCGCCGCCTAAATGTGCAAAGTGGGCAACATTATCTCCGGGAGTTGGATTAACGCCGCCAAAAAGATCAATGGCAACAAAACCTAAAATAGCCCATTTTGCCTTTATCGGAATGGGAAGAAACATGATATAAAGCGGAGTGTCTGGAAATAAATATGCAAAAGCAACCATCACTCCCATTACCGCACCTGAAGCCCCAACCACGTACATTGGAGCGTTTCTAAACATATTGGCCATATCTGCCTGGCCTATCGCTTCATAATATCGTATTGCTTCTAATATTTCCTTGTATTGAAAATACGCTACTGTCATATGTGCCAGCGCAGACCCGATACCGCAGGCAAGATAGAAAAACAAAAAACGCTTAGGCCCCCACACATTTTCAAGTATGCGTCCAAACATCCACAGCGTAAGCATATTGAATAAAATATGGAAAATAAGCTGTGGTGAGTGTGTGAACATGTGAGTGAATACCTGATACGGCTTGAAATTATCCGATTCAATAGGCCACATACCAAGTTTACCAGTCAGGTCAAACTGCTTATCAAACGCTAATTGCGCAACAAAGACCAATACATTAATAATAATGATATTTTTAATGATCGGGGGAAAACTGTCGTTACGTGTAAATCGAAATTGGCTCATAAATAGCAAAAGTAACTATTGTAAGAACAGCTTCTTCAGAGTAAAAATTTTAGAAAAATTTTGTTCCTTTTTAAAAATTACTATTTTGCTCTTTAAATTAAACTTTATGCTAAGAAACGGCTAATTAATACTTTGAGGTGCTATGAGTAGTAATGAGCTAGCCTGTAAAGAAAGAAATCTTTATCTCTTACGCCATAATTAGCTGTGATGAAGCGTTGTATTTTACTGTTCATAGCTT
>Ga0187893_10012619_pt1 | contig 11940 bp, 11 predicted proteins | sample MA1701074metaG_FD_139574 | JGI IMG/M metagenome (GOLD analysis project Ga0187893, IMG submission 139574) | White microbial mat communities from a basaltic lava cave in the Kipuka Kanohina Cave System on the Island of Hawaii, USA - MA170107-4 metaG ... | reverse complement strand
GTTTTATTTGACCAAGGTATTCTTTAACTGTTGCATTTAAACATCTAAATTCTTCCTTTGCAGGATCTGCAGCGATGAGATCAGCTATGATGCTTGAAGTGTAAATTTTGGAGATATTTACGGGATTTTTGTCTTTAAATAAAGCAATTAGCACTGTATCTAATGTATCGCGTCGTTTATCGGAAAGTCGAAATGCTTCAGCCATGTTATGGCTATCATCGGCGAATAAGCTGCTGACGCGGCCTTCTATATCCATCTCAATATCAATGATATTTTGTTGGAGCAAGTCTACCATCTCAACTTGGAAGCTGTTGGCCGCCGTATTAAGACTTATCCCATCATTGAGTTTCTGCTTTTTATTATTACTATTGCCTTCCTCCATGGCATGCATGTGTAATGCACCAGTAAAGAGATATATGAGCGCAGCGTAGCGTATAGATTGCATCTAAAGGCCCTTCAATAAAAACTATGAAATGTTATTAAAAGCAGAAATGTCGGATGAGTAATGTTGATAATCTATTATGCTTTGATTAATCATAGATTGTCTTTCTTTCCACATGATGCGCGTTGCTTCTTGTGCGAAATAAATCGAAGTATGACCTTTTTCCTGTATGTCGGTGGTTACCTTTTGAACAACGTCATCAGTTAGATAACTCTCTTTTGCGTGGGCACTCATGACATCTTCCATATTTTTGGCAAGATTTTCTGGCGTGAATTGTAACGTAATCGCTTTAAATACTTTGCGTGTACGATGATGGGTTGTCGGTGTTTTTGGGCCTGTGATATGCTCCATAAGCTGGGGAGTGTAGAACGTATAGTTATTGTTTGATAAGAGATCGTCTTTAAATAATCGCATAAGAGCGCGTGAAACGACGATTGTTGATTCATCGCCTGCCATGCCGGGAATACCATTATTGCTTGGTAAGTGATTTATCCAGCCTCCGCAGCGACCAATAAATGCTTTCTGTATTCTCTCAATATCAGCATTAAGTATGTTTGTGGTGCTTGTAAGTATTTTTTCTTCGAGTTTTGTGATCAATGTTTCTACTGGTAGATCATTTTTTTGTATTTCTGGTAGATCGTTTTTTTGTATATCATCTTTTTCCTGGTTGTTAGTGCTTGAAAGCGTACTGTTCTCATCACTATTTTCGCCTACTGCGTTGGAAAGCAAACTTTGATCAGCAGTATCATTATGGTCATTCGGTGATGTGTGTTCAGATATGATTTCGAATGTCTCTTCTGTCTCTTCTGAGTCCATAGCGCGCATGTTTATGGCGCCAGCAAAGAGACATGCTATTGCAATGGAACGTATAAATTTCATGTAAATATCCTCATATTTATAAGAGCCAACTACCGGTCATCTTTAGTCCTGCTAGTTTTTTATTGAGTTCTTCATTGGACTTTGTTTCTCTTTCTTTTTTTAAAATAACGGGATTCGGGAGTTATGAAAAAGCGCCCAAATAAATGAGCGCCTTTTTTCTTACGCAGTAAGATGAACTCTACAATCGATTATGGAAAAAAATCTCCGTCTTGAACATTAAAGTTAGGGTTCTTGGGAGTATTATTTCCTACCCAGGTGTTGTTTTCTATGCGTGAGCCATGGCACGTAGGGGAATATGTTGTCTCTAAAGAAGAAGAAATACTGGTATTAGGAGTTTCTACTTTAGTACCGATATTGATAGTAATAGGAGAACTCGTGCTAAGACTTAGGGTTGACAATTTAGCAACCAAATTTTGAGTTTGTGTTACGGGAGAAGATTTAGGCGTGCGTTGTTTTTTTTCCGTTTTTTCCATGCTGTACATAGAAGTTGTTCCGGTTACCAATAGCGTAACAAGCAAAAGATGTGCCGATTTCATATAGTTCTTTCGTAAATAATTGTTGGTGTTATTTAACATACTGATAATTATTATCAAATTTATTGATATGCGGATTGTTAAGGCCATAGCCAGATGCGTGAGATTCTGCTTTGCGGCGGGCAGTTTCTTCATTATACCAGTTGCGCGCTGCACGCTCCATCCAAACACGAGAGTCGGTGCTGAATGAACCAGGTAGGGTAATTTTATTTGGATTTTTCTGTTGGATAGTTTTGCGTATATGTTCGGTAAGAGCATGATCGTTCAATGTTGCTGCGTTCTTGCATTGAGTGAGTTTTTTTTCTTCAGGTTTTTCTTTGTAAGCTCGGGCACTTATGAGATCACTTGCAATAGTATGTGGATAGTATGCTGCCGTTTGGTCTTGGTTCGATTGCCCAAATTTCCGCGCTAAATAATCATATACAGGTAGTGCGATTTCCCTTGTAGCCTCATTAAATGCATGATAAATAGCGTAATCTAATGTTTTTTCAATGTCAGCACAGATCGCTTTGCCTTGTGGGGATACTTCATTATCAGTACGCGTAGAAACAGGCATTGGCGAAACTGAAGAAGACGTTGCGGGTTTATTGTCACTTTCTTCATGCGCTAGGCGTTCGCTTGTTTGGAGATCTTTACATGCTTCAAGCGCTATACGATGTGCAAAATATGATGCTCCTTTTTTGATGCGCAACGTATTTTCAATGGATGCCACTTTGTGTTCATGAGTATCGTCTTGTTCAGCGCAAAGCCCCGCATGAGTATCGTCTTGCTGGGCAAGGCCACCGTAGTAGCTGGGTAGTTCTTTATAGGTTTGACGTGCAATAGCGTTAGCAAAATAATGTGCGCCTCTTCTGAGCCGTATCGCGTCAGTAATGGCTTTCACAATTTTTTGGTTTTCTTGATCCCTTGTTTTTTCTGCAATATGCTTAGACATCAGCGATTCTATATATTGCTTGTTGAATTGCACATTTTTTTTAAGTTGCCGACTTGTTGTTGCATTGATAGCGCCAAGACTCTTCTCTAAGCATCCTATAATATTTGCTGGATATAGTGGTGTGCGCGACATTTTTGCGATACAAGCAGGCATATATTTTTGACAGCCAGATTGCTTAGTATCGCAGCAACGGCTGTTAAGAGCTTGCGCTACTGGTTCCATAGTATCGATGAAAGCCTGTTTCCCCTCTTGTTGAATGGCTTGGTCTATATCCTGAATACGTTTTTTAAACAGAGCGTGTCCGGTCATTACACTCGTAATAAGGGCTTGCGCTACTGGCTCCGGTTTTCCCTCTTCTATGATGGCTTGTTCGTTATCCTGAATATCTTTTTCAAGCATAGCGTGTCCGGTCATTACACTCGTAATAAGCGATACGAGTGTAATGTAATGTAGTGATTTCATCTGAATTCCTTCCATGAATAAGTATGATTAGATTGCTTCTTTATTGTATATACACAGCGATACAGTATATAAAATTCTATAAAAAGTTATAGAAAAAAATAAGAATTAGTGAAAAGAATATTACTAGATTCGCAAAAAGATAAACTGTATGTTATTCAATAATCGCTGTTAATCGAAGAGAGGGAAGAAACAGAATCAAAACTGTATCGTCGTTCACGCTCAAGTTTTTGATTATCATCCAGTTGTTTAAAGTAAGCCGGTATTATAGCACACATATGAACCGATGGGGGCAGCAAGCTGTTATCAACAATATCTCTCATCTTTTCCTTGGGCAGAGTTTTCGTTTTTTCCCAGGACCAATAGTTTATGATTTGATTGGTATTTGCTGAAGTGCAGTGAGCACAATCGGGCATAGAACGTACATTCTCAGGAAAATAATATAATTGTTCTTTTTCAATCTCAGCTATAATGTTATCAAAATAATACTTGGTCATTGTGGGATGTGTAAATGACCCATTTTTACAGTGCCCACGCAACCATGTAGTCATGACCTCATATGCGGATGCGTTGAGTTGTTGGATAGTTTCCATATCAATGGTAAATGCTCGTAAGATTGCTTTACTAGCTTCATTATCTATTTCCTGCGCAATAAGGTCCATATTTTTTACGGCTTCTTTTTTTTGTATGCTTTCTAATGTTTCGTCTTGGGAAGATGGAACAAAAGTAATCGTTACTTCTGGAAGTTGTTCGAAAATGTTGTTGTCATATTGCTGATCTTGGGTGTCCATTTTCATTTTTTTGGCTCCCACCTGTATATGATTGGCAGGCGGTTGAATAGGATTAGTTGATGGGAATGTAGGTTTGGGTAAAGGTTTAAAGAGTATATTCAACGCATTTATGGTGGCAAGCTGTCTTGAGTTTTGCGCATTATTAGATTGCTCTTGCTTATTCCTACTACTGGAGTCTTGTGCAGCGCCGGTGTCGTCCATGGTGAATGTTATACTACTGATAATGATACTGATGGTGAGTGCATATTCTACAAGTTTCATGTTGTATCCTTATGTTGTTATGGAAGAGTTAAGTTTTTAAATGGCTCGCGCAGTTTTTTATACATGATCTCAAGATCATAGGATACGGCCTTGGTATCAGCCAAAAGTGGTAAGAAATTGGTATCTCCATTCCAACGGGGAAGTATATGCCAATGCAAGTGAGATGGAATGCCAGCTCCTGCTGCTTTGCCGAGATTTACACCAATGTTAATGCCGTCAGCATTCAGTGTTTCTTTGATAATATCAACGCTTCGGGTGGTCAATTCCATGAGTTCAGCGCGTGATGCGGGAGAGAGATCGGACATAGTCTTCACATGCTCGTAAGGAACAATTAATAAGTGCCCTGCATTGTATGGATACAGATTAAGCAATACTGCATGATGGGTAAAGCGGGCTAAAATATAATGTTTGGCGTCGTCTTGTGTTTTAAATTTTGTACAAAAGGCGCAATCTTCTGGTGAGCTTTCATCATGTTTACCACGGGTGGTATCGGTAGTATATGAACTACGCCATGGTGCATATAATTTTTTCATAGTCTAGGTACCTATAGAATGTGAGTTTATATGAGATTTTTGTCATTACAGTATGACCTGTTCTAGTATATCATGATGGTATTGGATGTGATAGATGCGTAAATTTCCAATTTTTCCATTGTTCTGCAGTAACAATCTTGACCATAGAATCATAGGGACAGGGCGGTGTTAGTTCGATCGCAGGTGCAGAAAGGAGCGTTAGTACCATGCTATCCCAAAGTGAGAAAAATCCTTTATGTGCGGTAAGTTCTTGTTGCATGAGATCAACATGTTGATGCGCGCGCAGTATTGATTTAATACGCTGTTCTGGGCCACCATCTCTTTCTAATATATGGCGAGTTAAATCTTTACCGTATACCCAACCGCATTTAGGATGGTAATCTACAAGTTTTTTTTCATCTTCTATAAGAAAGTTTGCATACATATAGCCAAAATGATCAGCGTGAGGTGATTTTATTACGCTATTTCTGCGGTGATGTGGCGGGATGGTGTGAGAAAGGGATTCTTGCATCTGAGCAGGCAGTGCTTTGACCATATCTGCGCGATTTAATGTATGTAATGCCATAAATGTCACCTGATCGGGTGCTACCAGAAGATTATGAGGGGTTATGCCAATTTCAAGACCGCCATGACAACACATAAGATAGGCGCGATTTGCTGCACTGCCAGATCCCAGATACACAATGGGCGGCATCATGTCATAGAGACGATACAATCTATGGCGATGTTTGAACTGCTTTTCGGTCAGCTCATCATCAAAACTGACGCATGAGGTCAGTCTGTTGACGTATGCATCTTCATGATTACCGCGTATGAGAATGACATGATCAGGGTTGGCTGTTTTTAATCTCATGAGGGTGTAGAGGACTTCAAGACCATAATATCCACGATCAACACAATCGCCTAAATACATTAGATAGGTATTTGGCTTAATGATTTTAAATTGATCATTAAGATAGCCTTGCTCCTGTAAGCGCCTGAGTGTGCGCAGGAGAGAATGTATGCAACCATGCGTATCCCCCCAGACAAAAACAGTACTGCCAGTAGGTATAATAATTTTTTGCATGAATGGTTTGAATGAGGTGCGGTGCGTTGTGTTGAAGAAATGTCCAGTATATGGCGTTTTGCCATCAAGCCATCGATCCTTATTGAGTAAATCTTCTTTTGCGATCGCAACTGTTTCTTCTAAAAAATAAAGCACATCATCTTCGGATATCATGCTTGGATGAAAGGAAATTGTTTGCTCAGGACGATTGCACACAAGTTGGTTCAGGTGCGTGAGTGAGAGTGATTCTTTTGAACAACGTGCGGCAATAGTGCTCTTATTTTTTTGGGCATAGTACTGTTTTTGAGTACATGCATATTTTTTGTTTATCTGAGCATCTTTTTGTTGATATCTTCGCGTGATATCATTCAATTGTTTTTGTTTTGTTTTTTTAGGGGTTTCTGCCTCAATACTGCAGAAAATGAAAAGTATGGACGCAGCCCATATCATGCGTATACATCGTTGCATAGAGTCTCCTTTGTGACGAATGAATACTATGGGGGAAAGTCTAAAATGTCCGTATTGATTGGGCAAGAAAAAAGAAAATCTGAATATCTCAAGATTAATAAGTTTCTTTTTAACGTTTTTTAGGGTATTAAAAAGAAGTTATTATTATCTTACTGTTTTTTTTTGGCAGGGTTATATGAGCATATCAAAAAAAATAGCGTTATCATCATTGGTGCTTTTCTGTTCCATATCTCATGCTCGGGTAAAGCTATATACTCTTTTTACCCCATCTCATGCGGTTTTATTCAATGATTGGTTTTTGCCATCCATATCAGCCTTACATGAATACGACCTGGTGCTAGAAAAACATGATCAAGAATGTAAAACTGCGGAATTTATGAGTCCAGGCTGGAAAAAAACAACCCGGCGTAAAGTAAATTTAATTCTACGGGCTATAAAAGAAAATTGGGGATCCTTCTTTGTATATTCAGATGTTGATATTCAATTTTTTAAGTCTACATTGCCAGCAATACGCGACGCGCTTGCTACTCATGATATGGTTTTTCAACAAGATACACCCGAAAAAAAGATATGTACGGGATTTTTTGCATGTAAAGCAAATCAAAAAACGAAAATATTTTGGGAGATGGTAGGAAAAATTATGGACGTATTTCCCATATATAGTGATCAGGCCTCAGTAAATCTATTATTGGAAAAAGCCGAATTCGCTGATTTGTCGTGGGATTTGCTACCAGAATCATTCTTGGATGGAGGAGCACTGACTGGTGAAACTTGGAAACCCGGTGATGCGTGCAATATCCCAAGAGATGTCATATTGCATCATGCTAATTATGCGGTAGGAGTAAACAATAAGATTGAGCAATTGAAGCAAGTAAAAAATAAAGTAAGCGGGCGTTGAATACATGGTCGGAGCCATGTTTATGATGGTAGAGAATTTTACATATAATCTCGTATCACGGTTTAATCATATGCTTCCGTTGTTGTCATATCCTGTGATCTCAATACTACATCAGTCTCTATGTAGGTATAACGAGCTTCATTTACTTTGCCATAATGCGTATTTCCGGTGCGAGGGCTCCAGGGCGCATAAATTTCAGTTGCATTAGATAAAAAGGCCGCCCACCAAGCGTATGTGCTGTATGATATGATAATTTTATTAAATGAAGCCATGAACGCAAAGTCCCCTATATTTTTTCTGGTCACTTCGTCCCAAGATGTTGAATAAAAATAAGACTCAAAAGATTGGGTGCTTTTTATTATAGGGTTGTATGGCTCAAACTGTTTTAAATATGGATGGAAAGGTTCATCGGTACATATATAAAGTTGTTTGTAATGAGTCATTGCGAGTGCCTTCTCATAGTATTCAAAGTTGGTCGGTGCCTGCCCAACATGAAATCGCACGTGCACCACAATATCATCTTTATCGACTGCATGAAGCATAGCAGGATCTATTTTAAGCCATTCCTTACGTATAATGTCTGCATATGGTTCTATGTATTGATACTTCTGAAAATATCCATTAATGCTTATGTTTCGAGGAGTTTTATTACGTGTAATGCCCGCAATATCAATATCATGATGACATTCATGGTGTTCCCAAGAATATGCATTACCGGGAATGTGTGGCGTATAAGAGTATGTATTTGGAAACCCCCAAATAGATTTACAGTGTAAATCGTAATCAAGTTCAGTTGCGATAATCTTTGCAACACAAAATCCCCATAAGCGATTACCAAGTAATGCGGGCAAATCTATGTATACTACGGGCTTAGTGGCGTATGCGGCTTGACTTAAAAGTAATAGTAAAACAACATATTGTTTATTCATTGGTTACCTCATCGATTAAAGTACAAAAACGATTCGATCTTTTAGATACATCAATGTGAGCTGGGCCTGGAAGGCCTGGAAGTTTGGCAACTATAAGGCCGTCAGCAGAAAAACTTTCCTCTCTTGTTATTGAAACAAGGATCTCTAGTCCGGCATTTTGTAACAATGTCAGGCATGTCTCATGAACGCCACGATGCGTAGAGATGAAAAAATAACCTATTTTTTTATGCGCTATAAGGTGAGAGCATCCTTTTAGCATGTCTACTTCAGCTCCTTGGATATCACTATGCAGTATGTGAATGAAATCGATATTATGTGTACGAGCAAAATCATCAATACAAATCGATGGAACGATATGGTTATGATAGTCCCAATCAGTAAAAATTGCTTCGGGCATAGTTTTTTCGGAGATCACAGCCTGAGTAAAATTCCCTTGCATATCATTGAGCATAAAATTTCGTTTACCAATTTCGATATTCTTAGGATCCGGTTCTATAAGAAAGTTTTGCGCATGAGGAATTTCTTTTTGGAACCACATAGAGTAAAAGCCCCAATAACTGCCTAGTTCGAGCATAACCGCATTCGATGGTAGGTATTTAAGTACTTCATGAAATGCTTTTTCTTCTTGAGGTTCATGGTGTCCCTGCAATATTTTGATGAGGGTAGTCATCCATGATCCATAGTAACAATCCTTAAGGATTTTGATCCCATTGTGCATTATCTGGCATTGTTCTTTATCAGATACTTGAAAAATTTGACCAGCATTTTCAACTTTTGGCAGATGAGTACAATCATCACAACATACCGTTGTTAAAACTCGTTTTCGGAGTTCGGTGCCGTGAGGGATAAGGGAGTTTTTATAGAGCATATTATATATAGTGCTACAATCTCCCTTCAACCATAAAGACCACAGCAGAGGGATCAATAACTTTTTCCTAAGCATCATATCCTTTCCGAATATAGATATCATCTCTGCCGATGTGTTCTTTTAAGGCATAGCCTTGACACTCTAAATATTCTTTAAGATGAGTTTCATTAAAATTATTTTCGACAACAATAACATCGATAGTCACTGCTGCGAAATCTATTGATTGTAAGGCAGTTTTTTCACCACCCTCGATGTCTATGCTTAGAAAATCGATATGAGTGACCTTATGTTTTTCGAATAAACTTTTAAGGGTACAGCAATCGATTAAAATAATTTGTTTTCCCCCCCCAAATATGTTCATTTCAGTGTAAATACGATCTAAATGTCTCGGATCGTAGGTATCAAGCAAACCGCTGTACATCTCAAGCATATATCCATTGCATAACAGAAAAGGTTTTTTGGCATGGGAATCGGATATGCATATTTGTTCACAAATACAGTTTCTATTTGTTTGCAGAGTATTGAAAACGTTGGGGTTTGGTTCTACGCAAATCCCCGTCCATTGGAGATTCTTTTCAAAAAAATAACTATTACTAAAACTCACGCCATCATGCGCCCCAATCTCAACAAAAAAGCCTGTTTTTTTATGGTTGAATATGCATTCATTAAGAAATTTATCTTGACCTTTTTGGCTATAATAGCCTTCTATGGGGCGTGGATACTGATGGGTTAAGATTGGATTAGCTATGGCAAGGAACAGGCATGCAATTTTTATGGCACAGCGTTTACTTTTGTGATTATCATATTGCGGTATACCAGCGCAACATGTCTGCTGACGATAGATATTCATGAGAGCCCCCCTCTCCTTTTCCCTAATTATCTAAACTATATTTTTTACGCCTAGAAAAAGTCAATAATTTTCTACATGCTAATAATATTGGTGGTAATATGGCGCGTGCATGGGGATCGGATTTTTATTGCAATGCCAATATATTGATATTTTTATTGGTGAAACCTGTAATTTGTGGTGTAATTAATCTCATTAATATCGGGATGACATACGATGTAAAGGAGTACCATGAACGCATATCCACGAATTTCATTAGTTCTATTCAATTCTATACTGATACTCTCTCTGACGGCACAGGCGATTGATGATCATAAAAAAGCTCTTATTATTGGCGTGACAGGGCAAGATGGCGCATACTTGAGTGAATTGTTACTTGAAAAAGGTTATGAAGTACACGGCATTAAGCGGCGAGCATCGCTTATTAATACGGCACGCATTGACCATTTATATACCAATCCTCATTTTCACTTACATTATGGAGATGTTACCGATGCAGTAAATATGTTTCATCTCATTAACGATATTCGTCCTGATGAAATTTATAATCTTGCAGCGCAAAGCCATGTGCATGTTTCTTTTGAATTGCCAGAATATACTGGGCGCGTGGATGCTCTCGGGGTTTTACATATTATAGAAGCAATTCGATCTGCTGGGTTGACCCAAAAAACAAAATTTTATCAGGCTTCAACGAGCGAGCTTTATGGTAAGGTTCAAGAAATCCCTCAAAAAGAAACCACTCCCTTTTACCCTCGTTCTCCCTATGCAGTTGCAAAGTTATATGGTTTCTGGATTACCAAAAATTATCGTGAGGCATATGGCATGTTTGCAGTCAACGGGATTTTATTTAATCATGAATCGCCAATTCGGGGCGAGACTTTTGTAACGCGGAAAATTACGCGAGCCGTTGCAAGAATCAAAAAAGGTTTGCAAGATACACTTCATTTGGGGAATCTCGATTCAAAGCGAGATTGGGGCCATGCACGTGATTATGTGGAGGCAATGTGGTTGATGTTGCAACAAGAAACTCCCGAAGATTTTGTGATTGCAACGGGTGAAGCTCATTCTGTTCGTGAATTTGTTGAATGTGCATTCAAAGAGGTTGATATTGATATCAAGTGGATTGGATCAGGCCTTGAAGAACGTGGTATTGATGTAGCAACAAACAAAACATTAGTCGTCGTTGATCCGCGCTATTTTAGACCAGCCGAAGTGGACTTTTTGTTGGGCGATCCAAGTAAGGCAAAAAATAAACTTGGCTGGCAACCTCGCATCACATTCTATGCATTGGTCAAGGAAATGATGCAGGCTGAAGTGGGAGCAAGTAACCATACAGCGCGGCAAGGTCATTGATTGCTGATTGGTCAAGCAGCACACTTTTTTAATTACCCATGCTTTTCAATGCTGAAGATGCATGGGTAAAATTATTATTGAAGTCGCAACACTTGAGTCATGCGACTTCAATATTTTCAGTTTGTAACGCATATCAAATGGGGTTTCCTCCTTTGATACGTTTGAACATTCAATAAAAAATGAGATTTTAGTATCAAATGGATATCAACATTAGGCTATTATTAGTCATTGTGTGCTTCTTAAAAAAAAATGATTGATATTTCAAATTGACTTAAAGTAATATTTGAGAATGATAGGACCAAAAGGGGTAGGTCCTTTATAAAAAATGGGGGGGACATGAAGAAAGTATTACTACTTTTTTTTCTATGTACAATATCATTACCTATTAATGCGCTTAGGCTTAATAGAGTTATCGTATCTACTGATGCTAATCCGAATTATATAGAATTTTGGCCAATTGTTGCAAAAGCATGGAAAGAGATAGTCGGCGTTAAGCCTACTTTGGCTCTGATAGCGCATAAAGATGTTTATGTAGATGAGTCGCTAGGGGATGTCATTCGTTTTGAGCCTATAGAAGGTATTCCAACTTCTTTACAAGCGCAAGTAATAAGACTATTATTGCCGGCTTATTTTGAAGAGGATGTATGTATTTTATCTGATATTGATATGATTCCATTAAATAAAGATTATTTTGTAAATT
>Ga0187893_10012618_pt1 | contig 11940 bp, 11 predicted proteins | sample MA1701074metaG_FD_139574 | JGI IMG/M metagenome (GOLD analysis project Ga0187893, IMG submission 139574) | White microbial mat communities from a basaltic lava cave in the Kipuka Kanohina Cave System on the Island of Hawaii, USA - MA170107-4 metaG ... | reverse complement strand
CGTGATGGACTCCGCCGACTTTCTGCGGCAGATCTCGGCGCGGCCGACCGCCTCCGGCGAAGCGGTGGGCAAGGCCGACGGCATCTCGGACGCGGAGGCGAGAGCTTGGATGCGTACGTTCGGCTTCGGAGAGGACCCCCATGAAACTCGGTGACAAGATCAAGCCCAACTCGGTCGTCGAGATCGCCCTCGTCGACGATACGATCATCAAGCTGAACTCGCCGACCGCCACACACGAGCTGGAGATCATCGACGACGGCGTGCAGCAGCTCCAGCTCGTCACCACGGTGTCCGCGGGACGTCGAAAGGGCGACATGGCCCGCCTCATCGTCCCGTACCACGCGATCAAGTCGGTGTCGATCGTCGGGGACTGAGCGGCTCCTACGAGGACGCTTCGCGCGGCGTCACGTCCAGCCGGATCCGCTGGCCGCGACGCAGCACCACCATCTCCATCGGCGTGTCGATGGACGGCTCTCCCAGCGTCCGCAGCAGGTCGTCGACGCCGGTGATGGGATAGTCGCCGAGCCAGACGATGAGGTCGCCGGGGCGCAGGCCGGCCTCCGCGGCGGCGCCCGGCCGGGCCACCTCCAGGACGAGCGCTCCGCTTCCGTGCGTCTGCGCCACGACGCCCAGCGTCGCCCGCCGGATCCGGCCATGTCGGATCAGCTGCTCGGCGACGTGGCGCGCGGTGTTGATCGGGATCGCGAGACAGATCCCCTGGGCGGGCAGGATCACGGCCGTGTTCACCCCCACGACGTCGCCCCGCGACGTGACGAGCGGACCGCCGGAGTTGCCGGGGTTGAGCGCTGCGTCTGTCTGGATGACGTTCTCCATGAGCCGTCCGGTCGGCGTACGCATGGCGCGACCCAGCGCGCTGATCACGCCCGCCGTGACGGTGGCGGAGAACCCGAGCGGATTGCCGATCGCGATCACGAGCTGTCCCACCTTGAGCGCCGAGGAGTTTCCGAGCGGAGCGGGCGGAACATCCGACGCGCGCATCCTCACGACGGCGACGTCCGTGTGAGGATCGTCTCCGACCAGCTCCGCCTCCACGCGGCGGCCGTCGGACAGCCCGAGCTCGATCGCGTCGGCGCCGCGCACGACGTGGCTGTTGGTGAGCACGTGGCCGTCCGCGGAGAACACGAAGGCGGACCCGGCGCCTGCGCCGCGGCCGTTCGCCACGTCGATGCTCACGACGGACGGGCGCACGCGGTCGACGGCCGACGTCACGGCCTGCGAGTACGCGTCGAGCAGCGGTTCATCCATGTCGCCTCCGGTGACTCAACGCGCGACGGGCCGGAAAACGTCCGTCACCGCGCCTGATCGACGAGCACGCGGAAGAGCGCCAGTTGCTCCGGCCGGTCGGCGATGCGCTCCGGGTGCCACTGGACGCCGATCACGAACCGGTGCTTCTCGCTCTCCAGAGCCTCCACGACGTCGTCGGGCGCACGCGCCGTGACCCGCAGGCCCGCGCCGACGCGCGCGACCGCCTGGTGATGGTACGAGTTCACGCTCGGTTCGGCCGCCCCGAGGATGTCGCGCAGCCGGGACGCCTCGATCCTCACGGCGTGCGTCGCGTTGCGGTGGTCGTCCCCGATGTGCTGGTGGAGCGAGCCTCCGAGCGCGACGTTGAGGAGCTGGCTCCCCAGGCAGATGCCCAGGACGGGAGCGTTCCGCGCGAGCGCCTCCGTCGCGTACAGGAAGTCCGAGAGGTCCTTCTCCGGCAGGAGCAGCTCCGCGTTCGGATGCTTCTCCTCGCCCCACCGCTTCGGGTCGATGTCCGGACCGCCGGTGAAGAGCACGGCGTCGACCCGGTCGAGCCAGGCCCGCGCCTCCTCGGGCGTGGCGACGAACGGGAGGACGAGCGGCTGCCCCCCCGCCTTCGCGACGGCGTCCGGGTAGCAACGGTCGAGCTTCCAATACGTGTCGCCGGACTTCTCCGGCGTCAGCTTGCAGTTGAGGCCGATGACGGGGCGCTTCATGGCGTGTTCATCGATTATCGGCCGCACGCGGGCTACACGCGCACGCCGCGCACGACCTCCTCCACCTCGGCGTCGGTCAGGATGTGGTCGCTCTGCTTGGCGCGCTCGAAGATCGCGTTCACGAGTTCGTCCTTCGCGGCGTGGCCGCGCTTCTCGAGCCAGAACACGATGTTGGACTTCCCGCTCATCGGGCCGATCGTGATCACCTGCTCGCGGCCGAAGTCGGCGGCCGGCACGCCCGAGTAGACGCGGTCGGCGAGCCACTTGTCGCCCTTCTTGATCGCCTTGATCACGGCCGCGGCGTGAACGCCGGTCGCCGTCTCGAACGCGTCCTTGCCCACGACGGGATAGCCGTGGGGGATCGGCACGCGCGTGTACTCGCTCGTCTTGCGGCAGTACGCGTAGAGCTTCGTCAGGTCGTTGTCGATCCACCCGAGCAGCTTCAGGTTGACGAGGATCTGGTCCATCGGCGCGTTGCCGACGCGCTCGCCGATGCCCAGCGCGGTGCCGTGGACGCGATCCGCGCCGGCCATGAGCGCCGCGATCGCGTTCCAGACGCCCAGGCCGCGGTCCATGTGCCCGTGAAAGTCCACCTTCACGTCGCGGATGCCGTTCTCGTCGAGCATCCGGCGGGCGAAGCCGATGAGCGCGTGCACGCCGTTCGGCGTGGCGTGCCCGCAGGTGTCGCACAGGCAGATGCGCTTGGCGCCGCACTCGATCGCCGTGAGGTAGAGGCGGCGCACGGTCTCCGGGTGCGCGCGCGTCGTGTCCTCCGTCACCATCATCACGGGCACGTTGTGCCGGACGGCGAACGAAACGCTGGTCCGCACATGCCCGATCATCTGGTCCAGCGTCCAGTTCTCCGCGTACTGGCGGATGGGACTCGACCCGATGAACAGGCACGCCTCGATCGGGCGACCCGTCTTTTCGATGATCTCGACGATCGGGCGCACGTCCGCCTCCAGCGTGCGGGCCGCGCAGTTCGGGGCGATCTTCAGGCGATCGCTCACGATCGCCCTGGCCAGGTCCAGGGTGTCCTCCTTCACGACCCCGCCCGCGCCGGGCAATCCGATGTCGGCCGTGTCGAGCCCCAGGGCGTCCATGAGCCGCAGGATCTCGATCTTCTGCGCGACCGTCGGCGTGTGCACCGAGGGCGACTGCAGGCCGTCGCGCAGCGTCTCGTCGTCGAACTCGATCTTCCGCGCCGGGCGGCTGAATCCGAACTCTCCCTGCGCGTTCCAGTCGTAGATCAGGTCGCGCATCTCGGCCATCCGCGCATCGTAGCGGATCACCCCGATCGAATCAGCTATATAATGTGGAAGGACCATGGCGAACCCCCCGCCCGACGCCACGACTCCGCACCAGGTCGACGACAAGTTCCGACTCGCGCGCGAAGTCATCGGCGCCCTCGACCGCGCCCTGCGCACGCGTCGCATGTACCAGCCGGACCACCAGATCTACCAGGAGAACACGGCCGAAGTACTGCAGCGCATGGTGGAGTTCTTCGACAAGTACGCCTACCTGCGCCTCGAGGTCGTGCCCGACGAGCTGCGGATCGAGGGCCAGATGGTCGTGCAGGCCGCCGCGCGCCCGACCGAGCTGCCGTTCCGCCTCTACAAGGACGGCATCCGCGAGATCCGCTTCCATCGCGGACTGACGAAGGAAGAGCTCCTGGAGTTCATCAACATCATGGAACTCGCGGCCGAGGACCTGTCGCATCTGAGCGAGGACTACGTTTCGCTCCTCTGGTCCAAGGACTTCAAGAACATCGACTACCTCGCCGTCGACGAGTTCGAGCTCGCCGAAGCGGAGTCGCCGCTCGGCCTGGACCCGCAGCAGACGAGGGTCGCTCACGAGGTCCGCCAGCGCGTCGACGAGGCGGTCCGCCGCGTCGTCGCTCGAGAGCTCGACTCCGGGGCGGGCGAGCGCCGCGCCGCCTACCGGCTGGGCATCGACGAGGCCTCGCTGGCGTTCCCGCAGACGTCGCTCGGCTACTACGACGAGGACGTCGGCGTGCTCGCGTCGATCGAGCCGATCCGCCGCGAGCCCGAGCCGGCGCCGGAGCCCGCGGAGGGCCCCGCGGTCGCGACGGAGACGATCGACTCCATGTGCCTGATGGAGTCCCAGGAGGTCGCCGCCGGTCTGCGCGCGGAAGTCGAGAACGAGACGATCGGCGGCGCCATCCGGAGGTCGATCGACATCCTGACGAGACTCCAGGGCCCGGCCGTCCAAGCCGCGCCGCTGCTGCGCGGGGTGGTGGAGTTCTACGTCGCGAAGGGGGACTTCGGGAGCATCGGCCACCTGCTCTCGCACCTGCACGAGACGGGCGTGATCGAAAAGTGGCCCGGCGGCCTGGACCTGTGGGAACAGCTCGTGGTCGCGGTGCGGCGCCCGGACCTGAAGAAGGCGTTCATCTCGTACCTCAACCGGCTGTACGGCGACGACGCCGGACTTCAGCGCTACTTCAACGTCGTCGGACCCGCCGTCGTGCGCCTGGCCTGCCAGGCGTATCCGCTGGTGCAGAACGCGCGCGGACGACAGTCGCTGCGCCAGTATCTCATGGAGTTCGGCGTGGCCGACCCGACCGCCTTCCGCGACCTCGTCACGCAGTCGGGCGAGAAGTTCCTGGCGGAAGTGTTCGACATCGTGCGCGAGGTGCGGCCGCCGGGGGTGGCGCTCGACCTCGAATCGTACCTCAAGAACCCGTCCACGCTGATGCGGCGACAGGCGCTCACGATCGCGGGGCGCGGCGAGGGGGCGCTGCGGTCGCGCACCTTGATCGCGGCGCTGGGCGACCCGGACGCGGGCGTGCGCGCGCACGCGCTCGACGTGATCGCGCAGACGCGGGACGCGGCGCTCCGGCCGCCGCTGCTCGAGTGGATCGAGAAGGGCGACTTCGTGCACCGCGACTGGGCGGAGAAGGAGGCGGCCATGCGCGCGCTCGCCCGCGTGGGCGGGACGGCCGGTTGCGCCTACCTGAAGTCCGTCGCGTCGCGCTCGCCGGGCATGCTGAACCGCGCAAAGGGCGTCGAGACTCGGCGCGCGGCCGTGATCGGCCTGAAGGAGCTCGCCAGCGCGGAGGCGCTCGAGTTCCTGCGCACGGCCGCCCGGGGATCGGACGAGCAGCTCGCCCAGTTCGCCGTCGAGGCCCTGGGCGCGACCAAGGCGAAGACGAAGGAAGGCGCCGGTGGCTAACCCGTCCCCGACGAGCCCCATCGGGCCGTCGCCCCAGGAGCTCGCGCTGCACAACGCGTGGAACACGCTGCTCACCACGCTGTCGCAGGCCATCAACCTCGGCGCGATCCACGAGCCGGACAACCGCAACATGGCGGACGTCATGGCGCGCACGTTCACGCAGCTCAACGAAGCCGCGAAGCCGCAGGGCGGTTTCCACGTCCAGCAGCACGAGCAGAACATCTTCGTCAACAACCAGCGGCTGCGGTGCGACGGCGCCACGTTCGTGCGCCACATGAAGTTCCTCGAGGCGCTGGCGGAACGGAAGATCGCCGGCATCCACGTGAAGCAGCCGCTCACGCGCGAGCAGCTGAACCATCTCATCCTGTCCGTGGCGCGCTACAAGCGCGAGTCCAACACCAGGTACGAGGACGCGGTCAGGCAGGTCGAGGCGCGCGGGATCGCCACCGTCGTCGAGCTGCTGCCGATCGAGGGCGCCGGGGTCGGGAAGCGGACGAAATCGGTCCGACTCGAGAAGCGGACGTTCGCCGTCCGCACGTACGCGAAGGCGATGGCGCTCCTGCGCGAGTACATCCACCACCTCGACGACGCCGCGCACCGCGGCTACTACCACCTCAAGCTGAGCCGCGTCGTGCAGGACCTCGTGACCGTGTGCCTCGACGGGAGCTGGCGCCACATCGGCGTCGTGCACAACAAGCACTTCGACGAGTACCTCTACAACCACTCCGCGAACGTCGCCATGGTGTCGCTCGTGCTCGGGGCGGCGACGGGGCTCAAGCGCTCGCACCTGCAGGAACTCGGGATGGCGGCGCTGCTGCACGACCTGGGAAAGGCGTTCCTGCCGCCGGAGCTGCTGAAGAAGGCCACCGCGTTCACGGATTACGAGCGCAAGCAGCTGATGCAGCACCCGGTGCTCGGCGTGCAGGCGCTCCTGCGCGTGCCGCAGTACAACGAGGCGCTCCTCAAGCGCATCATGGTGATCTGCGAGCACCACGAGGCCGTGAAGGGGGCGAACCTCCACTTCTTCAGCCGCGTCATCGCCGTCGCGGAGATCTTCGACGCGCTCACCAGCGACCGCCCGCAGCGCAAGGCGTTCCTCCCGGACGCCGCGGTGAAGATGATGATCGACATGGCGGGCAAGCGCCTCGACCGCGAGCTCGTCGCGCTCTTCGTGCGCACGTTCGGCCTCTTCCCGTGCGGCGCCTGCGTGGAGCTCAACACGGGCGAGGTGGCCGTCGCCGTGCAGCCGTCGCCCGACCCGAAAATGTGGATGAGCCCGAGCGTGCGGATCGTGCGCGACCCGCAGGGCCTGCCGTACCGCGTGCCGCGCGCCGCGAACCTCGCCGAAGCGCCGCGGGGAGCCGAGGGGCCGACGCGGCACATCACGCGCGCCGTCGATCCCGCCTCGCTCGGGCTGAACGTCTCCGGCTTCCTCTACGTCGAGACGACGGCCGCGACGGGGGACACCATCATCCGGCGGCCCCCGTAGCGCGCATTCGCGCCGTAACAGGGGGGGCACCCCGGCGTCTAACCCAAGCGATGCAGACCCTCGCGCGCTCGGCTGTTTCCCAGGAATGGCGCGGGACACCTTCCTCCGCACGCGACGACCTCCTGTAACGACGTGCGCCTGCGGGTTCGCTTGACCGCCCTGCGGGAGACTCCCTATAGTCAGGGCGACGTTTTCGCTGGGGGATGTGTGCCATGCAGACCATAGAAGTCATCTATCTCGTCAGTTTCTTCCTCGGGCTGGGGTTCGCGATCATCTCGGGCCTCCTGTCCGGCGTCTTCTCGGGCGCGGGCGAGGCGGCCGGCAACGTGGACATCCACGGCGGGCACGTCGACGCCGGCGGGCACCCGGTCGGCGCGGGCGACTCGATCCACCTGTCGCCCGTCAGCCCCATCACGATCGCCATGTTCATCGCGAGCTTCGGCGGCAGCGGAATCATCATGCACAAGTACTTCCAGCTGCCGATGGCGGTGCACATCCCCGCCGCCGGCGTGATCGGCTTCGTGATCGCGGCGGCCGTGTTCTACTTCTTTGCGAAGGTCATGGGCATCTCGGAGGTCAGCAGCTCGCCCCGCCCGGAGGAGGCGGTCGGGCTGGAGGCCGAGATCCTCACATCGATTCCCGCCGAAGGCGTGGGCGAGATCGCCTACACGTTGCGCGAGAGCCGGTTCACGTCGCCGGCCAAGACGCTCGACGGCAAGGAGCTGCCCGCGCGCATGGTCGTCAAGATCGTGAAGATCGTCGGCGGCACGTACTACGTCGAAAAGGCCAGGTAACGGAGGGAGCACCATGTTGACGCTGTTGGCGCAGGGCGAAGGCATTCTCATCGCAGTGGTGGCCGTCGGCGTGCCGCTGATGATCATCGTGTTCACGTGGCTGGTGCTCCAGCGGTACGTGAAGGTCGGCCCGAACGAGGCGCTGGTCATCTCCGGGCGCGAGCGCATCATCCCCGACGGGCGCGGCGGGCAGAAAAAAGTCGGCTACCGCACGATCCGCGGCGGCCGCGCGTGGCCGATCCCCTTCATCGAGAAAGTCGAGGTCCTCTCGCTCGAACTGATGACCATCGACGTCAAGACGCCCGAGGTCTACTCGGTGACGGGCGTGCCCGTCGTTGTCGAAGGCGTGGCGCAGGTCAAGGTGCGCAGCGACGACGTCTCCATCGGCAACGCCGCCGAACGGTTCCTCGGCAAGACGGCGAGCGAGATCATGGGCGTCGCCCTGCACACGCTCGAAGGCCACCTCCGCGCGATCATCGGACGCCTGACGGTCGAGGAGCTGTACCGCGACCGCGAGGCCTTCGCGCAGAAGGTGCAGGAAGTGTCGAGCGGCGACTTCGCGACGATGGGCCTCTCGATCGACTCGTTCACGATCAAGGAGATCCGGGACACGCAGGGCTACCTGGACGCCCTCGGCAAGCCGCGCACCGCGCAGGTGAAGCGCGACGCGATCATCGGCCAGGCGGAGGCGGACCGCGACGCGACGATCAAGAGCTCGGAGGCGCACCAGATCGCGCAGAAGGCGCGCTTCACGGCCGAGACGCAGGTGGCGCAGGCACAGCGCGACTTCGAGATCGCGCGCGCGCAGTACACGGCCTCGATGAACGAGGCGAAGGCGAAGGCCGACCAGGCCTACCCGCTCCAGCAGGCGATCGCGCAGCAGTCGGTCAAGCTCGAGGAGATGAAGATCCTCGAGATCGAAAAGGAGCGGATGATCGAGATCAAGCAGAAGGAGCTCACGGCGAGCATCGAGAAGCCGGCCGCGGCGGAGCGCACGAGAATCGAGACGATCGCGGAAGCGCAGAAGAAGCAGGTCGTGCTCGAGGCGGAGGCGCGCGCGCTGGCGGCCCAGAACGTCGGGCGCGGCGAAGCCGAGGCGATCAAGGCGAAGGGCCTCGGCGAGGCCGAGGCGATCAAGGCGCGAGGCCTCGCGGAAGCCGAAGTCATCATGGCGAAGGGACAGGCCGAGGCCGAGGCGATGCGCAAGAAGGCGGAGGCGTGGCGCGCGTACAACGAGGCGGCCATCGCGCAGATGTTCATCGAGAAGCTGCCCGAGCTGGCGCGGGCCGTCGCCGAGCCGCTGGGCCGCGTGGACAAGATCACGATCGTGTCCACGGGCGCCAACGGCGAGGGCGGCGCCGGCGCGTCGAAGATCACGAAGGACATCGTGGACGTGATCGCGCAGCTGCCGCCGGTGCTCGAGGGCGTGAGCGGCGTCAACCTGAAGGAGCTGCTCTCGAAGGTCCCGGGGCTGGCGGGCAAGTCCGCGGACGGAGGAAAGAAGTAAGATAGCCGCATGACACACGGGAGATCGGGCGCCTTGCGGGCGCCCGATTCTCTCTTGCGAAAGAGGACGCGATGAACCAGCCGATGCAGCCTCCGCCCGGCCAGCCGATGTACTACCCGCCGCCGCCGCCGAAAAAGTCGGGCGTGCTCAAGTGGGTGCTCATCGGGTGCGGCGGCGTCACCCTGCTGGGGCTGCTCGCGTGCGGAGGCTGCTTCGCGGTCGGCTACATTGCCATCGACAAGATGAGCGAGGAACCGGGGCGCGCCGGCGAGACGTACTTGCGCGCGCAGTCGGACCTCGAGTCGGAGATCGGCAAGATCTCCGAAGCGAAGCGGGACATCTGGGGCGGAACCAGCGTCCACCTCACGGGCAACGATGGCGTGGCCCGCATCGCCTACAAGATCACCGCCGCGAAGGGCACGTTCTCCGGCACGGTGTACCTGGAACGCAAGAGCGGAGTGTGGGTCGCGGTGGGAGCCACCGTGAACGTGAACGGCAAGCTCTGGAAGGTGGGCACGGAGCTCACAATGCCGAAGTCCTCCAGCGGCGGCTCCTGGGACGACTGATTCGCGCCTCCCCTGGAGTCGTCCGGGTAGCGGTGGGAGCGAAGGGAGCATCGGCCGACGGGACATGGAGCGTGGGGGTCCATGTGCCGCTTCCGGGGCTGTCCGACTGACCGCGTCTCGGTCAGTACTCGAACGCGGGTTCCGGCGACGCGCGCAGGGATATGGCACCCTCCGCCTCCGCGACGATCCGCGCATACTCGTCGCGCCGCAGCTCGTACGCCACGCGCCGCGCCTCGATCGCGGGCCGCGGCGACACGCTCACCGGGTGCGGGATCGGGAACCACGCGTGGCGCGGGAGGGCCCGCGCCGTGCCGTCGAGCCGCATCGGCACCACCGGCGCGCGCGACTTGCACGCGACCGCCGCGAAGCCGGGAGTGAACCCGAGCAAGCGCCCGTCCGGCGAGCGCCGGCCCTCCGGGAACAGGACCACGTGGTAGCCGCGCGCCAGGAGCGCCTCGCACCGGCGCAGGCTGTCCGTCGACCTCTCCTTCCGCTCGAAGGCGAACACGTTGAAGAGGAACTTCACGATCGCGACGATCGGCCGCGGGAACGCGAAGACGTGGTCGCGCGCCGCCGCCGTACGCACGCGGGGGATGTCGCTCACGGGGATCGACGCGAAGATGGCCGCGATGTCGAGGTGACTGGAGTGGTTGGCGACGATGAGCGTGGGGCGGTCGAGCCGGACGCGCGGCGCGCGCAGGCGGTGGAACGCGGTCATCCAGAGGCGGAGGACCACGTGCGCCAGCTTCTGAGCCGCTTCGCGGATCACGTGGCGCGTGATCGCAAGCGCCGTGCCACGACGCCCGCGGCGGAATCGACTCTGCGTGTGAAGCGCGTTGCGCTACGATGAAGAGCGTGAACGCCAAAGTCGTGCGCGTCCTCGAGTGGAGCGGCTTCGGACTCGGCGCGGCGGTGGTGGGCCTCCTCGGCGTGTGCGGCGCGGTCGTGATCGCGGTCAGCGACACGGCGCCGATGATGTTCGGCAACCGGACGGACGTGCTGGCCACGGCGTCGGCGGACGGCCCGCAGTTCCGCTTCGCGGTGCTCGGCGACACGCAGAAAGGCACGACCGGACTGCGGCGCATGCTCGCGCACCTCCAGCCCGAGGGGGCCGCCTTCTACGTGCATACGGGCGATCTCGTCAGCGACAACGACGGCGGCCACTACCGGCTCGCGAAGTGGACGCTCACGCGCGCGAAGCTCGACACGCCGATGCTCGTCGCGCCCGGGAACCACGACGTGAAGGGCGGGACCGGGCTCTTCGAAAAGCACGTCGGGCCGATGGAAGTCGCCTGGCCGCGCGGGGCCGTGCGGTTCCTCATCGTCGACGACGCGCTCGGCGACCCGCCGCCGACCCACCGCCTGGAGAAGCGGCTGCGGGCCGCCGGCGAGGCGCCGATCGTCCTGTTCATGCACCAGCCGCCGTGGGACGTGACGTCGGAGTCGTTCCGCGTCACGCCCGGTTTCGAAGACGTCGTCGCGCTCATCCGCAAGTACCGCGTGCGCTACGTCTTCTCCGGCCACGTGCACCGGTATCGTCGGCTCGAGCAGGACGGGACCGTGTACGTCGCGAACGGAATCGGCGGCGACTACGAACACTGGAAACTCGGCACGAAGGTGCACGCGACGGTCGTCGAGGTCAACGGCCGCGCGATCTCCGACCGCCCCGTGGAGCTAGAGCCGTCCCACTCCGTCTGGGACAACATCGAGCACCTCGCGCTCGGGCACGTCGCCGAGACCTACCGGCGCTCGCCGATCTGGACGTGGGCGGCGACGGCTGCCATCCTCGCGGGATGGACGTGGCTCGTGGTGCGCCTGTGGCGGCGCGCGCGGAAGAAGACCGCCTGATCTTCGGGCGTTTTCCGGACCTGCGACCGCGCGTCCGCGCCGTCCCGCTCGCGGCGCTCCCGTCGCCCGTCCGCCCGCTGCCGGCGTCCATCGCGCCGAACGCGTGGATGAAATGCGACGCGCTCACGCACGCGCGGAACGGCGGGAGCAAGATCCGCGCGCTCGAGTTCTTCCTCGGGGAGGCGCGCGCGTGGAACCGGCCCGTGTTCGCCTACGGGCCGGAGGGGTCCGGGTGGCTCATCGGACTCGCGCGGTTCGGACCGGCCGCGGGCCTCACCACGCGCATCGCGACGTTCCCGCAGTTCCGCACCGCGACCACGCTTCACAAGCGCGCGCTCCTCGCGGAGATCGCCGGTCGATCGCTCACGCGCGGGCGCGACTACGCCGAGTTCGCGCTGCTCGCGCTCGGGGCCGTGCCGCGCATCGTCGGCGGCACATGGGAGGCCGCCCCGCCCGGCGGGTCCGACGCGGTGTCCACGCTCGGGTACGTGAACGCCGCCTTGGAGCTCGCGTCCCAGGTCGAGCGCGGCGAGTGTCCGCGGCCCGACGCGATCTTCGT
>Ga0187893_10012617_pt1 | contig 11941 bp, 15 predicted proteins | sample MA1701074metaG_FD_139574 | JGI IMG/M metagenome (GOLD analysis project Ga0187893, IMG submission 139574) | White microbial mat communities from a basaltic lava cave in the Kipuka Kanohina Cave System on the Island of Hawaii, USA - MA170107-4 metaG ... | reverse complement strand
TCCCGTCCATAACCTTTTAGTTGCATAACCATACTGTTATATACAACGGCGGAGCGGAGCCGTCAAGGGCGGGGCGAAGTGATTACTGTGTGGGGATCAGCGCCAGAAGCCGGCGGCGATCGCGACGGGGATCAGGATGTACAACACCGTATCGCGCACCAGGTAGTACAGCACCACCAGGGCAACGACCGTCCAGCCGCGCTTCTTCACCAGGCCTTTCCAGCCCAGCGCGCGGCGCTCGTCCCGCAAGGTGCGGAGGAATCGCAGCACGGGCATCGACCGTGAAGCTTGAAGCCGGGAACCGCGGAACGCAAGGAGGGACAGAGACTCGTGAAGTGCCGGGCGTTGTTGTTCGACCTGGACGGCGTCCTGGTCGACTCCCTCGCGTGTGTCGAACGGGTCTGGCGCAAGTGGGCCGCGCGCCATGGGCTCGACGCGCCGGCCCTGATCCGCGCCGGCCTCGGCCGCCGGACCAGCGAAACGCTCCGGGCCGTCGCTCCGCACCTGGACATCGATGCCGAAGTGGAGATCCTGGATCGCATGGAGGAGGCGGACACCCTGGGCATGGAAGCGATCTCCGGCGCCAGGGCATTGGTCGACGGGCTCGGCCCCGACCAGTGGGCGATCGTGACGTCCGGCCCGCGCCAGCTCTCGACCCTGAAACTCACCGTGACCAGCCTGCCGATTCCCCGGGTGTTCGTCACCGGAGAAGACGTCCAGCGCGGCAAGCCGGACCCGCAATGCTACCAGCGAGCCGCGGCGCTGCTCAACCTCGAGCCCTGGGACGCCATCGTGGTGGAGGATGCGCCGATCGGCATCGCCGCGGCCCGAGCGGCCGGCATGGGGGTCGTGGGCATCTCCCGAGATGGCCTGACCCTTCCGGACACCGACCTGACCGTTCCAGACCTCCGCCGGCTGCGCGTCGAGACGCGCGACGGGTGGCTGACGTTGGAGGTTGCGGAGGTTGGTGGAGGTCGTCGGAGTTAGCGGAGGTTGCCTGCGATACCTCGATTGGCGTCTCAGCGCGCCTGAAGCAGGCGAAAATCGTACTCGAGCCGGATGTCGTCCTCGACGCTGAGCACAGCCATCACGCGCGGCTGCACGAGCCCGAACTCCGCGAACGTAAACCGGGTCTTGGCCGTCCCGGCAAACCCGCTCTCGATCGCCTGGGCGGTCACCTGCCAGGTCGTGGACCGCGTGACACCGTGCACCGTGAGGTCACCGACGAGCTCGAAGCTGAAGGAGCCGGATCCGGGCAGCGGGCTCGGCAGGCCGTGCGCGGCGGTCGGCACGAGCGTGGCCGTCGGGTACTGGGCGGTTTCCAGCGTGCGGCGCTGGATGTATCCATCGCGCCGCTCGCTATCGCTCTTCAAGGTCGTCAGATCGACGACGATTCGCGACTGGGCCGTGACGATCCGGCCGTCGTCGCCGATCACGATCGCGCCGCTCACGCCCTGCGTCGTGCCGACGGCGTCGGAGGGAAACGACACGTTGGCCAGCTGCTCGCGGACCCGATAGCGCGCTTCGTTGCCCGAGGACGCGACGGTGAGCCGTTGCGGCGGTGCTCCCACGAGCACGCTCGCGAGGCTGAGGGGGAACGCCAGGCCATATCCACGCATGGTGTAGATCCCGTTTCGAGGAAGCGAACGACAGAAGGTACGCGTGGTGTCCGGCCCGCGTTGCGGGCCGGCCACTCAGGCCCGCCGGTGCGCGAGGCTCCCCGCCACGTAGGTCGCCTGTACGCTGCGGTCGTCCCCCAGGGTCATGAGCGCGAACAGAACGTCCTCGATCGACTCCGCGCGCCGGGTGCGCAGCTCGAGCAGCGGCGTCGCCGCCGGGTCGAGCACGACAAAATCGGCCTCCCGTCCGGGGCTGAACGTCCCGATGCGCCGGTCCAGTCCCATGGCGCGCGCCCCGCCGAGAGTGGCCAGGAAGAACCCGCGCAGTGCGCTGAGCGTATCCCCGTGCAGCCGCGCCACTTTGTACGCCTCGTTGAGCGTCGCCAGAAGCGAAAAACTGGTCCCCGCCCCGACGTCCGTGCCGAGACCCACGTGCACCGGTCGCCGGGCGTCTGTGGCGAGTTGCAGCCGGAACAACCCGCTGCCGAGAAACAGGTTGGACGTCGGGCAATGGGCGATCCCCGCGCCCGCTTCGTGGCAGCGGACCAGCTCGCGCTCGGTGAGGTGCACGGCGTGCGCCAGCACCGTCCCCCGGTGCACCAGACCGGCGTGGTCGTACACGTCCAGGTAGTCGGTTCGTTCGGGGAACAGCCGCCGCACCCACGCCACTTCATCGACACTTTCGGAGATGTGCGTCTGGATCAGGACGTCGGGATGCTCGCGCCGCAGCGCGCCAGCCGCCTCGAGCTGCGCCGCGGTGCTCGTGGGCGCGAAGCGCGGGGTAATGGCGTATACCGCGCGTCCCCGGCCGTGCCACCGGGAGATCAGCGCCTTGGATTCGTCGTAGCCTGTTTGCGCCGTGTCGAGCAACGCCGTGGGCGCGTTGCGGTCCATGAGCACTTTGCCCGCCGCCAGTCGCAGGTTGCGCCTGGCCGCCTCGGCGAAGAGCGCGTCGACCGACTGGGGAAATACGGCGCAGAACACGAGAGCCGTGGTCGTCCCGTTTCGAACCAGCTCGTCACAGAACCGCTCGGCCATAGCCATGGCGTGCGCCGGGTCGGCGAACCGTTGTTCGGCGGGAAACGCGCGCCGCTCGAGCCAGTCGAGCAGCTGGTCGCCGGGGGCGCCGATGATCTCCGTTTGGGCGAAATGGATGTGGGTGTCGACGAATCCCGGCACGATCACCGCCCCGGGGTAGTGCACCGGCGTGACGTCGCCCGGCACCATGGCGCGCAGCCGTTGGGCCGGCCCGACCGCTTCGATCACCCCGTCCCGGCAGAGGAGCAGCCCGTCCGCTTCGTACACGAACGCATCCGCCGCGTCGCAAAACGGATCGTCCACGAAATAGGCAAGGCTGCCGCGAACGGCGATCACCGACATGAGTCACCTGGTGGCTGGCCGCCCCGAAGCTACGCTAGTTTCGTCGCCATGCGTAGCAGCGACCTCTTCTCCGCCGCGGCCCGCGCCTACGCGAAGTTTCGGCCGGCCTATCCGGACGCCCTGATCCGGTTCGTGGCGTCCACGGCGCCCGGCCGGGACCTCGCCTGGGATTGCGCGACGGGCAACGGGCAGGCCGCCGTGGCGCTCGCGCCGTGGTTCCGCCGCGTGGTGGCGACCGACGCCAGCGCCACCCAGCTCGAGCACGCGCGGTCGTGTCCGCGAGTCGAGTACCGGCTCGCGCCCGAAGCGGCCTCGGGCCTGGATCCGGAATCGGTCGACCTGGTCACGGCCGCCCAGGCGCTGCACCGGCTCGATCTCGAGGCGTTTTACGCCGAGGTGCGCCGAGTCCTGAAACCGCGCGGCGTCCTCGCCGTCTGGTGCTACGCGCGCTGCCGGGTCGCGCCCGACATCGATCGCGCGATCGACTGGTTTTACGAGGAACGGGTCGGACGCTACTGGCCCCCGCAGCGGGTACACACGGAAACAGGCTACCGCGATCTCCCGTTTCCCTTCGACCCGCTGCCCGCGGGAACCTGGGAGGTAACCGCCGCCATGACGCGGGAAGAGCTGCTCGGGTACTGCGGCACGTGGTCGGCGGTGGCGGTCGCTCGGCGCAGCGAGCAGGCGGATCCGATCCCGGAGCTCGCCGCGCGACTCGCGCCGCTCTGGCCGAGTGCGATCGAGCGCCGTAGTGTGACGTGGCCGCTGGCCCTGCGGATCGGGCGGGCGGATCGTTCTCCCTGAGACGAGAGGAAGGAGCGACGGAATGCGTGGGCTCGTGTGGTGCCTCGGACTACTGGGCATCGTGCTCACCGGGTGCAAGCGCTCCCGTACGGCGGATGTCGCGGCCGACGCGGCGCGCATCGCGGCGCTCCAGCGGCAGTCGGTTCAGGACCTCGCCGCGCGCCGGATGGATGCCGTGAGCGCCCTGTACGCGCGCAACGCCCGCATGCTGCGCGCGGACGCGCCGGCCGTCCGCGGCCGGGACTCGATCGCCGGAGCAGTTCGCGAGCTGGCCGCCACCTGGCCCGCCTTTCGTCACGAGTTCAGGACCGACTCGGTGATGGTGGGGGCGGGCGGCGACGTCGCGGTGGTCACGGGCGCCTACCGGTTCACGCCGGATTCGCTGCACCCGGCGGCGTTCGACGTCGGGAAGACGCTGAGTGTCTGGACGCGCGAGGATGGAGACTGGCGCATCGCCGCCGACATGACCAACAGCGACGGCGCCGGAAGCGCCCCGGGCGACGCCACCTCGGTCCGCGACGTCGTGGAAGCGTACCTGCGTGGACTCAGGTTCAATGACGTCGCCAGTCTCCGCCGGGCCTTCTGGCAGGACGCCAAGCTGTTCTTCGTGGACCGGCAGGGACATCTCGGACAGCTGACCCAGGCGCGCTGGTACGAGGGGTTCGCCGGCAACGCCGGGCGCGAGGAGACGGTCGAGCTCCGTATCGCGTCCATCACGGTCACCCGCGATATCGCGAGCGTGACCGTCGTGGAAGACTACCCGAACTCCCGGTATACCGATTATCTGTCGCTCGTGAAGTTCGACTCGGGATGGCGCATCGTGAACAAGGTGTACACGTCCGAGCCGCGCTGACGCGGCCCGGTCCGAACGCGGACAGGAGGAAAACGAATGACTCGGTTGCTGCTCGCGACGCTGCACCTGCTGGCCCTGGGCATCGGGCTGGGTGCGGTATGGGCGCGCCGCAGCGCCTTACGGGGAGCGCTCGATCCTGCCGGCCTGCGGCGCGTCTTCACAGCCGACGCCTGGTGGGGTATCGCCGCCGCGCTGTGGATCGGCACCGGCCTGTGGCGACTGCTCGCCGGCATGGAGAAGAGCACGACCTACTACCTTCAGAACAGGTACTTTCTGCTCAAGATGGCCTGCTTCGGCCTCATCCTGCTGCTCGAGCTGGCGCCGATGATCACGCTGGCCCGCTGGCGCGGCCAGCTGGCGCGCGGCCACGCCATCGACACGCGGCGTGCCCGCGCCTTCGGCACCATCAGTCTGATCCAAGCCGGTGTACTGCTCCTGATGGTGCTGTTCGCCGCCGCGATGGCGCGTGGCTACGGGGCGAGAGTCCCCTGACCAGACGACTCGTCGATCTCAGCCACACCGTCGAGGACGGGATGATCACCTACCGCGGGCTCCCCGCCCCCGTGATCGGCGATTTCCTGAGCCGCGAGCAGTCGCGCAGCCGCTACGCCCCGGGCACTGAATTCCAGATCGGTCGGGTCGAAATGGCCGGCAATACGGGCACCTACATCGACAGCCCCTTCCATCGGTTCGCTTCGGGTGCGGACCTGGCCGGCCTGCGTCTGGACCAGATGGCCGAGCTGGATGGCGTGACGGTGCGCGCCCCGGTGGCGAGCGGCCGCGCCGTCGGACCAACCGCGTTTAGCGGGCTCGCGCTGCACGGGAAGGCCGTCCTGATTCACACGGGCTGGGACCGGCACTGGCGCAGCGACCGCTATTTCGAGGGTCACCCCTACCTGACCGAGACGGCGGCGCAGCACCTGGTCGACGCCGGCGCGGTGCTCGTGGGGATCGATTCCCTCAACATCGACGACACGGCCGATGGCCGGCGGCCGGTGCATACACTGCTCCTGGGCGCCGGGATTCCCATCGTCGAACACCTGTGCGGGCTCGACGAGCTGCCCGACTTGGGCTACCGGTTCTCCGCCGTTGCGGTGAAGGTGAAGGGGTGCGGCTCGTTTCCGGTGCGGGCGTTCGCCTCGTTCGAGCCCTGACGCCGGCGTCGCCGCGCGGTAGCTTTGCCGTTCCTATGAACGAAGCTTCGGAAGCCCGCGGGCCCGTGGCGCGCATCCAGGTCGGCACGGGGGGCGAGATCTGGCTCGACGGCGCCCGCACGACGCTGGAGGCGTTACGTCCTCAGCTCGCGTTGCTGCGCGAGCGGAACGGCGTCGTGTGGTACCACCGGGCGACGCCGGGCGCCGACCCCGCTCCGGAGGCCATGGCGGTGATCCAGCTCGTGATCGAGCATCGCTTGCCCATTTCCATGTCCCTGCGGCCGGACTTTTCCGACGTCGTCCGCCCCGACGGGAGCGTGGCACCGCGGCGTGGACCCAACACGCTGAGTTGAGCCGCCGCCGTCGTGCCCGAGCTGCCCGACATACTCCTGTATCTTCACGCGCTGGAACCCCGCATCGGCGGCGCCCGCCTGCAGCGGATCCGCGTGGGAAGCCCGTTCGTGCTGCGCACAGTGGATCCCCCCATCGCCGATCTGGCGGGACGCGCGGTGGGGTCGCTGCGGCGCCTCGGTAAGCGCATCGTGATCGGGCTCGAGGCCGAGTACTTCATCGTTCTTCATCTCATGATTGCCGGGCGCCTGCGCTGGAAGGCATCCGGCGCCCCCATCCCCGGGCGCGGGGGTCTGGCGGCGCTCGATTTTTCCAGCGGCACGCTCGTGCTCACCGAAGCGGGGTCGACGCACCGCGCCGCGATGCACCTGGTGCACGGGGAAGCCGGGCTCGCCGCGCACGATCCGGGCGGGCTCGACACCTTCACCGCGACGTTCGAGCAGTTCCGCGAAGCGCTCACCCGGGAGTCGCATACGGTGAAGCGGGCCCTGACCGACCCGCGCCTGCTCGACGGGATCGGCAACGCCTACTCCGACGAGATCCTGCACGCGGCCAGGATCTCGCCGCTCACCCTCACGGGACGATTGCAGAATGCGGAGCTCGAGCGGTTGTATGCGGCGACCCGTGCCACCCTCTCGACGTGGATCACCCGTCTGCGCGCGGAGACCGGTGATGAGTTCCCGGAGACGGTGACGGCGTTTCGCGCAGGCATGGCCGTGCACGGCCGGTTCCGCCGTCCCTGTCCGGTGTGCGGAGCCCCGGTGCAGCGGATCCGCTATGCCAGGAACGAGGTCAACTATTGCCCCACTTGCCAGACCGGGGGCCGGGTCCTGGCGGATCGCTCGCTCTCCCGTCTCCTGAAGCAGGACTGGCCACGATCACTCGACGAATGGGAGGCCCGCATCGGCGCCAGGGAGAATCCCCCCACCGAGTGACGAGGCTCACACAGACTCGGGGCACCTGAGGCCGTGACCTTTCATTCGCTTCGCGAGTACAAGACACACACGGCTTCCGCGGGAGCTCGACCGTCATGCCCTCACCCGTTCACCGTCCACGTTTCCTGGTGACGCTGGCTGGGGCAACCGCGTTCTGTCTCGCCGCCTGCAGCGAGCGGACCGGTCCGCAACAGCCAGCGCTCACCTCCGCTGAGGCGGACAGCATCGGCCAGGTAGTGATCGCCGACGCGCAAGCCGAGCTCGCCGCCGCCCGGCCAGGCGCTGCTGTCGCCGTTCACGTGCACCGTCGATGCCTCGCCCACCCCGCCGACCAACTCGGACGGCGACCGCGTGCAGGATTCGGTGCGCCTGACGTTCACCGACTGCGTATTCACCTACCGCCGCGGGTCTGACACGGTCCGCGGGATCATCGACGTCGTCGATCCCACCCCGGCGGTCATGGACCACGCGATCAGGCTGGTGTTCACGGAGTTCGCCCGGATTCACGTGAATCGTGACGGCCTCCTGTCCTCGACCACGTTGAACGGGAGCCGTCAGGTGATCCGGGACGCGGACCACATCGCGCAAACCACCGTCGGCTTCCACACCGCTTTCGGATTTTCCGACGGCAGTACCGCGAGCCACGTACGCGACTGGGACAACCTGTTCACCGCCGATTCGCCCGGCTCGATTCGCGCCGATGCCTGGCTGCCGAGCGGGGTCCTGACAAACTTCACGACGCCTGCGCCGCTGCACTTCAACGCGGCGTGCGAGGACCGTCCCAGGTTCGACTGCGGCACGCTGGTCGTGGTCGCCACGCGCAACGGCGCCACATCCACCATCCCGATCACGTTCACGGCCTGTGGGGAATACACCCTGACCAGAACCTGAACGGTCGATCCGTGGTGAAAGCCTGCCCCCTCTCCCCGCGCGGGAGTGGGGGCATGTCCATATCTTTTCGGGCCATGCGCAATCGTCGCCGGTCGTGGGTGCTGCTGGCCATCCTGGCCGCGGCTTCCCCCCCCCCCACCGCCCAGACGCCGCGCGACTGGCCAGCGCTGGTACGCGCCTTCGATGCGTATGCCGGCTCGGACAGCGTCGTCGGCGCGAGCCTCGTGCTGCTGCGCGACCACGGCCTGCTCTCTCTGGACGACCCGGTCACGCGCTGGGTCCCTGAGCTGCGCCAGATCCACGACACCTTCGGGGCGATCGACGCGATTACCATCCGGATGCTGCTCGGGCATTCGGCGGGGTTTCAAAACCCCACCTGGCCCTACGCGGAAGGGCGGCCCTGGGAGCCCTTCGAGCCGACGCGGTGGGAGCAGCTGGTGGCGATGATCCCCAACGGCGGTTGGAACGCGCCACCGGGCGACCTGGTACAGTGGCTGCGCTTCCTCACCGGCTCGACCAGGGGCGATACGGCGCTCGCGCGCCGCTTCGACCTCGTGCTGCGCCGCAGCTCGCTCGAGGAAATGTGGCGCGGCCGGCTTCCCTACCCGGGACCCGTGGCCGGGTCGGATTCGGTCGGCCTGTCTTTCTTTGTGTTGCATCGCGCCCAGCGTCGGTTCGTCGGTCACACCGGCAGCCAAGCGGGGTTTCGGTCGTTCTTCTATATCGACCCTGCAACGCGGAGCGGCGTCATCGCGGCCTTCAACACGTCGAACGACGTGCGTCCCGACAGCTCGGCGGCCGGTTTCAACGCCGTGTGCGACGCCGCGCTCGGCATGCTGGCGGCCATATCCGGATCGCCGTAGGTCCTGCGCGGAGCTCACCCATGCGTCTGATTCCGGTGCTCATCGTTGGTGCCCTGGTAATGGGCGCGCGCCCCGCGGTGGCGCAGCAGCCCATCGCGGATTCGACCCGCGGTCTCGAAAAGCGCGACGGGTATTTCCCGCTGTATTGGGACGCCGCCAAGGGCCGGTTGCTGCTCGAGATCCCGTCGGGCCGGCTGGGGCGGGACTTCCTTTATCTTCCCTCGATCGCGACCGGGCTCGGTGATGCGAACCTCGGCATCGACCGCGGCACGATCGGCCGCGAGCAGATCGCCCGCTTCGAGCGGGTGGGGCCGCAGGTGCTGCTGGTGTTGCAGAACCCGCAATTCCGCGCCGTCGGCGACAGCGCTGCGCTGGCGCGCTCCGTACATGAATCATTTCCCCTGTCGACCCTGGCCGCCTTCGACCTGCTGGCGGAGGAGGGCGGGCGTCACCTGGTGGATGCGACCACCTTCGCGCTGAGTGACCTGAGCGACGTGCGCGGCACGCTGCGCGGCGGCGATCAGGGCGCGTTTCAACTGGACGCCCGGCGCAGCACGGTGTTCCTGCCCCGGACCAGGGCGTTCCCGCGCAACACGGAGATCGAGACCTCGCTGACGTTCACGACCGACCAGCCGGGATCGAGCATCCAGGCGCACGCGCCCGAGCCGCGGGCGATCACCGTGCGGCAGCATCTGTCACTGGTGCAGCTGCCCGACGCGGGATTCCGCCCGCGGCGCTTCGACCCGCGCATCGGCCTGTTCCCCGTGACCTACTATGATTTCGCGCAGCCGTTGGACCGCACCGCTCGCTCGTGAATTACGACTGGTATGCCGGCACCGAGCCGGCCCGCGCGGGAGCCGAGGAACGCGATCCGCTCGCAGCGGACGAAGGGTTCGGGGGGTGGATTGCCTCGCTCGACCCGGAGGTCAGCGCGGAGGCATTCGCGATGGCTCGGCGCCGCCAGCACGCCGCCCATGAGGTCGGGCACACCCTCGGCCTGGCGCACAACTTCATCGCCGCCGCCGACGGCCGCGCCTCGGTGATGGCGTATCCCGCGCCGCTGATCAAGCTCACCAATGGGCGCATCGACCTCTCCGACGCCTACCGCAACGGACCAGGCGCCTATGATTCGCTGGCGATCCGCTGGGCTTATGCCGAATTCCCGGCCGCCCAGGAGGATTCGTCCCTGGACGCGATCGTCCGTGAGGGGATGGCCCGCGGGCTCCGCTTCCTGACCAATCCGCACGAGGCGCCGGACAACTCCTATCCGGAGGGCACGACCTGGGTCAACGGCAGCGACGCGGTCGCGGAGCTGGAACGCGTTCAGGAAGTGCGCGACACGCTGATGGCCAGGTTCGACGAGCGCGCGATTCGGGCCGGCGAGCCGATGGCGGTGTTGAACCGGCGCTTCGCCACCGTGTACCTGCACCACCGGTTCACGCTGGGCGCGGCCATCAAGGCCGTCGGCGGGATGGAGTATCGCTACGGCGTCCGCGGCGACGCGCTCCCCGTCACGCGGATCATTCCCGCCGCGCGCCAGCGACGCGCGCTCGAGCTGCTGCTCGATGCGATCCAGCCGGCGGCGCTCGCCATTCCCGAGCGAGTGTTGGCCAATCTCGCGCCGACGCCGTTCGGCTACGAGGCCGACCCGCGGGGGTTTCGCGCGCGCGGCGCCCCGGCGTTCAATCAGCTCGAAGCCGCGCGGAGCCTGGCCACCCAGGTCGTGCGCGGCCTCCTCGCGACCCATCGCACGGCGCGCGTGGTCGCGTTCGCCGCCCGCGACCGGTCGCTGCCAACGCTGTCGGCCGTCATCGACCGCCTGGTCGTCCGAACCTGGGGCGCTGCCCCGACGGCCGCGCATCCCGAGCTCCACCGGGTGACCGAGCGGGTGGTCGTGGACGGGTTGTTGTCGCTGGCCAGAGACGCCGACGCGGTGGTCCAGGCCCGCGCCGAGGCGGAGGCGGGGCTGCGGCGCATCGCGCGCCTGGCGTCGGCTCCGGCCGCTACGGCCGATGCGGAGGCGCGGGCCCATCGGGCCCTGGTGGCGGCCGATATCGACCGGTTCCTGCAGCGCCGCGACGCGCCCAGCCCGGGGACGCCCGCCGCGCCGGCGCCCCCCGGGACGCCGATCGGAGCACCGAAGTAGGCTACCGCGTCAGCGCCGCGATGCGGCGCCTCGCCTGCCCCATCGTCGAGTCCTTCGCGAGCGCGTCGCGATAGCTCGCCAGGGCGGCGGCGGTATCGCCCTTTTGCAGCAACGCTTCGCCCATCAGGAACGAGTTGCCGCCCGACGCTGGAAAGAACTCGGCGTTGAGTTTCAGCAGGCCGATGGCATGGTCGACGCGGCCCGCCGTCGCCTCCGCGCGCGCGACCTGGGCGAGCACGCCTTCGCTGAAATCGTAGGTCCCGCTGCCGTAGTACTCCGCGCGCAAGCTCCGGTACCGACGCCCGGCCGCGTCCAATCCGCTGTCGGCCAGGGTAAGCGTGATGTCGTCATCGAGGAGCCGCGGCCGCGCCAGGCCGCGGTGACAGGTGGCGCAGCGCACCTCGACGAGCGGTGTAGGCCGGTCCCGGACCTCGGCCAAGTGCTCCCCGTTAATGTGCCTGATCATGTGCATCATCACCCGGGCGACCTGCTTGGGCCGCTTGTCGTCGGCGGCGAAGTCCACCGAATCGAGCGGCTGGTCTTCGCGCCCCACGTGGCAATAGACGCAGCGCACGCCCAGCGCCAGACTAAACCCCCGCATCGTGCTGATGAGCGTGCGCTGGTCGATGGTCCTGGGAAGGACTTTCAGGTTCGTGAAGGAATCGGGAGGGAACCGGCCCTGGGCCATCCCCGGCCCGACGGCGATGAGCTTCAGGACGTCAGCCGCCACCAGCAGGACAAGCGTGCGCCGCATCGGGCCTCGCAGGTAAGGTGTGTAGCTCCAATGATATGCGTTGTGGCGCAACCCGCCCTGCGGATTTGTGAGCGATTCGTCAGGACGAGACGCGGCGACGGGCGTTCAACCCTTTTCTCTCGTAGGCTGTCTTAATCGTCGATCCCCATCGAGGGCATGCCCGTGATCGCTCCCACATTGTTCGCCGCCGC
>Ga0187893_10012616_pt1 | contig 11941 bp, 12 predicted proteins | sample MA1701074metaG_FD_139574 | JGI IMG/M metagenome (GOLD analysis project Ga0187893, IMG submission 139574) | White microbial mat communities from a basaltic lava cave in the Kipuka Kanohina Cave System on the Island of Hawaii, USA - MA170107-4 metaG ... | reverse complement strand
CGTTACTGTTCCGTCTTTTGTAAAAGCTGGCCTTAAACCGGCAAGTTTTTCTAATGAAGTTTCTCTTGGGTGCTCATCCTGTGAAAACCAGGTAATGAGCCTGTCGTGGATCATTTCTACAGGCACTATTTCATCTTCCCATTTTTTTTCATTCAGGGCAGTAAAATATTTTTGCTGGCTTTCAAAAGCAAAAGCATCCTGCGCTTCACGGCTTATGCCCCATTTTTTTGCTACGTTCTCCGCGGTTTCGCCCATCGAAAATGGATAATACATTTCGGCAAGATGCTTGTTGGTAAAACGCCAGCCGATGGTGGTATCATATACTTCATTTTTGCGGCTCCATGCAGCATCATTCTTGGCCATTACAAACGGCGCCCTTGTCATACTCTCTACACCGGCAGCAATATACAGCATACCTTCTCCGCACATGATAGCCCTCGATGCATCCATAACAGCCTGCAGCCCGCTTGCACACAAACGGTTCACCGTATTACCGGCCACACTTACCGGCAAGCCTGCCAGCAACCCGGCCATGCGTGCCACATTTCGGTTATCTTCACCAGCCTGGTTGGCATCACCGGCAATAATATCTTCAATGGCATTTATATCTATCGTATCGTTCCGGTTGATCAGTGCTTTTATCACGTGCGCCAGCAGGTCGTCGGGTCTTATAGTGCTAAGCTTTCCGCCATAACGGCCAACAGGTGTTCTTACAGCATCAATAACATAAACTGGTTTCATATATTTTTCTTTCGGTGCGCAAGTTAATCGTTAGTGGTTGTTGATATAAGATTTTTTTATGTACCCGGCTAATGAATAAATATGATGCTTCCGTTGCGTCGTCACTGACCCCGAGTTAGATATGTGCGCGGCATCGGGGCACACTTGTACTTTCTTTTCCTTACTCATCAAAAAACCGTACGTAACGAATTCTGCAGAAATAAAATAACCTGCAGTAATCCGAAACATTTATTTGCTTTATGGATTTAATTTCTGATTGCATCTAAGGGTAAATGCAGTATCTTTTACTTACTAAAACCGGTTGTTTCCCTGCGTTTCGGTTGCATAATGATTGTGTATGCTGTTAAGACAAAAACATAAATGTATGTAACTGATGCTGTTGCCATAACAATATTATCTCTTAATGTGCTGAAGTATAGAAAGGCGTAAAAGAGTGCGCCGATGCAGCACACAAGCCTAAACCCGGGGTCGGCAACGATGCAACCAAAGTAAAATAGTAGTAATGCAGCCCGGTGCATGCATGGCATCCTGCGAAAAAAACTACTAATCATAAGTATAAAAGATGTTAAAAATGAAAACGGAAAACAGTATTTTATTTTCAGCATTTGATCACAATCGGGAACGGGTAATAATAAAAATTACTATATTGCCAGCCCCGATTAAATTTAACCAGGATGGATAACGATTTCAGGAACAGGCAGCAAAAAAATTACACTACAATGCGTACTGTTTACAATATAACAGTTGGCATCTTAATTATCGGGATTGGCCTGCTGATGTTCTTCAACGATAAGGTGGGGCTTAATTTGTTTGAGCAGTTCGATAAAACGATGATTTATGCATTTGGTGTTTTATGTGTTTTGTATGGTTGCTTCAGGTTGTACAGGGGTATAAAGAAAGAAGAATAGTATGAGAAAAAATAGTACAGTTATTAACTTCATCCTGTTTTTTACAGCATGTATAATGGTAGCGGCGGGTTGTGAGAGCGGCAATAAAAAAACGGCTTATGATTCGCCTAAAGAGGGTACTATTTATATAAGTGTTGATGAAAGTTTTGAACCCGTTATAAGTGAACAGATAAAAGTGTATGAATCTTCATATCCGGGCACAAAGATTATAGCAAGTTATAAATCGGAAGCAGATTGTTTCCGCGACCTTCAGCAGGACAGTACAAGGATGATCATTGTAGCAAAAGGATTAAACCCGGAAGAAGAAAAGTTCTTTGAGTCTAAATTATCTTATCACCCGGATTATGGGATACTCGCTTATGATGCAGTTAGTGTTATTGTAAACATTAATGCCAAAGACAGTGTTTTTACTATACAGCAGTTGCAGGATATGCTTGGCGGCAAAGACAGTTCAAAAAATATTGTGGTAGATGGCAACAATGCAACAAGCACCGTTCGCTACCTGCTCGATTCCGTTTTGCACGGTAAAAATTTCAGCCAGCGGGTAATGGCTGCAAATGGCAGTAAAGCAGTAGTCGATTACATTTCAAAAAATGACAATGCTGTTGGTTTTGTTGGTTCAAGCTGGGTTACGAATGACCAGGATCCGGAGCAACTTGCCTACAGAGATAAAATAAGGTTTGCATTGATTGAATGCAGAAAGAATTGTGACAGCGGAAGTTTTGCAAAACCATCGCAGGCTACCATAACATATGCGCAATACCCTTTGGTACGGCCTTTGTATTATATCCTCAAAGAAAATTCAACGGGACTTGGAACAGGTTTTGCCAATTATTTAAACCTTGAAAGAGGTCAGTTGGTTTTCAGGAGAAGTTTCCTTGTTCCGGGAACGATGTATTTTGGGTTAAGAAAAAGCAATATAGAATAAAACATATAACACCTGTATAAAACGTAGAAAATGAAGAAAACAACTTTAACACTATTCTCGGTTGTTCTTGCCACATCAATTACGGTTGCCCAAAGTTTGGATGAAGGCAGAAAATTCCTTTATTATGAGCGTACAAAAAGTGCGGTAGAAACACTTGAAAAGGTAGTGGCTTCAAATTCAAAAGACCCAAAAAGTATATATTGGCTGGGCCAGGCATACCTGGCTGCAGATGATATTGCCAAAGCCAAAGCGCTTTACCAGAAAGCATTGAATGAAGGTGTTAATGATCCTTATATATGGATAGGTATGGGCCATGTAGAATTGCTGGAAGGTGCTGATAAAAATGCTGCCCGTCAGCGTTTCGATCAAGCGATTACAACTGCTACACCCACAAAGGGAAAAAACAAAGGCAACCCCGATGCGGATATTTTAAATGCGGTTGGCCGAGCAAATGCAGATGGAAGCAGCCAGCAGGGTGATCCACTGTATGGAATAGAAAAGTTGAAAAAAGCCGCAGAACTTAATCTTACCGATCCTGATATTGATATTAATCTTGGGAAAAGTTATTTAAAACTTGGCAGCGACAAAGGCGGTGAAGCAGTTGAAGCATTTACTGATGCTACAAGGCGTAACCCTCAATTTGCAGCAGCATATGCAAGAATTGGCAGAATTTATCAAAGCCAGAATAACCTTGAGTTTATGAATGAGTGGTATGGTAAAGCTATAACTGCAGACCCGGCCTATGCACCTGTATATCTTGCTTATTTTAACTATTATAAGGAGAGAGATGTAAATGCAGCAAAAGAATACCTGGATAAATATGTTGCCAATGCAGATAAGGATTGTGAAACAGATTATTTTGTAGCAGACTACTTATATAGAGCTGGTAAAAACCAGGAATCAATTGCAAAAGCAAAAGAAATGGAAAGCGGTGCCTGTAAAGATTATATAAGAACAAGTATTATATATGCTTATAACTACGATAAATTAGGCGATTCAGTTCAGGCCAAATCTTATGTTGATAAATTCTTTTCTGCTGCGCCTGCAGATAAAATTGAAGCTACGGATTATGTGTTTGCAGCCAGGTTGTACACAAAATTCCCGGGAAGCGAAGCTCAGGCAATTCAATATATCAATAAGGCAGTAGAAGTTGATACTGTTAATGCCAACCGAATGAATTATCTTAACTCTGCTGCTGCCATGCTTGCTGCAGCAAAGAAATTTCCCGAACAGCTTGCCATGCTTTTGAAAATGAAAGAAATGAAAGGTAAACCGTTTACAGGTACAGAATATTATTATGTTACTAAAGCTGCTGTGGATGCAAAGGACTGTGCAGCTGTAGATTCTCTTTCAAAACAATACGTAGCAAGTTACCCGGATCAGGCACAAGGTTACAGCTTAAGTGTTGCAGGTGCCAAAGCCTGTGATGTTGATACAACCAAAGGGTTAGCTGTTGAGCCTATAAATAATTACAATACTTTCCTGATGAAAGACCAGGAAAAAAACAAGAAGACAATTTTTAATAACTATTACTATCTTCTTATTTACTATGCACAATACGCAAAACAACTTGATACTGCTGTGGCTATTACCGACAAGATGAAAACTCTTTACGCCGATCCTGCGAGTGAAGAATATAAATTTGCTGATGAAACAGGAAAAAAATTGCAAACTGCCTTACAGAAGAAGAGTAGTGGAAGTACCAACGGCAGCGGGCAAACAAAAAGCACAGGTTCTTCCGGGAAGCTCAAATAATTAAAGATTTTCCAGATAAAAAACTCCACTTTCAAAGTGGAGTTTTTTTTTGCCAACCCTTGCCCTTATTTTTGCGTTGCAATTCAATATTATGAGCATTCCCCACATTTTATTAGATGCACAGGCCACCGGAACCACTTTTGATTATCTGCCTATAGCTATCCAGCTCATTTTTGCTGTAGGTTTCGTGGCTACCATGATGTTTCTTACGCATTGGTTTGGCCCAAAACGCAAAACAGCCGATAAACTCGAAACTTTTGCAAGCGGTATCCCTACTCATGGAGATGCACGCCAGCCAATGGCCATTAAATATTTTCTCGTTGCCATTTTATTCGTATTGTTCGATGTGGAAGTGATATTCTTTTATCCTTATGCAGTTAACTTCAGGGAACTTGGGTGGACAGGTTTTATTGAGATCATCTTATTCGTAGCATTTTTCGTTATAGGGTTTATATATATCATCAAAAGAGGCGCCCTTAAGTGGGAAGATTAGTGTTAATGTTTCAATTAGCAAATTTGAAAATGTGCAAATGGAAAACTTAAAGAGTTGAGGATTGTTATAGATTTAGGCATTTTCAAATTCTGTAATTTTCAAATTTTCAAATTCCGATTATGTCACGTCCCGTACGGTTTAACATACATCCCAAAGAAGCCAATTTAAACGACACAGTCGCAATTGCCGATATGCCCGAAGGCCACCAGGGCGAAGGTTTTTTTGCCACAAAGTTTGAAAGTGTTGTTGGTTTGGCAAGGAAGAACTCCCTTTGGCCTTTACCATTTGCTACTTCCTGCTGTGGTATTGAATTTATGGCCACAATGGGTTCCCATTACGATCTTTCCCGTTTTGGCTCAGAGCGTTTGGGCTTTACCCCGCGCCAGTGCGATCTGCTGATGGTTATGGGCACCATTGCAAAAAAAATGGCGCCGGTTTTAAGACAAGTTTACCTTCAAATGGCAGAACCACGCTGGGTTTTAGCAGTTGGTGCCTGTGCATCTTCCGGTGGTATTTTTGATTCTTACAGCGTGTTGCAGGGCATTGACCAGGTGATACCCGTGGATGTGTACGTGCCAGGTTGTCCTCCAAGGCCCGAAGCTATTTTAGATGGCTTCATGCGCATACAGGACCTCGTGCATAATGAAAGCCTGCGTCGCAGGAACAGTGAACATTACAAAGTTTTATTAAACAGCTACGGAATACAATAAGAAGCAAGCCCCAACCCCAAAGAGGGAAAGGCAATTTAAATACCGGCATTTGAAAGTATGGCATCGCCTGTTGCGTCGCAATCCTTTCATCTTTTATATCATTGTGGCGCTTTAGTCTCAGTTTTAAATCTCCGGTGAACAGGCTGATTTCTTACTGGGCAAAAAGAACAAAACGAATAGATAACAAAATAAATAGCTCCGCCGGCTGGCGGATTGGGGTATGAGCTTAACAAACAACATCATCAAAGAAAAACTTATTGAAAAGTTTGGCGGCCAACTGACCAACTTTGAAGAACCTTATGGCATGCTTACTTTTGAAGCGCCAAAAGATATGAACCTGAAAGTAATGCAATTCCTTTTTGATGATGAAATACTCCGCTTTCAATTTTTAACCGATCTTACCGCAGTGCATTATCCCAATCAAAAAGGAAGGGAACTGGCTGTAGTGTATCACCTGCATAATCTTATTGATAATATCCGTTTACGTTTAAAAGTATTTACAGATATAGAAAGGCCAGATGTATTTACGGCAACAGCATTGTATTCATCTGCCAACTGGATGGAAAGAGAAACCTACGATTTCTTTGGTATCAATTTCGTGGGGCACCCCAACCTGAAAAGAATTTTGAATGTAGATGAAATGGATTACTTTCCAATGCGCAAAGAATATCCATTGGAAGATCAGACAAGAATTGATAAAGATGATGAAATGTTTGGCCGTGGCGGCACATTTGGCTATGGTACTGAAAGAAACGAAGGTGGCGAAACGATAGCTGAAGAAGATAAAAATAATATAGGCAAAGAAGTGATTTAGGATATTGAGATATTGGGATATTAGATATTCACCATTCACCATTGCCCATTCACGATCCAACAGCACAAGTGTGCGACGCAACAGGCGATGAGCAGCGAACAAAAGCTTAGTACATAAAAATAAAAATATAAGACAGTAATGTCTGATCAACTTACAGCACAGCACGTAAAACTTCCGGATGGTTCCATTGAGAAACAGACTACCACGCTGAATCTCGGGCCAACGCATCCTGCAACCCACGGGGTTTTCCAGAATATAATTGAAGTAGATGGTGAGCGTATCGTTTCTGCCGAACAAACCGTGGGCTATATACATCGTGCATTTGAAAAGATTGCAGAACGCAGACCGCTTTATCAAATCACTCCCCTTACAGACCGTCTTAATTATTGCAGTGCACCCATCAACAATATGGGCTGGCATTTAACCTGCGAGAAATTGCTGAATGTTAAAACACCCAAACGTGTAGATTATTTGCGTGTAATTATTATGGAGCTGGCACGTATTTCAGACCATCTTATTTGTAATTCTATTGTGGGTGTAGATTCCGGTGCGCTTTCAGTGTTTCTTTATGTGATGCAATACCGGGAACTGATCTATGAAATTTATGAAGAAGTGTGCGGTTCAAGGCTTACCACAAACATTGGCCGCATAGGTGGTTTTGAAAGAAATTTCACCAACGATGCTTTTACCAAACTTGAAAAGTTTTTAGATGAATATCCAAAAGTGCTGAAAGAGTTTGAGAACCTGCTTACACGCAACCGCATTTTTATGGAACGTACGATTGGTGCGGGCCCCATAAGTGCAGAGCGTGCATTGAACTATGGTTTCACCGGTCCAAACCTGCGTGCAGCCGGTGTAGATTATGATGTGCGTATACACACGCCTTACAGCAGTTACGAAGATTTTGCATTCGATATTCCTGTTGGTAAAACAGGTGATACTTATGATAGATTTTTAGTGCGCAACCTGGAAATGTGGGAAAGCATGAAGATTATTACACAGGCTTATCAAAAGATACAGGAATTTAAAGGTGCCGATGCGGAAGTGTATCATGCAGAAGTGCCGGAGTATTATTTACCTGATAAGAAAGATGTATATACAAAGATGGAAGCATTAATCTATCATTTCAAGATTATCATGGGTGAAACAGAAATCCCGCCGGGAGAAGTATATCAGAGTGTGGAAGGCGGCAACGGCGAACTTGGTTTCTATTTGATCAGTGATGGTGGCAGAGCCGCATACAGACTGCATTTCCGAAGGCCATGTTTTATTTATTACCAGGCATTTTCTGAAATGACCAAAGGCAGCATGCTTAGTGACGCTATCTTAACCATGAGCAGTTTGAATTTGATTGCCGGGGAAATGGATGCGTAATGGAACACAAAAGAAAAATAGAAAAAGTTGTAACGAAAGTTTCTTTTGCGGAGGCAGAAGAAAATGACCTGATTTTTTGGTGTGAAAAGCCTGTTGGAGACCGCATGAAAGAAATGCTGGAGTGGAATAAAAAAGTATGGTCTTTCATAAATGGAAATTATCCAAAAACAATAGAAAAGACCGGTGGAAAAATAATGAAATCGGATACAGACGAAGATGATTTTTGATGAAAATTATATTGATTTCATAACGCTGCTTAATAAGCACGAAGTAAAATATGTTTTAGTCGGAGGGTTAGCGGTAGTAATGCATGGCCATTTCAGAACAACCAAAGACATGGATATCTTTTACGAAGGAACCAGTGAAAATGCACAAAAACTGTTAGATGTAATTAATGAATTTGGTTTCAGGTATTTAAAAATTACGCTTGAAGATCTGATGGATGTAAATGGTTATGTGAAGCTTGGAAATAACCCTGTTAGAATAGATTTATTCTGTGATTTGCCCGGCGTAAATTTTAATGAAGTATATAGCGCAGCATTTGATTACAAAGAAGAAGATGTGAATGTAAAAGTTATACATGTTAATCACCTGATAGCAAATAAACAACTTGTAGGAAGATTACAGGATTTGGACGATGTAAAGAAATTAAAAAAAATATTGGATATAAAGAGGAAGAAAAAATAAGAATATGTCAGTTCATTTTTCAGAACCACAGATGACAGAATTTAACAGGCTGGTGGCCCGTTATCCCGAAGGCAAACAGAAGAGTGCTTTGCTGCCGGTGCTGCATTTGGCGCAGGAAAGTTTTGGCGGATGGCTAAGTTCCGATACGATGGATTATGTTGCTTCGCTGTTAAACATCGAGCCTATTGAAGTATATGAAGTGGCTACGTTTTACAGCATGTACAATTTAAAACCTGTTGGCAAATACATGTTCGAAGTTTGCCAAACCGGTCCCTGCATGTTGCGTGGCAGCGATGATATTATTGCATACATCGGTCAAACACTTGGCATTAAACCCGGCGAAACAACCAGCGATGGTATGTTTACACTGAAAACTGTGGAATGCCTTGGTGCATGCGGTTATGCGCCCATGATGCAGTTGGGCAAACATTACCGCGAGCATCTTACAAAAGAAAAAGTAGATAGCATAATAGACGAGTGCAGGAGAAATGCAGCGGTAAATAATTAGAAGAAGCCCCGGCCCTAAAGGGAGAAAAGTTCTTTGTTTGTATTTTTTTTGAATCAGGCTTTTGTAGTACTATGATACTGACGTTGCGTCGTCACCGACCCCGAGTTGGGTTTGTGCGCTGCATCGGGGCACTCTTCGGCTGCCGAAGCTATATGGAGCAAAGCGTAGCATAGCGAAGGCACGTCTTGTACTATTGGAACACCACGGTTTATCATTTTCCAATTCTTAAGTCCCTTTAGGGATTTAGGGCTTAAAACAATTACTTTATGAAACTGAATCCTTACCTGCATTTTGCAGGCAACGCGGAAGAAGCGTTGAATTTTTATAAAAATGCTTTAGGCGGAGAGATTATTATGATCAACCGTTATGGAGACAGCCCAATGCCGGCAGATGAAGACTGGAAAAACAAGATCATGCATGGAAGGTTTGAGTTTGATGGCAACCTTATCATGATATCAGATGTGTTCAAAGAACAAACGGTTTCAGCAACTGGCGGTAATATACAGCTAAGTATAGAAGTGGAGAGTGAAGAAAAATTAAATGATGTGTTCAATAAAATGAGTGAAGGCGGCAAGATTACCTTACCCGTAGCAAAACAATTTTGGGGCGCTTATTTTGGAATGCTTGAAGATAAGTTTGGAATAAGCTGGATGTTTAATCATACAATTGAAGAAACAAAGTAAATGGGTATCACAACCGCTATATTAAGGGTAAGAGCGCATCGCAAATCTGAAAAGTTTGCTGATGTTGACTTTCTTTTTGATAGCGGTGCAGTTTACAGTTTGGTGCCAGGAAAAATTTTAGACAAACTTGATATAGAACCATACAGAGAAATGAGTTTCGCACTTGCAGATGGTACAAGCATTAAACGCAAAATAAGCTCTGCATACTTTGAATATGAAGGAAAAGGCAGACCAGCGCCGGTTGTGTATGGAGAAGAAGGTGATAGTGCTTGGTCTTGTCTTAAATCCTTTTTCAGGAACATTGCATCCAATGCGGTTATTGATGGCAGGATTAAAAGCCGGTAAATGATACGTAGTTTTAGTGTGCGACGCAAGGAACGATGAGTAAAGATTTGTTGCTAAGTACAAAATAAAAAAAGCTCAAAAGGCTTATGAAATTATTATTAGAAAAAGATACTGTACCGGGCATTCGTGGTTACGAAGTATATCGTCGTGAAGGCGGTTACCGCAGCGTAGAAAAAGCTTTGAAAACAATGAGCCCCGAAGCCATTGTGGATGAAGTAAAGAAAAGCGGTTTGCGTGGCCGTGGTGGTGCAGGTTTTCCAACAGGATTAAAATGGAGCTTTATTGCAAAACCCGAAGGTGTGCCACGCCATCTTGTTTGCAATGCAGATGAAAGTGAGCCGGGCACTTTTAAAGACAGGTACCTGATGGAATTTATTCCGCACCTGCTGATAGAAGGTTTGATCGTTTCATCTTTTGCATTAGGCAGTAATGCGACATACATCTATATCCGTGGCGAATATGCATGGATTGTAGATATATTGGAACAAGCCATAACAGAAGCCAATAATAATGGATGGCTTGGTAAAAATATTCTGGGCACCGGTTTCGATTGCCAGATTTATGTGCAGCGTGGCGCAGGTGCTTATATCTGTGGTGAAGAAACTGCGTTGATAGAATCACTGGAAGGTAAGCGTGGTAATCCACGTATTAAACCACCGTTTCCTGCTGTAAAAGGTGTGTGGGACAGGCCAACGGTAGTAAATAATGTAGAAACACTGGCGGCAGTTGTTCCCATCATCAATATGGGTGGAGATGAATATGCAAAGATTGGTATTGGTAAATCTACAGGTACGAAACTGATCTCTGCATGCGGTAATCTCAACAAGCCCGGTGTGTATGAGATTGACATGACCATTTCTGTAGAGGAATTTATTTATTCTGATAAATATTGTGGTGGCATTCCAAACGGAAAGAAATTAAAAGCATGTATTCCCGGTGGTTCTTCTGTTCCAATTCTGCCCGCAAACCTTTTATTAAAAACTGCAAAAGGTGAAACCCGTATCATGAACTATGAAAGTTTAAGTGATGGTGGTTTTGCAACCGGCAGTATGATGGGAAGTGGTGGTTTTATTGTATTGGACGAAGATCAGTGTGTAGTAAGGCATACATTAACGCTGGCAAGGTTCTACCGTCATGAAAGCTGCGGTCAGTGTTCCCCCTGCAGGGAAGGAACAGGATGGATGGAAAAGATTTTACACAACATAGAATATGGTAAAGGCAAGATAAGCGACATTGATCTGCTTTGGGATATTCAAAGAAAGATTGAAGGTAATACCATTTGCCCATTGGGTGATGCAGCAGCATGGCCGGTTGCCGCAGCCATCAGGCATTTCAGGGATGAGTTTGAATGGCACGTGCTGAACCCTGAAGAAAGCCAGGTTAGGAATTTTGGAATTGCACATTATGCAGATGCACGTGCGGTGATGGCGTAGTTTTTTATGTACTTAGCTGAAGAATATGAATTAAGCTTTCGTTGCGTCGCACACTTGTACTGTAACAAATAATTGAACAAAGAGAAGTTGAAAAAAATAGAAAACATAGAGATTAAAAATTTCAAATCTATCCGGCATGCAGAAATAAAAGACTGCCGGAGGATAAATGTTTTCATTGGTTATCCAAATACAGGTAAGAGTAATATTCTGGAGGCATTGAGTTTGTTTTCGATTGATAACCCAGATGCAAATTTTGATGCTTTTGTAAGAATAGGAAAGCTACCTACTCTTTTTTTTAATGGGAATAAAGATGAAAAGATAGAAATAAGAATAAATGAAGAAAATAGAATCATTGCAATTTTAAGAGATAATGAAATCAAGTTTCATTGGCAATTAGCTGGTGCCAATGCTTCTTTTGAGAAAATGGACCCTGGTGTTCACCAAACAATTTACGACATGCTCAATTTTGCTAAAAGTGAACATGAAAGTAAAATAATAAATTGGGATTCTATTTTTAAACGCCAACCTCGTGCTGACGATTTTTACAAAGAATTGGGGGAGG
>Ga0187893_10012615_pt1 | contig 11943 bp, 9 predicted proteins | sample MA1701074metaG_FD_139574 | JGI IMG/M metagenome (GOLD analysis project Ga0187893, IMG submission 139574) | White microbial mat communities from a basaltic lava cave in the Kipuka Kanohina Cave System on the Island of Hawaii, USA - MA170107-4 metaG ... | reverse complement strand
CACACCAGCATGGAAATCATGGACTTGTTTGAGCGTCTCCACGACGAGGGAAATACAATCATCGTGGTCACACACGAACATGACATTGCCGCCCGAGCTCATCGCATCCTCTCGATTCGCGACGGCCTGATCGAAAAAGACGAGAAAACTAAATAGGAGTTTTCGATGGTACGCAGTGGCGAAGGTCCATTAAAGCCACCAAGGTCCGCGTCCAGCCGTCGCCTTGTCCTAGCAAGCAAAGTTCGCTCAGTCATCCCTGTTCGACTAAGCGCCCTCAGCGAGGCGTTTTTTGTGGCCGCAGGGAGCCTGCGCGCCAATAAGCTGCGCACAGCCTTGACGTTGATGGGCATTGTGGTGGGAGTGTCTGCAGTCATTGCCGTGGTAACCATTATCAAAGGGTTGGACCAAACGGTGGCCCAGACATTCTCTTCTCAGGGTTCCACGGTCTTCACGGTTTCCAAGAATCCTCAGATCATCAGATCACGCGAGGAATTTGTTAAGTTCAACAAGCGCAAGGATGTCACTCGTGATGATGCCGAGGCAATAGCCCGACTCTGCACCTCTTGCTGGCGCGTGGGCATCGCCGGCAATGCTGTGGAGACTGTTAAATACGCGGACCAGAAATCCGATCAGGTGCGTATCCGGGGTGTGGAGCCTACCACGATGTTTGCCATCGATGGAGTGAACATTGATGTGGGAAGGATCTGGACTGAAGGTGAGGCAGAATCCGGCCGTGATATTTGCGTGATTGGCGCGGATCTGCTTCAAAACGTGTTTGGCGGGGCACCCGCCGACCGGGCCCTCGGTGAGGAGATCAGGATTGCCGGCCGCCCATACAAGATCATCGGAGTCTTGGAACCACTGGGCTCGATCTTTGGATTTTCGAGAGACAATGTTGTCTACACCCCCTACGCCACCTATCAGAAATCGTACGGGTCGCGGCGTTCCCTGGTTGTCTTTGTTCAAGTGCCAACCGCAGATAGGCTTGAGATTGCTGAGGATCAGGTGCGCACAATCATGCGCAGCCGCCGAGGCAAGACTTTCGGCGAGCAGGAAGACGAAGGATTCTCGCTGGAGACCCAGGATGTCTTTCTAAACCTCTATTCCAGCGCAACCTCAAACATCTACATTGTAACCATCGGTGTTGCCGCCATCTCGCTGGTAGTCGGCGGCATTGTAGTGATGAATATTATGCTCGTCTCGGTGACTGAGCGGACCAAGGAGATTGGGATTCGCAAGGCGATGGGGGCACGACGCAAGGATATTCTGACTCAATTCCTGATCGAAGCGGTGACAGTGACGGCTATCGGAGGAGCGCTGGGAGTGGTAACCGGTTTTGGGCTGGCCTACATAATTTCCGCCTTGATTGGCTTTCCGCTGCTAATCAGCGCTGCCTCGGCCATTCTGGGCGTCGGGGTTTCATCGGTGGTAGGAATCATCAGTGGTCTCTGGCCGGCCTGGCGCGCCGCCCGTTTGGATCCGATTGAAGCACTACGCGCGGAGTAGTGGAGAGAGTCTGAAGTGGTGAAGTTGAGTGTTGCGAGAGCTGCGTGTTGGGTTTAGTTATCGTTTGTCATTTGACATTTCTCATTTGTCATTGATTTCCTTCTACTTATGCCAATGCGTTTCGACGATCTAAAAGAATCATCTTTGATGGCCCTGGATACGCTTCGGGCCAATAAGTTGCGCTCATCCCTAACAATACTGGGTGTCACTGTGGGTGTAGTGACGGTGATCTTTATGGTCTCGATTATTCAGGGCCTGAATAAGGCCTTTGCCGATCAGATTGAATCGCTGGGCTCCAACACAATCTTTGTCGCCAAGTTTGAACCGAGTTTTGGCCGCCCGCCGGGTCCCGAAGAAATTCATCGCAAAGACCTAACCATGGAAGATGCTGAGGCTCTACGCGAAGCTCCTTCCATTGCCGGTGTCTCTCCAATCCATCGCATGATTGCCGCGACTGTACGTTATCAGGAAAAACAGACTGACACGCCTATCCTGTTCGGGGTGACTCCTTATTACGAATTCGTTCATTCGCAATATGTAGCCAGCGGTCGTTTTATCGGCGACATTGACATGGAAACCCGCTCAAACGTTTGTGTGCTTGGAGTCGATGTCAAGAGGGCACTGTTTCCTTTTGAAGAGGCGGTCGACAAAGAGGTACGCATTAACGGCAACCCTTTTCGAGTGATTGGCGTCATGGAGCCGCTGGGCAACTTTTTCGGGCAGTCGCGTGATAACTCGGTCTTTATGCCCATCACCACCTTCGATAAGTACTACCCGGACCGGCCGTTCCCGGAAGTCGTCTTTTTCATAATCGTGCGACCTCAGTCCAGGGCCTTTGTGAAAGCAGCGATCGACGACATCACGGACATTCTCAGACGGCGCCGCCGAGTGCCCCCAAACGAGAAGAACAACTTTGGCATCTCTTCCCAGGACTCCCTGCTTGATGTCTATAACCAGCTCACTGGCGCCACTGCACTGGTGCTTACGGCGGTGTCGTTTGTAGCCTTGATGATCGGTGGTATTGGAGTGATGAATATCATGCTGGTTTCGGTCACCGAGCGAACTAAGGAGATCGGAGTGCGCAAGGCAGTGGGCGCCACCCGGCTTAATATCCTGTCTCAATTTTTGATCGAGGCTGTGGTGTTGACGGCCATCGGTGGTTTTGCAGGTCTGGCCGTCGGTGAGATTGCCAGTCTTCTGATGAACAAATATTCGCCTCTGCCCGCCTATGTTCCGCTCTGGGCAATTGGGGTAGGTATCGGCGTTTCGGCCGCAGTTGGCATTATTTTTGGCCTGTGGCCCGCCTGGAAGGCGGCGCGGTTGGACCCGATTGAGGCACTCCGCTGGGAGTGATCCGGAGTTGGGGTTCAGCCCCGAAGGGGTTTCGGCGTTCAGCCCGAGGTTGCAGCCAGCCGTTGCTTTAGGCCTCATTGACTTACTGAAAGGCAGCGGCATAGATTACGCAGTATCCCTCGAATCCAGGAATCCACCCAAGGCCGAAAGACCTTAGATCTCGCGTGTTCGCGATGAAATTTATTGAAACACTAAAATTGGCCGTTGCGGCAATCTGGGCCCACAAACTGCGCTCAGCTCTGACGCTTTTGGGGATGATCATCGGTGTGACTGCCTTTGTGGTGGTGGTCTCGCTTATTCAAGGATTTAACCGGTATATTGACGAGAAAATTGCCGGAATTGGCTCGAAATCCTTTACCATTCGGCGTTTCAATTTTGAAGACTTCAAGAATGTCGATACCATCGCGGCTGCGCAGCGCCGAAACAAAGAGCTGACTCTTGAAGATTACGAGTATCTGCGCGAGCGCTCAACTTTGATCGACAAAATCGGGGCCCGGGCTCTTAGCAGACGCTCGGTGATTCGCCGTGGATCGAAGATAGCCGAGGATGTGCCGGTCGATGGGGCGATGCCCGTGATCGCTGATATTGAGAATATAGACGTAGCTGAAGGCCGTTTTTTTACACAACCGGAAAATGATGCTGGGATGCGCGTGGCGCTGGTTGGCATGGATGTCGCAAATGCCCTCTTTACCGCCGGGCCTGCCACGGCCCTGGGCGAGGAAATTAATGTATCCGGTTTGCCATATCGGGTTGTCGGCGTGGCCGCAGCGAAAGGAACGGTATTTGGAGTTGCTCAGGATAACTTTATAACCATACCGCTCAAGACTTACGGCAACAACTTTGGTGGCTTTACACGTGGTCGAGCGCTCTACTTTGTGGCCACGTCCAGGACAGACGAAAGTTTTAACGATGCAGTGGACGAGGCGCGCTTCCTGATGCGCACGCGCCGGCGCTTGAAATCAGACGAGAAGGACAATTTTGGCATCGTCACGCCTGATGCGATTACGGGGTTTCGCGACCGTCTACTGGGGCCGACGTTTCTGGTAGCGATTGCCGTTCCTGCGATTGCGCTGCTAGTCGGGGGTATCGTGATCATGAACATCATGTTGGTTTCAGTTACGGAAAGGACCAAGGAAATTGGCGTTAGAAAATCTCTAGGTGCCCGCCAGAGGGACATCTTGAAGCAATTTATGGTCGAGGCGGTAACGCTGGCAGCAATTGGGGGCGCTATCGGCGTGGGGCTAGCCTGGATAATTGGGCGGGTGATGACGGCCTTTTTCTTCCCCACGTATCTTTCGATTATCGCAATCGTGATAACTATTTTCGTTTCAGGCGGAATCGGGATCGCGGCCGGGGTCTTCCCTGCCTGGAAGGCTGCGCGCCTGGATCCCATCGAGGCCTTGCGCGCCGACTGAGCCAATTATGAAGCTAATCCGTAGCGACATTTATGAGAACCTCAAGATGGCTCTGGCTACCTTGAGGGGTCACAAGCTTAGATCCTTTCTGACTGTTATCGGTGTAATGATCGGCGTGATCACCGTGATGTTGATCTCCTCGATCATCAGTGGTGTGGATACAGCAGTGAAACGTGAGTTGGAATCCTACGGAACTAACTCGATGTACATCATAAAGTTTAATTCCGGGATTCACATCGGCCGGCTCTCACGCGAAGAGCGGATGCGCAAGGAATTAACCTACGATGATGCCATCGCTTTGGGCCGGTTGCCGGCAGTCGATTTGTCTGTTCCCTACCTGGACATCACCAATAATTTCTTTGGCCAGAAGATCATGGTGACAGGCGGCGGCAAGACGTCGGCGGCGGTGGCTTTGCAAGGGACTTTACCCGATTTTGAACGAGCGGGAACGCAGATTGTTAAAGAGGGTCGGTTTTTCACCCAGTATGAAAACGACACCAACGAAAATGTCTGCGTCGTAGGCTCAGCGGTAGCCCAGGACTTTTTCCCTTACGGGTCGCCTCTAGGGGAGTCCATCAGTATCGGCGGCATTCAGTTTCGGGTAGTTGGCGTGCTGGAGGAGCGCGAGCAGTTTTTGCTAGGTGGCGGCCAGGACGATCAAAACAATGTCATCTATATGCCGTTCAATGTGGCGCGCAAGCTCAAGCCAAGGTCCGACGATGTTTTCATTTTGGCTGTAGCTAAGCCGGGACGGATGGACGAAGCGAAAGATCAAGTCACAGACCTTTTGCGTGTCCGGCGTCAGGTGCCGTTCGGGAAACCCGACAACTTCGGCATTCAAACGGCAGAATTGTTCCTCAGTAACTTTCGCTCGATTCTGGGAGGAGTGGCGCTGGCCATGGTGGTGATCTCGTCTGTCGGTCTGATGGTGGGCGGGATTGGGGTCATGAACATTATGCTGGTCTCGGTAACCGAACGAACCCGGGAGATTGGGGTGCGAAAGGCGATTGGGGCACGCCGCAAGGACATCATGTGGCAGTTTTTGATTGAGGCAGCCACCTTGACGGGTTTTGGAGGTTTGGTGGGACTAACTATTGGTTGGCTGCTGACGTTTCTGTTGCGAATGTTCCTACCGTCGTATGTACCGCTTTGGGCGCCGGTGGGTGGATTCGTAGCCAGTGTGGGTATTGGCCTGGTGTTTGGTCTATGGCCGGCGTGGAAGGCTGCGCGGCTGGATCCAATCGAATCGCTACGATACGAATGAACGGATTTAGATTTTTGATTTTAGATTTTTGATTCGTCAGGCGATAAAGGCAGGGAATATTGCCGTAAAGATCGCTGCCACCACAAGGCCCAACACCCAGATCGTAATCGCAGTGCCCCAGGCGGCTGTCGACGTCACTTTAGTTCCTGCATTCTGTAATCCCGTAGCCCTCAACCATACCGAGTAAAACGAAAGAATGCCGATTGCACTGGCCAGCACAAACAAAATAGGTCTGTCTGCCGACGAGAATAGAATGCTCAAATTGTCTTGCACCAGTGTCTCCTGACCGAGTATCGGGTGAATTTCATCCGGGTCCTTTATATACAACAGCACCAGGCTGAGGACGCGTTGAACGATTACGATGGGCAAGGCTGCATAGATGGCTACCACAAACGCCTGCCAGTAGTTTATTCGTCCCCCCAGAACCAGAACTCCCAGCAAAAACAAAGCAGCGAGAAAAGCGTAATAAATGAACTGGCCGACAATGCTTTTTACGCCTGCCAGCACCTGCCGGACCGGATTGGTAAGCTCTTCGAGCTGGTCCACCTTGGCTTGTTCCACGGCCTCAGGCGGGATGAACGGTGTTTGGGCCATTCTTTCTGTCACAGTGCTAACGATGCGCTGCGGCGTGAGTCGGGTTCGAAAAGCAACGCCATAAGCAATGTTTAGCGCGCAGATGATCAGAAAGGCAGCCACCCATCGCGGGTGCTCTCCGAGGTTCTTAAAAATCCTACTGGGCTCGTAGAACACTCCCGCTATTCTCTCAAGCAAAGGAATTGGCTGCGACGGATCCTTGCCAGGTCTTGGCAAGGGAATAAAGCTGAAGCCAAAAACCATTGCCCCTAACACCGCGAGGGCGCCACCACCCTGAATTCCACCAGCTATTAATTTGGCAATACCACCAACCAAGACAGCTATGCCCAGCACAAAGAGGATAATTGCCGGAATCCGAAGCCCAGTGGGTCTGGGAGCCGGTGGCGGCGTGGCCGATAGCGGTGGTGGTGGCGGTGCCTGGAAGTCTGCTGGGAGATTCGGATCGCTCACTGCTAATCCTCCTGATCAGAGGACGGGGGAGAAAGCATTCCGTCCGATAGATTGAATTAAAGGCTGGGGTTCTTATGTAACGCCGATTTAGCACTCCTTGCAAACAAAGCGCTCTGGGGCGCGAAAAAACAGCGTGATTTCTTACAGTTCTTACGAAAAATCGGAGGTCTTTGTTTCAAAGCACATACAAGCTCCCACGAACCTTTGAACTCCGGAAATTTGCAGGTCTGGAAGAGGGCAAGCGTCTCGGCGCGCGCCCCCGCTCAACTCACAACTCATTTCAGTCTAAGAACCCCCCTCACCTCTTAAAGTTGCTGAATGAGCCGCGATCTCTTGAGTTGAATGCTGATGCGAGTTGAGCGGGGGCGCGCGCTAAAAGCGCTTGCCCCCTTCCTGACCTGCAAATTTGCCGAGTTGAACTGTTATTCCTAAATCCTAATTCCTTCCTAGATCGTCTTCTCCGTTCCGGCAATTCGCAATTCGCATTTCGCATTTCGCAATTTATTCCTAATTCCTAAATCCTAAATCGCCTTCCCAGTTTCCCATCCTTCCACGCGAATGCAGGCGACCGAATGGCCCGGTGAGACCTCGCGCAATTCCGGATCAATCTGCGCACACTCAGCAATGGCAATGGGGCAACGCGTGCGAAAACGGCAACCTGACGGCGGATTGATCGGTGTCGGCACATCACCCTGTAAGACCACTCGCTCCCGCTTGCGGTCTGGATCGGGAATAGGTATTGCCGACAGAAGTGCTTGGGTGTAGGGATGCAGCGGGTTAGCGTAAAGTTCCCCGGCAGTCGCAATTTCAACAATCCGGCCCAGGTACATGACCGCCACCCGATTGGAGATGTGCTCGACTACGGCCAGGCCATGAGAGATGAAAAGATATGTCAAGCCAAATTCGCTCTGCAGATCCTGTAACAGGTTCACCACCTGTGCTTGTACCGAAACATCCAGCGCTGATACCGGCTCATCGGCAACAATCAACTTTGGTTTGAGAGCTAATGTTCGCGCGACCCCGATGCGTTGGCGTTGCCCGCCAGAGAATTCGTGCGGATACCGTCGGGCATAAGCAGGGTCGAGTCCGACCCGGCGTAAAAGGTCGGCAACGCGCTCGCGCCGTTCGCTTTTGGTGCCAATGCCGTGAATCACCAGTGGTTCCCCAACGATATCACCTACCCGCATCCGTGGGTTTAATGAGGCATAAGGATCCTGAAACACGATTTGCATCTGCCGCCGCAGTTCACGGAGTTCGGTCTGACTCAGAGAAACAACGTCGCGCCCTTCGAATGTAACCCGACCCGCTGTGGGTTCAATCAGGCGCAGCAAGCATCTACCCACCGTTGATTTTCCACAGCCGGACTCTCCAACCAACCCGAGGGTTTCGCCGCGGAAGATGGCAAACGAAACTCCGTCCACCGCGCGCACCACATCATCACTCCCTTCAATGGGGAAATGCTTGACAAGAGCCTGCACGTCAACTAGATGCCCGTTCGTGATGGTCATAAGCTTCCAGGCGCGGATGCTTAAAAACTGCAAACAATCAACTGCGATTGGCTGGATGGGTCTTATCCCGGTCAGCGGTCACAGCCGCTGCCAGGTCATAGAGCACACAACGAACCTTGACCGTGCCTTCCAGCTCGTAGAGAGGAATCTCTCCCTCGGTACAACGAGGCATTAGATGCGGGCAGCGGGGGGCAAAGTGGCAGCCAGGTGGTAACTGGGTCGGATTTGGCACTACGCCCTCAATAGTCTCCAGCCTCTCAGTCTTGGTTACTTGTGCCGCAGTCAACTTCGGGACCGAGCGAAGCAGTCCCTCGGTGTAAGGATGTCTGGGCCGCCGAAACACTTCGCCCACTTCGGATTGCTCCACAATTTTTCCTGTATACATTACCGCGACGCGATCGGCGACTTCGGCAACCACTCCGAGATCGTGTGTAATTAGCAGCACCGCCAACTCCCGATGTTTTCGCAGATCATTGAGCAGTTCCAGGATCTGGGCCTGAATGGTTACGTCCAGCGCCGTCGTCGGCTCGTCGGCAATCAGCAGCCGGGGATTGCAAGCCAGGGCCATGGCAATCATTACCCTTTGGCGCATTCCACCCGAAAGCTGGTGTGGGTAATCGTCAATCCGCCGCGCCGGATCCGGGATAGCCACTTCGCGCATGGCCTCGGTAGCCGCCTCGCGGGCCGCTTTTCGCGGTAGCTTGCGATGAAGCCGCAAGGCTTCCGCTATTTGTTCGCCCACGGTGTAGACAGGATTCAGTGAGGTCATAGGATCCTGGAAGATCATGGCAATGTCATCGCCACGGATCTCCCGCATTTCCTGCTCAGACAATTGCAACAGGTTCTTGTCGTCAAACTTTATTTCGCCACCAGCGATCTTTCCAGGGGGAGCTATCAAGCGCATGATCGAGAGAGCGGTGATCGACTTGCCACAACCCGACTCACCCACCAGTCCCAACAATTCGCCTCGATCCAGATGGAAACTGACACCGTCTACAGCCTTCACCAGACCGGCTCGCGTGCGAAAGTGTGTTCTCAGATCCTTGACTTCCAGTAGATGTGACATCTTACAACCCGAGTTTGTCCATCCGGGCCTTCTCGTATTCACTGTCCTCGCCAGGATAGCGTAGGAGCTTTTCAAAGCGCCCGGTCTCTTTCGCAAGCGCCCAGATAAGACTTTCGCCGGCAGGCACGATGTCGGGCCGGGCCGCAAACACCGGATCTGCAAAAGCCTCAACTGCGTCGATAACCCGCCATCCTCTTTTCTTAAACATTGTGATCAGATCGCCGAGAAATAAGGCGTTCAGGAGATTGAAGTGGACCAGGAGTGTGTGCTTAACGGGCCGACTCAGCACTTTGAGCGCCAGCTCATCATAGTACTGGGAGCGTTCCCAAATATGGTTAAGGTAATAGCGGCGATAAGGACTCAAGTCGCTCTGCGGATCTTTGGTGAGTCGCTTCCGCAGTCGTTCGTCAACAAACCAATCCGAAGCATCGATGGTGACGTGACCGTTGCGGTACCCGTTACTTTCCAGAAAAGTTCGAATTGCATCGCGTTTTTCGCGAGTGTCGCCCTCTTTAAGATAAGGAAACCGAAAAATCTTCTGATACCCGGAAAAGTTCTTCAGCACCCGCTCACAGCGCAAAATATCCTGCTGAAAAGAGTCTGCCGTAACTTTTCCGCTGTGATAGTACCAGTGCGAGTACGAGTGGTTACCTATCAGGTGGCCCGCCTCATTCCAGGCTTGTAGCAGGCCCAGACCTTCGTCACTTTCAACGTTGCCACCGCGCACAAACAATGCTGCTTTCACCGAGTGGGACTTTAAGGCTGCAAGGATCGCTCTATTCTTCTCCGCTCCAGTCAGCTTTAACGAATTGCCGGCCCAGTTGAAATCGTCCATCGTAATGGCAACTGATCGACGGGATGAGTTGTTGGCCTTACTCTGCGAAGATCCGAAATAAAGCGCTAACCCGGCGGCAACCCCGAGCCTGGTGAATTCTCTTCGGTTCATGGTTTCTAAATAGTGAAGGTCTCCCGGTATTCTCCCCAGACTTTTCGCAGTCGATTGCTGATTTCACCGACAGTTACTTCCGCCTCTACACAGTCCAAGATCCTGGGCAGGATGTTTTCCGTTCCCCGCGCAGCCGCCTCCAATTCGGACAATTTGACTTCGGCTAGCGCCGCATTTCGGCGGGTGCGAACTGCCTGCACACGCTCAATCTGCTTTTCCTCTACGCCTCGATCAATGCGCAAGGTAGAAACGGGCGGTTCCTTGTTAACCTGAAACCGATTAACTCCCACCACTATCGCGTCATGAGTCTCAATGGCGCGCTGGTAGTCGTAGGCGGCTTGCTGGATTTCGCGCTGCACATACCCTGTTTCAATAGCCCTCAGCATCCCTCCCAAATCGTCGATCTTTTCCAGGTACGCGCGGGCCCGGGTCTCAATCTCACTGGTCAACTCTTCCAAAGCATACGAACCGGCCAAGGGGTCTGCCGTGTCGGCCACGCCCGACTCGTAAGCCAGCACTTGTTGGGTGCGCAAGGCCAGCAAGGCTGCCTGCTCAGTAGGCAGAGCCAGGGCCTCGTCCATCGCATTCGTGTGCAGTGACTGGGCGCCTCCCAGCACCGCCGCCAATGCCTGGTACGCTGTTCGCACAATATTCACCTCGGGCTGCTGGGCGGTCAGTGACGACCCAGCAGTCTGGGCATGAAACCTGAGCATCAGCGAGCGCGGGTCCTGCGCTCGAAAGCGGTCGCGCATGATTCGGGCCCAAAGCCGGCGGGCAGCTCGAAACTTTGCAACTTCTTCCAGCAGGTTATTGTGCGAGTTGAAGAAAAATGAGATGCGAGGCGCGAACTTGTCCACGTCGAGACCGGCGGCCAGCGCCGACTCCACATAGGCAATTGCGTCACCGAGAGTGAAAGCTACTTCCTGAACCGCAGTCGAGCCTGCTTCGCGGATGTGGTAGCCGCTGATGGAGATTGAATTCCAGTTCGGTACTTGGCTGGCGCCGAAAGCGAATGTGTCAGTCACCAGCCGCAATGACGGCTGCGGAGGAAAGATGTAGGTACCGCGGGCAATGTACTCTTTGAGGATATCGTTTTGCAGGGTGCCCTTGACCTTATCGAAAGGCACTTGTTGTTTTCGGGCCACTGCCAGATACAGACAGAGCAAGATTGCAGCCGTGGCGTTTATGGTCATCGAGGTCGAAACAGTATCAAGCGGAATACCGTCGAACAGCCTGACCATATCGTCCAGCGAATCAATTGCTACGCCAACCTTACCAACCTCGCCGCGGGCCAGGGGGTCGTCAGAATCGAGGCCGATCTGTGTGGGTAAGTCAAAGGCCACTGAAAGCCCTGTCGTGCCCTGCGCCAGCAGAAACTTGTAGCGCGCATTCGACTCCTCGGCCGTGGCATAACCCGCATACTGGCGCATGGTCCAGAGCCGGCCGCGATACATTCCCGGATAGATGCCTCGGGTGTAGGGATACTGACCGGGTTCGCCAAGATCCTTTTCATAATCCAGCGGTCTGGTGTTTTGGGGGCTGAAAGTGGGCTGCAGCTCTATTTCCGACGTGGTGTGGAAATGCTCGCGTCGTTCGGCTTTGGTCTTGGTTGGCATTCGCTTCGAATCAGGTTGGTACTTCCCGCATGCTTACTGCTCGAAGCCTAACACAGCGTTCGCAAACGCCGCAATTTAAGCAACCGAATCCGCCTGATTGGAAAATTCGCGCTTGCCTATGCCAGAGTATGGCTGTGAAAAGTCCGGTAATCGTGACAAAGCGCGGGGCGGATCGGATTCGCGGCGGCCATCTCTGGATCTATCGCAGCGACATTGTCTCAGCAT
>Ga0187893_10012614_pt1 | contig 11944 bp, 11 predicted proteins | sample MA1701074metaG_FD_139574 | JGI IMG/M metagenome (GOLD analysis project Ga0187893, IMG submission 139574) | White microbial mat communities from a basaltic lava cave in the Kipuka Kanohina Cave System on the Island of Hawaii, USA - MA170107-4 metaG ... | reverse complement strand
GGCGTTGTCCGGGAGCCGCACCTGTGCTGCCTCGAACGCACGCGCCAACTTGGTGCTCACGGCGAAATCGGTCTCGGGACGGTCGCTGATGTAGGCCGCGGTGTCGCGTACCGTCTGATCCATACCCTGTGTCACCGTGCCCGCCGCATGAACGAGCCACAAGGCATTCGTGAGCATGATCGCCACGACCGCGCACGTGAGCGCGAAGGCCTGAGCGCGCCCGCCACGTTCTCGCAGCCGACCTACCCCGATGCCCGCGAAGAACGCGAGGAACGGCAGGAGCAAAAGGAAGTTCCGCACGATGAACACGTGGTGCCGCGCGAAATACAGAGGCAGCACCACGCAGGGAACCACCAGTGCCGCCGCGAACCAGCGTTCACGTCGAGCGAGCGTGACGATCCCCACGGCGGCGAGCAGGGCGACGGCGATCGAGAGCACCGGACGGTGCGAGGGCAGCGAGACGACCACGTACTGCACGAGCCGCCACAGATATGACAGCGGAGAAACGACATCGTACGAGGGCGTGGCCCCGTGGAAACTCACATGCCCGGTTTGGTAGATCTTGTTGATCGCGCGCACATCCGAGACGAACTTGTTGGCCTGCAGGACCGCGCCGGGATTCAGCGCGAGCCAGGTCCCCGTGAACACCCCTGCACTCATGAGGGCCCGCTTCCATTGCCGGGGGAGGGACGGTGGATTCGCACGCCAACGGGCGACGAACATCATCCACACGGAGAGGAGCAGCACCGCGCCCTGGTACTTCGAGGCGGCGGCAAGGGCGGCGCCGACGGCGGGAAGATAGGTACGAAACGGCGAATCCGGCGAGTTCCAGGCAACCACGAACAGGAGCAGGAAGAGTGCGGTTGCCGAGGCCAACACCGCGTCTGGCGCGATCCACCTGGCGTGATAGGCGAACTGGAAGCTCATCAGGTAGGTGGCGCCGCCGAACCCCGCGCCGAGCTCACCGGCGCGGCCCCGAAGCGCCAGGTAGAGCCACAGTCCGCCCAGCGACGAGACAACCAGGAAGACCATACGGGCCTGCAACAGGAAGTCCTCTCCGGTGAGATACGCGTCGCTCCTGAAGCGCGCGACGACGTCGGGCAGCACGCTGGCGACACTGAGGAAGTACGTGACCGCCGGCCAATCGTAGAGGCCGGGGATGGGAATGCCTTCGCGGATCGTGCGGTTGACCAGCTGGAGTGAGATATGCTCATCCCAGTGCATGCCGAAATCGATGCCGTGAGTTCCCGTGGCGACGGCGAGCGCGAACGCGATGAGCACGACCACCCCTCCCGACCAGCGCCAGAGGACGCTCAGGGCACGACCGGACGCCGCCGAGTTCTCCCGGGTCATGCACGCAACCCCGACCACCCTCTCGTACCACCTCGGCGATCGGGTCGTATAGCTGCTGGCGGTGGTCGGCGCGCCGCTGGTCGGTGAGCCCGCGCTGAAATGCAGTCGCTCCGCCCGCACCTGTGGTTGATTCCGCTCTTCGTCTGTTTCGTCGGGATCCTGACGTCCGGAAGGTTCCATTCCCCGAACAGCTCGACGCCGTATCATCTGCTCCGAGCCGATGCGTTTCTCGCTGGGCGGCTCGATATCGAACCCGGCGAACATCGGTTCGATTTAGCCTACCGCGACGGCAGGTGGTTGACCTATTGGGGCTATGCTCCTCTCCGGCCTGGTGCAGATCTTGAGCCCCGACTGTGCTGGTAGCGACAGTCGGACAGCGCTCACAGCCAACGAGCGGGAATCCTGGTCTCGGTGAAACTGGACGGCCCGCAGGGGGCCCTGTATGGTCGGCGCGGGTCAGATTCGGAGCGCGAGAAGGACCATCGCATCGATGCCGACCGCCGCGATTCTCGGCCAGCTTGGATTGTTCGTGCGCCGAGGGTTTCTGAGCGCCGAATCGTGTCGCACGATTCGGCGCGAGATGGCGGCTGCCACACGGATCCCGGCGATGGTGCGGCCCAACGGGCAAGCCGGGCTCGAGCTGGACTACGAAGCGCGACGCACCGGCGTCGCCACCGTCTCCGCCGAGACCACCGCGCTCGTCGAGGATCAGCTGCGCGCGATCCAGCCGGCTCTGGAGCAGTACTTCACGATGCGCGCCACCGGCTGGCAGGGTCTCCGGTTCTATATCTACGAACCCGGCGATTTCTTCGCCGCCCACCGCGACGGCGCCGCCGAGCGCAGCGCGCCGGACTGGGTCAACCAGCGGCAGATCTCCGTGTCAATTCTCTTGAACGATGTGCGGAGCGACCTCGATGCCGAGCCCTATGCGGGCGGAGCGCTGGTCTTCCATGGCCGTCGCAATGATCCGAACCGCTCGTGGTTCAGCATCCCCTTGGATGCCGAGGAGGGCATGTTCGTCGCGTTTCGCTCGGACTGGATGCATGAGGTGCAGCCAGTCACGAGCGGCCGGCGCTACAGCATCGTGACGTGGTTCTTCTAGACGATGACAGCGGCGCGCCCCCGCCTGCGGGGCGACCGCCGATGAGTCAGGAGCGGCGCAACGATTTCAGCCGGGCATTCCGTATCATGCTCGCGAAACGGCGTTGTCAGGGGCATACGCTCCGCTGTTTCCTCGACGAGCTGCCGTGGGAGCTGATGCCCGCGCACGCCAGACGCCCCCGCACGGCGGGCGCTGTCCAGACCGGGCTGATCGTCAATGCGAGCTTTCGCTACGCGCGCCGCGGCGAAGCTCCACCCGAGATCGCCCTGCACGCTCCGCCCATGGACGGGCTCCTGCGCGGCGTGCCGCTGGCGTGGCTCGAGGACGCGGGGACCGGCATGTGGGCGCCGTTCTGGGTCCGCGGTGAGTGGGTCGAGGTGCTCGAGTCGCTGCGGCCGGGGGAGCCAGCTCCCAACGCGCTCCCGCCACGGGCACGCGAAATCCTGGCCAGTGTCGAGGTGCTGGTGGCTCCGGACAGCGAACGGACGCAGCGGGCGAGGTGGGAGCGCATCTGTCGGGATGCCGGCGGGCAATTTCAGCGGCAGGGCTACACCGTCGTACGCAACCTGATTCATCCACTGCACATCGGGGCGATGCGGCAATACTACCGCGCGCTGGTGGCGAGCGGCGGCTTGCCGCAAGGCGACAGTCAGGTCCCTGAGCGCTATCAGCTGCACAGCGAGCCGGTGGCCATGTTCTTTCATCCGCAACTCACACGGGTGGTGAGCCAACTCGCCGGCGAGGCCGCGAAGCCGTCCTACATCTACTTTGCCTCCTATCCCGCCGGGTCCGCGCTGCCCGCGCACGTGGACCGCCCGCAGTGCGAGTTCAGCATCTCGCTGCTCGTCGACTACAGCCCGGATCCCGACGGCCCGTGTGGCTGGCCGATCGTCCTCGAACATCCCCGGCTGCCCGATGGACGCGTGGCGGTCGACCTCGCGGTGGGTGACGCGCTGTTCTATCGCGGACGTGAGCTCGTCCACTCCCGCGATCGCCTGCCCGCCGGACATCAGTCGTCGTCGATTTTCTTTCACTACGTTCGCGAAGACTACGTCGGCAATCCGCTGTAGCGCGGGCGCACCAGGCGGCATGACGTCCGATTCGACTGTGTCCGCCGCCGATACGCGCGCCCGCCGCATCGCCGCGTGGAGCCGCGCGCACCACCCGCTGATCGCCTTCGGTCTTCTGCTCGTCTGCTTTGTCCCCCTGCTGGGGATGTCCCGGTACAACTATCCCGCCGGAGATGACTACGCGAATGTCGTCGTCGCGCAGCAGTTGGGCACCGTCGGCGCCGTCAGATGGTGGTACGTCAACTGGACCGGCCGCTATGCGTCCTTCTTCTTCCAGAGTCTCTATCCCCGGTTCGACAGCTGGTTGCTCGCCTACACGCTCGTGCCGATCGCATTGTTCCTGATCGGTTTCGGCTGTCTCTTCGCGTTCGTGCGCGCCGCCTTCGGCCCGCGTTTCGCCCGCACAGAAATCTTCACCTTTTCCGCGCTCGCGTACATCTTCCTCGTCGGCCTCACCCCCGACATGGCCACCGGCTTCTATTGGATGCCGACGAACATGCAATACTTAGGCGCCGTCTTCCTCACCTTGCTCGTGCTCGCCCTCCATATCGATCTCGAGCGCGCCAGCAGTCCGGTGGGGCGTGCGTTCCTGATGGTGATCGCAATCGCGTTGATCGCGGTCCTGGCCGGGTTGAACGAGATCTCCATCATCCTCTTCATTGCGGTCATGGCGTCGGTCAGTTTCGTCCGCTTCCGCAGCTCCGGCCGCATTCCCGCTGTGAGCCTCACGCTGCTGATCGCCAGCATCCTGTTCGCGCTCGTGTCGCTGCTGGCACCGGGAAACGTCGTCCGCGCCACCGAGACCCCGAGCCCGACGCATTGGCTGACGGGCGTGCTCAGCGGGCTGGGATTGACCGTCTCCCTCGTCGTCGATCTCCTGAGCGTGCCGACGCTGCTGCTCGGCAGCATGCTCTATCTGGCATTCCTGGAGCGCAATCGTCATCGGCTCGAGCACGTGTCGTCCTGCGTCGCCGCCTTCCGTTCCCGGTGGATGCTCGTGCTCATGATCTGCATCTTTTCTGTCGTGAACGTCGTCGTGTGTACCGCGGTGGGCATGCACAGCCTGGCGGAACGGGTCAAGAACGTCCACATCTACAGCCTCGTCATCGCCTGGTTCTTTTGCCTGACCGTGCTGTTTGCCGGTTCAGCGGGCGTCACATTCTCCATCCCTCGTTGGATCGCGGTGTTGTTGATCGCCTCGCTCGCCATCTTTCTGCTCACGGGTTTCGACTTCGAGGTGCGATTGGGCAGCGCCGCCCCGTCGGCGACTCGAATGCAGCGGGTCTTCTCGCGTGTCAGGACCAACAGCATCTACACCAACGCGTATCTCGACATTCTCAGTGGTCGGGCGGCGAGGTACGCGCGGCAGAATGAGGAGATCTCGGCACGCTTTCGAGCGGCCAACGGCGACTGTGTCGACATTCCCCCACCGGCGGACCGCCCGGAGACGATCTTCGTGGATTTCGTCAAGTATCCGCAGCGTTGGTGCGCCCGGGAATTCTACCTGCGGTTGCGCGGCGATTCCTCACCCTGAGGTCCGGTGTCAGGCGTGCGCCCGAGCCCACGCCTCGAGGTTCAGCAGAGTCCACGACCAATCGAGCTGGAAGCGACGACTGGCTTCGGTGCCGCCGTCGATGAACAGCCGCGCCTGTCTACCGTCGATCACGCCGAGATCGACCATGGTCGACAACCCGCCCATGGCGCGCCGAACCGCCTCGGCCTGGGTCGCGAGAACCGATCCCACGGCGGGGCCGAGCCAGCTCTTGCGCTGCCGGTCGAAGCCGAGATGGGGAAATCGTCTGGCGAGGGGGCGCCGCACGAGCTCTTTGGCGAAGCCATCGCCGCTGCGCGCACGCGGGCGCACGCGGATCAGAAACTCGATGAGGTCGGGGTCCCAGAACGGTTCCCGCACGGGAATGCCGACCCGCTGCCCGGAGAGAAACGTCTCTTCCTCCCGAAACCACTTGTCCGCCGAATCCAGTCTGAACCGCGTATCGCGCAGGTAGTAGCTCGTGGACCGCTGCTCGGCGTCGCGCAGATAGGACGCCTCGAGGCGGTCCAGCACCTGGCTGCGCAAGGCGGGATCGGGGGCCACCCAGGGCAACGATGCGGCTCTTCTGATCGCCGCCGCGCGCCAGCGCTGTCGCGCGCGGCGCGTCCCGAGCCGCGCGGCCAGCGCGTGATACGCATCCGGCAGCAGGCGACTGGCCCCGGCGCGCCACAACACGATCCGAAGCGCCGCGAGGCGCGAGTAGTGATACGAATGGGCATAGACGTGCCACAGCCGATAGAGACCCCGGACATCCAACGACGCGAGCAGATCAGCAGCCTTGATCGGGTTCTCCCACAACCACTCGTCGGCCCCGTCACCGGCGAGGACGACGCGGCACCCGCGTTCGCGACTTTCGCACGCGAGACGCTGCAGCGCGGGTCGCCACATCACCATGAGTGGCGCCGGCAAACTGCGGGTCATGGCGAGGGCCGCGGCGAGCGTCCCTTCCGGGCCGACCGCGTTCTGGTAGGGGAGCTGCACCTGCGGCAGTCCCAGCTCCGCGGCGAGGCTTCGCTGCCGTTCCTCTTCTTCGCGGCCGGTCTCGGCGAACACCAGGGAGAGTGCGCATGGCGGCGTTCCCCCGCTCCTCGCAGCCAGGTCCGTCGCGACCATCGCCAGCGTGCTCGAGTCGAGGCCGCCGCTGGTATAGACGCCGGCCGGTCCGGGAAGCAGGCAGCGCGCCACGGCTTGCCGCAGCAGCGCCTCGAATCGCTCCTGCGCTTCGTCGTCCGGTATCCACTCCAGCGCTGCGTCGGTCGGCACCGGATCCCAATAGCGGTACACCCGGTGGTCGTGTCCGCTCACGCGCATGACGTGGCCGGGGGGCACGCGCCGAACGGCGCTGAAATACGTCTCGTCGTTGGCCGCCCAGCGTTGAATGAGGTGGTCGACGAGGCAGGCGCGGTTGAGCGTGGCTGACACACCGGGGTGTCGGAGCAGCGTCTCGACCGACGGGGACAGCAACAACAGTCGATCGACCTCGGCATAGAACAGCGGGCGAATGCCGAGTGGATCGCGAGCGCAGAGGAGCAGGTCGCGCGCCCGATCCGCGATGATGACGGCGAAGATTCCCTTGAGGTGGGTCAGCGCCTCCTCGCCCCAGCGCTGATAGGCCTGCGCGACCAGATCGGCGTCGGTCGGCTCGCGAGCCAGGTGCTGGGTGACGTTCTCGCGCAGCTCGGTGCGGTCATAGAGAACGCCGTCGAAGACGATGCGGCAACCCGGACTTTCGCTCAGCGACGGCGCCCAGCCGGGCGGTGCTTCGAGCAGGTGCAGCCCGCGCCCCGGCTGGCCCGGCGTTGTTCCCGGCACACCCGAGGCGGCCAACCAGGCGGCGGAGCCGCCTCGCGCCGATTCCCTCACCTGATCCCCCAGTCGATGACAGCGGACAATCAGATGCGAGCGCGTCCGAGCAGCCGCAGGATCCGTCGCCGCGCGAGCCGGGCTCGCGACTCGAGACTGAGCAGGCCGGCCGCCAATCGATTCGCCGCCACGATGCTGATCCACATTGTGATGACCAGGATCGGCAACGTGATGCTGCGGACCAACCGTCTGTGCCAGGGCCCAGGCGTATGGAAACCGAGGGGACACCAGCGGCCATCGATCTCGACAGCCACCACGGTGCCGAGCACCTGGCTGCAGGCCACCGGCGCGTCCGGTGCAAAGCGGGCGTCGCCTTCGGTCACCACATAGTCCGTGCCGGACGCTCGGCGCATGCGGTGCACGACGCGATGGACTGTGTAGCCATCGTCGGCCCGATAGAACACCACGTCGCCCACCTGGCTGGCGTTCGCCCCATTGATTCGCACGCGGATCCGGGCACCGGCGGGGATGACCGGCGCCATGCTGCTGCCATGGATGGCGCTCTCGAAGTCGGGCTGCGACGGGGCGAGCTGTTCGGCGAGCGGTAGCAGGAGGTGGGCGCGCTCGAGCAGGAATTCGCTGACGGCTCGCGTTGTCCCGCCTGCCCGCGCCGCGGTCATCCGCGTCGCGGCGCGTCGGCTGGCGAGCCTGCAGCCGACTGGTTCTGCAACTGGATGGCGAGGCCCACTTCGGTGTCGGTGAAGCCCGCTTCGCGGCGCGCCGCACCGTCGGCGGGATAGCTCACGCCTTCGGTGGCTTCCTTGCCCATGACCTGGTGAAAGGCCTTCGAGGCACCGGCGAGGGCTACGCCGATATCCAACACGCTGCGCGGGTTCTGCTGGGTCGACGCGTTGATCCACTCGTTGGCGAAGCGTACGTGCGAGATTTCGTCGGCGCGCTGCGCCTCGAAGAGCTCCACCAGCTCCTCGTCCCCGTCGCGGCGCGCCTGTTCGATGCCGCTGGCGATGGCGTCGAGACCGCCGGCTTCGAAGCTGCGATTCTGGATGGCGAGCCGGCCCACCAGCGACCGGATGTGGGCGACGATGCGGTACTGAAAGTTCAGCACCGGATACTGCCCGACGCGGCCGCCGCGCCGCTCGAAGATGCGCCGAAACAACCCCGCGTGCCGCGCCTCGTCGGCGCACTGGCGGGCCAGCGCCAGCCGCAGCTCCCACGGTGCCTCGGGAAAGTCTCTGAGGTTGGCCGCGGAGCACTCCAGGCTGTCGACCTCCTCGTTCATCTGCCTGTGCAGAAACTCCACGCCGCGCAGCGGGTGTCCCTCCGGAAAGTTGGCGCACTCCACCCAACGCGCCGCGACCGTGAAGCGGTCGTCGCGGGCAGGGCTCTCAGCAAACAGGGCCGGATCCAGCGGCGGGCTGGTCTCGCTATTCATCGCGCTGCGAGCCGGGCTGGGTGGATTGGCCGATGGCAGATTGGTACAAGCGTACCACTTCGGCAACTTCGCCGGTGGAGAATCCGGCGAGCTGCCGCGTGTGTTCACTGGTAGCGATGTCTTTCAAGTCATCGAGCTCAGTGGCGGCCACGACCTTGCGCAGCCAGGCCATCGCCGCCGCGATCTCCAGCACCGCTCGCGGTCGTTCATCGGTCAAGCGCCTCAACCACTCGTTGGCGAAGCGCACGTGCTGGATCTCGTCGGCCTCGACAGCGTCCATGACCTCCGCCTGCGCGTCGATGCCTTGCTCCCGGAACATCGGCACCGCAAGATCCCCCAAATCGAGCGATCCAGCTTCGAAGGTGCGGTTCTGCACGGCGAGCCGAGCCGCCAGGGAGTCGAGCATTCCCACCGTCGACCAGTCGAGGTTGGCGATCGGATACATACCCTTCCAGCCGCCGAGCGACTTCAAGTACCGGTACTCGAGCTCGGCGTGGCGAGCCTCGTCCCAGCACTGGCGTGCGAACTCCATCCGCAGCTCCCACGGCGCATCAGGGAAATCCACCAGGCAGAGCGCTGCGATTTCCAACGTCTGTACCTCCTGGTTGTAATTGCGATGGGCCCGCTGTCGGTGCGCCTCCTCGCCGATAGCTCCGGAATCCGGCACGTCGTGGTGCAGGTGCACGATGGTGAAGCACGGCTCGCGGGCGGGATCATTGCGCACCTCCACTCCGCACACGACCTTCGTATCGATCTTTCCGTCGGCACCCATTCACGCCTCCACCGCGACGTTCTCGACCGGCGCGCTGGCCACCAGCTCGAGCGGTGCTTCGCGCGATTGGAGGGTAGCTGCCCATCGACGATCGGCCAGCTGCAGCGCCGGCAGCTCCTCGCGCAGCGCCCGCGCCCCATCGATCATACGCGCCGCGTCGGCGAGGAAGCGCTCCAGGATGCGCACCGTCGGCGCATCGACCAGCGTGTCCGTCTGTTCGACATAGCGCCGCTGCCGCGCGACCAAGCCGGGCAGCAATACGTCATACATGGCTGCCAGCCGTTCCGCAGTCGGTTCGATCGCTCGAATGGTGTTCAGCACGTTCACATACGCATCGGCAGCGGGCAGGCTCTTCTGCAACGGCATGCGCAGCTCGAATGTGCGCTTGCCCAGGCTGTCCGCATGCTGCGCGACGTCCCAGATGTGCTCGCCGAAGAGCAACTTGACCTCCATCTCGGGAGTCGTCGGCACCCACGCGGCCAGGGTTTCCATGATTGCGACGTGCACGTAGCGGAGCGTGGCGACGAATTGGCCGCGCTCCTTGACCGTCAGCATCGGAGCTCCTCCATGGTGCGTTCGATGAGCGCTACCGTATCATGCGGCGGACCGACCTTCACCAGCCAGCACGGGACCCGTGACAGCACCTGCTTGAGCACCATCAGCCGGAATGCCCGCCGCGCCGGGACGATGCCCCACGACGCGTATGCGATCTCCGGGGTCGTGATCCACCCGAAGACGTCAGGCCGATCGAGCGTGAGCCGAAACGGTTCGAGGGACGGGCGCTCTGCAAATCCGGCCAGAAAGAAGACCGCCCGCAACGGCGCCGAGCGCGCGGGCCGGTCGGGAAACAGCCGTGTGATGCGATGACGCCCGACCCACTCAGCGCTCGAGGATGCGCCGTTTCCTGTAGGCAGCCCCAGCACCGCCGCCAGCTCCAGGCCGCGCGGCCCGGGGCGGAGATTCACCGCACGGCGGAACGGGACGATTTCCGTGGTCGCGAGCCGGATCAAGGCGACCTCATCGCCGAGCAGCGTATGGCCGCGCGCCCCCATGTACAGCGAGGTCGTCGTCTTGCTCGAGTGCGAGGCGCCCACCAACACGATGCCGGCCTCGCCCATCAGCACGGCGGCGCCGTGAATGGGCAGCATGCCAGGTTGAGCACCCAGCGTGATGCCAACCAGGTACTCCACCGGGAATTCCGGCGAATACATCGTCGGGTCCAACAGGACATGCGCGCCACAGGCCGCCAGCAGGGGGCCGGTGGCGCCGCCGGCCAGCCGCCAACCCGGTTGCGGCGAGTCCCAAACTCGGAAGGGCGGAACCGTCTTGGTCGGCCGCAGCAAGTTGTGCGCGATGGCGGCGGGATCGGCAGGCGCCCCCTCGTCGAACGTCAACACGACCAGCGGCGGCTCATCGTTGCGACGCAGGGTGCAGCGCACGGTTGCGACGCCTGATGCCTGCACACCCGTTGCCGCGCAGTCTCCGTACAGGGCTGGAAACGCCGCGAGCAGCTCCGGATCGTCGGCGTCCATCTGCAGCACGGCATCGCCGAACCGATACGACGCAGCTGCCCGCGACACGAAGGGGCGCTGCTCGACCGCTTGCAGCACACCCGGAGCCGCCAACCACCACGGCTCGTCGGCCCTGTCGATGTCACTCCGGACGTGGCCTGCTCCGTCCGGGAGCACCGTACTGGGCCCTGAGGTCACCCCGCTCACGCCGCCTCGGTCTTCGAGGCGACGAGAGAGCCGAATCCCTCCATGCGCAACAGTTCAGCGAGCTCTTGATCGGTGAACTCCGCCAACTTGCGGTCGTCCACGTTGGTCACCACCTCGACGTGAGTAAACTCGGTGAGGTTCACACCCACTGCGTTCACTTCACCCGGTTCGGGAGCCAAACCCTGCGTGATCTTCTTGAGCAGCTGAATCCCGGTGGCCACCTGCAGCAAGGTGCGGGCGTTTTCACGCGCCATTTGCTTGAGCCAACGGTTGGCGTAGCGCACATGCTGCACTTCGTCTGCCAGCAGAGCATCCATCAGCGCTGCGGTCGCCTCATCACCTGCCGCGCTCCACATGTGATGCTGTTGCCGCAGCAGATCCATTTCCCCGCCCTCGAAGGTACGGTTCTGCACGGCCAGCCGGGCGGCCATGGAGTCGAGCAGCTGCGTCACGCCCCATTCGTAGTTCATGACCGGAAACTCGCCCTTGCGACCACCCATTGCTCGAAGGCGGCGATTCAGAATCGCGCTGTGCCTCGACTCATCCCAACACTGACGCGCCAGCTGCATCCGGAGCTCCCAGGGCGCATCGGGGAAATCAGCCAGCGACTGGGCCACAATCTCCAGCGTCTGCATCTCGTTGTGCATGTGGCGGTGCAGCCGCTGGCGCCGGGAGATGTCGGACATGTCGTCGTAGTCGTGCAGATCCTTGTTCAGCTGCACGACCGTGAAACACGCCTCTCGCGCCGGATCGCGATGGAGCGTGACACCACGGACGGTCTTGGTCTTCTCGGGGGCCGGCACGGGTACCCGCTCCTGTAAGCCGAGCGTTCGATACCACGGGGCCAGGCGGGCACGCCCGCCTGGCCGTACGATACTTACACCGGGTTGCCGGCGGGGTTGTTACAGGGCACGCTGGTCGGCGTACAGCCAGTACCCGTCCACCAACATCCCGCAGCGCTGATCTGCGCGGCTGACATCTGGAATGCCTGCAGAACCTCGTCGCGATTCATCGCCGTGATCGTCGGGGTCTCGTAACGGGGACGCTGAGCCATTCTCTCCTCCTCCTAGTGGTTGACCCTAGACTTGCGTGATCAGCTTCCGCTCCACCAACTTCCGGAG
>Ga0187893_10012612_pt1 | contig 11945 bp, 3 predicted proteins | sample MA1701074metaG_FD_139574 | JGI IMG/M metagenome (GOLD analysis project Ga0187893, IMG submission 139574) | White microbial mat communities from a basaltic lava cave in the Kipuka Kanohina Cave System on the Island of Hawaii, USA - MA170107-4 metaG ... | reverse complement strand
CTGCCGCGCCTTGGCGACCCCGACGCGATCCGCCGCAAGCCCCTCCAATATCCAGTGCAGAGAATTCCGCAATTCGAGAACGCGTTTTTACCACGCTCTAAACCCTGGCTAAGGATTCAGGCCTCAATCAAAGGCTGGCTTTTTCGGCTGCGCCTGCCTATGATTTTCAGCCATGACCCGGTTAAACTCAGACCCTGGCCGGTTTGTGCCTTGCGGAGTCCAAGTGGCCGCGGAATTCCCAAACAAATCCAACTTTTTCACATGAACCGTCTCACTCTCGCTTTGCCTGGGCTGATCTTGCTGATGCCGTGTCCAGCGGCGGCTGACAGTGTCGTGGTCTTCAACGAAATCATGTACCATCCCATTGCCAACGAACCGGGCCTGGAGTGGGTGGAGTTGCACAACCAGAACGCGGTGGACGTGGACCTCGGCGGCTGGCGGCTGACGGGCGGCATCGACTATACGTTTGCGAACGGGACAGTAATTCGAGGAGGCGGTTATCTGGTCATGGCGGTGTCCCCGGGGACGTTGATGGCGGCGACAGACGCGACGAATGTCCTCGGACCGTTCGCCGGGCGGTTATCAAACAACGGCGAAGAACTCCGGCTGCGCGACAACAATAACCGTGTCATGGACTCGGTGAATTACGGCGTGGACGGCGAATGGCCGGTCGGCGCGGACGGCGGTGGGGTGTCGCTGGCCAAGAAACACCCGAATTTCGCCAGCGAGCCTTGGGAGAATTGGGTGGTGAGCGCGCAAATCGGCGGCACACCGGGCGCGGTGAATTTCTCTTCTGCGCCATTGCTGGGGCCGGTGGAGACGCTGGTGCCCATCACCGCAACATGGCGCTACGACGATTTCGGAATCGACCTCGGCACGGTGTGGCGCGAACCCGGTTACAACGACAGTAGTTGGGGGACGGGCGCGGGATTGTTCTTCGTCGAGGACGGGCCGCTGCCGGGACCGAAGAACACGCCGCTCAATCGCGACATCAACACTTACTACTTCCGCGGCTCGTTCCAACTGGAAGGCAACCCGGCGGCGAAGGTCGTGAGCTTTCGACCGGTGGTGGATGACGGAGCGGTCTTTTATCTGAACGGCGTCGAGGTGCGACGGATGAACATGCCGACAGGGACGGTGAATTTCGCCACGATGGCTTCGCCGGCCGTGGGCGATGCGACGCTCAGCGGACCTTTCACGATTCCGTCAGGCAATCTCGTCGCAGGGCAGAATGTCCTTGCCGTCGAAGTGCATCAAAACGCCGCCACGACGAACCTCGGGCTGCGCGTTCAGGGAGCTGGCGGCTTCGCGGTTTCGTGGGACGGCACGGAAGGCGCGTTCTCGACCATGGCCAGTCCGGCCCTGGCGCCTCCGAACGCGGCGCTGGCCGCGCTTGGGGTAGAGGCGTTCACCAGCAGCAATACGAACCTCGCGCCGAACCTGAATGACGGGCGCTACGGCAATGGTAGTTCATGGAGTCCTGCGGCGGGCGACAACTCGCCTTACGTCGTCCTGCGCTTCAACCAGACCCTCGCCTTGTCGAACATCGCATGGAGTCGCGACAACGGGGACACCAATGAGGCCGGGTGCCCGGGCGGCACCTGCCTCGACCGCGCGCTCGGCACTTATATCTTCCAATACACCTTGCACACCAATCCCGCCGCCATCACCGGCAACAGCGCCAATCCCACGAATGGCTGGGTGAACGTTGCCACGATGCAGTACCTCAGCGTGCAACCGGGCTTCACTCCGTCCCTGCGCCACCGGTTCGAGTTCGGGCTCACGAATGGGCAGCCGCTTTGGGCCACGGGCATCCGGCTCCGCCCGGCCAGCAGCAACACCATCGACGAAATCGAAATCAATTCGCCCTTCCTCTCGACTTTCGACGCAGTCTTCGGACTGGAACTGACTTCGCGCGACATTTTGCCACCGCCACCGAGCCTGGCCTTCAACGAAATTTCTGGCGCGGGCAGCAACAACTTCTGGCTCGAAGTCATCAACCACGGCGACGCGCCTGTGGACCTGGCGGGCTTCCAGATCGTGCGCAGCGGCGGCTCGCTTACCTACACTTTCCCGGCCCAGACGCTCGCACCCGGCGGCTTTGCGGCGGTGACGCAGACGCAACTCGGTTTCGGCGCGGCGCGCGACGATAAGGTGTTTCTGTTCACCGCGCGACAACAGGCGTTGGTCGATGCGGTGACGGTGAAGACGAATTCGCGCGGGCGGTTTCCTGATGGCGGCGGCGAATGGATGTATCCGGCCACTCCAACCCCGGGGGCATCGAACGTCGTTGCGCTACGAAGTGACATCGTCATCAACGAGGTAATGTATCACGCGCCGCCGGTCGACCCGGTGCCGGCGGTGACGAGCAACTTCACGCTCGTGCCCATCACAGGCGCCTGGCGCTACGACGATACCGGAACGGACCTCGGCACTGCGTGGCGCGCGCCTGGCTACGACGACAGCGCGTGGCCGAGCGGCGCTGGTCTGCTGACGTTCAACACCGGCACGTTGCCCGCCCCTACGGGCGCGACCCTAGCCGCTGGCCGAACGACGTATTACTTCCGTACGAGCTTCAACTTCAGCGGCGCGACCAGCAACGTGACGCTCGACGTGCGAACGGTGGTGGACGATGGGGCGGTGTTCTATTTGAACGGCGTGGAGATTTCCCGCCAGAACATGCCAGCGGGGCCAGTGTCTTACTCGACCTCCGCGCTTGGTCCCATTGGCGACGCGGACTACGCGAATCCCATCGTCGTCCCTGCCAGCAGTCTCGTGCAAGGCGTGAACGTGCTCGCGGTTGAAGTGCATCAGATCACTCCCACGACGGGATCGAGCGGTATCGTGCTGACGGGCGGTGGGCTGACGCTCGTGGAGGAAGGGCCGGTGGGCGGCGCGCCGCCGATGAACCTCGCGCGAATGCCCGGCTCGTCGCCGTTCGTCATCGATTCGCTCGCGGGATTCCCCATCCACAATTTCGTCGGGCTGACGGACGGCGTTTACGGCAACCCTAACTCCTGGATAGGCAACACCGGCAACCCCGGCTATGCGGGCGTGCGCTTTGGCGGAGTGTTCACGGTCAGCGGCATTGCCTTCGGGCGCGACAACACCGCCACGTTCAGCGACCGGACGCTGGGCCTCTACACGTTGCAATACACGCGCGTTGCCTCGCCCGGGACGGGCACAACCGTCACGCAGAATCCCGACACCGGCTGGGCCAACATTGGCACGCTGAACTACCAGAGCGCGGGCACGGGCCTGTTCGCGAACCCGTCGCGGCGGCATCGGTTCAGCTTCACGCCGGTGGACGCGACAGGCATCCGGCTGGTTGTGCCGGGCACAGGCATCGGCGCAGGGACGTGCATCGACGAACTTGAAGTGAATCCACCGGATACCGTCGGCGACATTGCGTTTGGCGCGGAACTCTCGCTCACCACCACGCTCGTGCCCGCGCTGCCATACAGCGAGTCGGATGAAGAATGGGTAGAGTTGTTCAACCGCTCCTCGAACGCCGTGAACCTCACCGGCTGGCGGTTCGATGCGGGCATCGACTTTCGTTTCACCAACGGGCCGGTCATCCCACCCGGCGGTTACGCCGTGGTCGCGCGCGCCGCGGCGGCGTTGCGGGCGAAGTGGCCCGAAATCGCGGCGAACATCGTCGGGGATTTCTCTGGCCGGCTTCAGGGAGAAGAACGATTTCTCCTGCGCGATGCAGCGGGCAATCCGGTGGACGAGACGCGCGTTTTCGAGGGCGGGTGGAGTGACGGCGGCGGTTCCAGTCTCGAACTGCGTGACATTGCGGCGGACCACAGCAGCCGCCAGGCATGGGCGGACAGCGACGAAAGCGCAAAAGGTGCGTGGCAGACGGTGACCTACCGCATGATTGCCGGACAGCGTTTCGGCAACGTGCGTTGGAACGAACTCCGCATCGGCCTGCTCGACAACGGCGTCGTGCTGCTCGACGACGTGAGCGTTGTGCGCGACCCGGACGGAGCGCGTGAGCAGCTCATCCAGAACGGCAACTTTGAGACGACCACGGGCAACACGCGCTGGCGGTTCCTCGGCCATCATCGGGGCGAGTTTGTCGCCGACCCGGACAATGCGGGCAATCACGTCCTCAAGGTGTCCGCGGGCGGACGTGCAGTGATGAACCACAACCACGTCGAGACGACGTTTTTGAACAACACGGCGCTCCTGAACGGCCAGCTTTACGAAATCAGTTACCGCGGGCGTTGGGTCGCGGGTTCGCCGCAGGTCAGCACACGCGCTTACTTCGGCAAGCTGGCGCAGGTGACGCTGCTGCCGATGCCCATGCGCCTGGGCACGCCGGGAGCGCCGAACTCGCGGCGAGTGAACAATGCGGGGCCGATCTTCACGGGATTGCAGCACGCGCCCATCGTGCCGCCAGCGAACCAGCCTGTGACGATTTCCGTGCGCGCGAATGACCCGGACGGCGTCGTGTCCGCCACGCTCTCCTACCGCGTGAATCCGGCAACCACATTCACGAACGCGCCGATGACGCTGCAGACGAACGGAGCCTGGGCAGCGACCATCCCCGGATTCCCGGCGGGCAGAATCGTTCAGTTCTACGTGACCGCAGTGGACACGCCTGGCGCATTGGCGTTTGCGCCGCCAAAGGGGCCGGACTCGCGCGCGCTTTACCAAGTGGCCGACACGCAAGGCGCCGCGCTGCCGGCGCACGAGTTGCGGCTCATCATGCTCGATGCCGATCGCGACTTTATGTTTTTCCCGACGAACGTGATGAGCAATGCGCGCAATAGCGCGACGTTGATTTATGACCGCACGGAAGTTTTCTACGACGCGGGCGCGCGCTTGCAAGGGACGGCCGCCAGCCGCATCCGCGATGGGGATCAATATATCAGTTACGACATCGACTTCCCGCCGGGGCAGTTCTTCCGCGGCGTGCAGGACAACATTGGCATCGACCGCTCGGGCCGCGCACCCACGGTGCGGGGGCACGACGAGATTTATGTCCTGCACATGTTCCATCGTGCGGGCGTGCCAGCGCCTTACAGCGACCTTTGTTATTTCATCTCGCCGCGCACCATTCACACCGGCACGGCCATCCTGCAACTGGCGGGCTATGGCGGCCGCTTTGTGGATGAGCAATACGGTGAGGCCGGATCAGTTTTCAACATGGACGCGACCTACGAGCCGGACACGCTCGTCACACCGGCCAACGTGGAGTCTCCCAAGCTCCCCGTCCCGCTCCAGGTACAACTCGACACGGACTTCACCGACCTCGGCGACAAAGAGCAATACCGCTCGCCGTTCGACATCCGCCTGCAAAACAGACGCGACGATTACGCCGGGCTGATGCGCCTGTGCCAGGTGATGGGGCTGCCGCAGGCAGAGTTCGACGCGCAGATCGCCGATGTGCTCGATGTGGATGAGGCGCTACGCATGTTCGCACTGGAAATCCTTTGCGGTATCCAGGACACCTACGTCAGTCCGGTGTCGTCGTTCCGGCACAATATGCGGCTGATCACGTTCGTCGATGGCGACCCGGCGCAGTTCCTGCCATGGGACATGGATTTCGTTTTCGGGCTGCCGTCGAATTCAGGAATCCTTCCGTTCTCCGGCTTCAACATCGCCAAGCTGATGAATTATCCGGCGACGCGACGGCTCTATCTCCATCACATCAACGACCTTTGCCAGACGACGTTCAACACCGAGTATATGGGGCCGTGGTTCGCGCACTACGGCAGTGTCGTTGGCCAGAACTTCAGCGGCGCTTCCACCTACGTGAACAGCCGCCGGGCGTTCGCGCTCACACAATTGCCGGCGCAAGTTCCGTTCGCCATCACGTCGAATGGCGGCAACGACTTCACCGCGAACACGAATTTCATCACGCTCACCGGCACCGGCTGGGTCGACGTGCGCGGTCTGGAAGTGAACGGCATCCCTTACGCCGTGAACTGGACAACCATCACGAACTGGTCGCTTCTCGTGCCGCTCGCCGCCGGAGCAAACCTCCTGACCGTCCAGGCCGTGGACCGTAACGGCAACCGCCCTGCGAACCGCATCGACACCATCACGGTCACCAACACCACGCCACCTGCGTTGCTGCCGGTGGTTATCAATGAATGGATGGCGGACAACGTCGGCCCCGGTGGATTCGTGGATCCGGCGGACGGCTTGTTCCAGGACTGGTTCGAATTGTTCAACCCGAACGCGACTGCGGTGAACCTTGGCGGCTTCCATCTGACGGACAATCTGGCGAACCCAACGAAATTCACCGTCCCGACGAATACGATGATCACCGCGCGCGGCTTCCTGCTGGTGTGGGCCGACGAGAACGGCTCGCAGAACTCGCCGACGAACTCGGACTTGCACGCAAACTTCCGTCTGAACAATGGCGGCGAAGTCCTTGGCTTGTTCGCGCCGGACGGCCTTTCGCCCCAACACACCGTGACGTTCGGCACGCAGTTCCAGAACGTGAGCCAGGGTTTGTTCCCCGACGGCGCAGTCGGCACGAGCTTCCTGATGACCAACTGGACGCCGCGCGCTTCGAACCGCCTCGGCTTGCCAACATCTCCAGCCATCGTTGCAATCACTGCTGAACCTGGCCTGTTGCGGCTTACCATCAGCGCGACGCCCGGCCGCAACTATCGTGTGGAATACAAGGACAGCCTCGATGCGCTTGCATGGACTCCGTTGGGGGGCGCGCGGACGGCCCTGACTGAATCCCTGGTGTTCGACCTGAACCTCGGACCGGAGCCACAGCGATTCTTCCGAATCCGAGTTGAATGACGTCCACACGTCGAAATGAGCGCAGCCATTTGGGCGAGTTCAATTAACTCGTCGAATTCTTTCCGCCAAAAAAACAAAGATTCTTTGTCCTGACCGTGCAGGCTCGTTCGTTGTAGAGATGAAAACCGGTCAAAAGACCGAACAACTAAAACGAAAGAGATACTATGAAAACCAGGATCACATCAGTTTGTGCAACCTTGCTGCTGGCCACGGCCGCGGCCTTGAACTCAGGCGAACCGCCCAAGCCCAGGCCCGCTTCACCGGAATTCGAGCGGATGAAAGCGCTGGTCGGCACATGGACAGGCACCGTCGATATGGGCCAGGGACCGGTGGAGATGGTCGCGCAATACCGGTTGCTGGCAGGGGGCAGTGTGCTGGAGGAGAAGGTCTTTGCCGGCACTCCGAACGAAATGACGACCATGTTCTACGACAAGGACGGCAAGCTGGCTCTCACGCATTACTGCATGTTCGGCAACCGCCCGGCCATGGTCCTCAAGTCGGCGGACAGTAAATCGATCCGCTTCGATTTCGACAAAACATGCGGCATCAATGTAAAGACCGAATCACACATGCACGCGCTGACGCTGACCTTCGACGACGCGGACACCATTACGGCGAGCTGCAAATCGTTCATGGACGGCAAAGAAATGCCGGAGAAACCGACCACGCTCAAGCGAGTGAAGTCGTAGGTCTTCACCAATTGACACATTCCTGAAGCGAGCGCGGCTGTGGCAACGCCCAGCCGCTGCTTGCTTCAAATTTGCGAACGTTCAGGGCAGCTCTTTGATGCGGATGCGGCGGTACTCCATCTGACCGCGGTCGCCCTCCAGCCCGATAGGGCCCGTGGCGGGAACTTTCATCGCGGCCTCCAACAGTTCGCCGTTGCAGAGGCTGTGAGCCACGCCGTCCTTCACGGTGACTTCAATTTCGTTCCAATCGCCCGGCCGGTAGTTCTTTAACTTTTTGTACGGGCCGGCGAGAAGATAATCGCGGCATTGAAGCTGGCGCCCACGGACGAAGACCCCGCTGTCGGCGTTCGGTGTGGCGCGAAATTCCAGGCGCAGGACAAAGTCTTTCGAGAAGTCCTGCGTGGTATAAAGCTGCTGAATCTTCCGGCCTTCGGACGGAGTGGTGACAATCAGCCGGCCATTTCTGGCGACGTACCGCCCGTCGGGACTGTTCATTTGGCCGTCGAAAGCAACCGGCGCGGTGACGATGGGCCACGGCGGTGCGTTCGGATCGCTGGCCTGCCATTTCCTTGCGGACTCCTTGTCCGCGTCCGAAGTGGGACGGAAGCCCCAGCCGGTGAGGTCCGTCCCATTGAACAGACTCACGAAGCCCGGCTCCGGGGTGAATTGATACGGCTCGGTTTCCAGCAGGCCGAGCGTCGCAAAAATGGGGCGCAGCGCCGCGGCCCATTTGGCGTAGGCCGCCATGTTCGGATGGAGCAGGTCCGGAAACTCCGCGGCGGTGGCATCGCCTTTGGCGTCGGCAAAGAGCGGCCAGGTTTCGACCAGCGTGATTTGCGTGTTCCCCTTCACCGCCGACGCGTAGAGTTGGTTGACTGTCTTTATTTTACCGGCAGGCCGTTTCTTGGAGTCGGAACTGGGGAATACCTGGCAAAGGACGATGGGCATCTTTGCGTCGTGCTCTTTCAACGCGGCGAAGATGAGCTTCAAATTCGCGGCGATGGTTTCAGGGTCGGCTTGTTCTTCGAGATCATTCGTGCCGATGAGCAACACCACCGCTTGCGGCTGCAGCGCGAGGACATCCTCCTTCAACCGGATGAGCACGCCGCGCGAAGTGTCGCCGCTGATGCCGCGATTGGCGATCTTCAGGCCGGGAAACCAGGCGCCGAAATCTTCGCCCCAGCCTTGAGTGATCGAATCGCCGACCAACACCACCGCGCCGCGATCCTTCTCGACCCGGGCTGCCCATTTGGCGCGGCGCTCCGACCAAAGCTTGCGAAACCAGTCGTAACGGCGAATCGGCCCCGCGCCGGACAGGCCATCGTCAGTATCGGGGATCTGAAAGCGCGCCGCGGGTTGGGCGGGTTTGTCCTGTGCGCGTCCGATGGCCAAACCGGGCAGCAGTGATAGCGCAACGAGGAGTAAGTGGATCGCGAAACTGGGTTTCATGCGACGCGATTCTGGCAAACAGATAGCCGGACGCAAGGATTGCGAGCGGCCGAACCGCAGGGCGACAAATGGCCGACAACCAACGCAAAAGCTTTCGTTTGTTTAACTCGGCAAGGTTGGACAGCGCCGATTGCGCTGCCAGGAATCATAGCCGCCGCAGGCGGAACGAGTCCACATCGAACCAGACCTCCCCCGCCGTTCCGTAAAAGTCGCACACAAATTCGACATCCACGCCGTCGTCCGTGACCTGAAATTCGTGGAACAACATCCGCCACGCCGAAGTGCCACCGATGCCTGTGTTGCGCTGGCCGCCGGAAATGCGCAGCCCCGCACTACCGCTCATGATCCCTTCGGAGCGCACCATCCCCTCGAAGCGGTAACGTCCGCGCGTGAGATACACCTGCGTCCGCCACGATCCTCTGCTCCGCCCGCCCGCCGCACGGATGTGCAACGTACGCCGGCCATCGAAGTCACTCCGGTCCATCTGCGGTTCACCGCGATCATTCTCGTCGCGCCAGCCGCTCAGACGGGCGGAACCGTCGGGGTCGAACTTCATTTGGGGCGGCTCCATTCCGGCCAGTTGCTCCGCCACTCGCACGCTGCGCAACTGTATCCGCTCACGAATGCTCGCCGCAGTCCGCTCCACCTTGGCCAACTCCGCCACCGTCAGCCCCGCCGAACGCAATTTGCCAAGCGCCTGCTCCATTCGATTCGTAATCACGGGCACGCGAAAGACGTTCGTGTAAAGCGTGCCGATGCGTTCACGGAAGAGCTTCCTTCCTTCGTCCGTCTGGAACACCGCGCGCCCGACGAGACTCTTCAGGGGCGGCTGGATAGAAATGTTCGGCCGCCGAAACGCCCAGTCCAGCCCGTGCGTGATGAACACCATCTTGTCTGACGCTGGATCGTGATAGAGCCGGTAGTTGTTGGTGTGAATCGTGTAGCCGTCCCAATGGCCGACCAGGACCTCCATCGCGGCGAAGGACATGAACTTGTCCACATCGAGCACCTTGCTGACGCTTTTGAAACGTTGGGCCGGGTCTGGATTGGAACACGCCGCCAACAACGCACGCACATCGGACTGGTCGGTGGCTTCGCCGTTGTCCTGTTCGAGCGGCACATCGATGTCCTGCAAATAGGCCTCGTAGAGATTGCCCTTGGCGTTAGAGAAATGCTGTTTGAGAAAACGCTTGTTCATGGCCTCGATGACGACGTAAAGGCCGAGGTCCCGCCCGTTCAATTGCACCCGGGCATGAGTCACGCGCGCCGCGGGCTGGCCGGCGTCGCGAAACAGTCCCGTGGCCAGCCATTCGACCATGTACGTCGGATCCTGCACCGCGTTATTGAACATGAGCTTGGTAAGACCGGAATACTCCTGGCCTTCCACGAACTCATCGAACTTCACGGCAAAGCTCGCCTTCTCATCCACCGTGCGAAAGCTGCCCATGCCTTTAAGATGAAACGCCACGTTCGTCAGCACTCGGTTGCCTTCGCGCACCGTCCCTTTCACATAATTACGCGGTGCGCGTCGGAGCAACGCCAGGTCCGGTTGTGCAATCTCGAACTGGAAAATCCGCACTCTGGGATCGCTGAAGAGATCCTGACTTGCCTCGCTTCTCCCGTTTGCAGTCGAGTTGGCCAAAGCTGCCGCCGCGCGACAGTCACTCGACCAAACCCCCGCCGAGACGAGAGTCAATGCCACCGTCACCGGGAACGCGCGCACTCCCGCTTCCCAAAAGGCGTTCACCTTTGGTTTCATTTAATCCCAGTAATACTGCCGCCGCTGGGGCCTGACGCAAGGCCGATTCGATTAGCTTGATTTCGCGGTTGCAGGCGCGATGAAACTTTCCATGAACCGCAGGTTTGGAGTCACGGTTTCAACCGGCGTGGTGTTCTTCCGGCTAGCTAAAGCCGGGACTCCAAACCTATAACGACGAAGAGGGCTGAGTGATGGCGGCCATCGCGTACTACATTTTACAGCGCGCCATCATTGCGCGGCATGGCCGCGACTCCCTGCTGGCGACGGCCATTGGTCATGATTGGAAAGGCAAGCTTTCGCCCGTGCTGTATCTCGCCGCCATACTCCTCGCGTGCGGTTCCCCCGCTCCATTCTGCGCTCAAATACGTCTTCCTTCCAACGCGAATTTAGCAACCAGCGTTTGCCATTGCCCCTGCGCCTCAGGCAAGATGCGGCGCTCAATGGCCCATGAAACTTTGACGAATAAACGGACGGCTCGTCCGCCCGTCGCGAAACCCGCGCTCAAGTCCAGTCTCGCCGGGAATCGGGCGCCGGCAGAACTTGGATGGCCACCCAAACCGCTCAACCGTCGCGTTACCGTCGTCATCCCTGTGCTCAATGAGTCCGAGCGTGTGGCGTCGGTGGTGCGGCTGGTCTTGCGCAGCCGGCGCGTGGGAGAAGTTATCGTGGTGGACGACGGGTCCATTGACGACACGCCTGAACTGGCAAAAGCCGCCGGCGCGCGGGTATTCACCAGCACGTTTCTTGGCAAGGGCGCTTCGATGGAAGAGGGGCTGATCGCGGCGCGGCACGACACAATCCTGTATCTCGATGGCGACCTCGCTGGTTTGAATGATGACCTGGTCGAACACGTGACCAATCCTGTGCTCCGTGGCGAGGCGGATTTCGTGAAGGCCCGTTTCTCGCGCCGCGCGGGCCGTGTGACGGTGCTGACCGCCCGCCCGCTTCTGCGCACTTACTTTCCGGAACTGGCTCGCTTCGAACAGCCGCTGGGCGGGATTATCGCGGCGCGGAAGGAACTCTTGCGGCAGCTTCGCTTTGAAAACGACTACGGCGTGGATGTCGGCCTGCTCATCGATGCGGCTGCGTTGGGCGCGCGCCTGACCGAGGTGGACATCGGCCACATTGAGCATGACAGCCACGATCTGGATTTCCTCGGTGAAATGGCGACGCAGGTCGCTCGCGCCATCCTGGAACGCGCCAGTGCCTACGGGCGCCTGCGATTCTCGTTCGTGCAGCGCGCGCGTGAGCAGGAGCGTTGGCACCGCGGGAAT
>Ga0187893_10012611_pt1 | contig 11945 bp, 13 predicted proteins | sample MA1701074metaG_FD_139574 | JGI IMG/M metagenome (GOLD analysis project Ga0187893, IMG submission 139574) | White microbial mat communities from a basaltic lava cave in the Kipuka Kanohina Cave System on the Island of Hawaii, USA - MA170107-4 metaG ... | reverse complement strand
TCGTCTCGGTGGTCAACGCAAACGCCTCCGTGGTGGAGAAAGAACGTGTCGCAACGGCTTTCTACCATGCGGAGGCGTTTGTGTCTCTACCGAAATCGGCCCCTTCGTGAATTTTCCGGGCTAGGGATGCACGGCGTGCGCATGAGTTCCGATCTGGTCGTCGAACGGACCGTGCACGGGGAACCGCGCCGGGAGAAGATCGCAGCCGCGCCCGGCCGGAAGTACGTCGGGTTGTTGATTCTGTTCAGCCTCGACACGCTCGAGCCGCTCGCGATCATGCCCGACGGCTTCCTCCAGCGGATGCGCGTTGGGGCCACGAGCGCGGTGGCCGCCCGGTGTCTCGCGCGGCCCGGGGCGCGGCGGGCTGCCGTGATCGGCAGCGGCTGGCAGGCGGGCGCCCAGGTCAGCGGATTGTTCGAGGTGTTTCCCCGCATCGAGCTGATGTACGTCTACAGCCTCGACCCGACGCGCCGCGCCGCGTTTGCGGCGGAATGGTCCGCGCGGCTCGGCAGGCGAATAGAGCCTGCCGCCACCGCGGCCGACGCCGTCCGCGACGCGGATGTTGTGGCGCTCGCCACCAACTCGCAAGTACCCGTCGTCGACGCGGAGGCCATCCCCGAGGGATGCCACGTCGGGTCAATACAAGGCCGTGAGGTCCCTGATGCGCTCCTCGTCCGCGCCGGTCTCATCGTCGTCCGCGAACGGTCGGAGCCCTCGTTCTCGGTGATGGGTGATCGATTGCCGCATGAGGTCGCTCGTCACCGCTCACTCGAGCAGGGTCGGGTCGACACCAGCAAGGTTGTCACGCTCGGCGACGTCTTGACCGGACGCCATCCGGGCCGCGCGTCCCGGCGGACGATCACGCTGTTCACCGGCGGAGGCGGCGGCGGCAGCGGCGGACTCGGCACGCAGTTCGTCGCGATCGGGGCGCTCATCTACCGCCGCGCGCGCGAGCGCGGCCTCGGGCGCGAACTGCCGAGCGAGTGGTTCCTGCAGGACGAGCGACCGTAGAGCCTTCTTCTCCCTGTTGGCGGCACGCGAATCGCAGACGACCCTGCGGCCGGGGGATGGACGATCTCACAAGAGATCCCGCTGCCCGATTAACAGCTGCGAGGAGGCCGAGAGTGATTCGCGAGCTCAAGTCAGGGGAAATATCGTCTGTACTCGCGGAAGGTAGACCCGCGGACCGGCCGTCGTCGCAACCTTGGTACGTTCGGCAGCCGGGCCGCGGCGGAGAAACATGAGCGCGCGGTTCAGTTCTTCACACGACGAGGGTGAGCGCTTTCAAGGACGCAGACTGGACGGCCAGCTGGAAGCGAACGACCGCTTCCGAGCGGCGGTGGCCGATGCTGCGGGAGGAACTCCGCCTCGAAGCGCATCTCTGGCTGACCGCGCTGCGTACGCCGCGTGAGGTCCAGGCGATCGAACTGAACGGGATGATCGGGAGCATCGCCCATCTCGCCTACCATTTGGGGCGCAATCCGCCAAGTCGACCCCACGCTGCGCGGACCCGCCGAAGGCGCGGCCTGAGGTCGCCCGCCCGTTGACCGGCGCTGTTCGCCTCAGACAGTGGGCGACCAGAAAGAAGCGACGTGTTGTCCGCCGCTGCAGTATGCGCATCTCAGCGGACTCGTCGAAGAGTGACCTGTGCGACCGGGTTGCGCCAGTCACGATCCGCCGCCACAAGGTTGCCGATGCCGTGAATACCCGCGTGACTGTGAACGTATCCCTCCTCGCCGCCTCCAGGCATCCCGCCGCCACCGGGCCCGCCGCATTCTGCGAAGAATGGTCCAGGGATGGAACCGCACAGTTCATCGTTTCTCTCCGACCCAGCATCGTAAGCTGCCGAGAACAGCCTCATCATCCCGCGTCCGCGCGGACCCTGGACGCCATTCAGCGCGAAGAATCCGTCGTTCGTGGGAATCAGCATCGACACGAGGCTGACGTGGTCGAATGTGCCCTGAGTACCAACCCTGATCGTCACCGACTCGCCCGGGGGGAGCAGCGCCCCGGACGAGACGACGTCCTTCACCTCCGGAAGCGCGGCCAACGCGGCGGCGAGCGGCGCCGTGTCGCCTTCTTCAGCAACGATTGCCAGCTCGGCGCTGGCAGGCTGACCCAATTCGAACAGGCGCAGGCCCGCTTTGTGGGTGGCAACAAGGATCGGGGTAAATGTCTGACCGCGCGTGACGTTCGTCACGGTGACGGCGTACTGCCCACCCGGATTCTCGTCGTCGCCGGCTACAGGTTGTCCCATTGCGATGAGCCCCATCAGCGCTGCGGCGCCTACATGGAAGAATCTCAGACGCATCATAGAGTCCTCCTCGACATGCAATAGTCGCGGCGCGCGGCAAGATCCCCCTCGCGGGTCCCCAACATGACCGAACGACTGTGCGTATAGAATCGCCGGACGTGCGCGTACTTCTCGTGCTTCAGCTGGTTGGGTTGACCGCTTGTGCCTCGGCGGGCGTCGGACCTTCACCGTTTGTCGGCGCCGTTGGGGGGATTTCAACACTCTCGGCAGACGCGCGCACTCTCGCGACTGTCACGACATTCGAAGCGTCTCTCTACAAGCCAGAGAACGGTCCGGCGATCAACCTGCTGGCCGGCGTGCACGTAACCGACTACTTCAGCACGCAAGCGAATTACATCTGGAATCGCAATTCACTGACGACGTCCTCAGTCCGAATCGCCGACGGGGTTGCGGTGTTCGTCGAGGAGCGTCGGCGGAGCCGTCAGCATGCCCTCATCGGTGACGCGCTTCTGTATTTCAGGAGCCGCGACAGTTGGGCGCGTCCCTATCTGTCGGCGGGCGCCGGTTTCGTACGATTCGACACCGACGAACCAAGCTTACTGTCGGCGCGCGGCGTCGCCCACCGTTCACCTGCCAGCTTTGAATCCACGGATCCGGCTCTCCGGGTCGCGGTTGGCATTGATCTCGGTCGGCCGCCCGGCTGGGCATTTCGCTACAGCTTCAGCGAAACGATCGAAAGAAACCCGGTCAGCGCCCGACAGTCACCGCCGGGCGAGCGGAATCTCGCGAACTTCCAGAACCTGTTTGGCGCAATCTGGACGTTTTGAGAGTCAGCGCCTCTGAAAATCCGCGTACGGGCAGTGCTTCCAGAAAATAGGGGCCCCTTCAACGCGTTCGGCGAGCACGCGAGCGTGACACACTCGGCAGATGTTGAGCTCCTTGACCCGCTCGGCGACAGGACTCGCGCTCGTCATGACCTCGAAGACGCAAAGGCCCCGCCCCGCAGCGCGGGTGGCTGGTAGATTGAGCAGCGCGCCGTTCGCAGCCTGTTGCCTCATCAGCGCCGAATAGATTCTGGACTTGAGGCGTGAAGGCGCCTTCGCGTCTTCACGCCCTTCAGCAGCCGTGTCTTCGAGAAGCCGTTCGAGCATGTCCTCTGGCATTGGCTACGCCTCGTCCCACCGGCGTCGAAACTCGTGGCGCGCTCGCGCGAGCAGACGCTCGATGGCTTTTTCGGTCTTCCCCGATTGCCTCGCCATCTCGCGCGCGCTCTGTTGGTCCCAGTAGCGCCACCGCAGTACAGCGCGGTACGCGGGAGGAAGAGCCGCGAGCACGTGCTGCACACGTTCGCGCCGCCTCTTTTCGTCGAGCAGCTCGTCATACACAATCGGGACGTCTGTGGTTACATCCGTGTCCTCGTCGAGCTGCGCGGAATGCTGCTTCAAGCACGCACGATAGTGATCCTCGATCTTGTGACGCGCGATGCCAAGGAGCCACGTGCGCAACGACGAGGTCCCCGCGAATGTGGCAAGGTTCTCGAGCGCCGCGATGAACACCTCCTGCACGAGATCGTCAACCAGATCGTTTCGGGGGAGCAGTCGTCGGCGGAGATACGCATATACCGCATCGGTGAAGTCGGCCACGAATTCAGCGGTGGCCTTCCGGTCTCGTCGAAGGACGGCTTGGACGAGCTCCAGATCCGAGACAGGCTCGAGAGCTTCGGTCGGGACCGGGACGAGGACCGGCTCAGGCTGCCCGACCTGGTGACTCATGGTGCAACCGAATTCGGCCCCGTGAGAGCTGTGTTGCCTTCAGGGACAGACTGCTTCGCCAACTCACGATGTGGTAGTCGGCGAATCCTCGAGAATCCCCCTACTCGCGAGCGGGAGGCCATTCCTTGGAGAAGGCTGCTCGGACGCGGTGGAAGGCTCGAGCGAGCCGCTCTATGGCGTGGCGTCTCGTCACTTCCCGAGCCGCGGCTCAGGAAACCGGTTCACATAAAACGGGCGATACCGGACGGGCTGGCCGTTCGCATCGAGAAACCCGAACGACTGCTGGAAGATGATTGGCGGCACCGCGTCCTGCGGCGCGGTGGCATCCAGCACGTACAGCTGGTTCTCGTGCAGGTAGATGCCGATGAAGGAACGCGACCCGTCGCGATTGGTGAGCTGCAGCTCAAGACCGGTGACGAATTCGATGAAGTGGAACGCATCGTAGGTGACCCTGACACCGGGCTGCTGGCGGTATTTCGTGGCCGCATACGCGACGGACCCCGCGATGTCGACCAGCCAGTACACGCCGCCCGGGCCCGGGCCGCCGCGGTACACGGTGTGGTCCAATTTCGAGTGAATCACTTCCGAATCGGAGTAGTCGACCACCGTAACGGCATAGCGATTCCGGCCCTGTTGCCAGCGGTAGACGCGGCCAGGAAACGTGGCGCCGTACTCCGACTCCCACTTGATCGTGTCGACCTTCGGTTGACCGGGCGCCGGAACGGCGAACCGATCGACGCGACTGGTGTACTCGACCCATTCCTGCGCAGCGACCGGATGCGCCAGCAGGAACCCGCACAGCGCTGTCGTCACGGCAGTGACGCGCATAGACTCTCCTTGCCTCGATGCCTGGCCGACAAGGGTATCACCGGGATCCGGGATTTCGTCCACGCCGGCAGCTCCGCACCCGCATCGCCGGAAGCGACGAGCGAACGGGCTCGTCGCGGAGTAGGTCTTCGAGTCGGGCCGCGCCTCCCGGCTCACGGCGCACCCACCGATGATTCTTTCGGCCTTCCCAAGTCTACGCACGTGAAGGTCGATGCGACTTTGAGGTCCGCCGCGACAACGTGTGTGCGCCTGCTGCTCGTCGCGTTCGTCGCCTACGCGCGCTGGAGGATGATTCCAATCCACGCGCGGACCGCGGCCGAATCAATACAAGCGTGAGGAGAAGACGATGAACCGGATCACACCCCACCTCTGGTTCGACAAAGCAGCCAAAGAGGCGGCCCAGTTCTACTGCTCGGTCTTCCCGAATTCGAAGATTACGAGCGTGCAGACGCTCCGTGACACCCCCTCGGGGGATTGCGACGTCGTGTCGTTCGAGCTGAACGGCCAGCCGTTCATGGCCATCAGCGCCGGCCCGCTCTTCAAGTTCAACGAGGCGATCTCCTTCATGGTGCCATGCGAGACCCAGGAGGAGATCGACGACTACTGGCAGAAACTCTCGGCGGTCCCTTCGGCTGAGCAGTGCGGCTGGCTGAAGGACAAGTTCGGGCTGTCGTGGCAGATCACGCCGACGGCGCTCAAGAAGCTCCTGGCGGGGACGCCGGAGCAGACCGCACGCGTCACGCAGGCCTTCCTCAAGATGAAGAAATTCGACATCGCCGCGCTGCAGCGCGCGTACGACGGCCGTTGAGCTTCAATGCTCAATGCCCAGTGCTCGATATCCAACGGTTTCGCTCTGAGATCAGATCGGTCAGCTGGCGCCCTTGAAGCGGGAGCTCGATGATCCGCTCCTGTTCGAGTGTCCAAGCATCGACAGGTGTCAAAACGCGTTAGACTGTCGCCGGGAGGACGCCATGAGATCGTCTACGACATTCGCCGCCGCATGTCTGCTGGGCGCAGTGGGACTCTTCGCGCAAGGACGCACGCCCGCAGCCGAACTTACTATCCTGACCAACCAGGGCGCTGTACCAGGGGTGAAAGCACTGGCCGACGCGTTCGCGCGCACGACCGGGCACAAGGTAACCGTGCTGCAGGAAGAGGGCGACGCGCTCGAGCGGAGGATCGCCAATGGGCCGGCCGATCTCATGACCGGGAATCCGGATACGCTCGAACCGCTCGTCAAGAATGGCCGCGTGGTGGGGAACACTGTGACGCCGTTCGTGCTGGCGGGTCTCGGCCTGTCGGTGCGAGCGGGTGCGCCGAAGCCCGACATCAGCACGGTCGAGAAGTACAAGGCAGCGCTCCTGGCGGCGAAGTCGATCGGCTATTCCCGCGGCTGCAGCGGCACGCATATCGCGGAAGGCATCGAGCAGCTCGGCCTCACCGAGCAGTTGAAAGCGAAGACCATTCGGACCACCGCCGGACCGGTCACCGACTATCTGGCGCGCGGCGACTTCGAGATTGGCATTCAGCAGACCAACATCATGGTCGGCGTGGCTGGGACGGATTTCGTCGCGCCGCTGCCGGGCGCGATCAACAAGCCGTGTGCGTCGAGTGTGGCGCTGCTGAAAGTCTCGAAGCAGCCGGATGCGGCGCGCGCGATGATCGCGTTCATGATCTCGCCGGAGGCAGGACCGATTCTCCGCAAGACCCACGTGGAACCCGCCCGGCGGTGAGGCCGGCGCGCGCCGGGTGCGTCGCGCTCGTGCTCGTGTGCACGTGCGCCGACGCGTTCGCGGGACAGACCACGTCGCCGCCGCCGTTCACGCGGCCGAGCGTCACCGCGATCCGCATCGACACGAAGGACGCTCCTGTGATCGATGCGGATCTGTCGGATGCCGCGTGGGAGAAGGCGGCGATCATCGACAACTTCAGGCAGCGGTCGCCGAATCCCTACGAGCCGGCGACCGAGCGGACGGTCGTCCGGATTCTCTACGACGAGAACAATCTCTACGTCGCCTTCTACGCCTACGACCGCGCGCCGCAGGACATCGTCGCGCGCAACATGCAGCGCGACGGGAATGTCTATACGTCCGACTCGGTGATGATCTATCTCGACCCCGGCCGGACCCGCCGCAACGCGTACAACTTCGAGATCGGCGCGGCGGGCGGGCGCACCGACCAGCTGGAGCTGAACAACACCGAGGAAGTGCGCGAGTGGAACACCATCTTCGACGCCCGCGCGCGCATCGTGCACGACGGCTGGGTGGCGGAGTTCGCGATTCCGTTCAAGAGCCTCTCGTACGAGGCGACGCAGACCACGTGGGGCTTCGAGGTCGCGCGCCGCATCTTCCACAAGAACGAGCGGGTCCACTGGTCGGGGTTCAACCCGGCGCTCGACTTTCCCGACGTCAGCATGACCGGCGATCTGGTTGGGATCGAGAACGTCAGTCAAGGCATCGGGCTCGACCTCCAGGTCTACGGATCGCCGCGCGCCAAGTACGATGCACGGCTCGGCACCGGCAGCGCCGACTCGAGCGTGGCCGCGGGCGGCAACGCCTTCTACAAGGTGACGCCGGCGCTGACCAACACGCTGACCGTCAATCCGGATTTTTCCGATGCGCCGCTCGACATTCGCCAGGTCAACACGACGCGCTTTTCGCTCTTCACGCCCGAGACGCGCGATTTCTTTCTCCAGGACGTGGCGGCGTTCGAGTTCGGGGGGCGCAGCTACGGCCGCAATTCGCAGGACCGGGCCTCGAACAACGGGCGGCCGTTCTTCTCGCGCAACATCGGGCTGGTGGAAGGCCGGCAGGTCAGCCTCCCGGTCGGCAACAAGCTCTCCGGCCAAGTGGCCGGCTTCGACGTCGGCGCGTTCAGCGTCCTGACCGACAGAACGCCGGGGGGCCAGGACGGCCAGCTCCTGTCGGTCGCGCGCGCGACCCATCCGATCCTCGCGGAGTCGAAGTTCGGCTTCGTCTTCACAAGCGGCGATCCAACCGGGCTGACCGACAACACCGTCGCCGGCGCCGACTTCCAGTACCGCAACTCGAATCTCTTCGGCGACAAGGTCCTGCAGGCGGACGTGCTCTACATGCGAAGCTTTTCGAGCGCCGCCGGTGAAGACACCTCGTCGGTCGTCTCGCTGAATTTCCCGAATGAGCCGTGGTCCGGTGATTTCTTGTTCAAGCAGATTGGCGCCGAGTTCACGCCAGCGCTTGGCTTCGTCAACCGCACCGCGATGCGGCAGTACGCGGGAACCGTCGCGCGCCTGAGTCGGTACCGGAATTCCTGGCTCAACACGCTCGAATTCGGCACCAACTTCGATGTCTTCACCGATCTCCGCAACGTGCTGGAGTCACGGGCGAACGACGTCCTGGTGCGTGTCAGGACGAGAGTCGGCGATTTTGTCACCTTCCGCGTGGTCAATTCCTTCGAGAACGTGCCGATGCGGTTTTTCCTGCCGCGGACCGTCCCGGTGCCGGCGGGGACCTATGACTGGACGAATCTCAATGTGGGGGTGCGCACCTTCAACGGACGGCTGTTCACGCTGCAGGCCGACGTGACGTGCTGCCGTTTCTACGACGGCGACGCGCTCGCCACGCGGGTGAACCTGATCTACCGGCCCAGCGTGCACTTCGAGATCAACGTCGGCCACGAGGCCAACGCGATCGACCTGCCGACCGGCGCGGTCGACATCCATCTCGCGACGACGGATGCGGTGGTCAATATCACGCCGGTCATGCAGGTCGCGCTGCAGGCCCAGTACGACAACATCAGTGAGAACTTCGCGTTGTCGTCGCGCTATCGGTGGGAGTATCGTCCCGGCAACGAGCTCTTCATCGGGCTCGGCCAGAGCGCGCTCCTCTCCAGCCGCGGCTTCATCGGGCAGGTGACGCAGGCCACAGTCCGTCTCGGACACACGTTCAGGTTCTAGTCGCCACACGCGTCCGGCACTGCGGCGCATCGCTCGACGACCGCGTCGACCGCCGGGCGATTCGTGACGAACCGCTGCGCCAACAGGAACTGGTGAACCGTCGGCGCGCTGCTCGTCGACAGCAGGTGGATCACGCCCCCGCGCTTCAGCAGGTTCTTCATCGTGCGCTCGCTGACGATGTCGAGCAGATTGAACGGATCCCAACCGTGCCGGCGCGACTGCACGACGGCGCGGAGCACCCGGGCAAGATCGAGCGAGCGCTTCGGACGGCATCTCGCGACCCTGCACCTGTCCCGGAGCGTACCCTCGCCGACGCCGATCGCATGCGCCCACATCGACACCGTCTTCGGATCGAACGAACAGTCCAGAATTGCCGTGACGGCGTCGGCCCAGCGGTTGGCCGCATGACGCACAAGGCGCTCCCCAGGCATGTCTAGGCTGGCGCAGCAGCAGCGGCCGACCCAGCCCCGTGACGTCGGAGCCACAATCGACGGCCATTGCCTATCCGTGAACCGGGAAGCAGAATTTCCGTTCGCGTGTAACAACAACACACTCCTCCTCTCCCGACCAGGCAGTTTCTTCAAGATGCCACTGAAGCGAGGAGGGCCGCCGACGCGCGTGCAGGCCGCGTACCAGCGCTGAGCACCGTTGCACGGTCATTGGACGCGGCAGTTTTCGACAACAAGAAATTACGGCCGAATTGGCGGCGCTCCTGCGCTTGCGAGGTCCGTCTCCCGACGTTAGCCTGTCCCCCGCTCGTGGCGGTTACGACGCGCTGTGTCCCCCAGGCGCGGCCGTGCGCCCATCACTCGCATCAACCAAACGCGCGACAACGAGGCACTCCTTCTAGAAGCCTCGAGACGCACGCCACTTCGAAAGGGGGATCACATGTGCGCCGTTCAAAACATCCGGGTCGCGGCATCGGCGGCAGTGTTGCTGGCGGTATTGGTGGCCGTCGCGCCGAGCACACGCTCGGCCGACGGGCCGACCGACGCGCCGACCGGCTTTGTCGTCCGGTCCAATGGGTTCGCCGAGGAGTTCTGCGCCAATCAGGCCGCCTTCGCTTTTTCCCCGAACTCCCCGCCCATCGCCCCGGAGGATTGCCGGTTCGAGACGGCCGCCGAAGAGTTCACGGGACCCGAAGGGTTCGCGGATGGGCTCGGCCCGATTTTCAACGCGGCCGGCTGCGGGGAGTGCCATCTCGTCCCGATGCTGGGCGGATCGAGCCAAATCGTGGAGAAGCGCGCCGGCTTTTTTGATGGCCGCGACTTCTTCGATCACCCGGGCGGATCGCTGATTCACGATCGGGCGACCGAGCTGCATCTGCAGGAGCTCCTGATGCCAGCCCACACGAACGTCACGGCGTTCCGCGCCACGATCAGCGTGCTAGGCGATGGGTTCGTCGAGGCGATCGACGATGAGACGCTCGAGGCCATACGACGGCGGCAGCCGAGTGAGATGCGAGGCCTGCTGATCCAGGTGCCGGTGCTCGAATCGCCGGGAAGAACGGCGCCGGGACGCTTCGGATGGAAGAACCAACACAGCAGCCTCGTCTCCTTCTCGGCCGATGCCTACAAGAACGAGATGGGCATCACGAGTCCGCTCGACCCGGACGAGCCGACGTCGAACGGCCGCTCAGTCGCACGGTACGACCAGGTGCCGGGCGAGCCTACGAGCACCGACGACGATGGTGTCGACGTCGAACTATTCGCGCTCTTCATGCGCTCGACGTTGGCGCCGCCACAAGACCTGGTGCTCGCCCGCACTCGCAACGCATGAGAGGGGAGCGGGATCTTCGACGAGATCGGCTGCGCGGTGTGCCACACCCGCAACATCACGACGGCACCGCCGGGAACGCTCGTCAACGGCGGCGCCTTGAAGGTATCCGAGGCGCTGGGCAACAAGATCATCCATCCGTTCGGCGACTTCCTCCTGCACGACATCGGCACAGGCGATGGCATCGTACAGAACGGCGGCCTGGCAACGCGCACCATGATACGGACGGCGCCGCTCTGGGGGCTGCGCGCGCGTAGCCGGTTCATGCACGACGGCCTGAGCTTCGATCTCGCAAGCGCCATCCTCCGCCATCAGAATCAGGCGGCGTCGGCACGAGACGGCTTCCGGCGGCTCGGCGCGAGGAACCGGGAGAAGCTGATCGAGTTCCTGCTGTCGCTGTAAAGAGGTACCTGGAGGTTGGAACGCTGATCCTTTACGACGTCACGGCCTTGCCGTCAGACGATCAGCAGCGGCTGCTCGAGTACGCGGCCATTGCAGCGGTCGCGGAACGCGGGGTAGACACGTAGCCCGCCACACGGATCCGGCGCTCGAAGCCGGACCGGTGGCGGACAATGGTGGAAGAGCTACTGATTCGGCCCCAGCATGCCTTACCGGCCTGGCCGGGTTTCCTGGACGAAACCAAGCGAGTTGATGTCGCGGAACATCGGCGTCAGCGGAGGCAGCTTGGCCGGGTCGAGGAAGTCGGTATCGAAATTGAAGTTCCGCGTCGGGGCACCGTATACCGTCGTACAACACTTGTAGACGCCCACCGCCTGCCGGCTGTAGTAGAACGTCGCGATCGAGCCTCGATAGTTCACCGTCCCGCCCGTTTCGAGCATGCGCAGGAAGTTGTGCGCACCGCCGTCAGTGCCGAAGTCCTGGGGCGGGGCTCCGGCGGTGGGACGTGGGAACGGCGCGTTCTTGCCCGCGACGACCGCGAAGCGATAGTAGGACTGCGCGGTCCGGGTCCGGTTGCCAAGCGTGTACGGTGAGTTGAACGAATTGTTGTCGTTCCAGTTGCTCGACAGCAGCGTGACGGCGTCGGAGACGATCGACGTCGAGATGTGGGCACCGCTGAAGGTTCCGGGCGCGTTCCAATCGCCCTGGACGTACACGGGATTCTCCGACGCGATCGTCAGCCCGTCGGTCGTGACGGCCGCCAAGTTGCTCCCATTGGTCAGCTTGAGCGCGCGTCGAAAGAGGATCGCCCGGTTCACCTTTGCCACGCCCGCGCTCAGATTGAGATTGGTTGTCGGCCGCGCGTTGATGTCGAGCGGCGCGGCGGCACCCGGCGGAACGCTGTTGGACGCGCCATTGTAGCTCGGGAACTGACCATATGTGTCGAGCACCGCATTGGGTGCATTCACGTTCTCGCCAATGT
>Ga0187893_10012610_pt1 | contig 11946 bp, 9 predicted proteins | sample MA1701074metaG_FD_139574 | JGI IMG/M metagenome (GOLD analysis project Ga0187893, IMG submission 139574) | White microbial mat communities from a basaltic lava cave in the Kipuka Kanohina Cave System on the Island of Hawaii, USA - MA170107-4 metaG ... | reverse complement strand
CCCAAAGAGACTTTTGGAACCGGGCAAGGCAGCCTGATAACCGCTCCATTTCGAGTGAACCAGACTGCTGCGAGCGTTTCTTTGAATGTAGAGCTCCGGCGTGGTGAATTGACGGTCGAGTTATTGGATCAAGGGGGTATGACCATCCCTGGCTATTCGACAAACGATTTCCTGGCGCTCAAGCGATCCGGGGTGCGAGAGCCAGCCATGTGGAAAGAGAAAAAGACCATCCCCCCTGGCGGGCCGTATCGCTTTCGAGTTCGATTTGATTGCAAAGAACGCGAATCGCCTCAACTTTACGCCGTCTATGTGAAAGCCTCGTGAAACTTGCTGGAGTGTGAGAACTAACAAAAGGAGAAAGTCATGTCCGTTCACAAAGCTCGACCGTTTGAAGCTCTGTTGCTTATGACTCTCTTAGTGTTTGGCGCCGTCAAAGCACTAGGGCAGACCCAGTTAGCAACTTTAGTCGGGACTCTTACGGATTCCTCCGGGGCGGCATTGCCAAGAGCCAACGTCACGGTGACTAATGTTCGAACAGGCGTCGAGAATATTACGCTCACCAACGCGACGGGCGATTATGTAATTCCACTGCTTCACGCGGGAGAGTACAAGATCGCGGTCGAACTCCCAGGCTTCAAGAAACTGACGAAGACCGGAATCGTTTTGCAAGTAGCTCAGAAGGCGCGAGTTGATCTGAGCCTCGAGATCGGCGAGGTCACGCAGGAGGTTACTGTGGAGGGTGCAGCTCCGCTGGTCAATACAGAGACCCCAGAGCTTGGTCAAGTAATTACCAACCGTACTGTGACAGAGTTGCCTTTGAATGGGCGCGAGTTCATTCAGCTGGTGCAACTGGCTCCCGGAGCCAACGCTGGGCCGCCTGGTGCGGCTTCAGGTTCTTCACTCAACCCAGGCGGAGGTGTGGTTGGCACAAACCCAGGAACGGCTTCTTTGAATGGGGCGAACGATGAATCTAACGGGTACCTGCTTGATGGCGTAGAAAACACGGATTTGTTTCAGCACGCTGTTGCCATCCGGCCTTCGATCGATGTTATCCAGGAATTCAAGGTACAGGACAAGCTCATGTCAGCTGAGTTTGGCGGAACCTCTTCGGGAATCGTCAGCGCCATTACCAAAAGCGGCACCAACGAGTTTCGAGGGGCCCTGTGGGAGTTCTTTCGTAATGACAAGTTGGATGCTCGCAGCTTCTTTGACCTGAACAAGCCGATCCGACGTCGGAATCAATTTGGCGGAATCTTTGGCGGGCCCATCACGATTCCGGGCGTTTATGACGGGCGTAATCGCTCCTTTTTCATGCTGAACTATGAGGCCGTTCGATTTCGCAGCGCGACCACTGGCTTTGCCACGGTACCCACTGCGGCGATGAAGCAGGGAGACTTCTCTGCGGTTATTCCGTCAGGACAGCTTTTTGATCCATTTAGTGTGGACCCTTCCACCGGATTGCGACAGCCGTTTCTCAATAACCGTATTTCTGTAGGGCGTATTCATCCAATGTCGGCGCGGCTGCTGGCGTTTTTCCCAGATCCGAACCGTCCCAGCACATCAACCGACCCCACCCGGCTCGCCAACAACTACACCAAGGCCCTTTCTCAGCGGCAGAACGCCGATCAGTTTCTCATTCGGGTTGATCACAATTTCACCAACAACGACCGGCTGTTCGGCCGTTTTGCGTTCGGCAACGACATTGCGCCCACGCCTGGGATTCTGCCACTCAGTGAGAACCGTGTTGAGGCAAAGGCTCGCAACTTCGCCCTGAGTTACACGCACATCTTCAATGCCACCACCATCAATGAGGCGAAGTTCGCTGTCGTCCGACGCAAAGCCTCCACGGGACCGGAGACACTTTCGCTCACAAATTTCAACGAACAGTTTGGTTTTCAGAGCCGAGAGCCTGGTGTTCCAGGTATCGGATTGGTTGGTTTAACGGGCCTTGGGGGTGGATCTCTATTTGACCTTCCGATCACCGATTTCAACATTGCTGATAACCTGAGCAAGATTTCAGGCGCACACACATTCAAGCTTGGATTTCTTACCAAGCGAATCGGCATGAATAACAAACTGGCAGACACGGGAGGGGGTTCGCGGTCGTTCTCCGGAAATCTAACTCGCGCGCTTGGCAGCCCACTGAACGCCCTTGAAGGAAGAGCTTTCGCAGATTTCCTTCTCGGGACTGCCTCCACTATTGGAGGGCTGAATATCGACGTTTCTGCCGATCGCCATCGACCCCGCTTCGCCTTCTACCATGGCTACGTTCAGGATGACTGGAAGGTGTCGAACAATTTGACCTTGAATCTGGGACTGCGCTATGACCTTTTTCTACCTCCCGTGTTGACCAACGGCCTTGGATCGACTTTCTTCGATTTCGTGACAGGAGAGATCGTTTATCCGGAGGACGCGCCCATTCCAGCCAACTGCTGCGCCTGGAAATTTCGCAAGCAAGAGGGTCGGCGCGGTACCAGCACAGACTACACTAATTTCGGACCTCGCTTTGGTTTTGCGTACCGTCCCAAAGGTGGCACCGGCACCGTGATCCGAGGAGGTTATGGCATTTACTACGACCCGGGAACCCTCAACGTCGCTTTCAACAATTCCCAGACGCCGCCGTTCTTTAAAAGCACCTTCGCAACGGCAAATCCGGATGAGACCAATTCTGCGAGTTTCTTGTCGATCGTTCGCGACGTCGCCCCTGTTAACCAGCCTCTTGCACTACCCGTCAGTTTCAAGGCATACGATAGAGACACCACCACTGGCATGATGCAACAGTGGACATTGGCGGTCGAACGCGAGCTAAACTCCGCCACGGTTTTCGGGATAGCCTATGTGGGATGGAAATCAGACCACTTTCTGATCGACAGTGCTATCAATTTCCCTCCTGCAGGTTCAGGAAACCCGCAAGCGCGCCGACCCTATCCACAATTTGGCAGTTCGGTGGTCCAAATGGGTAACGGATCAGGAAACTACCATGGTCTCAACGCGAAGCTTGAACAACGCTTGCATCGAGGCCTGAGCTATCTGGCGGCTTACACTTGGGGACATTCCATCGGGAATCATTCGACGGAAAATGGAAATGATGTGTGGCACCGGCTGCAGCGCTATGACAATCTTCGCTTGGAGAGAGCGGACCAAGAGTACGACGTACGACAACGCTTCGTGTTTAGCGCTATCTATGAGTTGCCTTTTGGAAAGTCGCTTCGAGGTCTCGGCCGCCAGGTTGTGAGTGGATGGCAGGTCGGAGGTATCTACACTGCTCAAGGCGGATGGCCTTTGACACCAAGAGTTGGGGCTGACTTGCTGAATCGCGGTGGCCGTTCGCAGCTCTACGCAGACACCAATGGTACCGATCCCAACCTGCCTAAGTCTCAACGCAGCCCTCAGAAGTGGTTCAACACCGCCGCGTTCTCCATACCCGCTCCATTTACCTTTGGTAATGTCGGAAGACACGTGTTGCGAACCGATGGCATCAATAATCTCGATGTGTCTCTATCCAAGAATTTCGGAATCAGCGAAACCAGTCGTATCCAATTCCGCGCCGAATTCTTTAATCTAGCGAATCATCCAACATTTGGTGTTCCCAACATGAACGTCGACAGTTCTGCATTCGGCGTTGTCAGCAATACGATCAACTATGGTCGTCAGATTCAGTTTGCGTTGAAGTACCATTTCTAAGGGTGAGGCTTTGCTTGATGGGAAATTGGCATGGTCGACCTGCTACGCTAGCAGGGTGGTTAGCTCTGTTTGTAGTATCTTTGAGTCCAGTTTGGGGATGTCGGCCAGAACAACGCGACAAGGCCTACCTTTTGGGATCACGGCTTGAACTTTTTCTCGACCGCACCTTGATCGACCGAATGGATGGTGTCGATCTTCGCCTTCACTCTCCGCGGCCTGCGGAGATCTCCATCACCTGTGATCGTCCGTGGGAGGGACCGAACACAGGCTACGTAGCGGTTCTCAAGGATGGGGAGACGTTTCGGATGTACTACCCTTCAGATCGAGGGGATTCGGGGGAACCCTCGCTCGTCCCCGTCGCTGAGAGTAAAGACGGCATTGCTTGGACCAGACCAGAGCTAGGCCTCGTCGACTACAAAGGCTCGAAGCAAAATAACCTCATCATGGCTGCTGATCACGCCTCTAACTTTGCCCCTTTTGTTGATGCTAATGTGAACGCCCTGCCCAGCCAGCGCTACAAGGCCTTTGTTGGCGACACCGAAGCTATTTTTGCATTTGCTTCGCCAGATGGGATTCATTGGTCGAAGCTGGATGAAACTCCGATGTTCACGCAGCCTCCCTTTGATAGCCAGAACGTGGCTTTCTGGGACTCTGCATTGAATCAATATGTCGCCTACATGCGCGGTTCGGTCCGAGCGGATGGAACTGAGGTTAAGACTTCGCCTTGGTTCGAAGATTTCAAGGGTGGTCTGGGATTACGTGCTATCCGTCGCAGTACTTCCAAAGATTTCCTTCGCTGGACCACGCCTCAGTTGATCCAGTTACGCCTTACTTCAGGGCTCCACACTTCTATGTCGGGATGCCGATGCGCTTTGTGCCGCAACGCAAAAAGATTGCTGCACATGGTTCGAGCGGAGTTTCTGACACGATCTTCATTAGTAGTAGGGACGGAGAGCGTTGGGATCAAACTTTCAGGGAAGCCTTACTTCGCCCTGGCCTGGATTCGCTCAATTGGACAGATCGAAACCTGATCGCAGCCTCCGGAATTGTACCAACACAAGCCAACGAGATTTCTGTCTACTATGTGGAGAACTATCGGCATTCCACCAATCGAATTCGACGCGGGGTTCTCAGGGTTGACGGCTTTGTCTCCGTTTATGCTCCACACCATGGGGGCTTTTTCCGGACAAGGCCCCTGATGTTTGAAGGTCGTCTTCTGGCCATCAACTACTCAACCTCCGCTGTGGGAAGTATTCGTGTCGAAATTCAAGACGCAAACGGCAAACCGTACCCCGGCTTTTCGTTAGAGGATTGCGAGGAGATTTTCGGGGATGAAATATCTCACAGGGTCTCCTGGCGGAAGGGCAGTGACGTAAGTTCATTAGCAGGCCAATCCGTTCGACTTCGATTTGCTATGAAGGATGCCGACCTTTACTCGATGCAATTCACATACGAGTAGCTATATTCCTCTTGCTTTCAGACAGGTACACCTATAGTGAGTGTTTACTTGTTCTGGACTTTTTCCAATCATCGGAGAATCAGAAATGGAATTCGGACCGTATCATCACGAAAGCAGTTTACGTGAACGCTTGGCCTCCCTTTTGCGCGAGGCGATCTTTGTCGGAAAGCTCCAACCTGGAGAGAGAATCGTCGAAAGTCAGCTGGCCAAAGACATGAACGTGGGACAGCCAACGATTCGAGAGGCTCTTCAGGTGCTGGAACATGAGGGACTGATTACTAGAGCCTCCAAGAGAGGATGCCGCATAACCGATTTGTCCCTAGAGGATGTAACTAAGATCTATGAGGTTCGCACAGAGCTAGAGGTTCTTGCTGTAGACAAAATACCAACCAAGTTGATTCCTCGGCTATGCGAGGAGTTGGAGACTATTGTCGCCAAAATGAGCAAGGCTGAGCAAAAGGGCGGCGACTTTAACGAGTATGCACGGCTCGATCTGGAGTTTCATCGGACTATCTGGAAGGCCAGCGGCAATGAATATCTCGTGAAGGCTTTAGATGCGATCACCGTCCCACTCTTTGCCTTTGGCAGAATAGTTTTTCTGCAGCATGTAAAAACCATCCCAGAGAAAGATACCGATTTACATCGAGACATAGTGGATATCATACGCTCCCGCGCAGCTTCCGCAACGAAACGTGATCGCATCCGTAAGATCATGGAAATCTTTTGCGAGGGAGCACTCCGCGATTATGAAGTGAGCAAGCAGCAGAGTGCAAATGCTAAGCCAATTCCTGCTCCGATGGTTGGCGGAAAGTAAACTTGCGCGCATGCGAAGGGGCTGATTCTAGACACAGCGACATAAGTGGGCGACAAAATTCCCCTTGGATAAGGAGGGGCGGCGCTGGTACAAGCCAGCGCGGGGTGGTTGGAACCCGCGCGGGACGCACCACCCCAGCCACGGCCCGTGGCCATGGCTTCCCCCTCAGCCGAGGAGGGGAGTATTTCGTGGTCGTTCTAACGTCAATTACTTATGTCGCCATGTTTTAGTCCCTTCCCCTTCCCCTCGTTCGCATTGGCTCGCAGCTTTGCACGCGATCCCAACCCTCGCTCTCATACGCCTCGGTATCTTATGGTCAGTAAGTCAGCTTTCTTGGTGTTGCCTGCTGTCGTTCTTTCTTTGTGCACATGGCATGCAAAGCTTGCGGGTTGCCAAGAATCTCGCGTGCCTGAAGCGGAGGTATGGAAGTTCTGGAATGAGACCCTGACACGAGCAGCAAGTGAACCACTTGAATTTAGCGTGGAGCAGATCAAGGAGCCTCTCCCATATCTGAAGTATCGTGTCACCTATCGGAGCCTGGACGGCGTCAAAGTACGCGCCTATCTGTCGAAACCGATCCAAGGAACAACTTCTTCCAAACAGCTTCCGGCCATCATCACTGCTCCAGGCTATGGTGGTAGAGAGCATGGAGTGATGCTGGCCGAATGTCAGCGTGGCTACATCGTTCTCCAAGTCGATCCACGTTCGCAGGGCGAGTCTGCCGAACTATGGAGCATAGACGGTCCTGACTTTCTCACATGGCATATCAGCCGTCCCGAAGGATATTTCTATCAAGGAGCATACATCGATGTTCTTCGCGCGATCGACTACTTGAGCACCAGGGGAGACGTTGACAACACGCTGGTCGGCATGATGGCAACCAGCGCAGGAGGCGGGATTGTGTTAGCCGTAGCCTCTATTGACCAGCGAATTAGGGCAGTGGTCGCTCACCTGCCATGTCTTTGTAGCATGCGTCGTGCTGCCGAGATCCCCGGATCTCTCGTCAGAGATCAGTTGGAGAAATATCGAACTCTCAATTCGGAGAGTCTAAACACCTTGGACTTCTTCGATCCCGTGAATCTTGTATCAAAGCTGCAGGTACCGACACTGATTAGTGCTGGAGGCAAAGACCGACGTTGCCCGCGCGAATCGATTCAAGACGTTTTTGAGAGGATCCCAGGGACGAAGGCCCTGGCTTTCTTCCCATCCTTGGTTCATACGTCATCTGAAGACTTTTATGGGATGAGTTGGGAGTGGATGGCCCGCTACTTACGGCACTAAGATTTCAGATTATCTCGTTCAGCGATGTCAGCGATCGCTGCGCCACGGCGATTTAACGCGCGGTTGCCTGCGATGCGTTGAAGCCAAGAGCTAAGCCCGGGACGCAGGAAAAGGAGCTCATGAAATACGAAATACTAGGTCAAGGGTTTGTCACGCAGCGTAAAAGTAACACTGCCACCGCGGTTGCGGCTGGACCACGCTGTGCGGTAACAGTCCAAAACGAATTGGTTTGTACTTACATGGTGCAATCCGCTTTGGGAACAAATGATTTCGTTCCTGTGCTCTCACGATCGAAGGACGCCGGAGAAACTTGGACAGAAGAGGGTCCACTATGGCCACGTCTAAGATCAAAGCTCTCCATTTTCGGCTCCGTAAGCCACTCCTCTGCTGGCCAGCTGTTCTTCTATGGAACTCGCACCCCCATTGACTTACCAGGTGAAAAGTTTTGGTCTGAGGCGACCCAGGGGCTTAAACCAAACGAACTGTTTTGGGCGCGATCTGCCGATGCCGGGGCAACGTGGACGGAGCCGATTGTGATACCGATGCCGATTCCAGGAGCAGCTGAAGCCCCTGGCGCCATGTGTATTACGCACACTGGGCGATGGCTTGTGTGTTATTCCCCTTACAACACCTTCGACCCTGACACTGCTGTAGACCGCAGCCAGGTGGTGATTCTTTATAGTGACGATCAAGGAAAATCGTGGGCTCATACCTCCATGTTTCGGTTTCAGGAGGCGGGTTCTGGTGCTGCTGAAGCATGGGTGATTGAGTTGACCGACGGACGGTTGCTGGGCTCATGCTGGCACTTGGATTATACCAATGGAAAAGAGTACCCTAATCCATACTCACTATCGTTCGATCGAGGTACGACGTGGCAGTCGCCCCAGTCTACTGGTATCGTCGGTCAATCAACCGGATTGGCATGCCTGCCGGATGGCCGGGCACTTCTCGCTTACAATCAACGCCGGCACGGAAAGCTTGGCGTCTGGCTGGCTGTTGCGAATCCCCAAAACGGGCAGTTCGGGCTTATAGCAAACGAAATCATCTGGACCGCAGAGACGACCACTCAAAGTGATTCTTCGGCCGAGCATAGGGCGAATGGCAAGACTTCGCTTTCGGTGAACCTTCCGTCACGGTTCTTTCCAACAGCACACTTCTGGTGACCCTTTGGTGCATTCAGCCCTCCGGCCGTGGCGTGCGCTACGTCAAGCTAAAACTCATGGAGTAGTCTGACCCGCAACCAAGAATCTTACATGGAAGATTCTGGTGAAGATTACAGATTTCAAGACTGTCCTTCTGACAGGACCGAGTACAAATGATCCCTTCCCGAGGGAAGTGCGTAAGCTCCGTAGTACTGCCTTCGTTGAGATTCATACGGATAGCAAGCTGATTGGCATTGGGAGATCTATGTTGGTTGTTTCTGCCCAGAGATCATTCCGGAGATTGTGAGCTTCTTTGAGCCGATACTCACCGGCCAAGACCCGGATAACACTGCCGAGCTTTGGAACTGAATGTATCGCTGTGGCGGGGTAACACCCTCACCGAAGAGATCAAGGAACTCTATGCCTTCGTCCCCGGAAGTGGTGAGTTCAACAGTGTTCCCGGAAAGATCTTAGCGGACTGAAGCAAGCTAACCAGCGGCAGCCGCCCAAAGAAACATCCAAATGATCATTTGGATGTTGTCTTCCCCAACAGACTGAGTCCAGCTCATGTCGAGAGAAGGCTCCTGTCCTCCGCATTCGATCACACCCGCAATGGACCGCCACAACGGTTCTATCTTCTTCATTGCTTATGCGCTGATTTTCCTGGCAGCTCCGGTGATCTACGTCGGAGTCGTTCAAGCAGCTCTCTGCGACAAGTTGGGTGCAAGCGCTACGATCGCGAATCTGCCTAGTGCAGCTTTCTTTGGTGGGAACTTTGCCCCGGTCTTTCTCACTGCCTTCATCACACATCGGCACGAACGATCTGTCATCGTCTGGGCTAGCACGACCAGTGCTGCATTGCTCGCGATTGTTTGTTTGAGTCTGCTAGTGCCTTTGCCCGACTTCGTTCGGGTCGGAGCTTTGATCCTCCAGGGACTCGTACAGGGGTTCTGCAGCTCAACTTCGCAGGTGTTCATGTTCCAATGTATGGGGAGGGGAGCAACCGTTGAAGGGCGCGCCAAGGCGTTTAAACTGGCCTATGGCTTCGGGCCTATTGCCGCTGTCATCGGCTCCTTGGGTGCCCAATTCATCCTTAACAAAGGCATCCCGACGGTACGCTATCCGCATGATTTTGCCCTGCTCTACTTCCTGGCCATTCCCTGCATGGTTGGTGTTGCTCTCGTCTGCCGACGTTTCGAGTTGATCTCACTTCCAGAAGTGGCACAAAGTCATTCCTTCCACACCGCGTTGATGTCGGGATTCAGAGCCTTTGTGCAAGTGCGCTCACTGCTCTATCTGTGGGTAGCCTATGCCCTTTGGTATTCCACTCTTTCAGCCATCCCCAATCTGTCGCTCTACGCCAAGCAAGCTTTGGGAAGAGAACCCAAGGAGCTATCTGGCTGGATTCTTGCCTTACGGTTTGGATTCAAATGCCTGGCAGGGTACCTCCTTGGAGTGATGACGCTCCGTTACGGCATCCGATTGCCCCTAATTGTGACTGTTGGTCTGTTGGGAGGAGCCATCCTGTGGGCGTGGACTGTGCCGGGCCATGCTTATCTCCTTTCCTTCGGCCTCATGGGAGCTGGAGAACTGGGTGGCGCCTATTTTCCCAATTACTTGGTCGCTGTCTCTCCAGTTGAAACGGGCGCCCGCAATCAAGCTCTACTGACACTCGCGACGCCTGTGGCTGGCGTGGCTGCAACACTGCACGGGGCCTTAACGGATCACTACGGCTTTTCGGCAAGCTTTGGCTTTGGGTTATCAACCGCTCTTCTTGCCCTATGCCTTCTTTGGCGGCTTCCTACAATCCAGGTGAAGCGGGTTCGAGGTGTGCCAAGCTGACCTTGCTCAATTCTCATGACAGTGAAGAATAGAGATAAACATCTGATCGCGGCGCCCAGCGTGTTTCAATGATTTTCAATAGCGGAATAGATGCGAGCGTGCTGAGCTGGTGCTTCCGTCATCAAGTGTTGCTAGGCTGCCACAGACATTTCCCGGGCAACCGCACTGACCGACGAGGCCGAGTCGAAGAGCGTGAATATGACTTTCCTCGACGCACAAAAAGCACCCTCGAAGAGAAGATTTCCCCTAACGTCAGTCGTCTTCGGGTCAGACCAGCCTGCAAAGCCGGTGTCCTAGTCAGATCGTGAGATTCAATCGTTCGACATACGACGTGTTGAGTTTTACTGAGTCCTCCGAGTCTTGCAGCGCCTGTTCCAATCTCCACCCATCCCCAAGCATCGCTCTTCGCTCCACCTTCACGATGCTTTCGTTTCGGCGAGTCTCGACCACCCGGCCATCAAGACACCCTGGCCCAAAAAAACGTCCGACGACTTTCTCGTAAAATCCGAATCCATCCATGACCACCACAGGAGTCTGTTTGAAGTTCATTCGGCCGTAAACGTTTCGAAAGAGGGCGAGTGTATTTTGGTAATCCGTTTACCTACGACCGTAGACGGCCAGTCGAGACCACGCCTCGATCACGGCGAAGACCCAGGTTGGCTGTTCCTTGCTCCCCACGATCATTTTGCTCTCGTCTGTTTGAAGCTCCACGCTGGAGAGCCTATCCATTTTTCGATTGTTGAAGCAACGACACCAGGCCGCTGCTCTTGCAAGCCAGCGATGGACTGTATTCCACGCTATTGGCTTGAGTCGAGGCTGGCAGCCGCGACCTCATCAAAGCGGCTTTTCCTCCACGAGCATCGCCGGTTTGGGCAGCTAAGGCTGTTCATCGTTCGTGAACCTTATCGAGGGTAGAAGTTGTGCCTTCGATTTGAGTCTCAAACCATACTACGAAGATGAGTTATAGTTGGATACCAACACAGGATTGACGGAAGTACCCAATTCTGCCCAATCGGGAGCGAAGGGAACTGGTATCAAGCGACCCATGCTCCGACTGCGTCTATGAACCAGCATCTAAAGAGACCACTCCAAGTTTTCTGCTTCGCACTCGTTACGGGCTGGCTGTTGTATGCATACTGGAGATATCTGTCCAACCCGGACTGGAAACAGCTAAGAGAGCTGCTAGACCAAATGAAACGCCTTGTCGCTCTCGACAAGACGGTTGATATTCTCATCGTGCTTTGCCTATGGGCGGCGGCCGATTTCCTGGGAGAGAGACTCCTGCGAATGCTGGGGGTGCGGCCGAATTCCGGAGCGGAGCGTCTTGCGCTTGCATCCGCTATAGGGTTAGCGGTCCTGTCGTTTGCAACCACGATCTTGACTGTAGCCAACCTCCTTTATGCCGCCGCGGCATGGACATTGGTTTCAGTCCCCACGATCTTATGGCTTTGGCGCAAGGCTGCTGACCTTTTAAAACTTCAGAAGTCTCAGGAATTGCGAAGTGCCCCTATGGGCCTGACGGCTCAGCAACCTTCAGCGATAGCACATGAAAACTACGCACTGACAGCGGCCTCTGCATCAACAACAACGGTCACATCGGTCACGGTAGGGCAGAGGTTTGCTCACAGTTTTCTGTTGGCTTACATTGGCATCGCGCTGACAGTTACGTTGCTTTCCGCCCTCGCCCCTCCACTTGAATTCGATGATGTCGCCTATCATCTTAT
>Ga0187893_10012609_pt1 | contig 11946 bp, 11 predicted proteins | sample MA1701074metaG_FD_139574 | JGI IMG/M metagenome (GOLD analysis project Ga0187893, IMG submission 139574) | White microbial mat communities from a basaltic lava cave in the Kipuka Kanohina Cave System on the Island of Hawaii, USA - MA170107-4 metaG ... | reverse complement strand
GTGCAGCTGCGTCGGCATCGGCACCCTCCCGTTGGATGATGCACATATTATTACGCACCCGCCAACGGACGCCAAGGAAATTCGCACTCACGCCGGGGCTATGTCAGGAGTCCTGAATTTAGACCTGTGTAGTACGGCGTACGCTGCGAGCCCGGACAGCCTAACGCGTCGGCCGATGCCGCCAGTATGACGCTTAGGGCTTTGGATTCGCTCATTTGCCCGGTGGGGACATAGTCGGACTCCGGATTGAGCAGACCTGCATATTCGGACGACGATTTCGGCAGCAGCGGAGGACGCATGGCTCGCAGGAGGATGCTGAAGTCTCGGGGTGCGCGGTGTCAAGCCACGTGATGCCTTTTCAGCGTGACCCGGGTCCGGCTCACGACACGCGCAGCAGCTTCCGAAACTCCTCCAGCTCCTGCTTCGGCACATCCGCCCGCTCACGCACCCGCGCGTAGACGTCGGCCGGGTTGTCCTCGATGGCCCGGCTCACCTTGGCGAACACCCGCAGGAGCTGGCGGGCTTCGCGGTCGGCCTTTCTCTGCACGAGGGGGCCGCCCAGCTTGCCGATGACGCGGATGACCGCGCTGTCGAGCTGCACGAACGAAGTCACTGCGGTGGCGACCTGCTGGCGGCCCTGCGGGGCGGGTTCGAACTTGTAGGCCAGGGCCACGACCGCGCGGCCACGGACGTCGGGCAGGGCCGACTGGTAGGCGCCCTGGGCGTGCATGAGGCGCAGGCCCGGCTCAGTGTAGACGGCCGTGAATACGCCGCGCACGCCCCAGCCGTCGTCGAGCCAGAGCGAGCCCTGGTCGCGCCAGATCTTGAAGCGAGCGGCCTTGAGCGCGCGCGCGACGTGGCTGGCGAACTCCGGGTGATCCAGCAGGTATTCGAAGATCTCGCGGCGAATCGGGTAGGGGTCGACCGCTTGCTGGGTGGAGGCGAAGGCGTGCTTGACGATGCGCTCGATGCGCTCACGATCCTTCTGAGGAAGCTGCGGCGGTAGCGGCAGCGCGGGCTGGGCGGCGAGCGCGCGGGTGCGGCCCAGCAGCAGGGCGAGCGTCAGCAGCGCCGCGAACGCGATGAACCGACGGCGCACCAGGCGCGAGGTCGCGCCGGCTACCACCCGATGGCGTGCGCGCCGCGGCGCGGGTCGGCGGCGCCCAGGCGCACGCCGTCCTTGCCCACCACCGAGGCGCAGACGGCGCCCGCGCGCCAGTCGTAGTCGGGCCAGTCGGTGACGACGTGGCCCAGGTTCGCCAGCGCCTGGCGCGTCTCGGGGGCGATGCGGGCCTCGACGTCGAGGCGGCCGGCCGAGTTGGCGTGCGGCCAGAAGGAATCGGGGAAGCTGCGCGTGGCCAGGCGCGGCGCCTCGACCGCCTGCTGGGGCGCCATGCCGAAGGCCGTCATGTTCAGGAGCACCTGCAGCAGGGCCTGCTGCTGCACGTCGCCTCCAGGAGTCCCGAAGGCCATGAACGCGCGCCCCTCGCGCAGCACCATGGACGGCGCCGGGGTGAGCCGCGGGCGCTTGCCACCCACCACCTCGCTCGGGTGGCCAGGCACGAGCCAGCCCTGCGAGCCGCGCGGGGACACCACGCAGCCCACGCCGGGGATCACCGGCGAGTCCACCCCTCCCGGATCGCTGGGGGTGGCCGAGAAGGCGTTGCCCTCGGCGTCGATCACCGAGACATACGACGTGTCGAGGGTGCCCGCGTGCGAGGGCGCGCCGACCTTGGACGCGGCGCCGGGGCCGTTGCGCACCGCGGCCTTGCCCTCGGGGTCGCCCGCGGGCGGCATGTCGGGCCAAGCGCGGTCCTCGCGGATCAGCCCACGCCGTAGCTCGGCGTAGGCCTTCGAGAGCAGCGCCTCGGCCGGCAGCTTCACGAAGCGCGGGTCGCCGTAGTGGGCCTCGCGGTCGGCGAAGGCGAGCTTCATGGCCTCCACCAGGAGGTGGAGCGCGCGCGGCGTGTTGTGGCCGAACGCGGGCCAGTCGTAGGGCTCGATGAGGTTCAGCATCTGCAAGAACACCGGCCCCTGGCACCAGAAGCCGCAGGCGGCGACCTCGTAGTCGTGGAAGGTGGTCTTGAGCGCGGGCGCCACCTCCGTGTGGAACTCGGCGAGATCCTCGAGCGCGAGCAGTCCGCCCTCGCGCGCGTGGTAGTCCACGATGCGCTTGGCGATATCGCCCTTGTAGAAGGCGTCGCGGGCGGCGCGGATGGCGCCGGCGCGGCCGCGGCTCCGCGAGCGCACCTCCGCCGCGACCATCTCTTTGATGGTCGCGGCCAGCTCGGTCTGCACGAAGAGCTGGCCCGCCACGTGCGGCTTGCCGCCGGGCAGGAAGAGCGCGGCCGAGGTCGGGAAGCGCGTGTAGCGCTCGGCGTTGTTGGCCATGATGGAGGCCGAGAAGGCCGAGGTGGGGAAACCGTGCTCCGCGCACTCGAGCGCCCCCGCCACCGCGTCGGTGAACGACAGCGTGCCCCAGCGCTCCAGCGCCACGCACCACGCATCGGGCGAGGCGGGCACCACCGTGCGGAGCAGGCCGAGCGGGATGTCGCCGTCGTGCTTGGCGCGGAAGTACTCGGCGCTCGCGCGGCGCGGGTACGGGCCGACGCCCGAGACCTCGAAGGTCTCGCCGGTCGAGGCCAGGTGCACCAGGATCGGCGCGACGCCAGCGAAGCACACCATGTCGGGGTGGACCACTCCCAACATGAAACCAGCGGCTACTCCCGCATCGATGGCGTTGCCGCCCGCGGCCAGCACGCGCGCGGCCGCCTGCGCCGCGAGCGGATGCCCGGCCGATACCATCCACTGCCGCCCCATCACCTGCGTCATCGGACCCGAGCCCGCCGGCGCAGCGCTGCGCTGGTACTGCGCGGAATCCAGTGTCATGGCCGCTATGGTAGCATGGCCCCATGAGTCGTCGCTCGCCCCTGATCGGCGTCAGTACGTCCATCACCGTCGGCGCACATCCCGAGCGCGCGTACGTGAATTCCGCGTACCTGCACGCGGTGCAGCAGGCGGGCGGGGTGCCGGTGCCGCTGCCGCCGCAGCTCTCCGCGGCGTCGCTGCAGCAGCTGGGGGCGGAGCTGAGTGGGCTCCTCCTCACCGGCGGCGGTGACGTGGATCCGGCGCTCTTCGACGAGACGCCACACGCCACGCTCTACGACGTCGCGCCCGCGCGGGACACGATCGAGACCTCGGCTCTTCATTTGGCCCTGCAGCGCGGCGTGCCCGTCCTCGCGGTGTGCCGTGGCATCCAGGTGCTCAACGTGGCCCTGGGCGGCAGCCTCCATCAGGACGTGGGCACGGATCCCGGCACGCAGATCCCGCACAGCCAGAAGGAGCCGCGCGATCAGCCCACCCACAAGGTCAAGGTGACGCCGGGCAGCCGCCTCGCGGAGACGCTCGGCACCGACGAGCTCGAGGTCAACAGCATGCATCACCAGGCGATCAAGCGCCTCGGCCGCGGGCTCACCGCGGTGGCGTGGGCGCCGGATCAGATCGTCGAGGGTACGGAGCTCAGCGATCCGGCGCGCTTCGTGCTCGGCGTGCAGTGGCATCCGGAGGAGCTGGTGGGCCACTCGGAGCCGGCCCGGCGTCTCTTCGCCGCTCTCGTGGCCGCGGCCCGCAGATCCTGACCCCGCCCGACGAAGCCTTCGCGGCGACTCTTCCCGCCGCCGCTCCGGCAACTCCGCACTTCTCGCCGTGGGCCACCGCGGTCTACGCCGCGCTCACCGCGGCTCTCGTCGGCTTCTTCTACTTCAGCTGGGGCTCGCCGCTCGCCAACCTGGAGCACCCCGAGGCGTCGCTCGAGCGCCTGGTCTCCCGCGAGATGGACTTCCGCGACGCGCTCAGCCGCGTCCCACGGTGGGAGCGCCGGATCCACGAGCTGACCGGCTCCGACCCCGAGACCTTCGAGGAGGCGATCGGGCGCTTCGACGAATTCGACGAGGAGCAGCGCTCCGCGCGCACGGATCTGAACCTGGTGGTGCTGCTCGGCGAGGCCGGCCTCCTCGAGCGCGCCGGCGCCCTCATCGAGGCGCTGGACGGGGCAGACACCGCCACCGCCCAGTACGCGCGCTGGCTCGAGGCGGCCTATCTCGACGCGCCGACGCCGGAAGAGGCCGTCGCGATGGCGGACGAGATCCACCGCGAGCTGCCGGGCGACTGGTTCACCGACACGCTGGTGCGCCGCATCGCCACGCGGGTGGACGACCAGGCACTCCAGGGCCGGGCGGAGGCGGCCATCGAGGCGCGCGGCCGCTCGCTACTGATGCGAGTGCGCCTGCTCAGCGCCGTTGGCGCCGCGGTGCTCCTGCTGAGCCTGATGGTGGCCTGGCGCCTGCGGCGCTCCCCGGGGGGCGCGCGCGTGGCGGAGGCGCCACTACCCCCGCCGTGGCGAGCCGGTGACGGCCTCGGCCTCTTCTTCCGCTCGGCGTTCGCCTACCTGCTCTTTCCGGCCGCGGTGGTGCTGCTGCTGCCCCGCACGGCCGGCGCCACCGCGCTCATGGGCCTGATGGGCGGCCTGCCGATGCTGGTGTGGGCCCGGCGCTACCTGCGCTCGCGCGACCTTTCCCTCCGAGCGACGTTCGGCCTCCGCGCGCCGCCCGGCCATCGCCTCCGCATTCTCGGGTGGGGCCTGGTACTGCTCTCCATCTCGGTGGTCGGAGAGAGCCTGCTCTACATGGGCCTGAGCGCACTCGGGATCAGTTCGCATTGGGCCGACGGCTTCCTGGAGGAGTTCCTGTGGGGCTCGCCCGCCACGGTGGTGGCCGGCACGCTCGACGGCGTGGTGTGGGCGCCCATCTTCGAGGAGCTGGCCTTCCGCGGCCTGCTCTTCGGGACCCTGCTGCTGCGCCTGCCGGCCTGGCCCGCGGCGCTGCTGAGCGCGGCCACCTTCGGCGTGGCCCACGGCTACGGGGTGCAAGGCTTCGCGGCCGTCACCTGGAGCGGCATGATCTGGGCGTTCGGCTACCGGCAAACTCGCAGCCTGCTGCCCGGCATGCTGGCCCACGCGGGCAGCAACCTGCTGGCCACCACGAGCTTCCTGCTGCTGCTGCGCTTCTAGCCCCTCACCCTCTACCCAGGCGTTGGGCCGCCCGCGACGATCGCCCCGCCGACCATGGTCAGCGTCGGCGTGATCCCGGCGATCTTCTCCTCCGCGCAGGTGAACACGTCGTCGGAGAGCGCGACCAGGTCGGCCCGCTTGCCTGGCTCGAGCGAGCCTTGCTCCGCCTCGCGGCCGATCGAGCGCGCGTTCCAGATGGTGAAGGCGCGCACCGCCTCGTCTCGCGTCATGCGCTGCGCGGGCTGCCAGCCCGGATCGGCGCCTTCACGTGGCGCGCGCGTCACCGCGGCGTGGAGGCCGTGGAACGGGTTGGCGTCCTCCACCGGAAAGTCGGAGCCGCCCGCCAGGTAGGCGCCCGAGTCCAGCACCGAGCGCCAGGCGTAGGCGCCGGCGAGGCGCTCCGGGCCCAGCCGCTCACCGGCCCAGCGCATGTCGGAGGTGCAGTGCGTCGGCTGCATGCTCGGCACCACTCCCAGACGCGCGAAGCGCGGGATGTCGGCCGGGGCCAGGATCTGCGCGTGCTCGACACGCAACCGGGGATGCGGGCCGCCCGCGGCCCGCAGGTTCTCGAAGACGTCGAGGACGAGCGTGTTGGCCCGATCGCCGATGGCGTGCACCCACACGTGGAAGCCGCGGGCCGCCGCCTCGCGGGTGAGACGCTCCACTTCATCAGGCGGCACCAGGATGAGCCCGGTGTTCGCCGGGTCGTCGCAATAGGGCGCGTGGAGCGCGGCGCCGCGGGAGCCCAGCGCGCCGTCGAGCCACAGCTTGATGGCCCCGACCACAAGTTGACCATCGCCGATCACCTCGGGCCGGCCGCGCTCGCGATACGGGGCCCAGGCCTTCCGGCCGCTCAGCGCCGCGAAGACGCGAAACGGAAACCGCCCGCGGCCGATCAGCCGCGTGTACGAGGCGATGGCGGCCAGGTCGAGCCCGGGCTCGTGGGCGCCGGTGAGACCCTTGGCCAGGCACTCGGCGATGACCGCCTGGACCGCGTCGTCGAAGCGCTCGTCCGACGGCGGCGGGACGAGGCCGCGGATGATATCCTGCGCCAGGTCGATCAGGAGCCCGGTGGGCTCGCCGCGCTCGTCCCTCGCGATGCGTCCGCCCGGCGGATCGGGTGTGCGGTGCGTGATGTCGGCGCGTGCCAGGGCGGCACTGCTCGCCCACGTGGCGTGGCCATCAACGCGCACGAGGGCGACCGGATGCCCGGGCGCCGCGCGGTCGAGCGAGGCGCGCGTCGGGAACCGCTGCCCCGGCCACCGCGTCTGATCCCAGCCGCGGCCGCTGATCCACTCCCCCGGCCGCAGCCGGGCCGCGGCCTCACCGACCATCTTCGCGATTGCCTCCTCGGAGCCGGCCGTGGCCAGGTTCAGCTCGAGGCGCGCCTTGGCGAGCAGCATCAGATGCCCGTGGGCATCCACGAGGCCCGGGAGCACGGTGCGACCACCGAGATCGAGCGTGGCCTCGGCCGCAGCGAGATTGACGTCGTCCCGGCGGCCCGCGAAGGCCACGCGGCCGTCGCGAACGACCAGGCAGTCCACCACGGAACCGGTGGCGTCCATCGTGTGGATGCGGCCGTTCGCCAGCAGCACGGGATCGGCGGCGCCCCGGCGAGACTAGAGCAGCGTCCAGCGCGAGGGGCCGCCCGCCACCGGCTCCTCGCTCACCCGCGCCTCGCTCCGCAGCTTGCGCAGGTGGGAGTGCACGGACATCGCGGCCATGCGATGCAGCACGGTGTTCACGTCGGCGTAGACGACCTTGACGATCTCGGGGATGGTCCGCGGGCCGCTCCCCAGGGTCTCGAGGATCTGGCGCTCGCGCAACAGCCGGTGATCGATGTATTCCTGGATCTTGCCGGGGCCATCCTCGATGACCGGCCCGTGGGCCGGATAGATGCGGCGCACCCCCAGCTCCTGCACGCGACGCAGCGAGTCCATGTAGAGCGCCAGATCGCCGTCCTCGTCGGGGATGACGGTGGTCGAGCCGTTCAGGATCAGGTCGCCGCTGAAGAGCGCGCCCTCTTCCTTCAAGAAGAAACAGAGGTGGTCCGAGGCGTGGCCGGGGGTGTGGATGGGGGTGAGCGTGACGCCGTCGCCCTCGACGAGGTTGCCGTCCTCCAGCATGTCCACGTCCTCCGGCAGCCCGGAGTCCTTGAAGATCATCTTGGCGACGGGCACGCCGGGGAAGAGCTCGCGCAGGTGCCCGACGCCGCCCAGGTGGTCGCGATGGCGATGGGTCAAGATGATGCGCTCGGGCCGCCGCCAGCCGCGCTGGCGCAGGTAGCGCTCGAACAGCGCGGGGTAGTCGGCCTCGCCGGCACCGGTGTCGATCAGGATGGGCTGGGCGCGGCCGACCAGATAGGTGTTGGTCCCGGGCCCGGTCATCATGCCGGGATTGAGCCCGAGCACGCGGCCGACCAGATCGCTCGGCGTGGCGCTATGCGGGAAATTGGGATCGATCCAGCTCATGGGGCCGAGTGTAGCACCGCTCAGGCGACGCCAAGATAGCGCCGCTTGATCTCCTCGTCGGCCTCGAGACCGGCGGGGGTGCCCTCGTAGACGATCTGGCCTTTGTTCATGACATACACGCGGTCGGCCACCCGCAGGGCCAGGTGGTAGTTCTGCTCCACCAGCAGGAGCGACAGGCGCTCGGCCTTGAGCGCCAGGAGGACGCGGCCGATCTCGCGCACGATGAGCGGCGCCAGGCCCTCCGAGGGCTCGTCGAGCAGGAGCAGGCGGCCGTTGGTGAGCAGCGCGCGGGCGATGGCCAGCATCTGCTGCTCGCCGCCCGAGAGCGTGCCCCCGAACTGGCCCTCGCGCTCGCGCAGGCGCGGGAACAGGGCGAAGACGCGCTCGAGCGTCCAGCCAGAGGAGCGGACGCCCAGCAGCAGATTCTCGCGCACGGAGAGTGGCGCGAAGATGCGCCGGCCCTGCGGCACGAGCGCGAGCCCCCGCCGCGCGATGCGATAGGCGGGCCAGCGCTCGATCGCCTGCCCCTCGAACACCACGCGGCCGTCACGCGGCGGCGTGAAGCCCACGATGCTACGGATGGCGGTGGTCTTGCCGGCGCCGTTGCGCCCGAGCAGCGCCACCGCCTCCCCCGGCCCCACCCGCAGCGAGACGCCGTGCAGCACGTGGCTGCCGCCGTAGTAGGTGTGAATGCCCTCGACGTCGAGCATGCTCACGCGCTCCCCAGGTAGACCTCGTAGACGCGCGGATCGGCCTTCACCTCGGCGAAGGTGCCCTCGGCGAGCACCTCGCCGTAGTGCAGGACCGTCACCCGGTCGGCGAGCGAGCCCACCACGTCCATATCGTGCTCGATGATCAATAACGTCACGTCGCGCGGCAGCGCCTCCAGCATGCGCGTCATGCGCCGCGTCTCCTCCGGCGACATCCCGGCGGTGGGCTCGTCCAGCAGCAGGAGCCGGGGCGAGGTGGCGAGGGCCACGCCCACCTCGAGCTGACGCTGCTCGCCGTAGGAGAGGCGCCCGGCTGGCTCGGCCAGGCGCTCGGAGAGGCCGACGACTTCGGCCACCTCGCGCGCGCGGTCGAGCGGCCCGCGCCGCCGCGCGATGCTGCCCAGCAAGTCCCAGGTGCCGGGCGCGGCGACCGCCGCGGCCAAGCGCAGGTTCTCCTGCACCGGGAGCGTCGGGAAGAGGTTGTTGCGCTGGAACGACCGCGAGATCCCGCGCCGGGCCACCGAGTGCGGAGCCAGCCCGCCGATCGGCGCGCCCTCGAGGAGGATGCGGCCCGACGTGGGGGTGAGCTGACCGGTGATGACATTGAACAGCGTGGTCTTGCCGGCGCCGTTGGGGCCGATGATCGCCCGGCGCTCGCGCGGGGCCACCTCGAAGGAGACGCGGTTGAGCGCAACGAGCGCGCCGAAGGCGCGCCTCACCGCCTGGATCGCCAGAACCGGCGCGGTCATGCGCGCAGGCCCACTCGGCCCCGCAGCGCGCCCACGATGCCGCCGGGCGCGAAGAGCACGAGCAGGACGAACGTGACGCCCAGGATCAGCATCCAGCGCTCGGTGTAGGTGCTGACCAGGCTCTGGAGCAGGATGAACGCGGCCGCGCCCAGCATCGCGCCGCCCAGCGTCCCGGTGCCGCCGATGATGACCATGAGCAGCGCCTCACCGGAGGTCTTCCAGAAGAACGCGTCCGGCGTGATCGAGCCGTTGAACTGGGCGTAGAGCGAGCCGGCGAGGCCCGCAAAGACACCCGCGATGACGAAGGCCAGCAGCTTGTAGCGGTCCACCGCGTAGCCCACCGTCTCCATGCGCGCCTCGTTCTCGTGGATGCCGCGCAGTACGTGGCCGAAGGGCGAGCGCACGATGCGCCAGAGCACCAGGGCGCTGAGGGCCACCAGGGTGAGCAGGTAGCCGTGGAAGCCGCGCAGGCTCGAGACGTCCCAGCCCGGCACCGCCGGGCGCGGGATGCCGACCAGGCCGTCCTCGGCGCCGAGCCAGCCGACCTGGAAGGTGTAGGCGTAAAACATCTGCGAGAAGGCCAGGGTGAGCATGATGAAGTACACGCCGCTCACCCGGATCGAGAAGAAGCCGATGACCAGCGCGGCGAGACCGGCGGCCAGCGCGGGCAGGACGAGGGCGGAGAGCAGCCCCGGACTCTTGTCGAGCGCGAGGGCGGCCACGTAACCGCCGATGCCGAAGAAGGCGGAGTGGCCGAACGACACCATGCCCGCGTAGCCCATCAGCAGGTCGAGGCTCATCGCGAAGATGCCCCAGATCAGGATTTCCTGGAGCAGCTTCACCGGATAGTTTCCCGCGGTGAGCGGGAACAGGGCCAGCGCCACCACCACCGCCGCGAAGGCGAGCAGCCGGATCGTCACTTGAGCGGGCGGCCGAAGAGTCCCTGGGGGCGGACCAGCATCACGGTGGCCATCACCACGTAGATGATGAGCATCGAGGAATTGGGCAGCCACGCCTTGCCGAACGTCTCGGCCTGGCCGATGACGAGGCTGCCAACCAGGGAGCCCTTGAGGCTGCCGAGGCCGCCCACCACCACCACGATCAGCGCGGGGATCAGGATGGACACGCCCATGGACGGGTACGCGGACTGGATCGGCCCCGCGACGACCCCGGAGAGCCCGCCGAGCGCCGCGCCGAAGGCGAACACGAACGTGAACACCCGGCGGATGTTGATGCCGAGACCGCCGGTCATCTCGGCGTCGAAGACGCCGGCGCGGATGATCGCGCCCAGACGGGTGCGCTCGATGAGGAGGAAGAGCAGCAGGGCCATCACGAGCCCGAACGCGATGACGAAGAGCCGGTAGGACGGGATGGTCGCCCCCCACACCGACACCGAACCCGAGAAGAGATCGGGCGGGGGGATCGAGCGGATGCGGCCGCCCCAGATCCACTTCACGAGGTCCTCGAAGAGGTAGATGAGGCCGAAAGTCAGCAGCACCTGGTCGAGCGGGAGTCGCCAATAGAGCGGACGGAGGCAGCTCACTTCCACCAGCGCACCGATCAGCCCCACCACCAGCGGCGCCAGCAGCAGCGCCAGCCAGAAGTTGCCGGTCGCCGCGATCAGGCTCAACCCCGCATAGGCCCCCAGCATGTAGAACGACCCATGCGCAAGGTTCACCACGTCCAGCATGCCGAAGATCAGCGTCAGCCCCACCGAAAGCAGAAACAGCAGCACCCCATAAGAAAGCCCGTTCAGCATCTGAGCAAACAGATCCGCCGGCATCAGCTACCCGCTGCCGACGAGGACGATGAGGGAGGGGGCGGAGGTGGGCCGGCGGGCGGGGGGGCGGTGGGTGGGTCGGGTGACCCGTCCCCGCCACGCGAACCGAGGCCGCCACCCGCCCAGATTGGGAACTATTGCCCGGGCAGCCGAAGACCAGCGCATCGTGGTCAGAGACCCACCCACCGCCCCCCCCGCCCGCCGGCTCACCTCCGCCCCCGGCGCACAGCAGGACTACGCGGGAAGTGCGCAGCCGGTGCCGGGATCCGCCACGTTGGCGACCTTGTCGATCGGCACGTTGTTGAGCCCGCCCGCCACTTCCTTGACCTCGCGCACGTAGATGAACGGCTGGATCACGTTGTGGGTCTTGGGGTCGAAGCGGAAACGCCCCCGAGGGCTGTCGAACTCGATCTTCTCGATGACCTCCACCAGCTTCATCTTGTCCTGGGTGTTGCCGTTCACCGCCTTCAGAGCACGCACGATGACTTCGGCGGTGTCGTAGCCTTGACAGGCGAAGCCGTCCGGCATCTTGCCGCCGAACTTCTCGCGGAACTCCTTGACGAACCGCTGGTTGGTCGGGTTGTCGAGCACCGGCGTGTAGAAGTGGCCGGTGATCACCCCGAGAGCCGACTTGCCCTGGGCCGGCAGCACGTCGGGCTCGGTGAGGAAGCCCGCGCCGGTGAGCTTGATGTTCTGCTTGAGCCCGAACTGGTCGAACTGCTTCACGAAGTTCACCGCGTCCGTGCCCGAGAAGAACGCGAACACCGCCTTGGCGCCGGACTGCCGGATCTTCGTGAGGTACGGCGCGTAATCAGTCTCCCCCAGTTTCGGGTAGTCTTCGTCCACCACCTTGCCGCCGGCCGGGACGAAGGTCTCCTTGAAGGCGTTCATCATGTCCTTGCCGGCCTGGTAGTTGGGCGCGGTCAGGAACACGTCCTTCGACACGTTCTTGGCGACCCAGCCGCCCATGGGCTGGCAGGGCTGCCAGTTCGAGAACGAGGTGCGGAAGATCCACTTCGAGCAGCGCGCGCGGCTGATGGCGTCGGCGCCCGCGTTGGAGACGATCAGGATGGTCTTGCTGTTGTGGACCTTGTCGCGCATGCCCATCAGGATGCCGCTGTGCACCGGCCCGGTGAGGATGTCCACCTTGTCGGAGTCGATGAGCTTC
>Ga0187893_10012608_pt1 | contig 11948 bp, 7 predicted proteins | sample MA1701074metaG_FD_139574 | JGI IMG/M metagenome (GOLD analysis project Ga0187893, IMG submission 139574) | White microbial mat communities from a basaltic lava cave in the Kipuka Kanohina Cave System on the Island of Hawaii, USA - MA170107-4 metaG ... | reverse complement strand
CGGATCGAACGACGTTTTGGCCTTGGCGATTCCGAAGTCGGCGAGCTTGATGTGACCGTCCCACGTGATCATCACGTTGCCGGGTGACACGTCGCGATGGACGATGTCGAGTCGCTGGCCGCCGGGATGCACGAAGTTGTGGGCGAAGTCCAGCGCGCGCGCGACGCGGCTGCAAATGTAGGCCGCAAGCGTCGCGGGAATCGGCGACCCGATGTCGTAGTGCCGGTCGATGACGCTCCGCAACGTCGGGCCCTGGATGAACTCCATGGCGATGAAGTACTCGCCGCCCACTTCACCGAGCTGGTAGATCTGCACCACGTTGCCGTGCATCAGGTTCGCCGACAGCTTGGCTTCGTCGATGAACAGGCGCAGGAACTCGGCGCGCTTGGCGTAGTGCGGGTGAATCACCTTGAGCGCGATGCGCTTGGTGAACCCCTCCGGCCCGAGTTGCTCGGCCTCGTACACGGTCGCCATCCCGCCTTCGGCAACCTTGTTGACGAGACGGAAGGCGCCCTTGTACTCAACGGTCTTTTCCATCCTCGGTCAGATCCGGTCGAAGGGTGCGGGGTGCCGGGTCATGGGTGCGGGGCCGGGCTCTGGCCGGATAATATGGTACAACCGTTGTTCCTCGGCGCGTGCGCGGCCTACGTTTAGGAATGGTCCGCGAGCCTCGCGACATTACGATTATCGGCGCCGGTCCGACAGGCCTGTTCGCCCAGTTCTACGCCGGCATGCGCCAGGTCTCGTCGCAGATCATCGACGCGCTGCCCGAAGTCGGCGGCCAACTGACCGCGCTGTATCCGGAAAAGTGGATATTCGACGTGGCCGGGTTTCCCCAGATTCTCGCCAAGGACCTGGTGAAGGCGCTCGTCGAGCAAAACAAGCGGTTCCCGAGCCCCGTGCACCTGGCGCAGGAAGTGACCGGACTCGAGCACGATGGCGATGCCCTTGTCGTCGTGACCCGGACGGATCGCTTTCCCACGCGCGCACTGATCGTGGCGGCTGGCATCGGCGCGTTCTCGCCGCGGCGGCTGCCGCAGGCCGCCGCCGAGCCATGGTATGGCCGCGGCATCTACGACGTCGTGTCGGACCCCGAGACGTTCCGTGGCCGGCAGGTGCTGATCATCGGCGGCGGCGACACCGCCTTCGACTGGGGCGTGCAGCTTCTCCCGCGAGCCAAGTCCGTCACCATTGCGCACCGGACGGACCGGTTCCGCGCGCATGACGCCACGGTCAACGAGTTCCGGTCGGCCGTCGCCGCCGGCCGCGCCAGGCTGCTCGTATTCCATGAACTGAACGACGTCGTCTGCAAGAATGGGCCTGAGCGCTTCTCGCACGTGGTGCTGCGCGACGTGAAGGCAAAGACCACCCAGGAAATCGAGGTCGACGCCGTGCTGCCGATGCTCGGCTTCGTCAGCGACATGGGCGCCATCGCCGACTGGGGCCTGACGTTCGTGAAGGACGAGATCGTCGTGAACAGCCAGATGGAAACGGGAGTCGCGGGGATCTACGCCGCCGGCGATGTCACGACCTACCCGGGCAAGCTCAAGCTCATCGCCACGGGATTCAGCGAGGCGGCCATCGCCGTGAATCAGGCCGTGCACCGCATCTACCCGGACAAGAAGGTCGCGCCCGGCCATTCGTCGAACATGGCGATCTTCGGGCAGAAGGACGACTGAACGACCCTGACCGGGGCGCCCGTCCCGGGCTAGGGGTGGCGCTTCCTGAGCTTGGCGATGTTCGCGGCGGCGATCTGCTCCAACGTGAGGCCGGCGTGTCGAGCGGTCATCGCCAGGCACCACAGCGCGTCCCCCAACTCTTCCTCGAGCCGGTCAAGCGGCAGCTTCGCCGACTGGAACGCATGCTTGCGCACCAGCGCGAGCACCTCGCCCGCCTCCTCGGCAAGGCCGGCGGCCGCGTCAACCAGCCGCTCGCGCGGCGCGAGGACCTGGTTCACCGTTCGCTCTGCCGCAGTTTCGTAGTCGCTGAGTTTCATCGGGTCACGAGTCACGAGTCACGATGGCTCATCGGTACGCCACGCGCGGATCCGCCTTCGCGTACGCGATGTCCGCCATCAGGTTCACCATCACGAACACGGCCGAGAGAAACAGCACCGCACCCTGGATTGCCGGCAGGTCCCGCCGCCCGATGGCGTTCACCACGTACCGGCCCAATCCGGGCCAGGAAAAGATGGTCTCGGTGAGGATGCTGCCGGTGAGGTACGCCCCGAAATCGAGCCCGAGAACGGTGATGATCGGGATCAGCGCGTTGCGCAGCGCGTGACTGGCGATCACCGACACCTCCGTTGCGCCCTTGGCGCGGGCCGTGCGCACATAGTCGGCCGAGAGGGCGTCGAGCATCGCCGAGCGCGTGACACGTGCGAGGAACGCCACCGATCGCATCCCCAACGCCGCCGCCGGCAGGACGAGGTAGTGCCAACTGCCGTAGCCCGACGGCGGCAGCCACTGGAGTTGCACGGCGAACAACAGGATCAGCAGGAGCGCGACCCAGTACACCGGGAACGAAACGCCGAGGTAGGCGAGGCCCAGCGAGATCCGGTCGCCCCAGCCGCCCGGCCAGCGCGCGCCGGCCACGCCCAGGGTAATGCCCACGCCGGCGGCGAAAACCATGGCGGCGAAAGCCAGCTGGAGCGTCTTCGGGAACCGCTCGCGAATGTCCAGCGCGATCGGCCGATCCGTGATGTACGATCGACCGAGGTCGCCGCGCGCGATCTGTCCCAGGTAGTGCCCGAACCTCACCGGCAGTGGGTCATCGAGCCGCAACTCGGCGCGCAGGCGCGCGATCGTTTCGGCGTCGGCGCGTTCACCCACCATGGCAGCCACCGGATCACCGGGCGCGACGTTGAGGACGAGGAACGCGACTACGATGACGCCGAACAGCGTGGGCAGGGCGATCAGGACACGCCGCGCGATGAACGAACTCACGGCCGTCGTCCTTCCGCCTTCCGTCCTCCGTTTCCCGCGTTCTCCGCCGTCAGCCAGCGCTGGCCGTTGAAGATCACCGGCGGCGTCCAGCCGCTCAGGCGCCGCTGCACTGCGTACAGCTCGTTGTAGAACCAGAGGAAGACCATCGGGGCGTCGTCGAACGCCAGCGAGTCCGCCCGCCTGTACAGGCTGTTCCGGCGCGCCTCGTCAGGTTCGGCGCGCGCCGTCGTGACCTGGCGGTCGAAGTCGGCGCTGGCGTAGAACGACACGTTGCCGCCGACGCCCTTGTTGGCGCTGTGCAGCAGCGGACCGAGGAAGTTCTCGGCGTCCGGATAGTCGGCGTACCAATCCTTGAGGATCATGTCGGTCTGGCCTGCGCGTGATGCCTCGCGGGCCGCCGCCGATTCGCGCTGCACGATCCTGGCGCGGATGCCGGCGAGGGCGAGATGTCCCTGGATGGCTTCGGCGATGCGCTGATAAGTGGGATTGGCGCCAACCCAGAGTTCGACGTCGATGCCGTTTGGGTGGCCGGCGTCCGAGAGCAGCTGTTTCGCGCGAGCGACGTCGAATGCGTAGCCGGCTCGCGCGGTGTCGGCGCCACCCAGCGACGGCGGGATGACGCCCGCGGCCAGCCGGCCGCGTCCGCCGACCAGCCGCTCCACGATCTCGGCGCGATTGATCGCGTGGTTGATCGCCTGGCGCACGCGCTTGTCCCGGAGCGGCCCGCGCATCGTGTTGATCCCAACGTACACGAGTTGAAGCGCGGGAACCGACATCATCACGGCCCGCGGGTTGTCCTGCCAGCGCCGCGCATCGCCGGGCGGCACCAGCAGGATGTCGACGTTGCCGCTCTCGAACTCGGCCACCGCCGTGCTCGGCTCGGCGATCACCCTGGCCCGCAGCGAGTCCGAGCGCGGCGCGCCGCCCCAGTACGAATCGTTGCGCGCGAACAGCAGGTAGTCGTCGTGCCGCCACTCGACGAACCGCCATGGGCCAGTGCCTACGGGCCGGTCGGCCTTGAGATCGTCGGGCACGATCGATGCGACCGGCATTGCCAGGAGCTTCGGGAAGATTCCGAGCGGCTGCTCGAGCGTGACGGCGATCGTGCTGTCGTTGGGCGCGCTCAATCCTCGAATGGCGCGCGACTTGCCTGCTGCAAAGTCGCGCGCGCCGACGATGGGAAGCAGCGGATCGGCCCGGCCGCCCTTCGTGGCCGGATCGAGCGCCCGATGCCAGCTCGCGATCACGTGGTGGGCAGTGAACGGAGTGCCGTCGTGGAAACGGACGCCGCGTCGCAGATGGAACGTCCAGGTGGGCTGCGCGCCGGGCTTCAGGTCCCAGCGGGTGGCGAGACCGGGTTGGACCGAGGCGTCCGGCCCGAAGGCTGTGAGGCCATCAAAGACGTACGCCACCGCGCGACCGGTCGGGACGTCGGTACTCAACGCCGGGTCGAGCGAACGCGGGTCGTACGTGTCGCGCGAGTCCACCAGGGTCCTGCGTGAGGTCTCGTTTCCAGCGAAGCATCCGGCGGCGGACGCGAGCAACCCGATCGAAATGAACGCCGTCAAACGCATCGTGAACGCTCCGGTTTTCCCGTTGACTCTCCCCAGCCGTCCCGTGAGCTTACCCGACGCTGACCTGACGCGTCAATTGCATGTGCGGGTTCGACTTACGTGGCCCCCCGGGCCTCAGCCACCAGCGCCAACGCCATTGCGTCAACTATTCTCGCGACGCGCCGCCTGCTTCGCGGTTCTGGTCGCGACGTTTGCCGCCGTTCCGGACACAGCGCGAGGCCAGGACCTGACGTGTGGCGCCGGAGACGTCGAGGTGCGCGCGCTTGAATTCACGGGCAACCGGGCGTTCAGCGACGGTGAGTTGGCGCGCTGGGTGACGACCACTCCGTCGGCTCGCATCCGCCGCCTGCTTCGGATTCCCGGCTTCGGAACCAAGCGTTGCCTCAACCGGCGGTACCTGGCGCGCGACATCGGCGACCTGGCGCTCTTCTACCGCAATCGTGGCTTCTACGACGTCAAGGTGGACACGACGGTTCAGCCGCGCGGCCGCGCCGGCGTGGCAGTGACATTCTCCATCGTCGAGGGTGAGCCGACCATCCTCACGGACTACACCGTCAGCGGACTCGACGGTGTGCGCGACAGCGCGCTGCTGGTACAGTCCCTGCGCCTGCGGGAAAGCCGGCCGTTTGACCTCAGCCTCCTGATTGCGGACGTGGATTCCATCACCCGTCGCCTGCGCAACAACGGCTACTACCGCGCCACGACGTTGATGAACACCCACCGCAGCCTGGATTCATTGACGATGACGGCCGAGGTGCGTGTCCTGCCGGGCAAGCAGGCGCGCTTCGGGGAGCCGGTGTTCGAGATCGAACCGGCGGAGGACCGCCGGCAGGAGTTGCCGAACCGCATCGTGCAGCGGGTGATGGGGATTCAGCCCGGCGCGCTCTACAGCGACGCCGCAATCGTGGACGCGCAGCGGAGCCTGTACCTGCTCGGGATCTACCGCCACGTGGCGATGGAGCCGCTGCCGGACAGCGCGCAGCCCCCGGGCGACACGACCGTGGTGCTCAACGTGCGACTGTCCGAGGACTACATGAAGGGCATCGACTCGGAATACGGCTGGGCAACGCTCGACTGTTTTCGCGTCCGGCTCCAGTACTCGGACCGCAACTTCCTGCGCTCGGCGCGCCGGCTGGAAGTGACGGGGCAGGCGTCCAAGATCGGCTTCGGCGCGCCCGTGGCGTCGCAGGCGTCGCGGGACTTCTGCTCCCTGAACGGCCAGGGGCCGCTGGCGGAGGACCAGTTCAGCGAGGACATGCACTACTTCGGCGGCGTGACAATCCGTCAGCCGCGGCTGCTGGGCACGCGCTGGGTGCCGGCGCTTTCGCTCTACAGCGAGCGGCGCGGCGAGTTCAAGGCATACCAGCGTACCACGCCCGTCGGGTCGGATCTGTCCTTCACGCGCGGACTGGGCGAGCAGTCCCAGTTGCGGCTCGGCTACTCGCAGGAGTACGGCCGAACGGAGGCGCCCGACGCCGTGTTGTGCGCACTGTTCAACCGCTGCGATGAGACGTCGCGGGCCGCTATTTCGGAGAGGGCGACGCTTGGCATCGCCAGCGCCACGCTCTCGCGATTCACCACCGACAACCTGGTCAGCCCGAACCGCGGGACGATCTTCCGCGCGGAAGCGCGGACATCGGCTTCGCCGTACCTCGGCACGTCACGGTCGTTGTTCTTCAACAAGCTGTCGGGCGAAGTGGCGGCGTATGCGCCGCTCGGTCGCGGCGTGTTTTCGGTGCGTCTCCGCGCGGGCGCCGTGGCCGGCAGCAGCCTGTCGGACTCGCTGGCGTACATCCCGCCCCAGGAGCGGCTGTACGCCGGGGGTGCCACCAGCGTGCGCGGCTTCCAGCAGAACGAGCTGGGCGCCGCGGTGTATGTCGCAAGGACGACGGATCTCGACAAGGGAGACACGACCGCGACGCCGGTGCGGTATTCGGTGGCGGACACGGTCGGCTTCGAGCGTGTGGTGCCCGTGGGCGGAAACACGCTGGTCGTCGCCAATTTCGAGCTGCGTGTGCGTGACCCGTTCCTGTTTCCAAACGTGCTCCAATACGTGTTCTTCGTCGACGGCGGCGACGTGTGGAACCGTCCGACGACGCCGCGCCTCAAGTGGACTCCCGGCCTCGGCCTCAGCGCCGTGACGCCGATCGGGCCGATCCAGGCCAACCTCGGGTACAACGCGCACCCGCGCTCGAAGGGGCCGATCTACAGCGAGGACCCACTCCGGATCGGCACGTCGATTTCGCCGCTGTACTGCGTGACGCCGGGCAACACCATCGATCTCGAGCGCCGCGACGGTGTGCTCCAGCCGCCGGTGGGGTCGGGATGCCCGGCGACGTACGCCCCGCGGGCGCCAACGCGGTGGACGCAGCGCCTCGTGTTCACGCTGTCGCTCGGGTCCACGTTCTGACATGAGACGCAGGCACCTGGTCGCGCTCGTCAGCGCCATCACGCTCGCCGCCGTGGTGTTCGTCGCGGTCGTGGCCGTCGCCGTGGTGGTGAACACGGAGGTCGGGCGGGACCAGATCCGGGTCACGCTGCAGCGACAGATCGGCGCCGGCATCCGGGGCAAGCTGTACGTCGGTGACGTGTCCGGGGGCCTGCTCAACGGCATCACCATTGACTCGTTCGCGATTCGGGGCCTCGACGACAGCCTGCTCGTCAGTGTTTCCAGGGTCACGCTCGAGTATGACCCGCGCGACCTGTTCGACCGCCGCCTCCTGCTTCGCAACGTGGTGCTGGAGCGCCCGGTGGTGCGGTTGCAGCAGTACGAGGAGGGTGACTGGAATCACCAGCGCATCATGCGCCGCGACGGCTCCGGCGGTCGGACAGTGACGGGGCGCGCCTTCGGCGATTTCGTCGTCCTGGATTCCGTCACGGTGCGCGACGGCGCCTTCACCTGGGTGCGGCCGTGGGCGCCCAACGAGTCCCTGACGGGCGCGCGCCGCGACAGCGCCATTGCCGCCGCCCTCCGTGACTCCGCGCGCGAGATCCGCCGCGCCGGCGACGGACGGTTCGCGCATGTCTACCGCTGGACCGGCGCCCAGGCGTTCCTGCCCCACATCCGGCTGGCGCACCCGGACAGCAACGAGTTCGGGCGCGAATTCGTTTTCGAGCGAACCCGCGTGGTCGAGCAGGAGCCGCCGTTCTCGTTCCGCAACATGCGCGGTCGCGTCCGCCACCTCGGCGATTCAGTGTTCCTCGACGTCGCGCATTTCGACCTGCCCGGGTCCAGGGGCAGCGCCGCCGGACGCGTCTCCTGGGGCAGCGGCTTGCCGGTGCGCTACGACATCCGCGTCCGTGGAGACACGGTGGCCCTCAAGGACGTCGCGTGGGTGTATTCGACGTTGCCGCGCGTCGGGCAGGGATCCGTCGACCTGCACATCCGCAACAACGCGTCGAACCTCAGCGTGATCGAGTACGCGCTGACGAACCTGGACGTGCGCAGCACCCGGTCGCACTTGACGGGCTCAATGACCTTCGGCGTCGGCAACCCGGTGCTCGCGGTGACCGACGTTCACTTGCGTGGCGCGCCCATCAACTTCGATCTCGTCCGAACCCTCGCCGGCGAGCCGCTGCCGGTCGACTGGCAGGGTGACCTGATCGGCACGGTCCACGGCCCGGGCGGTCCGCTCACGAACTTCATTGTCGATTCGTCGTTCATCACCTTCCGCGACCATCACGTTCGGGGAGCCGTCTCGCGCTTCGCGGGCCGCGGCGGGCTGAACATCCTCCAGCCCGCGTACACCGAGTTCCACGGGTTCGAGGTCACAACGAGCGGGCTGGACCTGCGGTCGATCCAGTACCTGTACCCGACGTTTGTCGAACTCGGCGGCACCGTGTCGGGCCGCGCAACGCTGGATTCCTCGTGGCTCGACGTGCGCTTCTCCAACGCGGACCTCAGCCACACCAATGGGCCCGGCGAGGCCTCACGCTTCGGCGGTGGCGGGAGGGTCACGTGGGGCGAGCGGTACATGGTGTACGACCTCACGCTCGATGCCAAGCCGCTGTCGCTGGTCCATTTCTCGCGCGCCTACGACCTCGGGCTCAAGGGCGTCTGGAGCGGGCCGATCTCGGCCAGGGGTCGCAGCGACAGCTTGCGCGTGGTGGCGGATCTCAGTGGCCCATCAGGCCGATTCACGTACGACGGCCTGGTCGATGCCGAGCCGCTGTCCATCGCGGCGAATGGGCAGGGTCGGGTGGAGACGCTGGAGCTCCAGGGACTGGTGGACAATCCCCGCGTGCCCGCCGGCTGGGTGACCGGCGACTATCGGCTCGACGTCGTTGGCGACACCAACGACCTCGCGACCCTGCGCGGCAGCGCGTCTGCCGACATCGAGCGCTCCGAGTTCACTGGTGTCCGCGTTTTTCCGTCGCGCATCGTCGCCCGGTTCGACGACCGGCGGATGTTCATCGACACGCTCCGCGTCGAGAGCACCGCGGCGACGATCGACGCCGCCGGCGCCCTCGGCCTCGGCGCAGACCGGTCCGACACGCTGAAGTTCTTCGTGGCCGTCGATTCCATCGGCGGCCTGCGCCACTACATCACGCCGCTCCTGGCGCCGGGTGATTCGCTCGCGCCACCGGACTCGATGTCGGGCACGATCGAGGTGTCCGAGGGCACCATCGTCGGTTCGGTGCGGGCATTGCGCATCGCGGGCAGCATCGGCGGGTCGCAGGTCGTGGTGCGCCGCGAAGCCGGACGCACGATCAGTGGCGAGTTCGCAGTGACCGATCCGTTCTCGACACCCACCGGCACGCTGGCGCTTCGTTCGCGACGCCTCGACGTGGGCGGCATCGCGCTTGACTCCCTTGGCTTCACGTTGCGATTCAACGAGGGCAAGTCGGGCGCGTTTACGCTCGGCGCCAAGGCGGTAAACAGCGCGTCGCTGACGACGCAGGGCGAGTTCCTGCGGGACGACGCCCGTGGAATGCTCATCAGCCTTCGCAGCGCGCTGCTGGTCGTCGATTCGGGCCGATGGCACATGGCGGGCCCGTCGAACATCAGGTCGCTGGCCGGCGGGATCACGCTCGACTCGCTGGTGCTTCTCAACGGTCGGGGCGGGCGCCTCGCCCTCGGCGGCGAGGTGCCGGAGCATGGCAGCGCGCGGATGACCTTCCGCGCCGACAGCGTGCCGCTAGCGGACGTAAGCGTCGTTGCCCAACTGGCCAAGCCGCTCTCGGGGTGGGCCGCCGTGTCGATCGCGGGTGCGGGCACGGCGCAGTCGCCGGTGTTCAACGCCGAGGCGCGCCTCACCGGCGTGGACTACAACCGGCTGCGGCTCGAGGCAGTTACGGCGCGCGCCACGTACGGCGGCCGCCGCACCGAGGTGGACCTGGCGCTCATGCGCGGCCAGCGCACGGTGCTCACGGCGCAGGGCTCGCTGCCGATGGAGCTCCGCTACTTCGGCGGCCGGCTTCTCGACGACTCACTTCGCGGCACGGTGCGGACCAGCGACGCCTCGCTGGATATCGCCCAGGCCGTCGTCCCGGGCATCTCGAGCGCGGTGGGCCGGCTAGTCGCCAACCTCGACCTCGGCGGCTCGTGGAGCCATCCGGACGTCAGCGGTTCGGTAAGCGTGCAGAATGGAGAGGCGACCATCGATTCCCTGGGAATCCGGCTTCGTGGCATCAACGTGGACCTCGGGCTGTTCGGCCACGCCGACAGCCTCGCCGTCCGCCGCCTCGTCGCATGGAACGGCGACGGCCCGGCCGATTCCGTTTCGCTCACGGGGCACGTGGCGTATCGCGACCTCGCAAACCCGGTCATGGCCCTGCGGTTGACGTCGCGAAACTTCCGCGCCATCGACCGGCGCACCCTGGCGCGCTTCGACATCTCCTCGGACCCCGGCGGCGTCGTCCTGCGGGGTCCCCTCAGTGCGGCCATCCTCAGCGGCGGGGTTCGCATCGAGCGCGGCGTCTACTTCCTCCCGGACCCCGAGCTCGCCCGCAAGCAGACCGCCGAGTTGCGCACCTTCTTCGCCGACACGAGCCACGCCGAGACGGTGCAGCAGCGGCGGCGGTCGACGCTCCTCGATCGGCTGCAGCTCGACAACGTTCGCGTCACGCTGGGCGATGACGTGTCATTGCGGTCGACGGAAGCCGATATCCGCCTCGGCGGCGCGCTCACCGTGCAGCGCGCTGCTGTGCGCGTTCCATCCCTCGACATCGGCGGGGCGGACACCGTGGAGTTCCGGCCGGTGCTCGAAGGCACGCTGCGCGCCGACCGCGGCACGTACAACCTCAGCGTGTATGTCGGGTTCCAGCGCGAGTTCGAGGTCGAGGAAGGCGGGACGATCGTCTTCTACCCGCTGGTCGACCTGCCGCCAACGCTGAACGTCAGCGCCCTGCACACGGTGAAACGGGCCAAGCAGCCCGACCTCCGCATTCGCGTCCGTCTCACCGGGCCGGTGACGTCGCCGATCGTCACGCTGGAAAGCGCTGAGACCTACGCCATGTCGCAGACGGATCTGGTGAGCCACCTGCTCTTCGGCGTGCCGGCCTTCGCGCTCGGCGCGCAGGAGACCAACCGCCTCGACATCGCCATCCAGACGTTCCTGCCCAGTACCCAGGCGGCGCTCAACGCCCAGCTCGGTCGCTGGCTCGGCGTTGTGGGCGACGGCCTCCAGGTTCGTCCGGGCGCTTACGACCTCAGCGCCAGCAACCAAGGCGATGCCTGGGCCAACATCCTGTACGGCACGCGCATCGGGCGCGACTTCCAGGTGGCGGACAACGTGTTCCTGAGCGTGTCCGGCGGACTCTGTTCGTTCAAGTCCTCGCCCTCGACCCCCGAGGGTGGGCAGCTCGGCGAGTTCGCCAACGCCCTGAGCGGCAAGCTGGAATACCGGTTCTCCCCCAGCACCTCGTTCACGGTCGGCCGTGAGCCACCAGCCAGTGTGCTGAACTGCAGCGCGACCAACTCCAGCTCGCGCGCCTTCATACCCACGCAAACGCAGTGGGGCGTCTCGTTGTTCAAGAGCTGGAGGTTCTGAAACCTGTGACCAGCAACTAGTGACTAGTCACTGGTCACCAGTCACTATTAAGTCATGCCCCTGCAGGAACGAGACGCCATGCAGTGCCGCTCGTGCGGCAACGAGGAACGCGCGTCGGAGGGTTATCCGTGCGTCGAGTGTGGCACGTTCATCTGCATCATCTGCAGCTTGCGCGGCATCGTCCGATGCCGGACCTGCGAGGACCGCGCGCTGATGCCGAACCTGAACGCCAAGCCGCGTCCGTCATGAGCGCCGACTTCTCGGCGGTGGGTCTCGCCGTCGGGCACGCCACCGACGCCAAGGGCGTGACCGGCGTCACGGTGCTGCGCGGCGTCGATCGTCCGTTCCGCGGCGGCGTGTGCGTCTTCGGCCGGGCCACGGGCACGCGCGAACTCCACGCCCTGGCACCGTCGGCCCAGGCCGGCCGCGTGGACGCG
>Ga0187893_10012607_pt1 | contig 11948 bp, 12 predicted proteins | sample MA1701074metaG_FD_139574 | JGI IMG/M metagenome (GOLD analysis project Ga0187893, IMG submission 139574) | White microbial mat communities from a basaltic lava cave in the Kipuka Kanohina Cave System on the Island of Hawaii, USA - MA170107-4 metaG ... | reverse complement strand
CACGGGAGCGGCGGCGAGCAGCTGCGGCGACAGGACCGGCGTCCACTGGCGTGCCGCCGCCATCCCGACGACGGCGAGTGACCCCAAGCCGGCGGCCAGCGCCCCACCCAGGGCACCGATGGCCAGGGCCTCCACGAGGAACTGGGTACCGATCTGGCGTCGCCGGGCGCCGAGAGCGATGCGGAGCCCGATCTCGCCCCGGCGTTCGAGCACGGCCACGGTGCAGGCGTTGGCGATGCCGAGGCCACCCATGGCCACGGCGAGGAGCCCCAGCCCGAGGAAGGCGAACCGCAGGTCCCCCCCAACCTCGGCAGCGAGCCGGCGGGGGGTCACCGGCGGCACGACGGCGACGGCGCCGGGGTCGTCGGGGCGGACGGCCACGGCGAGCTGGGCGGCGACGACCTCGGCAGCTCCCACCCGCGTGCGCACGAGGAGGCGTGCGTCGCTGGCCGGCGTCGGTGGGCCGAACCGGGACCGTGCTGTCTCGTCAGGGAGGATCATCCCGACGTCGAGGGCACTGAACCGCGGGAAGGCATCGACGATCCCCAGGAGGAGGTAGGCCTCCCCGTCGACGAAGACCGCCCGCTGACCCGAGACGTCGCCGATCCCCAGCAGGTTGGCGGCCGACCGCCCGAGGACCGCGACGGCTGCCGCCTGGTCGTCGTGCCAGCCATCGAAGACCCGGCCCTCGATGCCTGTCGCCTCCGCGGCCCCGAAGATCCCAGCGCTGGCGGCGAAGACCGGGACCGTCCTGGAGCCGATGCCCCCCACGGCCCCGGATCCAGACGCCACCTCTGGCGCCGGTTCGGTGAGCACCTCCCAGACCGTGCCTGCCGCCTCGGCGCCATCGATGCGGGTGCCCCGATCGTCGACCTCGGGCGGGAAGACGTCGCCCACGCTCGACGCCGCCGGACGTGCCTCCACCTGGGTCGCAGCGAGGGCATCGAAGCGCCGATCGATCTGCGAGCGGGCGGTCTGACCCAGGCCGACGACGGCCACGAGCATGGCGATCCCCAGGGCCGTACCGGCTGCGGTGGCCAGCGACCGCGCCAGCCGGTCGACGACGTTGACCAGGGCGTCACGCGCGATCGGGCCCGGACCGGTCGCAGCGCCGGAGGCACTGCTCCTACGACGGACCGACCCGATCACCGCGGCTCCGGGATGGCGCCGGTGGCAACGGCCTCGACCATGCCGTCGTAGATCCCCAACCGCCGGTCCGCCACCCTGGCCACCTGCTCGTCGTGGGTGATGACCATGACCGTCGTGCCGCCGGCCCGAAGCTGGCCAAGGAGGGTGAGCAGGGTGTCGCGAGAGCCCGAGTCGAGGTTCCCCGTGGGCTCGTCGCACAGCAGCAGCGGCGGTTGGTTGATCAGAGCCCGAGCCACTGCCACCCGCTGACGCTCACCGCCCGACAGCGTCCCGGGAGCGCTGTGCGCCCGATGGGCGAGGCCCACCATGTCGAGGAGTTCGCCGGCTCTGCGCGCCACTCCCTCGGAGCGGCCTGCGTAGAGCGCACCCAGGGCGACGTTCTCCAGCGCGGACCGGGTGGCGAGGAGGTGGAACGACTGGAAGACGAAGCCGATCGTGTGCGCTCGCCGTTGCGCCAGCTCGTCGGCCGTGAGGCGCAGCGTGTCCCGTCCCTCGAGCAGGTAGCGACCAGACGTCGGCCGATCGAGGAGGCCGAGGAGGTTGAAGAGCGTCGACTTGCCCGACCCGCTCGGACCCACGACGACCACGAACTCGCCACGCTCCACCGTGAAGCTCGCCTCCCGCAGCGCCTCCACCGGCACGACACCGCCGTAGCACCGGCTGAGGTTCTCGACCTGGATCATCCGAGACCCGTGGCCCTACCGGCGGACGAAGTGGCCCCAGAGCCCACGACCACGGTGGCGCCCTCGGCGAGCACGGGATCCGCAGCCGACACCTCGACGAGGCCTCCCCCCACTACCCCGGTCGCCACCGGCAGGCGCCGACGGCCGTCTTCGCCGAGGACCTCCAGGTAGGTCTGCCCGTCGACGCCCTCGAACACCGCGGACACCGGTACGGCGAGCACGACACCGTCCGAGGCGGCGAGCACCACGGCTAGCGGTACGGTCGCACCGATGAGATCCATAGGCAAGGCCGTGGGGTCGTCGAGGACGACGGTGGCGGACGAGGTCGGTCGGCCTGGAGGTCTTGAGGGATCTTCGGCACCGCCCCCCTCGCTGGCGGCCGGTGGCGGCGGCTCGAGCGTTCCCACCGTCCCGGTGAGCGTCGCCGAACCGACGTCGACCTCCGCCGTGAGACCGACCTCGACCGCAGCGATCCGCTCTGGTGGCACGTCGAAGCCCACGACCAGGTTGCCGACGCCGACCTCGAGCAGCGTGGCCTGGCCGCCCGAGCCCACGGTCGCCACGACGCGCACCACCTTGCCGGGAAGGGTGGCGAGGTTTGCCAGCTCGGCTGGGCGCACGACGTAGCCCTGGCTTGCCCGCAGGCGTTCGTACTCCTGCCGGGCTCGCTCGAAGCTGGCGCGGGCCGAGGCCGCCGTCGCCTCGTCGAGCGCAGCATCGAACTGAGCCGCCGCCGCCTGGGCCTCCTCGGCGACAGCGGCCACCTGGTCGTCGGTAGGAACCGACGTCCGCGGCGCCTCATAGCCGCGATCCCGATAGAACCGCTGAAGCGCCCCCTCGGTGGCGCGACCGTAGGATCCACGGCTATCGCCCGTCGAGTAGCCGAGCCGGGTGAGGAAGTCCTGCAGGGCAGCCACATCGTCTCCCGAGGCCCCCGGGGTGATGTCGCGATAGAGGGGGTAGCTCAGCTCGGCGGCGAAGACGGGACGGGCCTCGACCTCGGCCAGCAGGGTCCCGGGCTCGACAGGCGCGCCCGGAGAGAGCGGTAGCCTCGTGACGATCCCCCCTCCGGGATTGGTGACGGGCCGGACGGCCTCGTAGGCAACGACGCCCGTGAAGGCTGCCGTCTCGGAGACCACGGTGCGCACCACCGGCTCGGTCAACGTCGTTGGATCGGGCGGGGCGGCGTCGGCGAGGCGCTCCTGGGGCGACCTCACCCGCGAACCGACGAGCGTGGCTGTGGCCACCGACGCAACGATGACGAGGCCGAGGACAACCACGCGGCGGCGCCTCGACACGACCGGCCTCAGGATCCTGCGAGCACCTGCTCGGCTCGGTCCAGCAGCATCTGCTCCGCCCGGCGAACGCTCTGGACGGCCTCGGCGTTCTCCTCGGCCAAGCCGGCCTGGACCTGGCTCATCCCCCGCATCCAGGTGACCACCAGTCCGCTTGAAGCCTTGCAGTTCACGTCTGCGGTAGCCACGGCTCGCTCCTCAGCTGTTGTCGACGGCGCCCGACCGTAGCGGGGGATGAGGTCGAAGGGGACCGCGGGGGGTTCGAAGCCAGCCTCGGCCATGCAGTTCCTCCACCGCTCGAGCGCCGCCCGGTAGGCATCCGATTGCAGCACCGTGGTGATCGATCGATCGACGAGCTGCCCGATGAGGTTGTCGGGATCCGTGCCATCCTCGATGCCGAGGTCGGCCGCCACCTCGTCCACGCAACCCGCACCACGCCCCCCGCCGGTGAGGGCAGCGAGGTACTCCGGTGAGGGTGGAGCCGCCACCTGCTGTTGAGCAGCCTGCTCCCGGCGAGCCGCCTGCTCGGCCACCTCGGGGGACGCGTGGTAGCCGTACTGCTGAGCCCGACCCAGGTTCGTGACGCCGAGGAAGTCCCCGAACCGCTCTTCCGGGGGAGGCCCAGTTGCCTCGGCCGGTGGCGCGTAGACGAAGCCTCGACGCAGCATGCACCTCTCGATGAGCTGGGACCGTGCCCTCTCGACGACCTCGCCGTTGCCCGCCATCGGTCCCTCTTCGAGGGGGAGGGGGCGGGCGAGGACGACCGGGAGCTCGGATGCCGGGGGCCGTTCGGCCGGTTCCTCCAGCCGTGGGACGTCACCCGCACGGGCGGGTGCGCCGCCGCTCGACGCGTCCTGGCGCGAGGAGCACGCCGCCAGAACGACGAAGAGCGTGCACACCAGTCTGGCCGTGCGCCAGCAACGCCTCACAGCGCGCCCGCGTGCATCCACGTCATCCCGCACCGCAGCCTGCCACGTCCCGAGTACCTCCCCCGAGCGGCAGCGGCACGGCTGGGCCTACTCGGCCACCGCCTCATCCGATATGCACCCTGACACCAACGAGAGCATACCGACGTCATGCGGCAAAGAGGCCTCGGGTCCACCCTAGCGGAACGAGTGGACCCGGTGTGGTGTTGGGCAAAGGAACTCGGGAAGCGCTACCGCACTCAGGCCCGAAGGAAGAAGATCCAGCTGTACCCGGTTCGGGCCGTCGTGTTGTTTCGGTGGTAGGACCAGTAGTTTGTGGTTTGACAACCCCAATAAGAGGTGCACGCTGAGATCGTCTCACCTTGGACTGCAAAATACTCGGTAGCGGAATGCCCAGGATACCCCAAGCCTACTGAGGTATAACTGGTGGTAGGACCGGTGCGGATGTTCACCCCGGAGGCTGTGTAGGTCGATGCGCCGACGGGACTTCCCCATGCAACGAACCCACCGATGACCATGAGGGACCCAATGACGAGCGAAACAAGTCGCTGCCGGGACTGGAGAACAGACATACTCTTACCGCCTTCATGGTATGCCCCGCAGTCGCGGTCTACAATACCGGCTGATTCGCCGGCGTGTCAAGGCTCTGACGAGTGATCTGCTGGGCGAACTCCCCTCGAGCAGGGGCGCCATCCATCGACGGCTCTCGCGACGAAGGGGGCGGTGGCCGCCGACCCCCTGCGGCTGCCCGTCCCCTCCAAGGGCGCCGCACCCAGCTCTCCTCACCCCCCGTCGAGGACGGCAACCGACCGCAGCCGGCGCTCGACGTGGTGCTCGAGCGAGCGGGTGGCGAGCCGGCTGACCTCGGCGGTGGCCCGGGAGGCGGGCTCGGCCAGGGCCGCGGCCAGCTCGCCCCCGAGGATCCGCCGCACCAGGGCCAAGGCCTGGGCCGACACCCCGGGCGAGGCGGCGGCCCCGGCGCAGCTGCGGCACAGCACCCCCCCGTGGGCTACGTCGAAGCCGGCGGCGTCGGCGGCCACCTCGGCGCCGCACGCGGTACAGCCGTCGAGGTCGGAGAGGGCCCCCTCGTGGGCCAGGAGCTTGAGGAAGAAGGCCGGCACCACGAGGGCCGAGTCCCCCGTGGCCAGGGCCCGTAGGGCACCGAGGAGCATCTCGTAGAGGCGCCGGTCGCGGTGGCGCTCGACGGCGACGTGGTCGACCGCTTCGAGGAGCGAGGACGCCTTGGCCAGGCGGTCGAGGTCCTCGCGCACCGTCCGGAAGCCCTCGATGGTCTCGACCTGGGTGACCACGTCGAGCCGGCTGCGACCGTCGGCACCCCCCTGGCGACCCTCGTAGAGGAGCAGGGCGAGGTGGTTCGTGGGCTCGAGTCGGCCCCCGAAACGGCTCTTGGTCCGGCGGATGCCCTTGGCCACGGCCCGGACCTTGCCCCGGTTGGCGCTCATGAGCGTGACGATCCGGTCGGCTTCGCCCAGGCGGAACGACCGCAGGACGATGCCCTGGTCCCGGTAGAGGCCCACGGTCACCGCCTCGGGGAGGGGGTCACGGCTCGACGAGGTCCGAGTCGCCCGCCGACTCCTCGACCCCCCCGAAGCGCCGGTCCCGGCGCTGGTACTGGCGCACGGCGTCGAAGAGGTGGCCGCGGCGGAAGTCGGGCCACAGGGCGTCGACGAAGACGAGCTCGCTGTAGGCCAGCTCCCAGAGCAGGAAGTTGGAGATCCGGTACTCCCCCGAGGTCCGCACCACGAGGTCGGGATCGGGCATCTCGGGGGCGTAGAGGTGGGCCCGGATGGCCCGCTCGCTCACCTTCTCGGGCGCGATCCCCGAGGCCACGAGCGACCGCACGGCGTCCACGAGCTCGGCCCGACCTCCGTAGTTGAAGGCGATGGTGAGCGTCATCGTGGTGTTGGCCTCGGTGAGGGCCAGGGCCTCGTCCATGCGACGGAGGAGGCGGGGGGGCACCCGCCAGTCCCGCCGGCCGAGGAACCGGATGCGCACCCCCCGCTCGTGGAGCTCGTCGCGCCGGCGTACGAGGATGCCCTCGTTGAAGCCCATGAGGTACCGGACCTCCTCGGCCGGGCGCTTCCAGTTCTCGGTGGAGAAGGCGTAGACCGTGAGCCACCGCACCCCGAGCTCGAGCGCCCCCTCCACCGTGTCGAAGAGCGACGCCTCACCGGCGGCGTGGCCCTCGGTCCGGGGCAGGCCCCGGCGCTGGGCCCAGCGGCCGTTGCCGTCCATGACCACGCCCACGTGGGCCGGGATGCGGCGCCGGTCGAGCTCCTCGGGTCGGGCGTGGTCCCCCACGGCTCTAGCGTAGGGACTCATGGCTGCCGAATCGGGGAGCCCGGGCGGCGGCCCGTCACCGGGAGGCTCGGGGGGGGAAGGGGACGACGCCGGGCGGTTCCGGGCCCTGGTGGGCCTGGCCAAGGCGACCGTCGCCCGCTTCAAGGAGCTGAGCGGCAACAACCTCGCTGGGGCCGTGACCCTGGCCGCCTTCCTCTCCCTCTTCCCCCTCCTGCTCGTGGGGGTGGCGGTGCTCGGGTTCTTCGCCGCCGGGTCGGCCGACCTGCCCCAGCGGATCATCGACGACCTCGGCCTCACCGGCCAGGCCGCCGACCTCGTGGACGAGATCGTGGCCGGCGCCCTCGACACCCGGGCCGCGGCGTCGGTGGTGGGCCTCGGCGGGCTGCTGTGGTCGGGCCTGCGCCTCGTGGCCGCCGTCGAGTTCGCCCTCAACACCGCCTGGCAGGCCCCCGCCCGCAAGGGGTGGGTCACCCGCCTCGTCGGGTTGGGGTGGCTCGTGGGCGCTGGGGCCGTGTTCGCGCTCTCCTTCGCCCTCACCGGCGTGCTCAACTTCCTCCCCGCCCTCCTCGCCCCCCTGGGCCTGCTCGTGGCCCTGGGCGTGGACGTGGTCCTCTGGCTGTGGACGCTGAAGGTGCTCACCAACCGGGCGCTCGGCTGGCGGGCCCACCTCCCCGGGGCGGTGGTCGGGGCGTTGGGCGTAGGCGTGCTCAAGGCCGTGGGCTCGATCTACATCCCCCGGGCGGTGGCCTCGGCCTCGGCGCTCTACGGCTCCCTCGGCGTGGTGTTCGCCATCCTGGCCTGGCTCCTCTTCTTCGGCCGCCTCGTCACCCTGGCGGCGGTGGTCAACGTCGTGTCCTGGGAGCGCGACCACGGGACCGTGAGCGTGGAGGTCCACCTCCCCCGCCTCCCCGGCGACGTGCCCCTCGAGGCCAACCGGGCCGGTGAGGAGGTGCCTCGGGAGCCGGCCCTGGGCGACGGCCCGGCGTAGGTCGGCTCGGCCGGGTCGCCATCCTCGGCTGGGCCGGCCCGAGCCTCACACCACCACCGGGTCGCCGTCGACGACGTCGAGGCGGGCGATGCGCAGACGGCGGGCCCCGCCGGCCCGGTAGGTCACGGCAGCGGGATCCCAGGCGTGGTAGGCGAGCCGCAGGGCACCGCTGGCGTCGGCGAACACCTCCTGGCCGCCGGGGCCTGCGCCCTCCGGCCCGCTGGCCATCCACGGCCGCCGGCGGGTCGTCCGGGTGAAGGGACCCATGGGCGAGGACCCGGTGGCGTAGCCGATGCCGTAGCCGGCCGACTCCCACCAGCCGCCCGAGTAGAAGAGCACGTAGGTCCCGTGGCGCTCCAACAGGCACGGCGCCTCCACCAGGGGCCGTTCCCAGGCGGCGCCCAGCCGCAGCAGCTCGGAGCGCTCACCCACCAGGGCGGTCCCCTCGTCGATCAGGCGCTGCCCCCACAGCGACGACCGGCGACCGAGGGCGTTGTCGTCGCTCTTCCACAGCAGGTAGAGCGAACCGTCCACGTCGAGGAAGGGGCTGGGGTCGATGGACCCACCCCGGTCGGCCTGGAGGATCAGCGGCTCCTCGGACTCGTCCACGAACGGTCCCTCGGCCGTCGCCGCCGTGGCCACGGAGATGGCCTGGCGGCCCGTCGCCCGGTGACGGGTGGCGTAGTAGCAGCGATAGCGGCCCTGGCGGGCCACGACCGACGGCGACCAGGTACGGCCCGGTGCCGACCACACCGGCAGGGCCGCCAGGGCGTCACCCCGGTGCTCCCAGTGCGACAGGTCCTCCGAGCGCAGTACCTGCACCTTCACCGGCCCCGACTGGGTGGCGTAGGCGTGGTAGGCGCCGCCCTCGGCGAGGACGAAGGGATCGGGGGTATCCGCGGCGCTGACGGCGGGGCCGGGCACGAACGGCTCCGGACGTGGCCGAGACCCGGGACGCCACAACCGCATCGACCCCTACCCGCTCCCCCGGCGCCCGGCGCTGTGGCGCTCGCGCTCCGCCGGGTCGGGGCTCATCGGACGGCGGGGGCAGACAGGTCCACGGCGCCGAGGATGCGTCGAGCGAGCAAGGTGAAGTGCTCGTACGCAGCTAGCACCGCCTGCTGATGGGCGCCGATGGCCCCGTCGGCCGAACGCAGGAGGAACAGGGGTCGACGGGCCTCCTGGGCCATGGGCAGCGTGACGCGGTCGCCTCACAGGACACCGAGCACGGTGCGAGCCTCGGCTACGTCACGATCGATCTGGGCCGCGAGCTCGGCGACCGAGTCGAAGCGCACCTCGGGGCGGAGGCGGTCCACGAGCTGGAGCCGGGCGGCCTGGCCGTAGAGGTCGCCAGTGAAGTCGAGGAGGTGGGCCTCGATCACGGGGTCGGCACCCTCGGAGCCGAATGTCGGGCGGACGCCGATGGACACCGCCGCCGGCTGGGCCTCGGCGAGCCCCGCCGACCGGTACCAACCGGCGTAGATGCCGAGGCCGGGGACGAGGACGCCGGGGGCCACGGCGAGGTTGGCCGTGGGATAGCCGAGCTCGGCCCCGCCCCGCCCGTCACCGGCCACCACCACGCCCCGCAGCTCGTGGGGCCGGCCCAGGAGCCGTCCCGCCGACGCCACCTCGCCCCGGGCCAGGAGGTCGCGCACCCCGGTAGAGGAGACGGGAGCGGTGCCGGCAGGACCGGTGAACGGATCCATCACCACCACCTCGAGGCCGAGGGGCCCGCCCACGTCGGCCAGCAGGCCGGCATCCCCCCGCCGACCCCGCCCGAAGCGGAAGTCCGGTCCCACGAGCACGAGTCGCGCCCCCACCGAGCCCACGAGCAGGTCGGTGACGAAGGCCTCGGGCTCCTGGGCTGCCCGGGCGGCATCGAAGGGCACGACGACGACCCGCTCGACGCCGGTGGCGGCCAGCAGCTCGAGCCGGTGGTCGAGGTCGGTGAGCAGTGCGGGCGCCGCCTCGGGACGCACCACCGAGGCGGGGTGGCGGTCGAAGGTGACGACCACGGCCTCGAGGTCGCGCTCGCCGGCCAGGGCCACCAGGCGAGCCATGACCGCCTGGTGGCCGCGGTGCACGCCGTCGAAGGTGCCCACCGTCACCGCCGCCCCCCGGGGGGCGGGCGCGACCTCCTCGAGCCTGCACACCTCGGTCACGGCCGGAGGCTAGGCCGATGGCGCGGGGGCCGGGCCACCCCGCTCGCCGGGGACCACGACGGCGGGCTTGACCCGCCCGTCCCGGTGCGGCTCGTAGACGGCGAGGAGCCGGCCCCGGTCGTCGACCACCGCCCACGGACCGCCGTCCTCCCCGGCACCGAGCTCGGCGACCCCCAGGTCGCCACGCTCGAGGACCGCCCCGTGACCCACGGCCCGGGCCCGCTCCCCCGCCACCGCCACCCGGGGCAGGTGGCCCACGGCCTCGGCCGGGGTCCGCACCGCCCGGGGGCCCACGGCCTCGAGGGGCACGGCCTCGTCGATGCCGAAGGCCCCGACCGCCGTCCGCCGCAGCCGACGCAGGTGGGCCCCGCCTCCCAGGGCGGTGCCGAGGTCGGCGGCCAGGCTGCGCACGTAGGTGCCGGCCGAGCACGTCACCTCCACCGCCACCACGCCGGGCTCGGGACCCGGGCCCACGTCGAGGTGCCACACCGTCACCGGGCGGGGGGCCCGCTCGACCTCCCGGCCCTGGCGGGCGAGCTCGTGGAGCCGCCGCCCCCCCACCTTCACGGCCGAGACCATGGGCGGCAGCTGGGTGATCTCGCCCACGAAGCCGGCCGCCGCCCGGCGGACGTCGTCGAGGCCGACCCCGGCCATGTCCCAGGTGCCGGTGACCTTGCCGCCGGCATCGAGGGTGTCGGTGGCGGTGCCCAGCACCACCTCGGCGGTGTAGGACTTGGGACCCTGGCCCACGAACCGCAGGAGCCGGGTCACCGCCCCCAGGCCCACGAGGAGCACGCCGGTGGCGTCGGGGTCGAGGGTCCCGGCGTGACCCACCCGGCGCTGGCCGAAGATCCGCCGGCAGGCGGCCACCACGTCGTGGGACGTGCAGCCCGCCGGCTTGTCCACCACGACGAGGCCGTCGAGGGGGCCGGAGCCAGGGGAGGTCAGCCCAGCACCGGGAGCTGTTCCCGGATGGCGGTGAGCACGTCGGGCACGGAGCGGGGCGAGCAGAACCCGGCCGCGGCCCGGTGGCCACCCCCGCCGAAGGCGGCGGCGACGGTGCTCACGTCGAAGTCCGACACGGCCCGCAGCGACACCCGGGTGCCGTCCGGGGCCTCCTTGAGCACGCACGCCACCTCGGCCTCGGCCGTGCGCCGCACGAGGTCGATGAGGCCCTCGCACTCCTCGAGGCGCACGCCGAAGCGGCGGAGGTCCTCGGCCGTGACCCAGGCGGCGGCGAACCGGCGGGCGTGGTCGACCTCGGCCCGGCCCAGCACCTCGGCGGCGAGGCGGAGGTAGGCGATGGGGTGCTTCTCGAAGAGCTCCCGGGTGATGTCGGGGATGGGCACCTCGAAGCCGGCCAGCTCCCCGGCCAGGGCGAAGACGGCGGGGGTGGTGTTGGCGTACTGGAACCGCCCGGTATCGCACACCAGCCCGGTGTAGAGGCCGATGGCGGCCTCCCCGTCGAGCGGCCAGCCCAAGCGCCCCACGAGGCGCCGCACGACGACGGCCGAGGCGGCGGCGGTGACGTCCACGAGGTTCACGGTGCCGAAGCCGTGGTTGGTGGCGTGGTGGTCGATGACGACGAGCTCGCCGGCGGCTTCGGCTGCGGGCAGGAGGCCGCCGAGGCGGGCCGGCGAGGCGCAGTCGACGGCCACCATCACCGCCGGGGCGGCGGGGAAGTCCACCGGCTTGGCCGCCTGGCCGAGGCCGGGGAGGAAGTCGTAGTGGTGGCCCACCTCGAAGGGCTCGGGCCAGGTGAGGGTGACGGCCTTGCCGTGCTGGCGGGCCAGGTGGGCCAGGGCCAGCATCGACCCGAGGGCGTCGCCGTCGGGGTGCTGGTGGCAGGCCATGGCCAGCTCCGGCGCCCCGTCGAGGACGGCCGCCGCCCGGTCGACGGCCTCGTCCGACAGCCCTGGCCTCCGGTCGATCTCGCTCGTCATTCGCCCCCCTCAGCGTTGTCGCCCCGCTCCGGGGCCTCGCGCTGCAGCGATCGCAGGATCTCCTCGACCCGAGACCCTACGGCGATGGCGGGGTCGGGTGCGAACCGGAGCTCGGGGGTGCGCCGCAGGTGGAGCTGTCGGTTCACCGCCGCCTGGAGGCGTACCCGGGCGCCGGCCAGGGCGGGACCCACCTCGGCGGGGTCGTCGAGAGAGTCGAAGAAGACCTCGGCCTGGCTCAGGTCACCGCTCACGGCCACGGCCGTGACCGTGGTGCGCTCGAGGCGGACGTCGTCGATGCGCTCGAGCTCGTCGCCGATCACCTCACGCAGGGCCTCGTTGACCCGCTCGGTGCGGGGGTAGCGGCGCCGGGGGCTCATCGGTCCTCACCGGCCTCGGGCGCGAGGCCGGCCAGCGCCCCGCCCTCGTCGTCGTCCATGCCCACGAGGCGGCGCTCGACGGCGCACACCTCGAGCTCGGGAT
>Ga0187893_10012606_pt1 | contig 11948 bp, 13 predicted proteins | sample MA1701074metaG_FD_139574 | JGI IMG/M metagenome (GOLD analysis project Ga0187893, IMG submission 139574) | White microbial mat communities from a basaltic lava cave in the Kipuka Kanohina Cave System on the Island of Hawaii, USA - MA170107-4 metaG ... | reverse complement strand
GCCGCTTGACACTGCCTTCTGCAGCGACACGCGCGCGAGTTTCTGCGACGCGGTCGGCTCTGCCTCATTGGCGAGTTCGGCCGGCCGGTTGCGCTCCGAATCGGCGATTCCGGTGGCGACGTACGCGGGGCACAGCACCGACACACCGAGCGATGAATTCACCGTCTTCAAATCGTGATACAGCGTCTCCGTCAGCGTGACAACGGCGTGTTTGCTGACGTTGTAAACGCCCATACCCGACGCCGACAACAGCCCGGCCACCGACGCCGTGTTAACGATGTGGCCGGGCGTGCCGGCGGCGAGCATGCGCGGCACGAAGTGGCGCACGCCGTGCACAACGCCCCAGAGATTGACGTTCAGCACCCATTGCCAGTCGCGTTCGCTGCACTCCCAAACGAGGCCTCCGCCACCCCCAACGCCCGCGTTGTTGAAAAGCAAATGCACTGCGCCGAATTCGGCGTAAGCGCGATCGGCGAGCGTCTCGACCGACGCGTCCTTCGAAACATCGGTCGTCTCCCCGATGGCCTGGCAACCTGTCGCGCGCAACTCGTCGACAACGGCGTCGAGCGCATCGCGTTGCACATCGGCGAGCACGAGTTTCATGCCCAGTTGGCTGCCAATCCGCGCGAACTCGCGGCCGAAGCCACTGGCGGCTCCGGTGATAACGGCGACCTTGCCTTTGAATTCCTGCATGTATTTTTCCTACGTAAGCTTGACCAGCTGCTTGCCGAAATTCTTTCCCTTCAACAGCCCGATCAGCGCGGCAGGCGCGCTTTCGAGCCCCTGCGCAATCGTCTCGCGATAGCGCAGCCGCCCGCTGGCAACGTGGCCCGCCAGTTCCTGTTGCGCCTGCGCCCAGATATCCAGGTGCTCGAAAACGATAAAGCCCTCAAGCTTCAACCGGCTGACCAGAAAAAGCCGCGGATTGATGATCGGAATCGCTTCGCCGCCGTAGCCGGCGATCAATCCGCACACCGCGATGCGACCGAACGCGTTCATCCGGGGCAGCACCGCGTTCATGATTTCGCCGCCGACGTTTTCGAAGTAGCCGTCGACACCGCCCGTCGCGACGTCCGCCAGCACCTTGTTCACGTCCTGCGACTTGTAGTCGATGCAGGCGTCGAACTTCAGATCCTCGACCACATAGCGACACTTGTCGGCTCCGCCCGCGATGCCGATCGCACGACAACCGCCGATCTTCGCCAGCTGCCCGACAGCTCCACCTACCGCGCCGCTCGCTGCCGAAACGACAATCGTCTCGCCCGCTTTCGGTTTGATGATGCCGTTCAGTCCGTACCACGCGGTCACGCCCGGCATGCCCACCGCGCCAAGGTACGCGGACAACGGTACCTGCCGCGTATCCGCCTTCTGCAGATTGGTGCCGTCGCTGAAACCGATTTCCTGCCAGCCAAGGTAGCCGACCACCGGATCGCCTGCATTGAACTTCGGGTGGCGCGATTCGATGACCTCACCGGCGGTACCGCCGACCATCGTTTCGTCCAGCGCTTGCGGTTTTGCGTAGGACTTCGCGTCGCTCATGCGCCCGCGCATGTAGGGATCGAGCGACAGCCATTGATTGCGCACGAGCAACTGGCCATCAGCTAGCGGTGGAAGATCGATCGTTTCGAGCCGGAAGTTGTCGTGACTTGCTTCGCCGGTGGGCCGGCTGGCAAGAACGATGCGTCTGGTTTTCATTTGCCTATTCTTCTTCAAACAGCGGTTACGCCGCCATCGACCGCGAGTATCTGGCCCGTGATGTGCTTGCCGGCATCCGACGCGAACAGCAGCGCTGCGCCTTTCAGATCCTGATCATCGCCGATGCGATTGAGCGGTGCTTCGCGCGCGACTCCATCTGCGCCGATGCGCTCCAGCGTGCCGCGCGTCATCTTCGACGGGAAGAATCCGGGTGCCAGCGCGTTGACCGTGATGCCGTAGCGCCCCCACTCGCCCGCCAGCGCGCGCGTGAAGTTGACCACCGCGCCTTTGCTGGAGTGATACGCGATGCCGGTCAACACATCGGGTCGGCTGCCACGCAGCCCCGCAACGGATGCCACGTTGATGATGCGGCCGTAGTGGCGCGGAATCATCGATCGTTTGCCGATGGCTTGCGTCAGCACAAACACGCCGCGCAGATTGAGGTTCACGACTTTGTCCCACGCCTCGAGTGGATGGTCTTCGGCCGGCGCGCCCCACGTGGCGCCGGCGTTGTTGACCAGGATGTCGATATGGCCAAGGCGAGCCAGCGCTTCATCGACCAGACGTGCAATCGATTCGGGCTGCGATGAGTCTGCGGCGAATCCGCTGGCGTCGATCCCCTGCTTCTTCAGTTCCGCTGCAGCTGCTTCGAGTTCATCGGCCTTGCGCGCCGAGAGCATCACACGCGCTCCCATTTCGCCCAGCGCCTCGGCGATCTGCAGGCCTAGCCCGCGCGAGCCACCAGTGATGAGCGCGGTCTTGCCGCTCAGGTCGAATGCCGATCGGATCGATTTCGTCACAGCCAGTCCTCCTGAAACTCGACCAGAGTGCGGTCGCCCGCGTTGGCGGGTGCGAGCCACGCGGCTACGCGCGGCAATTCGTAAACGAAGAAAAATCGGCATGCCGCCCAGATGCCATGCAAGAAGCGTTCTTCCTCCGGCCGATATACACGTGAAGCTGCCAGACTCAGTTCAAGCCAGACCCACGCAACAACCATGTGACCGAATGCCTGCATGAACGGCGTGGCGTGCGCCAGCGTCGCTTCAGGCGACCCGTGAGCCCATAGTTTCTGCGCGACAGATCCGATCTCTTGCAGAGCCGCGCGCAACTCGCCGGCGAAACGGCGCGTGTCGGGATGTTGCGCCTGGCTTGCGCGCGCGACCGTTGCTTCAATGCGCGCGGCAACGAGCTTGAACGCCGCGCCCTCCTGCATCACGATCTTGCGTCCAAGCAGATCAAGCGCCTGGATGCCGTGCGTGCCCTCGTGAATCATGTTGAGCCGGTTGTCGCGCCAGTGCTGCTCGACCGGAAAATCGCGCGTGTAGCCGTAGCCACCGAGCACCTGGATCGCCAGATTGTTCGCCTCGAGGCACCATTCCGAAGGCCAGCTCTTCGCGATCGGAGTGAGTATGTCCAACAGCAGCGTTGCTTCACGGCGCGCGGTCTCCGACTCGCCCGTCTTTTCTTCGTCCACCAAGCGCGCGCAATACAGGATCAACGCAAATGCGCCTTCGGCATACGACTTCATCGCGAGCAGCATGCGGCGCACGTCAGCGTGGCGGATGATCGGCACTTGGGGCGCGGCGGGGTCCTTGCCGCCGGCACCAACCGGCCGGCCCTGCGACCGTTGACGCGCGTAGTTGATTGCATAGCGCCAGCTCGCATAGCCGAGCATCACCGCACCCAGGCCGACACCGATGCGCGCCTCGTTCATCAAGTGGAACATTATCGCGAGGCCCTGCCCTTCGGCGCCGACGCGATAGCCAATCGCGCCCGCGCGGCCCTCCGGCGGGTACCTGCCTTCGCCGAAGTTGAGCAGCGTGTTGACTGTGCCGCGATAGCCCATCTTGTGATTGAGGCCGGCCAGCGCCACATCGTTGCGCTCACCGCCAAGGAGCTTGCGCGGCACGATGAAGATCGAAATTCCTTTGGCGCCGGCCAGCAGCGCGCCTTCCGCGTTCGCCACTTTCGCAAGCACCAGGTGCACGATGTTTTCGCTCAACTCGTGCTCGCCGCCCGAGATCCACATCTTGTTGCCGAATAATCGGTAGCGCGGGCCGAACTCTGAGTCTCCATCGGGAACGGCGCGAGTCCGGATATCCGACAGCGAAGAACCGGCCTGCGGCTCCGAAAGGCACATCGTTCCGAACCAGCGCCCGTCGATCTGCGGCCGCGCGAACGCATTGATCTGCTCGGGCGACGCGTGCGCGAGCAGCAGGTTGATGTTGCCGATGGTCAACAGCGGGTACGCACTGGTGGCGACGTTCTCGCCCTTGAAGTGCGCGAAACATGCCTTCTCGATCAACGTTGGCAACTGCATGCCGCCGAGTTCCGCGTCAACGCCGGCCGCCATGAAACCGGACGCACAGAACGCGTCAAGCGCCCGCTTGACCTCGGGGATGATGTGCACGCGCTCGCCGTCGAACCGTGGCTCGTTGAGATCGGAGGCGCGGTTGTGCGGGCCGAACTGTTCGGCCGCCAGGTGCGCCGCGGCGTCGATCGCAGCGTCGAAGGTCTCGCGCGAGTGATCGGCAAAACGAGTTCGCGCGGTAAGCGACTCGGCGTCGAGCCAGTCGTACAGCAGGAACGACAGCAGGCGGCGGTCAATGAGGCCGGTGGTCACAGTGGGTCATCCGTCGAAACCTTGGGTCCCAGCCTTCGCCGGGACGACGTCGCCCCGGCGTAGGCCGGGGCCTAATCTTCCAACTCACCTCGCGTCAAACTTTTTCCCGCTCTTCGCTCGCTCCGCCAGCAACGCCGCCGGCCTCCAGAAACTCGGATCCGCGTGTGGGTTGTTTGCAAAGCCGTCCATCGCCGCGACCACCTTCTCCAGCCCGACCGTCTCCGCATAGAACATCGGCCCGCCCTTCGCGGTTGGAAATCCGTAGCCGGTCAGATACACGACATCGATGTCGCTCGCGCGCAGCGCGATGCCCTCTTCCAGAATGCGCGCGCCTTCGTTGACAAGCGCGTAGACGCAACGCTGCACGATCTCCTCATCCGATATCGCGCGCGCCGCGACGCCGATGTCGCGCCGGTGCGCCTCGATCAGGCTGTCAATTTCCGGGTCCGGCCGCGGCGTGCGATCCGGCAAGTCGTAGCGATACCAGCCCTTGCCCGTCTTCTGTCCCAGGCGGCCGAGTTCAACCACCTTGTCGCCGATGCGCGAGTACGTGACGTGGGGCTTTTCCTTGTAGCGCCGCTGGCGGATCGCATAGCCGATGTCCATGCCGGCCATGTCGTACATCGTGAACGGCCCCATCGCCAGTCCGAACTTCGCCAGCGCGCCGTCGATCTGCTGCGGGCTCGCGCCCTCGTCGACCAGAAACAGCGACTGGCGCACGTATTGCTCGAGCATGCGGTTGCCGATAAAGCCGTCGCACACGCCGGAGACGACGGCAACCTTCTTGATCCGCTTGGCTAGCTGCATCACGCTCGCGAGCACGTCCTTGCCGGTCTTTTTCGCGCGAACGACCTCGAGCAGTCGCATCACGTTGGCCGGGCTGAAAAAATGCGTGCCGATGACGTCCTGCGGGCGGCGTGTGGCGGCGGCAACTGCATCCACATCGAGCGTCGAGGTGTTGGAGGCGAGAATCGCGCCCTGCTTCATCGTCGCATCGAGCTTGCGGAACATGTCTTGCTTGACCGCCATGTCCTCGAACACCGCTTCGATCACGATGTCGGCGGAGGCGAGATCGTTGAAGTTCAGTGTCGGTTTCAGCAACGCGACCCGACGCTCGACCTCATCCATCGTCAGGCGGCCTTTCTTCGCCGTCGCCTCCCAGTTGCGCCGGCAGGTGGCGAGTCCCTTGTCGAGCGCCGCCTGGTTCATCTCGTACACCGTGACCGGGACGCCGGCGTTCGCAAGGCTCATCGCAATGCCGCCGCCCATCGTGCCGAAGCCGATGACGGCGGCGGTCTTGATCGACCGCACCGGCGTTGAATCGGGAACGTCAGGAATCTTGTTTGCCGTGCGCTCGGAGAAAAACGCGTGGCGCAGCGCTTTCGATTCGGTGGAACCGACAAGCTCGATGAACAAGCGGCGTTCGTTCGCAACGCCCTGCTCGAATGGCAGCGTCACCGCGCCTTCGACCGCGTCGACGCACTTCAGCGGCGCGGTCAATCCGCGCGATGTTTTCGCAACTTCGGCGCGTGCGGCCGCGAAGAATGACGACGCGCTCATGCCGGCGGGCAGACGCACGCTGGCATCGCGCACCTTCGGCCGCTCGCCGCGTGCGGCAACCTCACGTGCGTAGTCGAGCACGCCTTGAAATGTGGTGTGCGAAACCACGCGTTCGATCAGGCCGAGCTTCAGTGCTTCGTCGGCGCCGATCGGGTCGCCGGTCGTGATCATCTTCAGCGCCATTTCGGCGCCAATCGCGCGCGGCAGCCGTTGCGTGCCACCCGCGCCCGGCAGGATGCCGATGCGAACCTCGGGTAACGCCATCGACGCGTGCGCGGTGGCGACGCGAAAGTGGCAACCGAGCGCAAGCTCAAGGCCGCCGCCCATGCACGCGCCGTTGATCGCCGCGATGACCGGTTTGGCGCAGACCTCGACCTCCTCGATCAGTTGCAGAAGGTTGGGTTCGGCAAAAGCGGCTGGCGTGTTGAATTCGCGAATGTCCGCGCCGCCCGAGAACATTTTCTCGGTACCGGTGATGACGATCGCCTTGATCCTGGGTTCATCGAGCGCGCGCTCAAGTTCGCGCGCGATGCCGCTGCGAACCGCGTGGCCGAGGCCGTTTACCGGCGGGTTGTTGATCTGGATCACCGCGACCGTGCCGCGGGTTTCGTAGTACACCGTCATGGATTTCCTCCGAAGGAACTGCTGCCGGCGCGCATTCTCCTGCAATCGGGGCCTTCCGGTACCCATCCCCACCCCTGCCCTCCCCTTGAAGGGGAGGGGGAAACGATGGGTGAGCGTGATTTTTTCTCCTTTCCCTTCAAGGGGGGGTCGGGAGGGGGATGGGGGTGAGGGTCAATTCGGCCCACCGGTGCGCCGCTGTCGCCCGCGGAAAGCGTCGCGGCGCTCAGACGCCTGATCGAAACGATGGGGCCAGCGCAATCGGGCAAGTGCTTTCACTACGACGGTCGCGAATACGCGTGGTAGAAGCAAGGTCATGATTCATGCATCGATCGACAAGGCCGGCCCGCCCAGGCACAGCGGCCTAACGATGGACGACATGAGCAGGTCGCAACCGGGGGATCTCTTTGCCCTCGCGGCGAGAGACGCTTTCGTCAAGGGCCTCGGCATCGAAATCATTGAAGCCGCCATCGGATCCGTCGTCGCAAGACTCTGATGGCGAACGCGATCGAAGTTGCCGAACTGCGCAAGATCTATCCGGCGAAAGCCGGCGAGCAAGTCAAGGCGCTCGATGGCGTGTCGTTCGGGGTTCCGCAAGGCCGCATCTACGGCCTGCTCGGGCCCAACGGCGCGGGCAAGTCCACCGTCGTGAAGATCCTGAGCACGATCACGTCCGCGACCTCGGGCCGCGCCGCGGTGCTCGGATTCGATGTTGTGCGCCAGCCGCTGGACGTGCGCCGCCGGTTGACGGTGGTACTGCAACAGACCGCGGCCGAGACTCTGCTGACCGTGCGCGACAACCTGCTGATCTACGCCTATCTGCACGGGGTGGAACGAAGCGCGGCACAGCGGCGCCTTGCGGCCGTGGCCGAGGAATTCGAAATCGGCGAGCGGCTGCGCGACACGGTGCAGGAGTTGAGCCTCGGCACCAAGCGCCGCATCCAGGTGGCGAAGATCTTCATGCTCGACTCGCCGGTCATCATCCTCGACGAAGCCACCACCGGCATGGACCCGCTGATGAAGCGGCGCGTAATGGATCGCCTGCGCGCGGAAGCCCGCAACGGACGCACGATCTTGCTGACCACGCAGGTCTTGAGCGAAGCGGAAGAGTTGTGCGAGACGATCATGATCCTCGATCGCGGACGAACGATGGCGTCCGGCACCTTGCAGGAACTGCGCAAGCGCTCGGCACATGTGTTCCGCGTAAGTCTGTCGTTCGCGGCCATCGACGGTGATCTGCACAGCCGTCTGCAAGCGCTCAATCCGGTGGAGCTGACGATCGACGGCAGATCCGCCGACATGGTGATCCATGGCGACGAAGCCTCGCTGCTGGCAAAGCTCGCCGACATTTCGCGCGAATCGCCGATCCTGCAGTTCGAGGTGCGCGGGCCGACGCTAGAGGAGATCTTCATGACGCTGATGAAGGATGCGCGATGAAAAGCATCGGCGCGGTTTTCTATCGCGACTACCGGCAGCGGATGACCAATATCGGGTTCGTGTTCTGGGACCTCTTCGCGCCGCTCGCGTATCTGACGCTCTTTGGCATCGGCTTCGAACGGATGATCGGAAGCTCGTTCGCCATCGACGGACAGGCGCTCGGCTACACGGCGTTTCTGCTGCCCGGTGTGCTGGCGATGGTCACGTTCACGGTGGCGATGAACACGTCGTGGGGATTCTTCATGGACAAGGACTCCGGCATCTTCTACGAGCTGCTGACCTATCCGATCACGCGAACGCAGTTCCTGATCGGCAAGATCAGTTTCAATGTTCTGCTGAGCCTGATCGGCTCGCTGCTCGTGATTGCGCTGGGCGTTGTTGCGATGGACGTGCGCATCCGCTGGGACCTGCTGCCGCTGACCGCAGCGGTGGTTATCGGCAGCACGGCGGGCTGGTTCTTCCTCTTCAGCGCGTTCGCCATCCGGCTCAAGAGGATGGATGCGTTCAACACGGTGACGAGCGCCGCCTACATCCTGCTGATGTTTTTCAGCTCGATGTTCTACCCGCTGACCGACCTGCCGGTCTGGTTTCGCGCCGTGGCGTATCTGAACCCGATGACGTGGCAGGTGGATCTGTTGCGGTTCAGTCTGCTGGGCGTGGGGACATCGGCAACGGTGATGATCGAAGGCGCAGCGCTTGTCGTCTTTGCTGTCGTCTGTCTGGCGTTTGCGGTTCGGGTACTGAATCGGGCGACGTAGGCGGGCGAACGGTGCAAAAGAGCGAAGTGCCAGCGTTGTTCACTCCAATGCGAATCGAGGGTCCGTCTGTAAGCGCGCGGGACGAATGCGAACGCGTCCTGCGTAGTTTGCCTACGTGGTTCGGTATCGATTCGGCGCTGCTTGACTACGCAAGGGACACGACGCGCTTGCCGACATTCCTGCTATGGCTGGGAGAGGAGCTTGCCGGGTTCGTGACGCTGCGGCAACACTTCGCGTGGTCGTGGGAGATCTACTGCATCGCTATGCGCGCGGACGCAAGAGGCAAAGGACACGGTCGCGCACTTCTTTATGCACGCGGAGCAATGGGCGGCCGCAAACGGCGCGCAATTGCTCCAAGTCAAGACTATCGCCGCCTCGCACCCGAGCGCTGCGTATGCTCAGACGCGCGCTTTCTACTCGCGAATGGGTTATCTGGCCGTTGAGGTGTTCCCCGAGCTGTGGTCCGCGGCCAATCCCTGCCTGCAAATGGTGAAGTTTGTCGGGCGTGGCTAAGATTTCGGTCATCGCGGACGCCCGCGAATGTGCGCTGGGCAACGCTTCGGTGGTTCCCGCGTGGCGAGCCTCACTTCCTTTGCGCAGCAATCCGCACTTCAGATGTAGGTGACGATGGCGGAACTGGAAATCGGCGAGGTGGCGCGGCGTGCTGGGATTGCCACGTCCGCCATTCGCTATTACGAGAACGAAGGGCTGATCCCTCGTCCCGCGAGAAGAAGCGGTCGTCGCGTGTACGGGGCCGAAATCATCGACCGTCTTGCGCTGATCGAGGTCGCGAAGGGCGGCGGGTTCACCATCGCCGAAATCAAGCGCCTTCTGGGCGGGTTCGCCGGTCGGGCACCACCTGGACAACGCTGGCGAACACTCGCGGAGGGGAAGCTCCGGGAACTGGATCACCGCATTTCGGAAGCCCAGAGCATGAAGGCCGTCCTGCAGACCCTCATGCGCTGCGAGTGCCCGACCATTGAGGACTGCTCCCGGGCGATGACCAGGGCCGAAGCGGGACGGCGCCCCCGGAGCTCTGAGCGACCTTGACTTGAAGCGCAGTTGAACGCATACCCTTCGTCGACCTTTGGGGTCGGCATGATCGAAGTGTTCGGTGCGGTCGCTGTTTTGTCGATGGCGGTGTTCTATGCGCTGGAGAGACGGTCGCCCGTCTTCATCCTGCTCTTCGCCCTCGCTTGCCTCGCCGCATCCCTCTATGCCGTCGCAATCGGCTCCTGGCCATTCGCAGTCATCGAGTTTCTCTGGTCGGGGATCGCGGTCCACCGCTGGCTGCTGGCCCGGAAACAGGCCCGTGAATCCACTTGACTTCAAGCAAACTTGAAGACGTAGTCTGCCGGCGGCAATCCAAAGGAGCCGGCGATGACGCAATCGAACCCGACGATCAGCAAGAGCTGTGATTGCACCGATGTGTGCTCGCTGCCCGGCGACGCGCTCCAGGCGCGACTTGGCATGATTCGCTCCGACTACCTCCCGCACGTCAGGCGCACGGAAGAGCTGCCCGACGGACTCGCCTGGGAGTTCGACTCCGGAATGAGAGCAAAGGTAGATGCTCTCGTGGCGCTCGAGCGCGAATGTTGTTCGGCACTCGATTGGAAAGTTGTCGGGGCATCCGGCGACGAAGGGCTCAGACTCGAGGTGCACGGGATCGATCCACGATCCGTGCGTCGGCTGCTTGGGTTGGACGGCGGTTCCTCCCCTGGGAAAAAAGAGAATGTGCCCGGCGGTTTCGGACTGGGTCGTCTCGCGAAGGCGAGTGGTGCTGGGCTTGCGGGGTCGTTCTTCGTCTGCTGCGTCCTGCCCGGCATAGCCTTCGCAGTGTTCGGCGGCACTGCGCTCGCTGTGACGTTGATCAGTCTCGATCGCCCGATCCCGTTCGCCCTCGTGGCGGGCGTCATGGCCGTCGCCGCTTGGTGGCTCCTCCGCCGGCGTGAGGGCTTGGGCCGCGCGAGCCAAGGCGGCCGCGTCGAATGAGATCGAGACCCGGCGGCGAAATCGGAGATGAATTGCCCGGCTCCCCAACAGAATTCAGGCGGGCCGACACCGCGGAACACGAAAAGATTTTCCGCATGGGCTTCGATGTCTGGAGCGACGGCATGCCGCTCGAGGCATACATCACCGCCTGTCACGGTTCCCGCAAGTACGCTCGCGGACGCTGGTATGTCCTGTGCGTTGATGGAGAACCCGTTTCCTCGGCGCTCGTGCATGACTTCCCCGCATGGGGAGACCATGTGGTGCGCGGGGTGGGATCTCTAGCCACGCGTCCCGACAAGCGCAAGCAGGGCCTCGCCGGCGGGTTGCTGGACGAACTCACTTCGTTTCTCGCACGCGCCGAGAACGCGTCGGTCACGTTTCTCTACTCCGATATCGACAGCGGCTTCTACGCGAAGCGAGGCTACGTTGCCCTCGATGCGCGCTACCAGCGATATCCGGAAGCAGTGATGATGGTTAGTCTCGGGGCAGGTGTTCCCGGGCGGATTCTTGAGGAAAACGCCGAACGGCTGCCTGCTTATTTCTGATGCGGCCGGCATCGGGCCGAAAACAGCGGATCAGTTCGTGTCGACGCCGAGCAGTTTGCGCCGCAGTTCACGGTCCACGCTGCGCGGACCCATCCAGACACCGAGCAGCGCGGCGGCAAACTCGTCGTTGTTGATCACGCGCTTTGGCTCGCCGCGGATCGAGAAGCGCACGCCTTTGCCCGGCGCGAAATCGAACGTGATGGTTTCACCGCGATTCAAGGTCTCGAAAGTGTCGATGAACTCTGCGATCTCTTTCGAATAGCGCGTGCGCTCGGCTTCGCTCAGCACCGCATCGAACTGCTCGCGCCAGCCCGTGCGAAAGCGCTCGGCCGCGAAGGTCGGTCGCAGGATCGTGACCGCGACCCGTTTCGGCGCGCTGCTCGCTATTAGCGCATCAAAGCTCGCCGGGCGCTCGGCGGCGTATAGCGCAAAGAGCGAGACGTCGCGGAACAAATAGGTCCGCACATGCGCGCCGATCAACGAGAGCGCGACTCCCTCAGGCTCCACCTCGACTGATTCGGGAAGGCGGAAGCCCGCCAATTCGCGCGCGGCAATGGGAACAACTGCTGTCATGGATGCGAAAGCCAAAGCTGCGAGCACTGCGCCGGGGAAAGACATGATCGTATGTATCGATAGCGATCGTTCGTTGCTTCGCTACTTTCAGTAAACGCGGATCGAACTCTAAAGCAGCCGCGACCCGGCCCGTACGGATGAGCG
>Ga0187893_10012604_pt1 | contig 11950 bp, 16 predicted proteins | sample MA1701074metaG_FD_139574 | JGI IMG/M metagenome (GOLD analysis project Ga0187893, IMG submission 139574) | White microbial mat communities from a basaltic lava cave in the Kipuka Kanohina Cave System on the Island of Hawaii, USA - MA170107-4 metaG ... | reverse complement strand
GCGCACCGAACACGGAGTTGGCGTAGATCACGGTGCCGGTGTCGCCCCAGGCGACGTGCTCGCCCAGGTGCGGCTGGTAGACGGTCTGGTAGTTGATGCAGGTATCGGTGGTAACCACGTCCGTGCGCCGGAGCGTGGCGATGATTTCTTTTTCCTTCACCGCCTCACCGGCGTCCTGCCCCATGCGATCGCAGTGCGCGAAATCCATGCAGCGCGCGTTGGTGGTAGTGGAGACGACGCAGCGCGCGCCGCTCGCCGCTTCTGCCCGCAGGTACTCCAGGCCGCCGTCGCCCATGACTTCGATGTCGCCCATCATGTGAACGTTGGTGACCGGGACGAAACGCCTCGCGCCCCAGAAATTGCCGACTTCGAGCTGGTACTGGAGCGCGCGCCGGGCCGCTTCGCCGCGCCCGCCGCCGAGGATGGACTCTTCCTCAGTGGTCAACTGCATAGGGAAAACCCCGGGGACTACTCCCCTTTGCCGGGGTTTGGCGTGAAGTACTTCGCGTACTTGTCGGGCACTTCCTTCCAGTCGTCGGCGTCCGGCGGCGGGGTGCCCTTGCGCGTGATGTTGGGCCACTTCACGGCAAATTCCGTGTTCAGCTTGAGCCACTTGTCGGCCTGGGGATCGGAATCGGGCACGATCGCCTTGGGCGGGCATTCCGGCTCGCAGACGCCGCAGTCGATGCACTCATCCGGGTGGATGACGAGCATGTTCTCACCCTCGTAGAAGCAATCCACGGGGCAGACTTCTATGCAGTCCATGTGCTTGCACTTGATGCAGGCTTCGGTGACGACGTAGGTCATAGGCGCGATTATCGCATCCGCCCGGGGCAATGTAAGGTGTCGATATCCATGCCGACAAAAGGTATATGAAGGACGTCCACCCGCTGCTGGTCCGCATTACCCACTGGGTCAATGCCCTGGCGGTCCTCGTCATGGTGCTTTCGGGCTGGAAGATCTACAACGCCTCGCCGCTGTTCGATTTCAGCTTTCCGGACGAACTGACCCTCGGCGGCTGGCTGGCCGGTGCCCTGCAGTGGCACTTCGCCGCCATGTGGGTGCTGGTGCTGAACGGCATGATTTATCTTGCATATGGCGTCGTCTCCGGCCATCTGCGGCGCAGGATGTTCCCGCTGTCTGCGCGCGCGATGTTGCGCGACATCCTGAGCGCCCTGCGCGGACGCCTCGCCCACGACGACCTCGCGGTCTACAACGCGGCACAGAAGGCGGCCTACCTTGTGGCGATCGCGCTGGCGATCGGCCTGGTGTTGTCGGGCCTCGCCATCTGGAAGCCGGTGCAGCTGTACGGGCTCGCCGCCCTGATGGGCGATTACGAAGGCGCGCGGCTGCTGCATTTCTTCTGCATGGCGGGACTGGTACTGTTCGTGCTGGTGCATGTGGCGATGGTGATACTCGTGCCCAGGACCTTCCTCTCCATGATCACGGGGCGCCTAAAAAATGCATAGCAAACTCGAGGACCATGCCGGACCGCTGCTTGCCAGTCTCGAGCGGCGCCTGTTCCTGAAGCGCGGCCTGTCGCTGGGTGCGCTGTCGCTGCTCGCGGGCTGCGATCTCACCTACGGCGAGAACGTGCAGAGAGTTCTCACGGCCATGTCGCGCTGGAACGATGGCGTGCAGGACTGGCTGTTCGATCCCAGGCGCCTTGCCCCCGAATTCCCCGAGAGCATGATCGCCACGCCCTTCCCATTCAACGCCTACTACGGCGAGGACGAGGTGCGCGTGGTGGACGCCGCAAGCTACAAACTTGAGATTTCCGGCCGGGTGCGCGAGAAGCGCGCCTGGGGTTTGGCCGAACTCTACGCGCTGCCCGAAGTCTCGCAGGTCACGCGCCACATCTGCGTCGAAGGCTGGAGCGCGATCGGAAAGTGGAGCGGCGCGCGCTTTTCGGACTTCCTGCAGCGCATCGGTGCCGACCTAAGCGCGCGCTACGTCGGCTTCAAATGCGCCGACGACTACTACACCAGCATCGACATGGCGACGGCGCTGCACCCGCAGACGCAGCTCTCGTTCAAATACGCCGGCGCGACGCTGCCGCCAAAGTACGGCTTTCCGATGAAATTGCGCATTCCGACCAAGCTTGGCTTCAAGAACCCCAAGCACATCACGGCGCTGTTCGTCACGAACGAGAATCCGGGCGGCTACTGGGAAGACAAGGGCTATAACTGGTTCAGCGGCTCCTAGAGAATAAAGTCGAAGTCCGCGATCCTCCCTTCAGGCCGGCGTTCCATCTTCACCACCAGGGCGCGATCGGCGCCGCGCGCTTCGCCCGGGAAGTAGAGCTGCGTCGTCAGCGCGCGCCCGCCGACCCGCTGCAGCTTGACGTGGATGTGCCGCGGCCGGCCGGAGTACGGCGGCGGCAGGTTGGTCTCCAGCCGGTAGCGTCCCTGCCAGTCGGTCGTGACGATGCCGCGGTAGCGATAGCCCGCGTTGTCGTATTCGCCCTTGTCGTCGGCATGCCAGAAATCGAGCGATACGTTGGCGAGGGGCTTGCAGTCCGCGGCACGCACCACGCCCGTGAGCAGCATCTTGTCAGCCGCCGATCCCGCCTCGGCCAGGCTGGCGCGCAAAGGCGCGCCAGGCTTGTAGAACGGTCCTTCCATGTCCTGCGGCGTCACCGCGCCGCAGGCGGTCTGGCCGCGCGCGGCGAAGGGCAGTGCAAGCGCAGCACCCAGGAGAAGAACGCGGCGGCGATTATTGACGGAGTCCATGCATTTCTCCCTCAGCCCTTGACGCAGATCACCTGCTTCGAGCTGTGTACGACCTCCACCAGGTCGGATTGGTTCGACATCACTTCGTCGATGTCCTTGTAGGCCCCGGGAATCTCGTCCAGCACGCCCGGGTCCTTCCCGCAGACGACATTTCTCGTCTGCTCGATCAGGTCGGCGACGGAATACTGCTTCTGCGCCTGCGTCCGGCTCATCCTCCTGCCCGCGCCATGGGCGCAGGAATCGAAGCTCTCGGCCGAACCCTTGCCGCGCACGATGTAGCTGCATGCTCCCATGCTGCCGGGGATAATGCCAGGGTCGCCCTTGCGCGCCCGAATCGCGCCTTTGCGCGTCAGCCAGACATCCTCGCCGTAGTGCCGCTCGCGTTCGACGTAGTTGTGATGGCAATTTACCGCTTTGCCGGTCACCTTGAAAGCAGGCAGGTGGCGCCGCACCTTCGGCAAAGTAGGCGAGATTGCGATCCGGCAATCGAAAAATGGTTGCCGCCGCCGAGCGATCCCATCTGTCGCACCCAGCTCGAGTTCTTGCCCATGCGCTTCCCGACACCCGGGTGCTTTTCGAGAATCCGCTTCAGGCCTCGCTTGAAGGGTTTCGCCGCCCCGTCTCGGGCATCGCGTGCGTCGTGTTGATGGAAGCCGACCGGCACGTCGCCGTCTTGGATTTCCTGCAGGACAGGCATGTGAACCTCCTGCGCTATCAATCGTTACGGGGTCCCGACATCGCCGGTCAGCTTTCCCAGCAAGCGGCGCAACTGTGCCTGCTCCGATTTGGTCAGCCGCGCGGCAAACGCCGCATCGCTGGCTCCGGTGCGCTTCTTGAGCCCGCGCAGCCGGATTTCACCCCGGCGCGTGAGGTACAAGCCCCAGGAACGGCCGTCGTCCGGCCGGTGGCGGCGCTCGGCCAGGCCGCGGCCTTCCATCCAGTCGGCGACCATCATGGCGCCGGAGCGCGCGGTCCCCAGCGCGGCGGCCAGCGCCGACTGGGTCAGGCCGGGGTTGGCGCCGACGATCACCAGCGCGGTGAAGCGCGCCGGCGTGATGTCGGCGCCCGCCGTGGCGCGATGGAAGGCCTCGAACCCGGCGAGCTGGGCGCGGCGCAGCACATAGCCGAAATAGCGGTCGAGCTCGCCGTAGCTCAGGCCTTCGACCCGCGCTATGCTGCCGGGGCGCGGGCCGCGTGCTTTCATCGGGAGTTTCATCGTTGACCCGCGGATTGTAATGCTATATAACAATCGGCACGTTCCTGGAGGAGGAAACATGAACCGCAGGCAATTCAGCAAGGCCGCCGCCGCGACCGCGGTGGCCGCCACTTTCACGCCGTTCTCCATCGTGCGTGCGCAGGCGCGCAGCCTGAAAGTCGGCCTGCTGCTGCCGCGCTCCGGCGTCCAGGCCGGCATCGGCCAGGACTGCCACCGCGTGGTCAGCTACACGGCCGGCATCCTGAAGGATCTCGGACTGCCCGCGCTGGACCTCATGAACGCCGACACCGAGTCCAACGTCGACATCGCGCGCTCGCGCGCCGAGCGCCTGATCGGCGAGGGTGCGCAGTGCCTGGTCGGCGCCTTCGACTCGGGCCAGACCACCGCCATTGCGCAAGTCGCGGAGCAGAAAGGCATCCCGCTGGTGATCAACATCGCCGCCGCGCCGCCGATCACCGAGCAGGGCTACAAGTTCGTGTTCCGCAACTTCCCGACCGCGCCCATGATCCTCGGCGACGCCTTCGCCAACCAGATCGAGGTGTTCGACGTGACGGGCGTGAAGCCGAAGACCGCGGTGTTCATGCACGTAAACGACACCTTCGGCGTCGCCATGCAGAAGGGCTTCGCCGGCGTGATGACCAAGTTCCCGCAGATGCCGTACAAGCTGGTCGACACCATCGCTTACGATCCGGCGGCGCGCGACCTGTCGGTCGAAGTCACCAAGGCCCGCGCCTCCGGCGCCGAGGCGCTGGTACTGGTGAGCCGCCTGAACGACGCCATCCTGATCACGCGCGAGCTGGTGAAGCAGCGCTGGACGCCGCAGGCGATCCTAAGCATGGGACCCGGCTGGTACGAGGACCAGTATCTGAAGACGCTGCAGAAGATCGGCGACGGGCCGATGAGCTTCGTGCCCTGGTACGACCCGACCAAGAAGCTCGCGAAGCAGGTCGAAGCGGTGCACAACAAGGCATTCCCCGAGGTCAACTTCGGGACCAACCACATCTACACCTTCGAGGCCCTGCTGGTCGCCGCCGACGCTTTCAAGCGCGCCGGCAGCGCCGACCCGAAGGCGCTGGCAGATGCCATCCGCGCCACCAGCATCAAGGACAACGTCAGCACCGGCCCGGGCGTCCTGTTCGACGCCAAGGGCCAGAACGACAAGCTGAAGAACTCCGCGATCCAGAATCGCGGCGGCAAGCTGGTGACCATCGCCCCGAAAGAGGCGTCGAATGCCAAGCCGGAGCTGCCGCTGCTGGCCTACGACAAGCGCTGATCCCGGGCGGCGCCAGCTCCGCCCGTGCCGTTTGAGATTTACCTGAATGTCGCCGTCAGCGGCCTGCTGACGGGGCTCGTCTACGGGCTGATGGCGCTCGGCCTGTCGGTCATCTTCGGCGTCGTGCGCGTGGTCAATTTCGCGCACGGCGAGATGATGACCGTCGCCATGTACCTCACGCTGCTCGCCTTCACCGCGCTAAAGCTCGATCCGCTCGCCGCGCTGGTGCCGGTGGCGGCGGTGCTGTTCGTGTTCGGCTACCTGATGCAGGCCGGACTCATCAACCCGTTCATCAACCGTCCGGAGCACAGCCAGTTCATGCTGCTGGTGGCGATCGCGCTGATCCTGGTGAACGCGCAGCTGATCATCTTCGGGCCGGACGCCAAGGGCGTGCAGACCCGGTACTCGTTCGACAGCTTCCAGCTCGGCAAGATCATCGTCGACGCCGCAAAGGTGTACGCAGCCGGCGCGGCCCTGGTCGTGGCCGCCGCATTGTTCGCGTTCTTCCGCTACACCCTGCTCGGCAAGGCGATCCGCGCCTGCGCCGACAATTACCACGGCGCCCTGGTGGTCGGGCTGAACGTCAAGCGGCTCTATGCGCTCACCTTCGGCATCGGCGCGGCCTGCGTCGGCGCCGCGGGCGCGATGCTGATGGCGCTGATCGACGTCACGCCGGCGATCGGGCCCGCCTACACGCTGCTCGCCTTCGTCATCGTCATCACCGGCGGCCTGGGCTCGATGCCGGGCGCGCTGCTGGGAGGATTGCTGATCGGGCTCACCGAGGCGCTGGGCGGCGTGCTGCTGACGCCTTCGGCAAAGAGCATGTTCGCCTTCGGCCTGCTGGTGCTTGTGCTGCTGTTCCGCCCGCAAGGCATCCTCGGCAGGAAGGCCGCGTGATCGCGCGCCTCACCGAGGATGTGCCGCGCCGCGGCCTGGTGCTGCTCGCCGTCCTGCTGGCGCTCGCGCTGGTGTTCCCGGCATTCGCGAGCGGCTACCTGCTGTCGGTCGGGTTCCTGATCCTGTATTTCGCGTTCTGCGGCCAGGCCTGGAACATCATGATGGGCTTCGCGGGCCAGTTGTCGCTCGGGCATTCCCTGTACGTCGGCCTCGGCGCCTACGCCGCGGCGGCGCTCTACGTGCATTTCGGCATCAGCCCGTGGATCGGCCTCGGCGCGTCGCTGGCCGTTTCCATGCTCGCCGGCGCCGCGATCGGCTTCCTCGCTTTCCGCTTCGGCGTCGCCGGCGTGTACTTCGCCATCCTGACCATCGCCTTCGCCGAATTCGCGCGCATCGGCTTCGACCATTTCAAGTGGGTGCAGGGTTCTTCGGGCTTCTTCCTGCCGGTGAAGAACTACGCCGCCAACGACCTGTGGAACCTGCGCGGCAGCCCCGTGATGTTCTATTACGTGATGCTCGCCATGACGGCTGCGGCCTTCGTGCTCTGCCACGCCCTCCTGCGCAGCCGCATGGGCTACTACTGGCAGGCGATCCGCGAAAGCCCCGAAGCGGCCGAGGCGCTGGGCGTCAACCTGTTCCGCTACAAGATGGCGGCGGTGGCGATCTCGGCGGGCCTGACCTCGCTGGCCGGCGTGATGTTCGCGTTCTACTACAACAATCTCTTCCCGGAGCAGATCTTCCACGTCTCGCGCTCGATCGAGCTGATCCTCGGCCCGATCATCGGCGGCATCGGCACGCTGGCCGGGCCGATCGTGGGCGCCTTCCTGATCACCGGCCTCGCCGAGGGCATGCGCGAAGTGATGCTGCGCCTAGGCATCGACGTGCCGGGCGTGAAGCAGGTGTTCTACGGGCTGTGCCTCCTGCTGGTGATCCTGTTCCTGCCCAACGGCGTCTGGCCGCCGCTGGCGAAAACGCTCGGGCTGCGCCGGTGAGCCTGCTCGAGGTGAAAAGAATCTCGAAGTCGTTCCGCGGCCTGAAGGCCGTGTCCAACGCCTCGCTCGAGGTACCGCAGGGCGCCATCGTCGCGCTGATCGGCCCGAACGGCGCCGGCAAGACGACCTGCTTCAACATGATCGCGGGAGTTTTCCGGCCCGACGCCGGGGAGATCAGGTTCGAGGAAAAGGCCATCCACAACCTCCGCCCGGACGAGGTATGCGCCGCGGGCATCGGCCGTACCTTCCAGATCGTCAAGCCCTTCGCCGGGCTCTCCGTTCTCGACAACGTGATGGTGGGGAGCCTCCTGCGGGAGAAATCCGTTGCGTCGGCAAGAAGGCACTCCCTGCAGGTCCTGGAAAAACTGAAGCTGGACGAAAGGCGCGACCTCCCCGCCTCTGCGCTTACGCTGCCCGACCGCAAGCGGCTGGAAGTGGCGCGCGCGCTCGCCACGCGCCCGAAGCTGCTGCTGCTGGACGAGGTAATGGCCGGGCTTCGCCCGACCGAATGCGACCAGATCGTCGAGGTGTTCCGCGAGCTGAACCGCGCGGAAGGCCTGACGATCCTGCTCATCGAGCACGTGATGCGCGCGGTAATGGCGCTCGCGCAGCAGGTCGTGGTGCTGCACCACGGCGAGATCATCGCGCGCGGCGCGCCGGCCCAAGTGGTGCGCGACCCGGCGGTGCTCGAGTGCTACCTCGGCGAAGAGACGGAGGTCTGATGCTTTCGGTGCGAGAGCTCGATCTCTATTACGGCGACGCGCAGGCTCTCTCGCAAGTCTCGCTCGAGGTGCCGAAAGGCGAGATCGTGGCCATCGTCGGCGCAAATGGCGCGGGCAAGTCCTCGCTGATCCGGACAATCGCCGGCATCGAGAAGCCCCGCACCGGAAAAATCCTGTTCAGCGGGAAGGAAATCCAGCACCGGGAATCGCACGTGGTCTGCAACCTCGGCATCGGCCAGGTCGCCGAGGGCCGGCAGGTGTTTCCGACTCTGACCGCGCAGGAAAACCTGGAGATGGGCGCGATGCTGCCGCGGGCGCGCGCCGGAGCGAAAGCCAGACTCGAGGAGGTCTACGCCATGTTCCCGCGCCTTGCCGAGCGCAAGGACCAGCTGGCCGGCACGCTCTCGGGCGGCGAGCAGCAGATGCTCGCCATCGGCCGCTGCCTGATGGGCAATCCGGAACTCATCATGTTCGACGAACCGTCGCTCGGCCTCGCGCCCCTGGTGGTGCAGGAGGTGCTGCACAGCATCCGCAGGCTGAACGAAACCGGCGTCACCGTGCTGCTGGTGGAGCAGAACGTCGCGGTGTCGCTGAAAATCTCCAACCACGCCTATGTACTGGAGAACGGCAGCATCGTCATGAGCGGCCCCGGCCGCGAACTGCTGCATAACGATCGCGTGCGGCAGGCCTACCTCGGTTGTTGACTAAAGCGGCGCCAGCGCTCCGTTTACCAGCCTGACGCGCGCTCCGGGATTCCAGGAAGGGTGCGATTCCTGCATGAAAGCACGGGAACTGCCGTCGTCGAAGCGCACGCCGATTTCGAACACATGCCCTTCGCGCGCCTTCTTTTCGATCATGTGACCTGCAACCGCGCCGCCCGCGGCGCCCACCACGGTGCCGGCGGTGCGGTGGTCGCGGCCGCCAACCGAGCGCCCGATCACCGCGCCCAGAACACCGCCCGCGACCGCGCCCACACCGGTCGCATGGCCCGGCTTGTTGATCTCGCGGATGCCGGTGACGGTGCCGCACTCGACGCACGCGACCGCCGGCTTGCTTTTCTTGCCGAGTATTTTTTGAATCACGGCGTCGCTCACGCCGCCCTGCTTCAGCCCCACCAGGCCGTCCGGGCTGGTGTCGAATCCGGGCTCCGCGGCATCGATCGCCCGGATCACGGTCGCGTCGCCGAGGCCGCCCTTGACCATCTTGATCACATCGTCGTTGGTCATCGGCGCGGCAAAACCGATCAGCGGCGCCATACAGAGAATCGCAAACAGCATTTTTTTCATGGTTCCCTTTCCAGCCCTGCGTCCCGGATGGAATGCTAACCTATGGATATGAAACGCACGCTTTCTCTGTGCTTGGCGCTGGCGGTGGGTGGCGCCGCCCAGGTTCAGTCCGCTGCAGCCCAAGAGCCGTCCAGCTACCCGAACCGGCCGGTGCGCCTGATCACGCCGTTCAACCCGGGCGGCGCGATCGACATCTATTCCCGCACCGTCGCCGATCCTCTGGGCAAGCGCCTGGGACAGAACATCGTCGTCGAGGCGATCGCCGGCGCGAACACCATCAGCGGTACCCAGCAGCTGGTGCGCGCGAAGCCCGACGGTTACACCTTCATGATCACCACCATGTCCACCACCGTGAACAACCGCATCCTGTTTACGAGTCTCCCCTACGACCCCGACAAGGACCTGGCGCCGATCACGCAGCTTTCCTATGGCACGGTATTGTTTTCCGGTCCGGGCAATGCGCCATACAAGGACCTGAAGGGTTTCATCGCCTGGGCGAAAGCGAAGGATCGCGTCACCTACGGCTCCTGGGGCATCGCGTCCTGGGGCCACCTCGCCGGTCAGATCCTGAAACGCGACCTGGGCCTCAACCTGGAGCACGTGCCCTACAAGGGCGACGTGCCGGCGATCACCGACGTGCAGAACGGCGCGCTCGACACCACCTTCTCCAGCCCGACCAGCGCCAAGCCGCGCATCGCCAGCGGCGCCATCAAGGCGATCGCTATGACCGGTCCGCAGCGCTCGGACTCGATGCCGGATCTGCCCACCTTCACCGAACAGGGCGTGCCCAACGTCGACCTTGCGATCTGGGTCGGCGCCTATGCGCCGGCGGGCACGCCGCGCCCGATCATCGATCGGCTGCAGCGCGAACTGAAAGCCGTCATCAATATGCCCGAAGTGCGCGAGAAGATGGTCGCGCAGGGACAAACGCCGGTGGGCAACACGCCCGAAGAATTCAGCGCCAACGTGCGCGCCGACCTGCCGAAATGGGATGCGCTCATCAAGGCCTCGGGCGCGAAAATCGAATAGTTCCACGCGTGGATTCAGGCACAGCGTACGGCAGACCCGCAGGCAGCTACCGCAAGGAACTGACCGAGGTCGGGGCCGGCACGCCGATGGGGGAATTGCTGAGGCGTTACTGGCACCCGATTGGCCTGGCTTCGTCTTTTCATGCAACTCCTTCAAAAGTAAGAGTTCTCGGCCAAGACCTGATCGCGTTCCGCGACGGTACGGGCCGGGCCGGCCTGGTGCATCCGCGTTGCGCGCACCGCGGCACCACGCTGTACTACGGCAAGGTCGAGGAGCGCGGCATCCGCTGCTGCTACCACGGCTGGCTCTGGGACGTGCAGGGGCATTGCCTGGAGCAACCCTGCGAAGAACGCGGCGGCACGAATCTCGAGCGCGTGCGCCAGCCCTGGTACCCGCTCGAGGAGCGCTACGGCCTGGTCTTCGCCTACCTCGGGCCGCCGGCGAAAAAGCCCTTGCTGCCGCGCTACGACTGCCTTGAAGAGCTCACGTCAGCGGAATTCATCGAAGCCGACGACAGCTCGATCGGCGGCGGCGGCCCGCCCCTCATCCCCTGCAACTGGCTGCAGCACTGGGAGAACGTGGTGGATCCGTTTCATGTGCCGATCCTGCACGGCTCGTTTTCGGGCGCGCAGTTCGTGGCGCAGATGGGCGCGATGCCCAAAGTGAAATTCGCCACCACGCCGCGCGGCGTGAAGGTCGAGTCGCTGCGCCCGGCCGAGGGCGGCAAGCTGCACCGCCGCGTGACCGAAGTGGTGATGCCGACGCTGCGCGTGGTGCCCAATCCGCGCGTCGCCAGATACGGCAAGGTGGAATCCATCGGCTGGGTGCTGCCGATCGACGATACGAACTTCCGCATCTACGCCGCCGGCCGCGTCACGGAAAAAGGCGAACTCGGGCGTTTCCGCTCGATAATGGCCGGCAAGAACTGGTGGGAGCTTAGCGAAGAGGAACATCGCAATCATCCCGGCGATTACGAAGCACAGACCGGCCAGGGGCCGATCACGCTGCATTCCGAGGAGCATCTCTCGGGCAGCGACGGCGGCGTGGCGCGCCTGCGCCGCTTCCTCGAGGCGCAACTCAAGATCGTCGCCGCGGGCGGCGATCCCGCCTGCGTCGCGTTCAATGAGGCGGACGCCTACGTGCGCGTGGAGGCGGGGCAGGAACTGCTCGAAGCGAGCCACGCGTAGCGCCGTTCGCGGCGTTTGTGCCGCACGGCAAGGCGGTAGCGCCGATACGCTGCAAGCCTTGAAATCCCTGTGAAACGCCCGCAACTAAAGGTTCAGGAGCCGGTCGAAGCTTACCTCTGCATTCGACATCGGGGCGTTGAAAGACATCATGAACTACAAGGCTATCGTTTTTGCGGCGGCAATCGTATTCATCCTTGCTGCCTGCGACAGTGCGCGTGAAACCGAAGGAACGATCGACCCCGTGGTCGCGCAACAGCTGCTCGCTGCGCGGGAGGACCCGGACAACGCGCTCGCGCAGAAAGTCGAGCGCGCCCTCGGCATCGAAACCGGATCCCTGCCCTACGGCGTGGAAGTGACGGCCGAGGACGGCCGGGTGCAGCTCTGGGGCACCGTGGAAAGCAACGCGGTGCGCAAGCGCCTGGAGTTGAGCGCCGCGGGCGTGGTTGGGGTGAAGGCGATCGAAAACCGGCTGGTCGTCGACCCGGGCGCCTGAGCTAGCCTGACTTTCTCTACTGAGGGGTACGGACGAGCGTAAGTACTTGGTTTTTCAGGGTACGAGGTTAGAAGGTCTGTACTACATTTCCACGGCTATTTTTTCCGCCTCGGTGATGCGCGG
>Ga0187893_10012603_pt1 | contig 11950 bp, 8 predicted proteins | sample MA1701074metaG_FD_139574 | JGI IMG/M metagenome (GOLD analysis project Ga0187893, IMG submission 139574) | White microbial mat communities from a basaltic lava cave in the Kipuka Kanohina Cave System on the Island of Hawaii, USA - MA170107-4 metaG ... | reverse complement strand
GCAGCCTCCCCAGGCGCGACCCCGGTGAGGCTGTGCGAGCATACCATGAGGGTCTTGAAGATACCCTCAAATTAGGAACATTCTACTTGGCTGTCAATAGGAACTTTCTACTTGGCTCCAACACAGATTAATTTCACAGATTAATTTCATCAATATATTGAATCGGAGCGGCCGAAGGACGTACAATCGAGGAACAATGTCCATCACGGTTTCCGCCGGCACAGGCCGCAAACACAACGCCCGCTTGGAGCCGGTGGTTGTGACTCTGGGGGCGACAGCGAAAAGGGACAAAAAGTATTGGGTCCCCGCCGTGCAACGGACATTCGCCATTCTCGAAACCATCAGTCTCTCGGATGGCGGCCTCTCCCCACGCGAGATCTCAGTGATCCACCAATTGCCATACAGCACGGTCTTCTATCTTCTGGAAACGCTTGCCGAGGGGGGCTACATCGAGTGCGGGGAAGACGGCAAACGGTACCACCTTGGGCATCGCCTGTTCACGCTCGTGCAGCGCGCCAACGCGCCTCCATCGCCCGATCTGCGCCGGATCGCGAAGCCTTTCTTGTCGGAGCTGGTTTCGGCAACGGGGCTTACGGGGCATATCGCGATTCTCGAAGCCGATGAGGTGATCTACATCGAGAAGCAGGACGCTCCCGGTCTGGTGCGCTTGAACACGTGGGTCGGGAAGCGAAACACCCCGCACAGCACCTCTGTCGGTAAGGCTCTGCTCATGCACAAGCCCGAGGGGGAAGTAAGGCGACTGCTTCCCGCATCGAAACTGCGGCGCAAGACGCAACGGACGATCATCGGAATCGAAAGACTCCTCGAGGAACTCGCAAAGTCTCGGATTCGAGGCTACGCGGTCGACGACCGCGAAGATGGGCCTGAATCCCGTTGCGTTGCTGCCCCAATTTTTGACAGCAACGGTGAGGTGTTCGCTTCAATTGGCGTCGTAGGAGTCTTCAATCAGATCGATGCGCGGCGATTCCACACCTTCGGGGAACTCGTGCGTTTCTACGCAACGAAATTTCTTGCAGACTGGGCTATGAGCCCGTACGCGACAAATGAGCCGCACGACTTGGATGCTGATTTCGCTTTGCTCGATGGCTCCGGCTACTTGTCAGGAATGGCGATACTACGGGGGCGACAGCGGCGGAAAGAAGTACTCGGCCTTGCGGGAGATTAATCGAAGCAACGTCCACCATCTCCGTGTGGCCTGGGAATTCGATGTGGGTGAGCAGAGCGATGGAAAAGGCCCGTATCCCAGCCGCACGGCCTTCGAAACCACTCCGCTGATGATCAATGGCGTCCTGTACCTCTCCACTCCCTTCCACCGGCTGATCGCCCTCGACGCCGAAACCGGCGAGCAACTTTGGGAATTCGATCCGAAGTTCGATCGAAGAGCGCGCGTCAGCCTGTATTTGAACCGTGGGGCCGCTTTCTGGAGCAACGGGGAATCGAAACGCATTTTCATCGGAGATCAGCAAGGGCGTCTGTTTTCGATTGACGTTGACAAGAGAAAACCAGACCCCGCTTTTGGCAAGGACGGGTTGGTCGACCTGCGCCAAGGGACGGCTGACAGGTTTCCGGGGGCGCGGTACGGGTTGACGTCACCGGTCGCCGTCTGCCGCGACGTCGTTGTGGCCGGCTCCTGGGTTGGGGACGGCGAACCCAAGGGGCCAAGCGGCGATGTGCGTGGTTTCGATGTCCGCAGCGGGAAGCTCCGGTGGACTTTCCATACCGTTCCACGGCCTGGCGAGTTCGGGCACGACACTTGGGATGGGGATTCGTGGAGGGATCGAGCGGGCGCGAACGTCTGGTCGGTGATGAGTGTGGATGAAAACGCGGGGACCGTTTTTCTTCCCGTGACCTCTGCCGCTACGGACTTTTACGGCGGCGACCGAAAGGGGGCCAACCTCTTCAGCGACAGCTTGGTGGCCCTCGACTGCGAAACCGGCCGACGAAAGTGGCATTTCCAGACGATCCATCATGATTTGTGGGATTGCGACCTGCCCGCGCAACCGTCACTTGTGGAAATCCCCCGCGGGCGAGAGGTCGTGCGGGCTGTCGCCCAAGTGACTAAGACCGGATTCGTGTTTCTCTTCGATAGGCAATCCGGTCGCCCACTTTTCCCCATCGAGGAACGCCCGGTACCGCGCAGCGACATCCCCGAAGAAGAGTCCTGGCCCACCCAACCTTTTCCCGTAAAGCCGCCTCCCTTTGCCCGGCAATCAATGACCAGTGATGAGTTCACGTCAGCTACGCCGGAGTCTCGACGGGAGTGCCTGGAGATGACACGGGACGCCATCGTGGACGGCCCGATGTTTCGTCCGATCGGAAAGAAACTTACGGTGATGTTTCCGGGGACAAATGGCGGGGCGAATTGGGGAGGCGCATCGTTCGACCCCGAATCGGGCACGCTGTATGTCAACTCAATGGACGTCGGCGCATTCGTTCAAATGGTCGAGCGCCCTGCGGGTGCCAGTGTGCCGTATCGCACGCGAAGCACGCGCTACGGCCGGTTCTGGGATTCGAACGAGTATCCCTGCCAGCAGCCCCCTTGGGGCGCACTCACGGCTATAGACTTGCGCCGGGGCGAGTTCCGATGGCAGGCGGTCCTCGGTGAGGTTGACGAACTCACCCGTCGAGGTGTGCCGAAGACGGGCACGCCCAATCTCCGAGGATCGATCGTAACCGGGGGCGGACTCGTGTTCATCGCGGCGACAAATGACAGCCGTTTTCGAGCCTTCGACAAGGACACCGGCAAGGAACTCTGGACCGTCCGGCTTCCGGCGAGCGGCCATGCAACTCCCATGACGTACCTGGGCAAACGGAGCGGCCGGCAGTTTGTGGTGATCGCCGCGGGTGGGGGAAATGACTATAACAAGAGGACCGCGTCGAAGTTGATCGCCTACGCGCTCAATGGGCCGGGCTTTCGCCAGACGTCCTCCCTCTCACGCAGCCATCCGGCGGAGGCAGCCAACTATCAACCGACGCCGGAACCGCTGCCGTGGGCTGTGGCGCCGCAACCGCTCCCGTTCAGCCACAAGCAGCACGCCGAGGCGGGCTTGAACTGCCGCGACTGCCATCGGGGTGCGGCGGTTGCGGACAAGGCCGGATTTCCTTCACTCGACAAGTGCATGTCTTGTCACCGAACGATCGCCGCCGGGAGCGGCCACGTCCAACGCCTGAGCCGACTGCACGAGCTCAAGAGGCCCGTTGACTGGGTTCGCGTCTATACGATACCGGATTTCGTCTTCTTCAGCCATGCCAAGCATGTCGGAGCCGGGCTTGATTGCCAGGTATGTCACGGTCCTGTGGCAGCCAGGGAAGTTCTCGAAAAGGAGGTTTCGACCGGCATGACAGGCTGCATGGAATGCCACGCGCAAAGACAGGCTCGCAATGATTGTAAGGCGTGCCATGAACTCGGGAGATAGCTGCATGATTAGATCCGCAACTATCCTGATCGTCAGTCTGACCTGCGTGCTGCCCGCGCAAACCGGTTCGGAAGCCGAGCCAGTGCGCTACCTTGGGCCGCTCGGAATCGACCTGTATTCGCATGATGGCGGGCTTCCACCAGTCGTGGGCGCATCGAATTATCAGGTCATGCGTGCGAACCGCTCGCAACCAGCGCTGTCGGATGGAGTCGGCTGGACTTACAACCACCAACCGATGCTGGCCTATTGGAATGGCAAGTTCTACGTGCAGTACGCCAGTAACGTCGCGTCGGAGCCAACACCGCCGGGGCATACGCTCATTGCTACCTCTGCAGACGGCAGGAATTGGTCGCAGCCGCAGGTCGCTTTTCCGGAGTACCGGCTCTCAAGCGGCGAGTATCTACTTCCGCACCAGCGAATGGGCTTTTACGTCGCCCCGGGCAACCGGTTGCTCACACTCGGTTCCTTTGTTTTAGCGCCGTTTCCCAGAAGTGGCGGCATCGGCCGCCTTGTCCGGGAAATTCACGGCGACGGCAAACTCGGCCCCATCTATTTCATTCGCTACAACCGGCACAAGCACTGGAATGAAGGCAACACCAGCTACCCGTTCTACAAGCGCTCCGAAGACATGGGCTTTGTCGCAGCCTGCGAGGCTCTTCTCAAAGACAAACTGATGACCCAGCAGTGGTGGGAAGAGGACCGCGCCGGCGACGAGTTTTATGCGCTAAAGGGCGATTTCGAGGCCCCCTCCTTCTATCACCGCAAGGATGGCGCCGTCGTGGGTCTTTGGAAGAACTCGTTCGTTGGGTTGTCGCGCGACAACGGATTTTCCTGGTCGCCGCCGCTCAAAGCGCCTACGCTGATTATGAATGGAGCCAAGATCTGGGGCCAGCGAACCGGGGATCATGGTTATGCGCTTCTGTACAATCCGGTCAACGATTCGCCGCACCGGTGGCCGCTCGCGATTGTGACCGGCGAGGATGGCATACTGTTTCGCAATATGCTCACGGTTCATTCGGAGGTACCGCCGCGGCGATATTATGGAACGTACAAGGACTGGGGCCCGCAGTATGTGCGGGGTATCGAAGAAGGCAACGGCAATCCTGCGGACGGCGCCCTTTGGGTCACCTACAGCGTGAACAAAGAAGATATCTGGGTAGGCCGTGTTCCCTTACCCGTGCTGGGCGCCGTCGAGAAGCCCGCCAGTGATCGGTTTGACGAGCAGAACACCAACGGCCACGTCGTTGGCTGGAATACGTACAGCCCGAAGTGGGCGTCTGTGAGCATTGCCGATTTCCCGGGGCACGGCAACAGAAGTCTCAAATTGAGCGATATGGACCCATACGATTACGCCAGAGCGGTACATGTGTTTCCCGCTGGGAGTAAGTGTTCAATCTCCTGGCGGATTTTCATCCAAGATGTTGGCCGCGCCGACTTAGAGGTGGAATTACTCGATCGTCACGGCCGCCGGCCGGTACGGTTGACGTTCGGCCGGGATGGGATGCTGAAAGCTCAGGATGGAAGCAAGCTCGTCGACTTGCGGAAATACAATGCGGGCCAGTGGTACAATGTCGCGACTGTCACCGACACAGAAAGCGGTACTTTTTCGGTAGCACTGGACGGCTTGGAGGTGCTCGCGAATGCGCTCATCGCGGAAGCCGTATATTCGGTTGAGCGCGTGTCGTTCCGAACCGGGGCCTTTCGTGATGCACCGACGCGCCGGGATGACCGATTCGAAGGATCGGATCTGCCGGGTGCGGACGTTCAGAGCGCCGCCGCAACGTTTTACATCGACGACGTACTGGTGGCCACGAGGTGAACCAAATGCCAGCATCACCTAGGTTAGCAATCCTATTTATTTGGACGGCAGTCTGCCATGCCCAGACCGGCAGCGAGGCTGAGCCCGTGCGGTACATGGGCGGCACGTCGATTGACCTTTACTCGCATGACGGTGGACTACGCCCGGCGATCGGTGCGTCAAACTACCAGGTGCTGCGCTCCAATCGTTCACGGCCCGAGCTCGGCGATGGGTCGAACGGCTGGACGTTTACCCACGCACCCATGCTTGCTTATTGGAATGGCAAGTTCTACCTCCAATATTACAGCAACGAAGTTTCCGAACCTACTCCGCCGGGTCACACACTGTTGACCATGTCCGTGGACGGCAAGAACTGGCAGACGCCGGTTGTGACCTTTCCGCCGTACCAGCTTCCCAGTGGAGAGATTCTGCTGCCCCACCAGAGGATGGGATTTTATGTCGCGCCGAACGGCAGGCTGCTTGTCAGCGGTGCGTTTATCCACGCACCAGCTCCGAGGGCTGGCGCCATCGGGCGCCTGGTTCGCGAAATTTATCGCGATGACCAGCTTGGGCCGATCTACTTTATTCGCTACAACCGCCATCGAGGCTGGAACGAAGGAAACACCAAATATCCGTTCTACAAAGAATCTCCGGATGCCGGCTTCCTGCAGGCGTGTGAGGCTTTACTTAATAACAAGCTTGTGACTCAGCAATGGTGGGAAGAGGATCGTAGCGACGACGATTTCTACGCCTTGAAAGGACAGTACGAAGCTCTGTCTTTCTACCACCGGAAGGACGGCAACGTCGCCGGTGTTTTCAAGAACTCATTGGCGGCGTTGTCTCGTGACGAGGGGCGCTCGTGGTCCACTCCCGTCAAGGCTCCCACGATCGTCATGGATGGCGCGAAGATCTGGGGGCAACGCACGAAAGATAGCCGTTTCGCACTCCTATACAATCCAGTCAACGATTCGCCTCATCGCTGGCCGCTGGCAATCATCTCGGGCGATGACGGCATCACCTTCGACGACATGCTCCTGGTCCACGGAGAGGTGCCTCCGCGACGTTTTTTGGGCATGTACAAGGCGTTTGGACCGCAGTACGTCCGCGGCATCGTCGAAGGGAACGGCATTCCGCCGGGAAACGACCTCTGGGTTACCTACAGCGTCAACAAAGAAGACATTTGGGTCAGCCGCGTCCCGTTGCCGGTAAGGTCGCGCGTTTCTGGACCCGTGCAGGACTCCTTCGACAGCCTTAAGCCCGGTGCCTTTGTCGCCAATTGGAACATATACAGTCCTCGATGGGCGCCCGTCCACGTCGCCGACTTCCCGGGACCCACAGACAAGAGCCTGGAACTGAGCGACCGCGACCCCTACGACTATGCCAAGGCGGTCCGCGTGTTTCCCGTCAACCGCGAGGCTGCAATTTCCTTCAAGCTCTTCGTCAAGGGGCCGGTTCGCGGAGATTTGGAGATTGAACTCCTAGATGAGTACGGGCACCGTCCGGTTCGGCTCGCTTTCGCGGCGAATGAAAAGCTCAAGGTGCAGGATGGTGCCCGTTGGATCGAGGCACAGCGGTTCAAGGCCGGCGAATGGTATGACATTCGCATTGCCGCGAACTCCGGCGCCCAGCGTTTCACACTTACGGTGAACGGGGTGGAGGTCGTTCGTCAAGCCGCGATGGCGGAAGCCGTGGATTCCGTGGAGCGGCTGGCATTCCGAACCGGAACCTTTCGGGATGAGCCGACTCGCCGCACCGATCATTTCCAGGGTGTGGATCTCCCTGGCGCTGACTTTCAGGTGGGGACCGCCACGTACTATATCGACGACGTGACGATCCGGTGACGCCATGATCAGCCCTGCTTCGAGTTCTCGAAAAATGCGGGCCGCTAACGGATTTCTGTTTATGGCGATGACCGCGCTCGCTGCCTGGCGTTTTTCCATGGCCGCTGAGGACGGGAATGGCCTGCTGAGGTTATCGATCGTCGACGCCGCCACCGGGCAACCGACCTCGGCTCGGGTGGAAGTGCTCGATGCCAAGGGAAAAGGTTACGCGGCTGCCGATGCGATCCCGGTAGGCCAAGGCTATCGGGAGCGAAAGCGCGCGTGGAGTGGGAACCTTGAGCAAGCCCTGGCGTTGCTTTCCCGGAGCTTTGAGAACCCTTATACGCAGACGACCCAGTTCTACATCGGCGGAAATTCCAGACTATCGCTGCCGCCTGGCCGGTACCGGATGACGACTTACAAGGGAACCGAGTACGAAGTCCAGACGCGCGACGTTTCGGTTCAGGCGGGCAAGACGATCGACCTGAGCGTCGCGATGACACGCTGGGTCAACATGCCGGAGAAGGGCTGGTACAGCGCCGACGATCATCTGCACATTTCCCGCCCGCTACCCGAATTGAATTCGGTCATTTCGAAATGGATGCAGGCCGAGGACATCAATGTCGCCAACCTGCTCCAGTTCGGCTCCTCGCACCAGTTCCTCGCGGCTCCGCAGTACGCTCACGGTTCGGCCGGCGTTTTTCGTGACGGCAATTATTTCTTGGTTGCAGGACAAGAAAACCCACGAACACAGTTCCTGGGACACGCACTCATCTTGGGTGCGCAATCGGCGATTCACATCCCGGACCGCTACCTGATCTACAAGAGCTTTTGGGACGAGTCGCGCCGGCAGGGCGGATTGAACGGCTATGCCCACTGGGGAGCGAGCGCCGGTGCTCCGACAGGCATCGCCATTGACCTGCCGACACGGCTTCTGAATTTCCTGGAAGTACTCGAAGCCGCCGATGCGAACTACGATATCTGGTACGACACGCTCAACTCCGGCTATCGTCTCACCCCTACCGCGGGCACCGATTACGGTTCCGTGCCGTCCATTCCAGGCCGGGAACGTTTTTACACGGAGGTGAAGAGACCGTTCACATATGCAGCCTGGTTGGACGGTATCCGTCGTGGAAGAACGTTTGTGACCAACGGGCCTGTGCTCGAGTTCAATGTCGAAGGCAAATCGATTGGCGACGAGCTGGTCCTAGAGAAGCCGGCAACGGTTCTGGTGGAGGCGCGCGTTCGATTCGATCCAGCTCGCGACGATGTGAAGCGCATGGAGATCATCCGGAACGGGTCTCTTGTGGGGAGCTTTCATCGGACGGGACCGCCGGCCCAAATTCGGGGCGGTGAAGTGTCGAGGAACGGACACGTTGTACGACAGTTCAGGCGGGAAGGCTTACCCTCGGAGATTCGCTGCCACTTCAGGCTGGAGATAGATGAAACGTCCTGGCTGGCTGTGCGCGCTTCCGGGCACAAACTGGGCGAGGCGATTCCGGAGGGAGGATTGAATCCGCCGTTTCGGGACCGCGGCCGGGGGGCGTACGCGACCCACGCCCATTCCGCTCCCATTTTTGTGACGGTTCGGAACACGCCGAGTCTTGCCCACCAACCAGGAGGTAGAACTCTGGCCCGTTCGTGGATCGCGCGACTGGACGAGCTTGAGTCGCGGCTCGCGGAAGGCAATCTCAAGGATCTATCTGAGGGCATTGAAGACACCGTCCCCAACGAGGCGCTTATCCGCAGGAATCGGCATGAACTGCTGGACGGCATCGCCACAGCGAAGAGACTATATCGGGAGCAGGTCCGGCTGGAAGTAAAGTGAGTCAGTCCATCCACAGCTTTTTGTTCTTATCCTGGATTTCCATTTTTACGACTTACTTGATAACCTCCTGACATCGTCGGACGCCTTTATTCATGCGGGTTCCAAGCTCATGAAGACGCTCCGGAGGTCAACACCCAATGGGTGAGAAACAAAATGGGCTGTTTCAGCTCTCCTTCAACGCTTCGCTGAAGGTGGATTTCCAAGAATCACGCGTCACATCGGATGGCGGCATCATCCTTGTGCGCGAGTTGGATGAACGATTGGGCATGGGGGATCTCATCGCCGAGCACCTGAGCGACCAACGCCACGGCAAGAACACCCAACTCCCTCCTGGCCGATCTGTTCCGCCAGTCCGTGTACAGCCGCATGGCGGGCTATGAGGATGTCAATGACGCCCAGCGGCTCTCGCAAGATCCGGCGTTCCGTCTGATTGGGTCGGAGAAGGTTTGGGACCGGGGTGGCGCTGACCTCCCGCTTGCAGCCCTTCGAAACCGAGATGCTCGCCGAGGAGGAGAATTTCGCCGGGCTGGTGCGCATCAACCGCGAACTGATCGGCAAGGCACAAGCGCTGGACCCGGCGCAACGGGGGGGATGCCCGACTTTCCGTTGAAAGTAGCGGCTCTCGCGTAACCCACTCTACGACGCCTTTCTTCGTTTGACAGCATTCGACTCGGAAGCAACCAGAGCTTCCAATTCTCTGAGAAGGACGGAAATCTGTTTATGCCCCTGGACCCGGCGGAATTGTTTCTGTGCCAACAGGAGACCGGACCCCACCCAGCGCTCTCGCTGATCGCCGCCATGCCAGCGTTTGACGTTCGAGCAGACCCGCTCGACGATCGAGAAGGCCGACTCGATGACGTTGGTGCTGGCCAGCGTCTTGCGGAGTTGTAGCGGAACGCGAAGGCGATGTACGGTCAGCGCTTCTTCCAGTCCTTCCCCTAAACTCCGGGCCGCGCTGGGATTGAGATCCATCAGCTCGCGATGCAGTTGGTTCAGCGCCAGCTTGGCGTCCGCATGGTCTTCCAGGGCGTAGGCGGCGTTCAGCTTCCTGCTCACCGACGGCTTTTGGTCCTCCGTCAGATGATCCAGCACGTTGCGCCGTTTGTGGACTTGACAGCGCTGGATCGGCGCCGACTCCCCGGCATACTTCTTCACCGCTGAGTGCAGCGCTTTGCCGCCGTCCAGCACGTATAGCCGAGGCTCGGCGAAGTTCAAGCCACGATTCATCAGCTCGCCCAGCAATTCCCCCACCACGGTCGCGTTTTCGGTGGCTCCTTGCCGAATGCCCAAGATCGTTTTCCGCCCGTCCTGGCTGATCCCCAGCGCCACCACCATCTGCTGTCCGGCGAACGGTGTCGCGTCAATAACCAGTGCGCACAGCCGCATTTTGTCCAGCCGTCGCTCCATCATTTCTTTCAACTTGTCCCGGCTCGCCTCGATGTAATGCTCGCTGATGGCGCTCTTCTCCAAACCGTATGCCTCGGCGAATTCACGCACCGCCTCGCCGTAGGTTCTCGTGCTGAGCCCGAGCATCAGTTTCTCCCACACCGTTTCCGTCAGCGGCTCGCCCCGGTGAAACATCTCGTAGCTGCCCAACCGCACTTCCCGGTCGTCGGTCGTGCGCACCCGCGGCCGCTCGATCGGCACCTTCTGCCCCATCACCACGCAGAAGCCTCGCTCCTTACCCCACCGGTTGGCCGTGCGATCCGGCTGCGGTTGGCTACGTTCCCCCACCCGCTCCCGCACCTCCTCTTCCATCAACAGTTCCATCATCCGCAGGCCAACCTGGCGAATCAATGCGCCCACGCCCTCCCGAAGCCAGCCCACCATCTCGGCCATCGGCAGCACCATCTGCACCGCCGGATTTCCATCCGCGGCCATTTCCTCGAGCTGTCGCACAGCTCGCTGCGCTTCAATCTGATATGGTTTCTTCATAGCGACTCTCCTTTTTTCTTGGCAGAAAAACTGCTCCGAGCCTACCAAAGCTCGAAGCTTGAGAGTCGCTACTTTCTACGATCTACCGGGCACCCCCGCAACGGGTGGTGCTCGACATGGACTCGACCAAGATCCCGGTGTACGGCGAGCAGGAAAACAGCGCCTATAACGGCCACTTCGAATCGACCTGCTATCACCCGCTGTTGTTGTTCAATCGGGAGGGTGACTGTCTGGCGGCCAAGCTGCGACCCGGCAATGTGCACAGCGCCGACGATTGGGAGGAACTGTTGCTGCCCGAGATCGAGCGGCAACAGAAGCTGGGTAAAGAGGTCGTGTTTCGGGCTGACGCCGCTTTTGCCAAGCCGGAGATATACGAGGCGCTGGAGGAGCGGGGCGTCAAGTATGCGATCCGCATCCCGTCCAACGACAGCCTGGAGCGGGACATCGCGGAGTTGCTGACGCGGCCGGTGGGAAGACCGAGCTACAAGCCGGTGGTCTGGTACAAGAGCTTTCTGTATCAGGCAGCGAGTTGGACGACGGCGCGGCGGGTGGTGGCCACGGTCGAGTTCGACCTCAGGGAGCTGTTCCCGCGGGTGGGCTTTATCGTTACCAATCTGGGGACACACAGCCGGGCGGTGGTGCGGTTCTACAAACAAGCGCGGGACGGCCGAGCAATGGATCAAGGAAGGCAAGCAGGCGGTGAAGATGACCCGGCTGAGTTGCCACCGGTTCCGGTTCAACGAGGTGCGCTTGTGGCTGAGCGTGATGGCCTACAACTTGGGCAAACTTTGGCGGCGGCTGGTGCTGCCGAGGCGGATCGACAACTGGTCGCTGACGAGTTTGCAGCAGCGGGCTGGTGAAAACAGGCGGCCGGTTGGTGAAGCACGCGCGGTACTACTGGTTACTGCTGGCGGAGGGCGGACTGACCCGGCGGCTGTTTGGGGCGATGGTGCGAAGGATCGCCGCCTTATCGGTGGCAACTGGTTAAAGGGAGGCCGCTGGCGAAGCAAAGGGCGCACGACAAGAAAATGACATGAAATAAGGTCATGCGGCCTTCCTGGCATCGTTGCGGCGTTCCCAGAAATCTTGGAAGCGACCGCTGAGGCGGGAGCAACGGAGGGCGATGATGGCG
>Ga0187893_10012602_pt1 | contig 11951 bp, 14 predicted proteins | sample MA1701074metaG_FD_139574 | JGI IMG/M metagenome (GOLD analysis project Ga0187893, IMG submission 139574) | White microbial mat communities from a basaltic lava cave in the Kipuka Kanohina Cave System on the Island of Hawaii, USA - MA170107-4 metaG ... | reverse complement strand
TTGGATGAAGAGGAGGTTCTTGCGGTTGTTGCCAAGACTCTGGGGTTCGTGGAGCTGGAGGATTCCATCGACAAGATGCCTTCCGAACTCTCCGGAGGAATGCGGCGGCGTGTGGCCATCGCCAGAGCGCTGGTCGGGAGCCCTCGAATCATGCTCTACGACGAACCGACTGCCGGTCTTGACCCGTTAACCGCCAGGACAATTAATGAACTGGTCATCAAGCTGCGGGACCTTGAGGGTGTCAGTTCGGTTTTTGTTACCCATCGGTTGAAAGATGTGTTCAGCATGGCAAATCAATATCTCGGCCATCGGGATGGCGTGTTGCGCTATATGACGGAGGAGGAGGGAAACCTCTGTCTTGTCAACACGCGCCTGCTCATGCTGCGCGATGGGGAGATTATTTTCGACGGTTTTGATGAAGAAATGCGTCGAAGCCGAGACCAGTACATTCAAGAATTTCTGGCATAAGAGACGAGGAGGAACTATGGCGCGAAAGAGACTTGCCTGGGCTGAGCTCCGAGTCGGGATCTTAGTCATCTTCAGTTTCACTATCCTGGCTGTGGCCATCGTGCTGGTCAGTGGTGGTGCAGGATTCTTTACCGACAAGTATGAGCTGAAGACGTATGTAAGTAGTGCTTCAGGACTGCGCAAAGGATCGCTGGTATGGGTGGCAGGTATCGAAGGCGGCAATGTTTCGAAAGTGAATATCACGACCTCACCCAATCCCGATCGAGCAGTCGAAGTCGTGATGCAGGTGGAGAAGCTTTACTCACAGACAATCCGCGAGGATTCGGTCGCAACCCTGGGCTCCATCGGGCTGTTGGGTGACAAGTACATTGATATTACGCGGGGTTCGCCCAATGCGAAGCCCACACCACCGGGTGGGGAGGTGAAGGGATCGGCCGAGGCAGACATCAAGAAGATCATGCAGAACAGCAACGACCTCGTAGCCAACCTTGGAGACCTCGTTGATAAAATCAATGACATTACCCGGAAAATCGACCAAGGTGAGGGCACCATTGGCAGGTTTATTAATGATCCCAGCATGTTCAATAAACTGAACCGGACGGTTGAAGAGGCTCACGACCTGTTGGCCAAAGTCAAATCAGGGGAAGGATCGATTGGACGACTGATTTCCGACCGGGAGTTCTATGACGGCCTGAAGGGAACCCTGACTCGTGTGGACAACATCACAGCCAAAGTTGAGAAAGGGGAGGGAACGCTCGGTAAGTTTGTGCATGATCCGGCGGTTTTCAACCGGGCGGAGAACCTTTTGGCGAAGTTTAACGTCGTGGCAGACCGAATGGAAAAAGGGGAAGGGTTCCTGGGGAAACTTTCCAAAGACGATTCTCTGTATGTTCAGTTTCGAGACAGCCTCGGAAAATTTTCTGCTGTTGCCGAAAGGATGAATCAAGGCGAAGGGACGATTGGAAAGTTGATGGTGGATCCGTCGCTTTACTCCAATATGAACCAGGCGACTGGCGAGTTGGTAAAGCTGCTTTATGATTTCCGCCAGAATCCCAAGCGATTCTTGCGAATCAAGTTCGGGCTGTTCTAACCAGGGGCGGGTCGTTGCGCAGGCACTCGATCAGCGCGTCGACCACGACCGGGTCAAACTGCTTGTTCTTGGCATCGCTCAGCCGGCGCAGTGCTTCCTCTGTTCCGAGATTCTTTCGGTAAGGCCGGTCGGACGTCATCGCGTCGTAGGCATCCACCACCGCTACTATTCTTGAACCTATGGGGATCTCTTCTCCCTTGAGCCCTCTCGGATATCCAGTCCCATCATAGTTTTCGTGATGATGAAACATCAGCTCCCGAGCGGTCGACAGGCGCTTGATGCCGCTCAGAGCGTGGTAGCCGTAGTGGACGTGCTGGTGCATCCGAACATATTCATCAGGGCTCAAACTCTCGGTTTTAGAAAGGATTTCCTCTGGAATCCCGATCTTGCCGATATCGTGCAACAGCGCAGCCAGTTTGATGTGGAACAGGTCGTCCCCGTTGATCTGTAACTTGTAGCAGACCTGCTCGGCCAGCGAAAGAACCATGAGCGAGTGGGCCTGGGTGACCGGGTCGCGGATCGCAAGGAGGTTGATCAACAAGTTTACGGTTTCATGGAACGAGTCGTGGAGTTCTTCTTGAAGTCGGCGATTCTCAGTCTTCAACTCGTGACTCAGAAACACGTTGTCGATGACATTGACCAGCTCGCGGTGGCCGAAAGGCTTTACCAGGTAGGCGGCGAGTCCCATCGCCAGCAGTTCTCTGCGATGGGGCTGGTCGACCGAGCGGGCAGTAAGCATGATGACCGGAGTATCCCGAATCTCACGGTAGGCAGGATTCTGTACGAGCTGATAAAACGTATCAATGCCATTCAGCACCGGCATCATAAAGTCGATCAGAATGAGATCGGGCCTCAGCGACATGGCCTTCTCCAGTCCGTCGGCCCCGTTGACTGCATCCAGCACCCGGTAGCCGGCCCGCTCTAGAATCATTCGGGCCAGTTCCAGCATCGGGCGCTCGTTGTCGATCACCAGAATTGTTTTTTTCATCAGGCGTGCACAGAATTCTATCGATCGTGTGTCACTTGACGTTTGAGGCTCCATAAAGTTAGTCAAACCGCGATATGAGATCAATAGGAAAATGGCCGTCGATATCGCGCTTCGTCCTTGCCCCGGATGAAAATCGGTGATTCTGGCGCTGATTGACGCAAGCGCCGGCAAGGGTGGCGGATGCACAGGCCTATGAGCAAGGCCGCGGGTCGTCCGTCCGGTTCGATCCGGGTTGCGCCGGGTCGCTCATCACCCGAGAGGAACTGTGCTCCCCAATGTTTCCGTCTAGAAGCCCCACTGAGATGCCGCGCTTCAGCAGGGCTGGGCTCATTTTCAATCCTACCGCACGCCGCATGCAGGGTCGGCACGGACGTACGCTGGATCGAGTTCTCGCGAGTCTGAAGGCCGGAGGAATGGGGGTTCTCGTCAAGCTTCCCGTCGCGCCCGGTGATGCGACCCGCCTGGCGCGCGAGGCCGTGGCGGCGCGGTGTGAGGTGCTGGTTGCGTGCGGTGGCGACGGCACGGTAAACGAGGTAGTTGGCGGCCTGGTGGGATCCGATGTCCCGTTGCTGGTCATTCCCGGAGGCACATCGAATGTGCTGGCTCGCGAACTTGGCCTGCCACGCGACCTGCTTGCTTCCGCTGAGATCATCCGCAAGGGCGCCATCCGGCGTATTTCGTTGGGACGAGCCGGTGAGCGCCGATTCGTTCTCATGGCGGGAATCGGCGTGGATGCGGGCATTGTCGCAGCTTCCAGTTCACGGCTCAAACGCTACTTGGGTGAGGGTGCGTTCTGGCTCGCCGGCTTTCAGCAGCTCGTGCGGTATCACTTTTCACCGTTCGATGTTGTGGTGGACGGAAAGACTCATCGCGCCACGTTTGCCCTCATCAGCAAAGCCAAGAACTATGGGGGCCCCTTTCAACTGACGCCCCACGCCAATCTTTTTTCGAACCAGTTTGCGATTTGTTTATTTCAGAGCGAGGTACGCTGGCGCTATCTGTACTATCTGAGCCAGGTGGCCTTGGAAAAACATTCGAGCCTTCCGGACGTGCTTATGCTGAAGGGCCGGACCATTGAAGCAAAAGGCAGCGCGAAGGTTCAAGTGCAAGTCGATGGGGAACTGCTGGGCAGCCTGCCTCAGACCATCAGCCTTCAAGACAATGCCATCTCATTGATTGTTCCACGGGCGCGTTCGACTGATTTCTAACAGCTCATGCGACTTAAGTGGTTGACCGTTGGCCTGGCGGTGGTGTTCTCCACCTGGGGTATCTATACCTTCATTTTCTGGGGGCGTCCGGTTCCTTTCCAGGTTCAAACGCTGGAGCGAACAGACAGCAACGGTGACGGCGCCATCGATACGTGGCTCCTCGATTTGTCCCAGGACGGACAAGCAGATGTTGTAGAACGTGACACCGATGGCGATGGACGGATCGATCGATTGCAAACGAGCCATCCAGTGCCTGAAGTAATCGATGTCTCTGGCGTTGGCGAGACGCAGTCAGCCCGGCGGAAGCTCGCCGTCTGCCTGGATGGCGTTCCTTATGAGGACATGGCGGCTCTGTGGGATCAAGGGTATTTTCGGGAGTTTGCGAGGCCTGGGAAACTCATCAGTAGTTTTCCCTCCCTGAGTGATGTGGCCCTCACCGAGTTGTTGCACACTGGCAAGGTTCCAGGCTACGAGAATCTTTATTTCGATATTCAGCGGAACCAGATCGCCGGAGGCGCCACAAGCACCGTTTCAAAGGTACGGATGCCTTATCTCGACGCGCTCGATTATGATGAACCCGGTATTTTCAAGGGCCTTGCGTACCTGATTCCGATCCGCATCTATCACGCTGACCTGGGCCGGTTTCGCAAGCGCTATGCCGGGAGCCAACTCCCTGCGTACGTTGCCCACATCTGCTCGACGGATTCGGTATGTCACGTTCTGAGCCGGGAGCAGTTTCTGAAGCTCATGCATGAAGTGGACCGGCTGCTGCGAGAGATCTACATTCAACAGCGAGGGCAAATCGACTTCGTCGTTTTCTCAGACCATGGCAACAGTCATGTGCAGAACCAGCGGATCGATTTGGACACATTTCTTGCCCAACATGGATTTCGAGTGGAGTCGGCCCTTCGCAGCGAGAGCAGTGTCGTCGTTCCCGCTTTCGGCTTGGTGGGAGCGTTGCCGGTGTACTGCCAACCACGGCAGACGGCGAAGCTGGCCCGTGTGCTCGCGAGTCACGAAGCAGCTGATTTTGTCGTTTACGAGGAAGGGAAGACTATTCAGATTTGCTCTTCCCGCGGCTCTGCGGTGATTGAAGCCAAAAACGCGGGAGAATTTCTGAAGTATGTGACGGTGGATGGAGACCCGTTCCAGCTGAAGCCTGTGATGCAAGATATGATTGAAAAACAACAACTCAGTGCAGACGGGTTTGCCTCAACTGACGCTTGGTTTGAGGCAACGGCCACCCACCCATACGCAAACGCTGTGAACGCGGTCTATCAGGGGGTAACAAACCATGTCACCAACCGGGCGAATTTGCTGGTGAGTCTTCACGACGGATATCATTACGGCAGCACTTTCTTTAACCGCCTCGTCACGATGCGCTCAACTCACGGTAATCTCCGCCGCACATCAATGACAGGCTTCTTCATGCGCAACGGCCCGATGCCGGCTACCGTTTTGCCGGCGCGGGAGTTACTGAAAAATTTTCGCGGTCAATCCGCCGAGGAAAAGGTTGGCCGAAGGGAAACCAGGGCAGATTAGGGAACGGGAAGCTTTTCCGAGCAGCGCACGAGCTTCACACCCGCCTTAGTTGCTTGTGTTTCGTTCACTCTGGAACCAGGCGAACTTCCGCCGTAAACTTGCGGTAGTTTCGGAACTCGATCACGTTAAGGGATCGTATCCGTGGTTGCCGTTCGTCCAGAATGAGATGCGCTGTTTGTGGTAGCAAGAAGTCTTTTCCGTGCAAACCGGCGACTGAAACGTGGGTGTACACGGTCGTGGCTTCTCCGTAGACAATCGGGAAGGTCGGTGGCAACTGCAGAGTCCGCTGGTTGATTTTCAGAATCTGATTGTTTCCGGCGTCAATCCAAGCTTTTCCGCGATATCCCACGCGAAGCGAGTGAGATTTCTTGAAGATCAATGTCCAGCCAGAACGTTCCTGTGAGACTTTGAATCCTACGACAACTAGGCTTCGACCCTGGAATTCTTCTGTGCCTTCCTTCCAGAACTCTGCCTGTGTCTCTGGCAGGAACAGGGTTCGAAGCAGGCTGCCGAATTCTCCAATCGAGAGCGCGCCTCCGAGAGATTCCAGCGGTCTACGGCTTGCTTTGCCATTATGCCGAACGTTAGAGTAGCGTTCGGTCTTCTGGTTATAAGAGAGTTCGGCTTCCCACACATCCTCCCTTTGCCAGGCGCCGCCGTCGGCCGAAGCTACATAGCGGCGAGTGGTTTGCGCACAGATGAAATCGGGAAGCGTTTCGGAGTACGCCAGCGCGTTTTGCCGAACCAGTTCGATCCAGTGCGGCCATTCGAATGCCTGCGCGGAAGGGCTTTGAACATCAGGCTTTGCTTCTGCAAAGGTAAGTGCCTCCGAAAGGAACACCGCTGCTGCTAACGCGAGGATCCGGAGGCGTTGAGGAGGCATATGGAATCATCCCGACGGGTTAACTGTCCTTACTGTGGACAGCGTTTCTACATTTTCATCGATATCAGTGCGGGCGACCAGCAGTACATCGAAGACTGTCAGATTTGTTGTCAGCCTATTGAGTTTCGGATCTCTGTCAAGGACGGAGAAGTTCAGGAGATTCAGGTGGATCCGGCGAACTGAGGACAATGCTTGAGATTGAGCCAGCCCGAAGGTTCGTGTTGGAAGAACTTGTCTACCCACTCGGTTTGCAAAATTGCCAGAGTGCATGCCCAACGAAGAAAGGACCGAGTGACTGAATAAACTCGGAAGTTTGCTTCGTCTTTCGCATCGTTTGGACGATGTGTGACAGAGGATGCAGATCGCGCCCCACGAGACCAATGAGGAAATCGTTGTCGTTCAGATCCAGGCCGTGACAGGCGAGCCGGACGTCGTGTGCTAGGTCGGCATCGCCGTAGGCCCGGCCGATCGTGCCATGTTCTCGCAGAATGGCGCCTTGTTCCTGCGGCGACAATTTGGCGAAAGCACCTGACCGCCGCAGCGGATACCAGATGGCCCACGGCCATTCCGGGTTGCAGGCCGTGCGTCGCGGCTTGTGAAGCAGCCAGTCTTGCAGATCGCCTTCGAACCCTGAGGCGTACGTGCGTCCGAGCATCGTTAACTGCGGTTTTTGGTGGAGCTGACGGAAGGGATCTGAACTGAGTAGATCGCGCAGAGTGGTGACGAAAAAAGTCGGATCCTGGTGCATTGCCAATACAGCCACGCCCAAGGGGTCGTTGAAATCGCGGTACAGCACTCCCTCGATGCCTGACAGTTTGAGCGCCCGTGCCAGTTCATTCGCGTCATGGCAACCTCCAAACACCTGAAGCTGCATGTAGAGGCGCTGATTCAGCGACTGCTGGTTTGCGCCGTGTTCTTGAACATCGATCTGCATCTCTGCCGGCTGAGTCATTCAAGGCTCCTGAAAGTGATCGTTGACTTCCTGATTTCAGACAGAAAACGTTAGCTTTGTGAACGCCTCAGGATTTGGTGACAGGCTTCGCTGAAGGGGCGTCGAAACGTTCAACGCTCGAGAACCGGATGGGCAGACTCGAGAAGCCACAGACCGCCCAGAATCACGGTCTGCGCTACACCATCCGAAGCCTCGAACGCTGCCAGAGGATCTTAATGAGGTCTTGTGTCTACCGCTCCACCACCAGTTTTCCTTTCATCATATCCATTCCACAAGCAAACGTGAACTCGCCTTCCTTATCAGGAACGAAGTCAATGGCAGTTTCCCGCTTGACCGCCAGGTCCTGTTTGACCTTCAAATCTGGTATCACCACTTGGGCCGTGCATTCGGAATCATCGTCACGATAAAACAATAGCCGCACAGGGCGGTCTTTCTTCACGACAATCCGGTCGGGAGAATACTCGCCTTTGACAGTCACTTTGATTTCCTGCACGGCGGGATTCCTGGTTGCCTCAGGCGCTTTGTTCGCGCAACGGGCGAACGACAGCACCAGCAAACCAACAAATAGCACGAAAGGGAATCGATCATGGTGTGTCATGGAATGAGTCTCAAGAGTACCAGATTCAGCGGTGTCGGGGCGGACCTGCGTGTCCACCCTCTGTGCTACGTGGAAACCGGACCTTGGTTCGAAGCGAATGCAGCAAGAGCGGACACGCAGCCTTCCCCGACGCTTTCCAAGGGACTATTTCCTCTGCCGATCCATCCATTCCTGAATTTCAGACAGATCGTCCTGAACCTTCTTCTGTCGCCGTGCGATGCTCATGAGGTAAGCGAACAGCAATACCCAGATGAGCGAGTATGAAGCAAAGAGATAATTCACGAAGCCCCCTTAAGCTGAGCCTGTCGTTGCAGCGACTCCACCGATTCCTGTGCGCGTTCCAGGTTTTGGCGCAATTTCCACAGATAGAAAAAGAGAAGAGTAAACGCCAGAAACGAAATGGCCAAAGTCCAACCCATTCTTGGGTCGAGCCCGGAGCCTTCGCCTCCCGCGACAACGGGCTGTGGATGTTGCGTGCGCCACACCCGGTTGGATATGTAGATGATAGGAACATCCACGGCTCCCAGAACGCCGAACACGGCCGATAGCCGGGCGCGCTGCTCGGGCGATTCCACCAGCCGCCGCAGCATCAAGTACCCCCAGTAGATTAACCACAGCACGAAGAACGAAGTCAGCCGCGCGTCCCAGGTCCACCAGATACCCCAGACCGGTTTGGCCCAAAGCATGCCTGTCAGGAGTCCGATGGTGGCAAAGACCAAGCCGACCTCGGCTGCAGACGACGCCTTGACGTCCAGCTCTTTTTCCCGCTGTATCAAAAATCTCACGCTGTAGATGAACACGCAGAAGATAGCCAGGAAGTTTACCCAGTGAGAGGCGAAGTGAAAATAGAAGATACGCTGCACGTCTCCCATCGTGACTTCCGTTGGAGCATACATGAAGATCAGGTACAGCGACGCCAGCATTGTTGCGCAGGTTGCCCAGGCAAGCAGATTCCGATTCACAAAAAGCCCTCCACATACCGCTGACAGGTGCGGCGCATCAACAAGATTAGTCGTCCTCGTTCTTGGTCAGCGTACGCGGCTTCTTGGAGAATGAGCACCACAGTCTCCTCCGGATCGCGTTGTGGACTACTCCTCCAGGACGTACTCAAACATCATCAACGGCAGCGTGATGAAGATGATATTGAACGCTACCAAAAACTTCACCCAGAAGCCCAGCGCTTCGCCGGGAGGATCCGTGAAAATCGCAGCCGTTGATTCCACGGCCGCAATAACGACCGGCAAGGCAATGGGCAAAAGCAGAATGGGCAACATCACATCGCTCATGCGCGTGTTCATTGAAACCGCAGCCAGGATTGTGCCTATGGACGCAAATCCAAGCGTACCCAGCAGCGTGATGCCACACATCCAACCTAATCGAGGCAGCAGGTTGAAATTGAAAAAAAGAGCGAAGCAAAACAGTATTACCGCTTCTACCAACAGCATGAAGCAAAGGTTGGCGAGCATCTTTCCCAGATAGATTGCGCTCCAACTGATCGGCGCCAGCTTAAGGCCCTGCAACCCATCGTTTTCCCGCTCCGTGGCAAAGGCGCGGTTCATTCCGAGCAATCCCGCGAAGAGGAACGTCATCCAGAGCAACCCCGGGCCGAACCGTTCCGTCTCCATGCTGTCGGGTTCAAATGCGAAATGAAACATTAGAATGACCAGCAGTCCGAAGAGTAACATGGACGTCAGAGCGTCCTTGGTGCGGAACTCAGTGAGAACATCTTTCCAGAAGATCGCACCCGCTTGCTTAAGAAACGTCACGTCGTCTTTCTTTCAGAAACCGTTTGTACTGGTCGCGAGCGTCAGCGTCTGTCCCGGTCAGCTCTTCAGCAATCTTACCTTGGTCAACAAACACCCAGCGCCTCGCGCCCTGGAGTCCCTGTTCCAGATCGTGCGTGGCCATAAGCACCGTCTTCCCCTTCCCTACGAACGACTCCAGCCAGTCTCCCAGTAGCTCCGCGGCTTCGAGATCCAGGCCTGAGAATGGCTCATCCAGCAACAGGATTTCCGGATCATGAAGCGTGGCCCGCGCAATTGAAAGCCGCTGCTGCATTCCCCGCGAGAATCCATGGATGGGGCGCGACGCACTTCTCTCCAACCCCACCCACTGGAGAGCCTTCTGAATTCGGTCTTTGACATCGCTGAGATCATAAAGACGCGCAAAGAACTGGAGGTTTTCGAAAGCGGTGAGATTTCGATACAAATAGCTGTTGTGTCCCACGAAGCCTAATCGTTCCCGTCCAGATTCCGGATGCCGCAACACATCGATGCCGCAGACCTCAACACGGCCTGAGTTCGGCTTGACCAGCCGCGCGACAACACGCAGCAGCGTCGACTTGCCAGCGCCGTTGCGCCCGAGAAACACCAGGAACTCGCCGCGCCGGACCTCGAGGTTCACACCCTGCAGGGCGCTCGTTCGGCCGAACCATTTTTCGACTTTGTCGAGACGAACCAACGGAACGTCAGGTAAGGGAGCATCAAGAGTCATTGGGCAAGTTGGTTCTTCACTGAGAAAACAGCCGATCAAAGCGCTCGGGGCGAACGAAGCGAAGTCTGGAGGTTCCCAGCGGTGTCACCAGACCTTTCCCCCATGCACCGTCAGCGAGGTTCCTCAACCCCTTCGCTTCCGTGGCTCGGCGGCGGGTGTTTTGGTTGCCGCTGCCAGTCGTGAAGCTGACTTCTGGCGGATCGCAAACAGAATTGCCGCCGCGAACACGATCCCAAAGCCGGTAAGGATGATGGTCTTGCTTTCGATTACGCGATTCGACAAGCGCACAACCTTGACTTGAGGTTGATCATGATCGTGCCCGTCACCGGGGCCATGTTCCCCTTCCTCCGAAACCAAGGGCGCATTGCCGGTCACCATGAACCGTAGAGCGGGGGCCTCGGCGGACGGAGTCGCCTGGTAGATGGAAGCTTGCGTGCGCGAGTCAGAACCGGCAGGTTGAATGCCAGGGCCGGAGACTTGCAACGTCGCTGGCAAAATCAGCACCTTGGTCGCTCCGGTAGGGTAGAACAAACGATGGTTGAAGTCGCGCTGGTTTGACGTGTAGTTCACTTTGTACGACACGCGAATCTCGTTCACGCCGGGCTTCATCGGATAGCTGATCTGATAGCCACCCTCCGCTCGTGGCGTGGGCTCCTGAGGCAAGGGGATGCCTGCCAAGCCCAGGACCGACACCGAGAGTTCACTGAGCAATTCCCGGGCAGGAGTATCAAACGAAAACGTGCCCTCGGTTCTCGCCAGGGTTTTCTTGGGCGTCGAGATATTGTCCAGCAGATACTGCTGCTGAACGTAAAGTAAATTGCCGCTGGCCTGGGCGAGCATCAGCGGCAATGAGACGTCGATGCCTGCCAGAGATTGAGTGGTTTCGTATATCGTAACGACTACCGGCTGACTCAAGTCCTGATCGGGAGTCACCGACAGGTTGTAGTTCACACCTTGATAAATGGCGCGCAGCAACCAGTGAGGCGACGAGGCGCTTTCGGTAAGCGTGAACCGAAAAGACCCATCGGCCGCTGAAACAGCATCCGCGTTCTTGTTCATGCCCTCTCCGAGTGTCAACAGCTCAACTCGTTGCTGTGCGGCCGGCTGATTCGTTGTGCCGTTCATGACCCGGCCTTGCAGAGTGCGCTGGGCCAGCGCGTTCGCGGGAAGGAGCCACATACACTGAAGCACGGCGGCAGCAAGGAACGTCGAAACCCAGTTTCGACGGCATCGCAATTGCGGTGTCCTGACTGACCCGGAAAGTTGGCAGACCTCGAATCCCGGAAAGAAGAGGCGAGCCATGCAGAATCGTTGGCTGAAGTTCCAACGGTTCCATCGACTTTTTTTCTCGAATTGGAGGAGTCGAAACAGGTGGGACGGATTAGTTAGATTCATTCATTAGCGCTGGCGAGGAATCGGCATCGCCACCTACTTCCTGTTTGTCTTGTCGCTTTTGATAACTGCGACGACTTGCGGTTCGCCCGCCTTCTGAAACAACTCGGGCTTGATTTGTTCGATCTGGCGCATTACGGTGTAAGCTTCCTGCTCATAGTCGTTCCGGAGCCCCTGATAGTCCTCGTCGGAAAGCTTGCCCATCTTATATTCAAAGTCGAGATCTTTGATATTCTCGTAAACCGTTTCTTTCTTTCGGAGCAAGCGTTTCAATGACGTCTGCGAGCCTTCCAGATCTCCGAAGAACGGGGTGCCTCCCATCATGAGCGGGCGAAAG
>Ga0187893_10012600_pt1 | contig 11953 bp, 8 predicted proteins | sample MA1701074metaG_FD_139574 | JGI IMG/M metagenome (GOLD analysis project Ga0187893, IMG submission 139574) | White microbial mat communities from a basaltic lava cave in the Kipuka Kanohina Cave System on the Island of Hawaii, USA - MA170107-4 metaG ... | reverse complement strand
GCCGAACCGCATCGAGCAACTCACCGAAGTGAACGCCGATATCCTCGCGCGGGTGAAGATCGGCGCCGTCGAGGAGATCTGGTACCCGTCGAGCGGTGGGGCCCGGGTCCAGGGGTGGATCGTCAAGCCGCCCGGATTCGATCCGTCCCGGAAGTACCCCCTGATCATGGAGATCCACGGCGGACCGCACTCGGCCTACACGACGGCCTTCAACTATTCGTTCCAGAACTTCGCCGCGAACGGGTTCGTCGTCCTGTACACCAACCCGCGAGGCAGCACCGGGTACGGCAGCGCATTCGGGAACGCGATCATGCGCGCCTATCCGAGCGTCGATTACGACGATCTCATGGCGGGCGTGGATAGCGTCGTCGGCCGGGGATACATCGACACCCGGCGCATGTATGTCGGCGGCTGTTCCGGCGGCGGCGTGCTCTCGAGCTGGGTGATCGGGCATACCGAGCGATTCGCGGCTGCCGCGGTGCGCTGCCCGGTCATCAACTGGCTGAGCTTCGCCGGTGAAACCGACGTCCCGATGTTCACCTACAACTTTTTCGAGAAGCCGTTCTGGGAAGACCCGATGCCCTGGCTCAAACAATCGAGCCTGATGCACGTCGGCAAGGTCAAGACACCGACCATGGTGATGACCGGCATCCTCGACTTGCGCACGCCGATGCCCCAATCGGAGGAATACTACTCCGCACTCAAGATGCGGGGTGTGCCCGCTGTGCTGATCCGGTTCGAGAACGAGTGGCATGGGACCTCGTCCCGGCCCTCGAACTGGATGCGAACTCAGCTGTACATGATGAGCTGGTACAACAAGTGGCCGGGCTCCGGCACCCCGGCGGTGGGAGCGTTGCCGTAGGTGGGATAGAGGGATAGAGGGATAGAGGGAGAGTGCGGCAAAGGAAAACGGGCGGCCACATTAGCTCGCCCGTTTTCCGTTACTGCTCCACTGTCCCACTGCCCCACCGTCTCTCTGTCCCACTGCCCCACTGCCCCACTTATCTCACATATCTCTGCAAGTACTGCAAGTCGTCGTCATCCGTCCGCACGACGTACACGGTGCCCTTCCCGAAGCCCACCACCCTGCTGTTCGGGTTGAGCTGGACCTTCTTGACCAGTGCGCCGGTACGGTCGAACACGTCGTAGCTGGGGATCTTGTCGCTCGCGGGGCGGGTCCGAAGTACCCAGACCTCCCCTTCCGGGGTTGCCAGGACTGAGCCGCCGGTGCCGACTCCTCCAGTGAACGGAGGCATCGTTTCCTCGAACTCAGGCTCCGGGACCTGTACGCTGCCGCCGGGAGGCGGCCCGGATGACGCTCCCCCGGCGCCCATCGAGATGACCATCGGGCGTTGCCGCCGCCGCGCTTCGCGCACCAGCTCCTTGTCGGCCTCGGTCACCTTGATTGGGGTGTACGACTGTACCGGGCCGGCGGCCTTCGTCGCTCCATCCATCCAGATCACGCGATAGGGCATCGGGGTCACCCGGGCGATCCGGCCGTCTCCGGCAACCGCCCACACTTCCGCCGGGGTAAAGACCTTCTGGCCTCCGATTTGAACCCGAAAGTTGCCTTGCCCACCGCCGGTCTGCACACTCGACGGCGGCAGTTTCACATAGCCGACGGTGTCGAGCTTGGGATTGACCCGGTCCCAACGGAGAATCGCGACCGAATCGAAGGTCGCGCCGGTCTCGATGCTGAAGGGCGCGCCCTGGTAGTAGAGTCGGCCCTGGAGATCGGTTCCTCGCATGTCCATCCCCCCGATCATCATCCGGGGTCCTCCCCCTCCGCCCTGCGTGGCAGGAGGGCGGGGAAGCTCGAGAAACGCACCGGGCTTGCCGTCAGGCGAAATCGTCAGGAGCCGGCGGTTCAGCATGTCCAGGACCAGGCTCGAGCCGTCGGGAAGTCCGAGCACCGTGGACGGCAGCGAATACTCGCCCGGGCCGTTCCCCTCTCGCCCGATTTTCTGCGCGGTGCCGGCCGCGAGATCGACCAATTGAACGATCTTGTCCATCTGATCCACGACGATCACCTTGCCGCTGGGGAGCTCGCGGATCGCGGTGACCCGGGTAAAGCCTTCAGCAAACTCGGCCGCCGGCTTGGTCAGCGGGACTTTGGTTTGCGACGGGAGGGACGTTGCTGCGGTCAGGAACGCCGCTGCCGCGGCGAGGGTTCGGGGCCGTATTCGTGCCACAGATAACTCCTTTGGATTCGGGCTGCTGATAGGATGCATTGCCCCGCCGGTCCGTCGCAGGCAGGACCTCTGTCCCAAGCTACTGCGTTCTGGGGTACTGGGCGCGATACACGGCAAGGTTCCGGAGCACCGCCCGGACATAATCCCGCGTCTCGACATACTGAATTCTCTCGATGTACACCTCGGGATCAGTCGCAGCGCCGGGCAAGGTCCGCCAGAAGTTGGCCGCCCGCGATCCGGCATTGTAGGCTGCCAGCGCATGATGGAGTTCAGGATGTTGCCGCAGCATCTCCGTCAGGTGGGACAAGCCAAAGCGGAGATTGATCTCCGGCTGGTGCAAGAGCGCGGTCTCCCACTCCCGAATCCCGGTTGGGCGGGCCAGCGCCTGCCCGAGCGATGGCATGACCTGCATCAGGCCCATGGCGTTCACCCGGGACCGGGCGGTGACGTCGAAGCCCGACTCCTGCCGCATGAGCGCCGCCGCCACCAGCGGGTCCACCCCTGCGCGGGCGGTTTCGTCCATCAGAAACGGGATCTCCGCGAGGGGGAAAGCGAGCCTGCGGGTTAGGGAGTCGATGGCGTCCAGGGCCAGGCGGTAGGCCCGCCCCGTCTGGCCCCGTTCCAGGAGGGCTGCGGCAGTGGAGAGCCGGGCACTGGGGGGGGAAGCCGTCGCGGCGCGAACCATCCGGTCATACTCGAAGCCGGCCTCGACCCGGAGCCCGAGTCGCTCGAGCAGCGCCGCCCGCTCGAACGCCGTTGCGAGGGTGCTGTCCGGGAATCCCGGCGGCAAGGGTCCTGCTGCCGGCGCCGCCGGCACACCGAGCCGGTCCGCGGCCCGGATTGCATAGTACGAACCGGGAAACCGCCGCTGCACCGCGTTCCACCGCGCCCGCGCTCCACTGCTGTCGCCCTGCTCCAGCGCGGCGCGGCCGCTCCAATAGAGCGCGGCCGCTGTCTCCCGGTGTTCGCCGGCACGATCCGCGAGCTCCGAAAACTCGATCCCCGCCTGACGGTGGTCGCCGGTGGCCCACGCCAGCATCGCCGCCTGAAAGGAGGCCCGGGGGCCGTGCGGAGTACCGGGAAACCGGCGCGCGACATCGAGGTAGCTCCGCCGGGCCGCGCTGTCGTTGCCCAGGTCCTCCAGCAGGTCGCCGGTGAGGAATCCCGCCATGGCCACATCGGCGCTATCTCCGGGCCTGACCGCCCTCGCGGTAATCTCCCGCAGGACTCGAATGGATTCGGGGCGATTGCCGAGGGACAACAGGCTCCGCGCGCGTTGATACTCCGCCTGCACGGTGAGCTCCGGCGACCGAATCAGCGACAGGAGCCGCATCGCTTCACGGTGTGCGCCGAGCCGGGCCTGCACGGTCGCCTGGGTCAGGCGATCCGCCTCGGTCAGCAGACGCGCACTCGCGGCGTGCGCGAATCCGATCGCCGCCCGGGCGAGCTCCGACGCGGCCGCCCTCCGGGCAACCCGCAAGTCCTCCCGCGCTGTGAGCGGGGCAAAGGCGCTATCGAGCAGGACGGTGGCGTCGCGAGCCTCGACCGCCGTTCCGGACACAATGAGCGCGACGAGGTCTCGCCGCACCGCGGCACGGGCCGAATCGGTGCGAGCCTCGCGGGTTCGCATCCGGAGGGCCGCGACGTGGGCTCCGAGCGCCGAATACGCGCGGGCCGCGCCCGCGTGATCACCCGCCCGGCTTCGCGCGAGTGCTTCGGTCCAGCCAATCCGCCCGGTCACGGCCGGGCGCGTGAGCCGCTTGTAGAGGGCGGCACGTTCCGCCGAGTCGCGGGTTACGCCGGCACTCCGGAGGAGCAACCACTCCGCAATGCCGGGCAGCTCGATCGCCGCGCGGAGATAGACCCGAGCTGCGCTGTCGCGCTGCTCACCGCGGTCGTAGGCCCGCGCGAGCAGCACCAGGCGCTCGCCGACGGTCGGGGGCGTTGCGAGGGCCAACGCTCGCTCGGCATCCCCGATCGCGAGCTCGCTGCGCTCCAGCCGCGCCCGTGCCAGCAGAGCCCGGCCCTCTCCCCCGGCCAGCCGGTCGAGCCACGGTACGCCAAACAGGAGCTGTTGCACCGTACCCCAGCCCTGCCACCCTGCCGCTGCACGCGCGGCAAGGAGCACGACCTCCGGTTCCTGTCCCAGCCGCGTGCCCAGCACCGGCACGAGGAGCCGGCTTGCTCCATACGGGCTCCCGCTAGCGAGCGCGGCGCGAGCATCGGCGACTGTGGCGCGAAAACCGGAATCCTGCGCCGTTGCCTGGGCGGCAAGCGGGCGCATCGAGAGGATGGAGCCAACAACAAGCAGGCAACTGCCCGCGGCTCTCGTCATCAATGAAAAGGAGGAAAAGGAGCGGCCGTTGACCAAGACCCCTGAAACCTAACGGATTCTCCTGCGCTGGGGCGAGAATCCGTGGCCCCCGACCGCTCCCTTTGTTGGTGGCCTCAGGCGGCCGGAGGGAGCTCCCTCTGCAGATACACCGTGCCCTTGTCCGGCCCGAATGGCCGGGGATCGGTTGGTCTCAGCACCCTTCCGACTGGCACGCCCTTCTCGTCTACCATTTCCATTTGCTCGATCTGCTCACTGATACGAAGTCTGGACTGCAACATCCGGCCCCCCGATCACCTGATCACTGTCCTTCATAGCATGGGATGCTTTCATCACGGAAAGCGTTGCATGGTGGAGTAGATTCCCTGCCATGACCCCCTCCGGTACCCCCTCTCGCCGACAATTCGTGGAAATGGGCGGCGCGGCCCTGCTGGGGTTCGTCGCCCGCCCGGAAGCCCTCCAGGCAGGGCGCTATGACTTCATCATTCGCGGCGGCACCGTCTTCGATGGTAGCGGTACCCCTGGCCGGGAGCTGGAGATCGCGGTGCGGCGCGGCCGCATCGTCGCCATCGGGAAGCGATTGACCGGCGCCACCGCCGACGTCCTGAATGCCGCGGGACTCGCGGTGGCTCCCGGCTTCATCGACATCCATTCCCACGGCGACGGCAACCTATTCACCGATCCCCGCGGTGAATCGCTCATACGACAAGGGGTCACGACGGCGGTGGTTGGGCAGGACGGCTCCTCCCGGGTGCCCAATCGTAGCGGAGAGACCAGTGTGCTCGCACTCCGCCGGCGTTTCGAGGCCCTCTCCACTGCCGTCAATGTCAGCACCATGGTTGGTGCCGGGACCATCCGGCGAGTCGTCGTCGGAGAATCCGACCGTCCCGCCACCCCCGCGGAGCTTCGCCGGATGGTCGGGCTGGTGGAGACCGCGCTCGCCACCGGCGCGTGCGGGGTGTCGAGCGGGCTCGAATATGCCCCCGGCGCGTTCGCCACCCAGGCCGAGCTGACCCGGTTGTGCCGGCCGCTCGCCTGGCGACGGCTCCCCTATTCGACCCATCTCCGCAACGAGGATGACCGCCTGCTCGAGGCGATCGATGAGGCGATCGCCATAACCCGCGCGGCCGGGTGCCCGCTCCATCTGGCTCACCTCAAGACCGGTGGGGAACGGAACTGGGCCAAGATCGACGAGGTCTTCGCCCGCATCGCCCGGGCCCGCCGGGCCGGGCTGGACGTGACGTTCGACCGCTACCCCTACGTGGCCTGGGCCACCGGGCTGACCAACCTCTTTCCGCTCTGGTCGCTCGACGGCGGGACGGACTCGTTCCTCACCCGGCTGCGGGACACTTCGGTTGCTCCCCGAATCCGCATCGAAGCGCTTGCCAAGGTTGCCCTGGTCGGCGGATGGGACAAAGTACAGATCAGCGACGTGCAGGCCGACGAGGACAAGCCGTCGGTCGGCCGCCGGGTGGACGACTGGGCCCGGTCCCGCTCGGAGGATCCCTACGATGCCGCGGTCGGGTTGCTGCTGCGGAATCGCGCGGCAGTGGGCAACGTCGTGTTCGCGATGAGCGAAGCGAACCTCGAGCGGTTCCTGGCCCACCCCGACGCCATGGTGTGCAGCGACGGAGGGTCGTTCGCCACCGAGGGCCCTGCCCGTTCGGGCCACCCCCATCCCCGCGGGCTCGGGACGTTCCCCCGGGTCCTTGGCCGGTATGTCCGCGAGCGAAAGGTGCTGACGCTGGAGCAAGCCATCCGCAAGATGACCCTCATGCCGGCGCGGCGCCTGCGGCTCACCGACCGGGGCCGGATCGCGGTGGGGGCCGCCGCGGACCTCGTGCTGTTCGATCCCGGGACCGTGTCGGACCGAGCGACGTTTGCCGACCCGTTCCAGTACCCGGTTGGGGTTCCCCATGTCGTCGTAAACGGGGTCGTCGCCCTGCGCGATGGGGTGCGAGTGGGGAATCCGGCCGGAAAGGGACTCCGGCCGCTGTGACGTCGCAGGACCTCGACGCTTTTCGCGCCATCGTCCGGCGGCAACGGCGCTTTGCGCTCACGATGACCGCGGCGATGATCGTGCTCTATTTCGGCTTTATCCTCCTGATCGCCTACAACAAGCCGCTCCTCGCCCGCAAGCTCACCCCCGGCTTGTCGGTCGGGATCCTGCTCGGCGCGCTGGTGATCGCAGGGTCCTGGCTGCTCACCTGGACCTACGTTCGATGGGCCAATACCCACTATGACGGCGAGCTTCGCCGCCACCGCCCCCACCCTCCCCCGGCCTGACGTGGTGCTCGTTCAGGACGTCGCGACCAGGATCGGCGAGCCCAACCGCCTCGCGATGGTCTTTTTCTTCCTGTTCATCGCCACGACTCTGGTCATTACCTGGTGGGCTGCCCGGCGGACCCGCACGACCGAGCACTTCTACGCTGCCGGCCGTACCATCAGCCCCGGCCAGAATGGTTTCGCGCTCGCCGGCGATTACATGAGCGCCGCGTCCTTCCTCGGCATTGCCGGCCTCGTATCCACGACCGGTTTCGACGGGCTGATCTATTCCACTGGATGGCTGGTGGGGTGGCCTGTGGTGTTGTTCCTCATCGCGGAGCCGCTCCGCAACCTGGGGAAATACACCTTCGCCGATGTGGTCGCAGCGCGACTCCGGCAGGCCCCGGTTCGGATCGCCGCCGCCGGCGGAACGCTTGCCACGGTTTCGCTCTACCTGATCGCGCAAATGGTGGGGGCAGGAAGCCTGATCCGGCTCATGTTCGGCATCTCGTACGAAACCGCGATCGTCATCGTGGGCGCCGCCATGATCGGGTACGTGCTGTTCGGAGGCATGATCGCGACGACCTGGGTCCAGATCGTCAAGGCGGTGCTCCTGTTGAGCGGCGCTGCGATCCTCGCTGCGTTGGTGCTCTGGCGATTCCGCCTGAACCCCGCCGCGCTCTTTGCCGCAGCCGCCGAGCGCTATGGCGACTCGGTGCTCGCCCCCGGACGCCTGGTGAGCCGGCCCCTGGATGCCATCAGCCTGGGCCTCGCCTTGATGTTCGGGACCGCCGGCCTTCCCCACATCCTGATGCGGTTCTACACCGTGCCCGATGCGCGGTCGGCGCGGAAGAGCGTCTTCTATGCGACCGGCCTGATCGGCTCCTTCTACCTGATGACGTTCGTGCTCGGGTTCGGGGCCATGGTGCTGGTCGGCACCGATACGATCCGGGCGGTCGAACCGGGTGGGAACATGGCGGCACCCCTGCTCGCTGAGCTCCTGGGGGGAACGGCGTTCCTGGGTTTCATCGCGGCGGTCGCGTTCGCCACGATTCTCGCGGTCGTCGCGGGCCTCACCCTCTCCGGAGCGGCGGCGCTCTCCCACGATCTCTGGGTCAACGTGGTGCGCAAGGAGCACGCCACCGGGGCGGAGCAACTGCGAGTCGCCCGCGTGGCCACCGTGGCCCTCGGCGTACTCGGCGTGCTGCTCGGTATCACCTTCAAGGGCCAGAACGTCGCGTTCATGGTGGGGCTGGCCTTCGCCATCGCGGCCAGCGCGAATTTCCCCGCCCTTGTTCTTTCCATCTTCTGGCGCGGCTACACCACCGCCGGCGCCGTCGCGAGCATGATCATCGGCACGGTGGGTGCGTTGGTGCTGATCTACCTGTCACCAACGGTGCAGGTGGACATCCTGAAGCACGAGGCGGCCTGGTTCCCCCTGCGAAACCCCGCCCTCGTCACCATGCCCCTGTCCTTCCTGATCGGGTTCGCGGTGTCGCTGCTCGGGCGGAAACCGGAAGAAGCCACGGCGTTCGATCGACTGGAACGTCGGATTCACCTGGGCGGAGAAACCACCTGAACCGGGAGGGGCTCTTGGCTGAAATGAAGACCAAACCCACCAATGCGAGCGCGGAGAAGTTCCTCGGGAGCATCAGCGATCCGGTCCGCCGGGAAGAGTGCCTGGCCGTGCTCCGGATGATGAAGGAGATCACCGGGGCGGATCTCACGCTCTACATCACGCCCGGCCTGCATCGGTACTCCGCGTTGCTCAAGCGCCTGGGCAAACACAAGGCCACTTCGTCGTGTTTGCACATCAAGCGGCTCACCGACGTGGACCTCGAGGTCCTCCGCGAGCTCGTCTCCACAGCCAATTAAGGACATTCTGGAGATGTCGAAGCCTCGCCCAAAGTGATTCTTCGCGGTAGCCAGTAGCCAGTAGCCAGTCGCCAACGCCGATAGCCGATAGACGATAGCCGTCGTATAATCCGCCAACCTCGCCAACCGAGCCCAACCATGACCCCCCGCTGTCTCCTGCTCGCCCTGGGCGCCCTCGCCGGCCCGGTTCCCGTCCTTGCCCAGACCGTCGACACTGCTCTCTTCGGATCGCTGGTTTGGCGCAGCTTAGGCCCCCTTCGAGGAGGACGCTCGGTGGCCGGGGCCGGATCCATGGCCCGGCCCAACGAGTACTACATGGGAACCACCGGGGGTGGAGTATTCAAAACGGTGGACGGCGGCGACACCTGGCTCCCGGTCAGCGACCGGTATTTCGGGGGAACCATCGGGGCGATCGCGGTGAGCGAGTCGAATCCCGATATCGTCTACGTCGGTGGCGGCGAGTTTCCGATCCGCGGCAATGTTTCCCATGGCGATGGGGTCTACAAAACCACCGATGCCGGCCGGACCTGGACCTACATGGGCCTGGTCGAGACCCGGCAGATCTCGAAGATCCGCATTCATCCTCGAAATCCCGACATCGTGTACGTCGCTGCGCTCGGACCGGTCTTCGGCCCGAGCCCGAGTCGCGGCGTGTTCAAGAGCACGGATGGCGGGCGGACCTGGAACAAGATCCTGTTCCGCAACGATACCACCGGTGCCATTGACCTCTCGATGGATGCGAGCAACCCCGAAGTCCTCTACGCCGGCCTGTGGACCGCGTACCGGAAGCCCTGGCAGCTCGTGAGCGGCGGCAGCGGCAGCGGCATCTTCAAGACCGTCGATGGAGGACGGAACTGGAGGGAGCTGACCCGTAACCCGGGCCTCCCGGCCGGAACGATCGGCAACATCGGCATCTCCGTCTCCCCCGCGAACCCCCGCCGGGTCTATGCCATCGTCGAGGCCGATTCCGGCGGCGTGTTCCGTTCCGATGATGGGGGAGACACCTGGGCCCGGCAGTCCGCCGAGCGGAATCTCCGCCAGCGGGCCTGGTACTACAGCCGGATCTACGCCGACCCGCAGGACGAAAACACCGTCTACGCGAGCAATGTGTCGTTCATGCGGTCCCGGGATGGCGGCCGCACCTGGCAGGGAATCCAGGCGCCGCACGGGGACAGCCACGATCTCTGGATCGCCGGCAACAACAATCAACGCATGATCGAGTCGAACGACGGTGGTTCCAACATCAGCACCAACGGGGGCCGCACCTGGACCGATCAGGATTATGCCACCGCGCAGTTCTATCATGTGACCACCACGAACCACTTCCCCTACCGGGTATGCGGGGCGCAGCAGGACAACAGCACGGCGTGCATGCCGAGCCGGGCGGTCTTCGGGGCCGACTTGCGTGACTTCTACGACGCCGGGGGAGGGGAGTCCGGCTATATCGCGGTGAAGCCTGACAACCCCGACATCATTTTCGCAGGGAGCTACGGCGGGCATCTCACCCGGAAGGACACCCGGACGGGGCTCGAGCGGAACGTGAATGCCTGGCCGCTCAACCCGATGGGCCACGATGCCAAGGACGCCCGGTACCGGTTCCAGTGGACCTTCCCCATCGTGTTCTCGCCCCACGATCCGAACACGCTGTACATCGGTTCGAGCGTCGTCTTCAAGACGACCGATGAGGGGGGGAGCTGGACCGCCATTTCGCCCGACCTGACCCGCCATGACCCGGCGACGCTCGGCTCGTCCGGAGGTCCCATCACGAAGGACCAGACCAGCGTCGAGTACTACGCCACCGTCTTCACCATCGCCGAGTCACCGGTGGAGAAGGGTGTGATCTGGGCCGGCAGCGATGACGGCCTGGTGCACGTCACCCGGGATGGCGGCGCCAACTGGACCAACGTGACACCCCGGGGCATGCCTGAATGGATGCGGGTGTCCATCATCGAAGCATCGAGCCACGCCAGGGGGACCGCGTATCTCGCCGGCAACCGCTATCAGTCGAACGACTACGCGCCCTACCTGTACAAGACCACCGACTACGGGCAGAGCTGGACCCGCATCACCAATGGGATTGCGGTGAGCGAGTTCACCCGCGTCATCCGGGAAGATCCGGTGCGGGCTGGACTGCTCTACGCCGGCACCGAGCGCGGCGTCTGGGTGTCGTTCGATGATGGCGCGAACTGGCAACGGCTCCAGCGCAATCTGCCTCCGGTCCCGGTGCACGATCTCGCGGTCAAGGCAGGAGACCTCGTCGCCGGAACGCACGGCCGCGCGTTCTGGATTCTCGACGACCTGTCGGTGTTGCGGCAGCAGGCCGCCGGCCTCGCCGAGAAAGATGTCCATCTGTTCAAGCCCCGCGATGCCTACCGCACCACCTTCGGCGGCTTCGGGTTCGGTGGTGGCGGCGGGGGTGGGGGCGGGGGAGCGGGCGCACCCGCCGGGCTGCCGCCGCTCACCGGCTGGGACGGGGCTGTCGTGCAGTACTGGGTCAAGCGATCCGGTCAGCGCGTGAGCATCGAGTTCCTCGACGCGAGGGGGCAAGTGATTCGGAGCTTCTCGAGCGAGCTCGACCAGATGGCCCGCGCCGATTCCGCTCGCCGGGCCACCGAGCGGGCAGGACGGGAAGCCGCGGCCCGGCGTCTTTCCGACAGCCTGGCTGCGATGGGCGTCATGCCGGGGGCGATCCGGGCCGACACGACCGATCCAACCCCTCCCTTCGCCGGATGGCGCTACACCCCGCCGCCCCGCGTGAATGCCCGCGCCGGCATGAACCGGTTCACCTGGAACCTGCGCTCACTCGATGCCATGGGCTTCACCGGGATGATCTTCTGGGCCGGTGGTCTCACCGGGCCGGTCGTCCCGCCCGGGACCTATACGGTCCGGCTCACCGTTGGCGACAAGACCGAGTCTCAGACCTTCCAGGTCCTGCGTGATCCACGCGCCAACGCGACCCAAGCTGACCTCGATGCCCAGTACGCATTTCTGGTACAGGTGCGCGACAAGACGACCGAAGCAAACAACGCAGTGCGCACCATCCGGAATGTGAAGGCCCAGCTTGCGGCACAGCGTCAATCGGCCGCGGGCCGGCCGGGAGGTGGAGCGGCGCTCGATCGGCTCGCCCGGGCCTTCGAGTCGGATCTGTCGCTCGTCGAGGAAGAGATCTACCAGGTCAGGAACCGGAGCGGACAGGATCCGCTCAACTACCCGATCAAGCTCAACAACCAGATCGCCGCCCTTTCCGGCGTGGCCGGAAGCACCGAAGCGAAACCGACCGCGCAGTCCG
>Ga0187893_10012599_pt1 | contig 11955 bp, 9 predicted proteins | sample MA1701074metaG_FD_139574 | JGI IMG/M metagenome (GOLD analysis project Ga0187893, IMG submission 139574) | White microbial mat communities from a basaltic lava cave in the Kipuka Kanohina Cave System on the Island of Hawaii, USA - MA170107-4 metaG ... | reverse complement strand
CGTCCGTAGTTCGTGACGAGCAAATCGGGGTCGCCGTCGTTGTCGTAATCCGCGGTGGCTGCGCCTCCCCCCCAGCTGCCTTCACGGACGCCGGCATGCTCCGTGACGTCGAGAAATCGGCCGCCCCCGAGGTTCCGGTAGAGCCGATCGGTGGGGCCGGGCGTGTCGCTCTCTCCCTGCTCGCGCGTCCTCCCGTTCACTACGTACAGATCGAGGTTCCCGTCTCCGTCGTAGTCGAAGAACGCCGCGCCGGAGCCAGTCGTTTCATGAAGGAAGCGGTGTGGAGGTGTGCCGAAGATGTTTGGAGCGCCGATGCCGACGGCGACCGCGACGTCGACGTAGCGAGGAAGGTCTTCGTCCGCTCCCGTGCGAAGGACCGCGAGCACAAGGGACGCGAGGAGAACCTTCATCCGCGCGGCATCGTAGCACGGGACCCGCTGGGACCGTTCGCGTAGAATGTCGGCGGTGCGTTTCTTCTTCCTCGCGGCCCTGGTGCTTCAGCCCGGACGGGCGAGCGAGCTCGAGGAGCTCGGCTGGGAGGAACTGCGAAGCGGCCGCGCGGGCGAAGCGCTCTCCGCTTTCGAGGCAGCCATCGCCGTCGAGCCGCTTCGCGGGTCCTCTCACTACGGAAGGGGCATGGCCTTCGCCGCCCTCGTCGACTACGGGAGCGCCGTAGACGCGTTCGAGAGGGCGGCGGCGCTCGATCCCGCGCACGGGCCGGCGCTCCGAAAAGCGGCCGCGCTCTACGCGCAGCTCGGCCACCGCGAGAGCGCGCGGGATGCTCTTCGAAGGGCGCTTCCTCTCGGGCCCGCTCCGGCCGCCGAGAGGGTCGCCCTCGGCCGCGCTCTCCGGAAGGCGGGGCTCCTCGAGGAAGCGCGCGCCGTGTTCGGCACGGAGCTCGAGGCAACGGCTGAAGAGCGGCTCGAGCTCGGCCTTCTCGAGATGGAGAGCGAGAATTACGCGGCCGCCGCTTCCCACCTCGAAGCCGCGGTGCGCGATCCGGAGAAGGCGAGCGCCGAAGCCGAGTACGAGTACGGGCGATGCCTCGAGTTTCTCGAGCGGCCGCGAGACGCCGAAGTCCACTATCGCCTGTCCCTCGAGCGGGAGCCCAACTTCCACAAGGCGCGCTTCCGGCTCGGGAACCTCCTCCTGAGCCTGGGCGAGAGGGAGGAAGGGATCGAGAAGCTCCGGGGCTACGAGCGCTACCGAAAGTGGGACCGCCGGGTGGGCCTCCTCCTCGCCATGGTCAGTTCGGGCACGCTTGCCGAGGCCGAGAAGCTTGGGAAGACTCTCGAGCTCGCGGACCTGCTCCTCCAGGGAGGCGCTCTCGAGGACGCGGAGCGGGTCGTCACCACCGGCCTCGCCGCGTTTCCGCAGGAGCCCCTCCTTCGCGTGGCGCTCGCGAAGACCCTCCTCCTTCGGAAGCAGCACGACCGGGCGTGGGAGGAGCTCGGGCAGGTGCTGTCATTGCCGTCGCCGCCCGGAGAGGCGTTCTGGCTCCAAGGTTTACTGTTCCTCGCGCGCGGAGAGACGGGCCAGGCTCTCGAGGCCTATCGCAAGGCGCATTCCGGAACCCGGGATCCCCCCGCCCAGTTCCTGAAGGAGATGGCCGCGATCGAGGCGCTCGCGGGGGACTTCGAATCGGCGGAACGAGACTTCGAGAGAGCCATCGCCAAGGATCCCGCGCAGGCCACGGCGCGCGCGGACCTGGCCCTGTTTTTGGAATCGCGGGGCCGGCTGGAGGAGGCCGCGGCCCAGTACCGGGAGGCGCTCGAGATCGATCCCGGCCTCGAGGCCGCGATCCGCGGGCTCGCGGAGGTCCTCGAGAAAACGAGCAAGCCAAGGAAATGAGAGGGAAGGTAGCCGCCACGCTCCTCTTTATCGTTACGACTCGTTCCGGAGGGCCGGGAGCCTTTCGTTTCACCGAGGTCACGAAGGAATCCGGCATCGAGTTCGTCCACGTCACCGGAGCGAGCGGGCGCAAGTACATGGTGGAGACCATGGGCTCGGGAGCGGCGTTCTTCGACTACGACGCCGACGGGGATCCGGACCTCTACCTCGTCCAGGGGGGCGCCCTTCCCGGATACTCGGGGACGGGTCCCCTCGAAGGGGCCCTCTACCGAAACGACGGCTCCGGGCGGTTCCTCGATGTGACCGCCTCTGCGGGCATCGAGCTCCAGAGCTACGGAATGGGGGCGGCCGCGGCCGATTACGACAACGACGGCGACGTGGATCTCTTCGTGAGCGCCTTCGGAGCCGACGGGCTCTTTCGCAACAACGGCGACGGGAGTTTCACGGAGGTGGCGGAGAGGGCGGGTGTCTCGAGCCCCCTCTGGGGCGCGAGCGCGGCCTGGACCGACCTCGACGGCGACGGGAACGTCGACCTCTACGTGACCCACTACGTCGATTTCGACTTCGAGAACAACCCCGACTGCTCCCAGCGGAAGGGAGGAGATCTCTTGCGCTCGTACTGCCTTCCCGACGCGTTCTCCGGCGTTCCCGACATTCTCTACCGGAACGGCGGCGACGGCACCTTCGCCGACGTGAGCCGGGAAGCGGGGGTGGCGCTCCCCGAGGGGAAGGGCCTCGGAGTCGTCGCCTTCGACTACGACGGGGATGGAAGGACGGACGTCTACGTCGCCAACGACACCACCCCGAACTTCCTCTTCCGGAACGAGGGGGCGATGCGTTTTTCCGAGATCGCCATCGAGGCGGGGGCCGCGTACGACGGCGACGGAAACGCCCTCGCTGGAATGGGCGTGGACGCAGGCGACTACGATCGGGACTCCGACCTCGATCTCTTCGTGACCAACTTCCAGAGCGAGCCCAACACCCTCTACCGCAACGGCGGCCGGGGAGTGTTCACCGACGCGTCTTTTCCGGCGGGAGTGGGACGGCCCTCCCTTTCCCGTCTCGGCTTCGGCGCGTCGTTCGTCGATCTCGACAACGACTCCTTCCTCGACCTCGCCGTAGCCAACGGCCACGTCCTCGATAACGCCGCGCTCCTGGTCGAAGACGCCTCCTACGCGCAGATGAACCAGCTCCTGTGGAACCGGGACGGAGTCCGGTTCGACGAGGTGACCGACGCCGGCCCGGGGTTCGCTCTGGTCAAGGTGAGCCGGGGACTGGCTGTCGCCGATGTGGAAGGAGACGGCGACCTGGACCTCCTCTTCACCAACTCCGGAGACCGTCCCGACCTCCTCCGGAACGAGACGGAAGGAGGCGGCATGCTCCGGCTCCTTCTCGTAGGAAGGCGGGCGAATCGGGACGGTGTCGGCGCGCGCTTGAGCGTCGACCTCGGAGAAGGCAAGACGATGGCGACCGAGCTCCGCGCCGGCTCGAGCTATCTCTCCCAGAGCGAGCTCGTGGTGCACTTCGGGCTCGGAGCGCGGGAGTCCGTGCCCCGGGTCCACGTCCTCTGGCCCGGCTCGAGCGAGGAAGAAATCGGCCCCCTTCCGTCGAACGTCACCGCGGTCGTGGTCGAGGGCGAAGGGGTCATTGCCTCCTGGAAGACAGGTAAGCGGTGATGCTGAAGACGATGATGGCGCCGCCGACAAACGCAGCCCGGGATGGGCTCTCGCCCGCGAGGAGCATCACCCAGATCGGATTCAGCACGGGCTCGATCGAGCTCACGAGAGCGACGTCGAGCGCGGGAAGGGCGCCAACGGCGCGGGCGAAGAGGATGTACGAGAGGCCGAGCTGGAAGACCCCGAGGAAGAAGACGCCGGCGGCGTCGGCGGGACCGAGCGCGAAGTCACGCCATGGCTCCGCGCGGCCCCGCACCAGGATAGCGGCCGCGCCGATCGCGACGACCCAGAGGTTGCCCAAGACGACCGCGCCCAGGGGCTCGGCGTCGCGACTCGAGCGCAGGAGCACGGTGAGGAGAGCGAAGGAAGCTCCCCCGGCCACCGCAAGAGCGTTTCCCGCGAGCCCCGGCGCACCGCCATGGGATTCGAGGAGGAGGATCGCCATTCCCGCGAGGCAGCCGAATACGGTGAGCGCCCCCCGCCGGGAGATCCTCTCTCCGAGGAGAAAGTGGCCCAGTACGAGGACGAACGCGGGCGAGGTGTACGTGAGGAAAATGGCGCTCGCGGCGGTGGTGAGCCTCGTCGCGACGACGAAGAAAAGGAGGCTCGCAGCGTAGCACAAGGAGGCGAGGAGGATTGCTGGATCCCGGGGCGCCGCGCGCGCGCGTTCCACGGCGAAGAGCACGGCGAGCGCGAGGGCGGAGCGCCAGAAGCAGAGCTGGAAGGGGTCGAGCGACGAGAGCTTGATGAGCACACCGCTCGTGCTCCAGAGGGCCGCGGCGCCCGCCGCCTGCAGGAGCCCGCGGGTCCGCTCGAGAGCGATGGACGAGGATTGGAGAGGAGGTCTCATGGTGGTTCTAACGGTCGGCGAGTTCACAAGGCTTCACGAGGCGCTCGCGCGCACGTTCCCGATGAGCGACGAGGAGCGCTCCGCCTGGGTCGAGCACTGTCTCCTCGCGGAGCTGCGCGGAAACATCATGCAGGGGCTCGAGCACCTCGGCTACCACTGGTTCCAGCGTTTCACGGACGGCACCACAGTGTGGGGCGTCGAGATGCAGATCGTGAAGGAGACCCCGGCGATGGCGGTCCTCGACGCGAAGGGCATCATGGGCGCCTACGTGTCGAAGCGCTCGATGGAAATCGCCTGCGCGCGCGCCAAGCGGTCCGGCGTCTTCACGGTCGCGGTGCGGAACAGCCCGGACTGGATGATGGCGGGTTATTGCACCAGGCAGGCACTCCGGTACGACTCGATCGGGCTCGCGTTCGCCAACTCTAGGCCGGACGTCGCACCCTGGGGCGGCGTCCGCGCCACGTACGGACACTGCGTCATCTCGATGACCATCCCCGCGAGCCGGCACCATCCCCTGCTCCTGGACATGGCCTGCAACGACACCGGGGGTCTTGCCGCGCAAGAGATGCTGATGAAGGGGATGATGCCCGAGGGCCTCTACTACGACGCGGAGGGAAAGCCCGCCGAGGACGCCGCGCTCTGGGGAACGGACAACATCAACTGGGGCATCAAGGGCGGCGCCCAGCGCATGTCGGGCTACCGCGATCTCGCGCTCACCGCCTCGATCGACGCCTTCGCCGGCGCCCTCACCGGAATGAAGTGCGCGCTCGACCTCGGGGTACCCGAGCCCGCGGTGAACAGCGAGAGGACCCCCCGCGGGCAGGTGGTGATGGCGTTCGACATCGGCCAGTTCACGCCCCTCGAGGAGTTCAAGGCGAAGGTGGACCGCGCGATCGATCAGGCCAAATCGTCGCCCCTCGCTCCCGGCTTCACCGAAATCCTCATGCCGGGCGAGCGCGGCTTCCGGGAGGAGGAGCGACGCCGGCGCGAAGGGATTCCCATCCACGACAAGGTGTGGCGGGACGTCGTCGCCCTCGCCCGCGAGCGGGGCGTCGATGCGGACGAGGCCATCGCGGGCCGATAGGCTCACTCTTCGGAAGAAGGGCCGGCCGCGATCGCCGCGCGCACCAGGCGCTCGGCCTCCTGGAGGTGCGCTCCCAGCAGGCGTGCGCACTCCTTCCGCTTTCGCGCCTTCAGAAGCTTGAAGAACTTGCGGTGCTCTCCGGACATGCGGCGGACGTCTCTCGACGCCCGGTCGACGGCGACGAGGCCCAGCCGCAGCTCCGAGAGGACGTTCCAGTAGAACCCGTCGAGCCGCTCGCTCCCCAGGAGGCGCACGAGCGAGCCGTGGAACGACATGTCGGCCTCGACGAGCGCGGGCCAGTCCCGCTCCTCCGCCGCCTTCTCGAGCCGCCCGACGGCGGCCGCGAGCGCGTCGAGGCCCGGCTTCGACATCGCGCCTTTCTCCACCGCCTCGAGCTCGAGGACCCTTCGGACGCGATAGATGTCCTCGACGGACTCCGCGCTCAACTGGGCGACGGTGATCCCGCGGTGGACGGTGTGCCGGACCAGGCCCTCCTGGATCAGGATCCGGAGCGCCTCGCGGAGCGTGTTGCGGGACACCCCGATGGCGGCAGCCATCGCCACTTCGCGCAGGGAGGTGCCGGGCCTGATCTCTCCCCGCAGGATGCGATCGCGCACGAGCGTCGCCACTTGCTCGGCGGTGCTGACTCGACGGATCGAAAGACTGGAAAGTGCTTCGGTCATGACTCTCCTCGAACTGCGCCCATTCCGTGGCATGGGACCACCGTCATCCTGTCACGCTTCTCATGGCTTCCGCACGCGATAGCCGGGCCCGCGCACTATCATGCCGGGCCGGGCGTCCGTCACCCGTCCCTCGTCGACCACGAGCTTGCCGTTGACGAGGACGTGGGAGATGCCGCAAGCGAACTGGTGGGGCATCTCGTACGTCGCTCGGTCGGCGATTGCGGCGTCGTCGAACACCACCAGGTCCGCGTAGAAGCCCTCGCGCACGAGTCCCCGGTCGCGAATTCCGAGCCGCTGTGCCGGAAACGACGTCGCCTTACGAACGGCGTCTTCCAGGCGGAGGAGGCCGAGCTCGCGCACGTACTCGCCGAAGATCCGCGGATAGGTGCCGTACGCGCGCGGGTGGGGAAGCCCCTCGGAGAGCGGGCCGTCGGGCGCGACCGTCTCCCCGTCGCTTCCGAACGCGACCCAGGGCTTCAGGATCGCCGCGCGCAGGTCGTCCTCGCTCGTGATGAGGACCGTCATCCCGGCGTCACCGGCGAGGACCAGGTCCATCACCATGTCGCGGGAATCCTTCCCCTCCATCGCCGCAATCGCCGCGAGCGTCTTCCCCTCGTACCGCTCGAGCGAGGCGTTTCCCCGCGCGTCGGTGAGGGTGAAGCCCTCGGGCCCCCGCCCGGCGCCGAAGTATTCGTTCTCCCACGTGGAGGCCGGGTTTGCGAGCTCGTTCTTGATGCGCTCCCGGGTCGCCGGATCGCGCAGCCGATCGAGCATTTTCTCGCGCCCGCCGTCGTGGACCCACGGAGGAAGAAGCGGCGAGAACGAGCCGCCGGCGCGGGTGTAAGGGTAGAGGTCGGCGGTCACGTCGAGCCCCTCGGCGCGCGCCTCCTCGATTTTCTCGAGGATCGAAGGCATCCGGCCCCAGTTCTGCGTGTAGGTAACCTTGAAGTGAGTGACGTGGGCGGGGATCCCCGCTTCGCGCGCGATGCGGAACACCTCGTCGAGCGCGGATTCCACCGCGTTGCTCTCGCTCCGCACGTGGGATTGGTAGATGCCGCCGTACTCCGACGCCACCCGCGCCATGGCAACGAGCTCCTCCGTGCGGTTGAAGCGGTCGGGCGAATACATGAGCGCGGAGTAGACCCCGAGGGCTCCCTCCTCCATCGCGGCGCGCACGATGGAGAGCATTTGCTCGAGCTCTTCCGGAGTCGCCGGCCGGTCGTCGTGGCCGACGACCATCTGGCGTGGGTTCGAAGTCCCGATGTGGGTCGCGAAGTTGACGGCCGGAGGCGTCCGCGCGAACCTCTCGAAAAAATCCTCGAGCGAGCGCCACTCGGGGTCCACCCCGAAGCGCGAGAACTCCTCGCGGCTCGCCTCCACCATCGCGTCGCTCAGGGGCGCCACCGACTCCCCTTCCCCCTCGATCTCCAGGGTCACTCCCTGGGTGATTTTGCTCGCCGCGCGTCCGTCGACGAGAAGGCCCCAGGACGCGTGGCTGTGCATGTCGATGAAGCCCGGCGAGACGATCTTTCCGGCGGCGTCGACACGCCGGCGCGCCCGCGCGCGGGAGAGGTCGCCGATTCCAGCGATGCGCTTGCCGGTTATCCCCACGTCCGCCCGGAACCAGGGGCTTCCCGTCCCATCGACGATACGTCCGCCCGCGAGGACGATGTCGAAGGAGTCTTGCGGGGGCTCTCCGGAGACGAGAGGAGTCGCGGCCATCCAGCACAGGAGCGGGAGAGTGTGCAACGGAGTCTTTTCTACCACTCCCTGGGCCTACTGTTCAACCAGTGACATGGTGAACGTGCTCACTCGCGTCAGGGCGAAGCGGCCCGCCGCAGCTCCTCTTCGTACCAGGCGAGGGTGGCCCGGGCCCGCTCGAGCGCGCCCGCCTTCGAGGGGTCGATCCGCTCGACCGCCTTCCGCTGCCACGCGACGGCGGAGGCGGCGCCGCCCATCTCGTGGTGGACGAGTGCGAGGCACGAAAGCATCCGTGGGTCCTCCTCGCGCGTCAGCTCGACGGCCCGCTTCGATGCCTCGAGCGCGACGTTCCAATCGCGGCGTCGAATGCCCTCGGTCGACGCCAGGGCCGCCGCGAGGCGCTCCAGTTCCTCCGGGCGGTCCCAGACCTCTGTCATCAATTCGCGGGCGAGTCGGTACCCGCCCACCACATCGTCGAGATCCCGGAGGAGGGTGATGACGCGCAGGTACTTCCGGTAGCGGACGGGATCCTCGCGCGGGTCGATCGACTTGTCGGGAGAGACGGTGGTCAGGATGGCGCGGACCTCGACGCCGACTTCCCGCGGAACGCGGTCCTGGAGCTGCCGCTTCGGTGCGATCCCCAGATCGGCGAGCGCGAGAGAGAATCCCCCCTCGAGGACGAGGAGGTCGCCATCCATCCGGGCCATGGTTCTGTCGGTGGACGGCATGAACGTCGTGCTCGCGGGGACGGAAATCTCGCGAGCGACGCCCCTCGCAGTGAGGGTACCCGACAGGTTCAGCTCGTATCTCGCCGACTCGTCGTCACGGTGCGTCCTCCGGACGCCGGATACTCCCGTCACGAGAAACGTCACCTCCCGGTGCCTCGCGGAGTCGAGGAAATCGGGTCCAGAGAGGATGACGTCTCCTCCTTCGATTGCCGTCTCGAGGGAGGCAACGGGCACGCGAAAGGCTCCGCCGTAGAGAAGAGGCACCCCCTCTTCATCGAGGTCGAAGGGTGCTACCAGGTAGCCCACCATGCGGCTGGTGGTCACCGTCACCTTCTGCAAAAGCGCCTCGGAGCGCACGACGAGCTGGCTGTCCCCGCCCGGCTGGACGTAGTAGATCGCGCCGCGATCGAGCTCCGCTTCCGAGACCCGGAGGGTCTGACCTCCCTCCGACCGCTCGGGCACCTGGCTTTCCGCGGCCGCCGCCAGAAGGAACAAGAGAGCGCTCATCTATCCTCCCAGGTCCACCGCCTTGATCACCGAGCGGTTGCGGAGGTAGAGCGTCTTTCCCACGAGAGTTGGCGGAGTCCACGCCAGCCGCTCGAGGACGGACGCTCGGGCGTGTACCGTCAATCCCTCGGGAGCGAACGTGGCGATCGCAAGGTCCCCCTCCTCGTCCAGGATCACGACGTTCTCGCGCGCCAGCAGCAGGTGCGCGCGTCCGAAGCCGCGCTTGCGCCATGCCACCTTACCGGTCTTCACGTTGATCCCGACGAGAAACGCGGGGCCGAAGTCCCCGCTCGATCCGTACACGAAGTCTCCGATGCGGGCGACGGAGCCGAACATCACTCGCATCTGGCGACTGTACCACTGCTCTTCGGCCTCGAACCGTCCGTCTTTCTTTTCGAGCCGGAGAGCGCGGCTCCCGTCGCCATAGGCTTGAGAGAAGAACAGAATCTGGTCCTCGCCCCAGTGGGGAGTGGACATGACGATGTCGGCGGACGGAGGCATCGCGTGGTGCCATCGCAGCTCACCCGTTGACGGATCGAGCCCGGCGCGATCGGAGCCCATCGCGACCACGAGCTGCGGCTCGCCCTCAACTTCTATGAGGATGGGCGACGACCAGCTCGGCCGGAAGCCCTGGCTCTTCCATGCGAAATCTCCGCGCTCCTGATCGAACGCGACGACGGCGGGGCCAGGCTCGCCGAGAGTGAGGATGACGAGGCCGCGGTATGCGATGGGACTCGCGCCGTAGCCGCGTCCGAGGTGGGGAGCGCCGAGATCCTTCATGAGGTCGCGGCCCCAGAGGATCCTTCCGGTGCGCTTGTCGAGACAGTGGAGCTTCACCGTGGTGCTGACGGTGAAGATCCTGTCGCCGGCGATGAGTGGCGTCGAGATCGGGCCGGGTCCCATCTCCACGTCCATGTCCGGCGCGATCGGGGAGTCGTAGGTGGTCTCCCAGAGCGTTTTCCCTGTTCCAGCGTCGAGGGAGACCACGACGTCCTCGTGCCCCTCGCGCTTCATCGTGTAGAGCCGACCCTCGTCGGCGAGGATCGAGGAGTAGCCGTCACCGAGGGGCCGGCTCCAGATCTCGCGCGGCCCTCCGGAGGTCCACGCGGGCGCGACCTCGGAGTCGACGGTGAAGTTCCGGTTCGGCCCTCCCCACTGCGTCCACTGAGCGTGGAGAAGACGAGGGCAAGAGAGAGCGAGCAGCAAGAGACCCACATTGCGCGAGGGCCGCATTCTAGAGAAGGACCGACGTCCCCATTTTCTTGCTGGAAGCCCTCTCGTACGCGAACGTGGCGATGGCGGTGTCCTGCACGCCCACTCCGGTGAGGTCGCAGACGGTGACTTCCCCTTCCCCGCCGCGGCCGGGCTCCATGCCCGCGGCGATCGCGCCCAGCTCGACGATGGCCGAATCCTTGAGTGCGATCCCCGCAGCGGCCGCGTGCTGGAGCTCGCCCAGATTCTGGCACTGCTTCTTCGAATCGCAGACGATTCGATCGGCGCGGGCGAGGACGCGAGGATCCAGCTCCTGCTTCCCCGGACCGTCGGAGCCCATGGCGGTGATGTGGAGGCCGGGATGGACGTCCTCCGCGAGAACGAGGGGCTCTCGCGCCGGAGTCGCCGTGACGATGACGTCGCTCTCGCGCACCAGCTCCGCGATGCTCCGGACCGGGGTCACCTCGACCCCCACTCGTTTGGAGACGTCTTCCACGTAGCTAGACACCGCCTCGGGCCTCCGTCCATACACCAGCACGCGGCGGAGCGAGCGGACGAGCTTCAGAGCTTCCACCTGCATTCTCGCCTGCATCCCCGCTCCGACGACGCCCACGGTTGCAATCTCCCGCTTCGCGAGGTGCTTCGCCGCGATGGCCCCGGCGAGCGCGGTGCGCACCTCCGTCAAATAGGCATTGTCCAGAAGGAGAGCGAGGGGACGGCCGGTCTCCGCTGAGAGAACGAGCATGAGCCCGCTCGAGACGGGAAGGCCTCTCTTGGGGTTCCCGTAGAATCCGGAGGCGACCTTCACCGCGAAGCCTCCGAGCCCGCGCACGTAGGCCGACTTGACGTGGATCTCCGCGCGCCGATCGGGGACGTCGATTCCGATGGGGGTGGGGAGGATCGCCTCACCGCGGGCGAGGCGGCGGAATCCCTCCTCGACGGCGGCGAGCGCTTCGACGTCGAGCTTCACCAGGGAGCGGATCTCGGTTTCGTTGAGCAGCAGGCACGTCTCTTCCTTCACGGGGAGGATGCTACCACCATGTTGACTTGTTCAACAAGCGAGCATTTCGATTCGAGCTAGCTCCCGTCTTGGCCGACGGCGTTCCAAACCTGACCGTCCCCGGACCGCTCACCTTCGTCCAGGCGTACGCCAGGGATGGATTCGGGAGCCCGTCGTCTCCGGCGAATGCGCTCAGGCTCGTGGCAGAAGGAAGTTTCACGGTCCTGTCGGTGCCAGCACTCACCGTCGGCGTTGAATTCGCTCCGGGCGTCAGGACACGGACCACGACGTCGTCGTAGCTCGTCAGGCCGCCAAACGGGCACGCGCTCGGGTAGAGAACCGGAAAGGAAAAATCAGGCTCGTCGCGGCGAGCAAGATTGGGGGCTTGCCCAGCGCATGCACGCGGATTGGTGTTTGCGGGCTGTGCCGAGCTTGAGGTGAGTCGGTGGCGAGGGGTATGAGGTCCAGGAAGACGAAGTCGACCGGAGTTTGACGGTGAATGGGGCACAGGGCGAGGGCAAAGCCGAATGCCTCGGCCCGGCAGGACGGCCCGCTGCGGGGCTGTTTCTATGATGAGGAGCCTGAGGGAGCGGGATGGTTGTCTGGGGGAGGATCGCGCGAGCGTGAATTTCGTTTATCCAAGTGCTCGAGAATTCTTGCGAT
>Ga0187893_10012596_pt1 | contig 11956 bp, 10 predicted proteins | sample MA1701074metaG_FD_139574 | JGI IMG/M metagenome (GOLD analysis project Ga0187893, IMG submission 139574) | White microbial mat communities from a basaltic lava cave in the Kipuka Kanohina Cave System on the Island of Hawaii, USA - MA170107-4 metaG ... | reverse complement strand
TCTCGCGCAGGTCGACGTTCACGTCGGGGTGCGCCGCCAGGTAGCGCTGCAGCACCGGCGGCAGGAACTCGGTGATCGCGGTCGTGCTCGCGAACACGCGCAGGTGGCCCTTCAGGCCCTGCACGTACTCCTGCAGGTCTCCGCTCAGGTGCTCGAGCTGGTTCAGCACCGCGCGCGCGTGATGCACGAACGCCTGCCCCGCGGGCGTCAATGTCACCCCCTGGCTGGTGCGGTAGAGAAGCCGGATGCCGACCGATTCTTCGAGGTGCTTGATACGCGTCGAGACCGCCGGCAGCGACAGGTGCGAGCGCTCGGCGCCGCCGGTCAGGCTGTTCGCCTCGGCGATGTTGACGAAGAGGCGCAGGTCGACGAGGTCGAAGTGCATCCGCATGAGGGGCGATTCTAGGCAGCGCGCGAACGCGCCGCCGCGGCGCTAGCATCGTCTCGGTCGTCGAGGGAGGAGGTGCATGACCTGAAGGAGCCTCCCTCATGACCTCGCGCCGACGCTTCATCGCCATCATTCCGCTCAGCGGCAGCCTGCTGCTCGGCCGACGTCTCGCGCACGGCCAGGCTGCTTTGCTCAATCCCACCGACCCGCAAGCGCGAGCGCTCGGCTACGTCACCGACGCATCGAGCGCCGACAAGGGCAAGTACCCGAAGTACGAGCCCGGCCAGCACTGCGGCAACTGCCAGTTCTACCAGGCCGAGCCGAGCGCGGCGCAAGCGCCGTGCCTGATCTTCGCCGGCAAACAGGTGCCGCAGCAGGCATGGTGCGCGTCATGGCTGAAGAAGGCCTGAGAGGCGAGGCGCGGGAGGCGGGCAGGCGCACCTCCGGCGCTACCACCGGTCAGGCGTGACATCAATCCAGACTAACGCGCCCTTCGATCCTTAGCCGGCGCACAACCTCCGCTTCGGAGAATCCCAATTGTCATGCCGCCGATAGTGGCCGAGCATCGTGGCCCGCCGTAGCGTGGCGCGGACCCGCCGGCGCTCGTCGAGGCCAACCGAGGAGTGAGAACATGAGACGTTCCGTGTGCAGATTTGCGCTGCTCGCCGCACTGGCAGGGCTCTCGCAGGGGGCCGCGGCTGCCGGAGTCGACGAACTGCCGGCCGACATCCGCAACAAGCTCTACAACAAGGACATGCTCGATCCGCAGCAGCCGATCGGTCCGAGCGCGTACCGCGACTGGAAGCCGAAGAAGGGTCCGCCGTGGACGATCGGCTACGCCAGCTCGTACGCCGGCAACACCTGGCGCGCCGCGGTGATGGATCGCCTGCAGAACGAGCTGATCCCGAAGTGGCAGAAGCTCGGGCTCGTCAAGGAAGTGATCATCACGCAGTCGAACCTGAAGGACGCCACGCAGATCCAGCAGATGCGCCAGCTCGTCGATCAAGGCGTCGATGCACTGATCGTCTGCTGCTCGAACCCGACCGCGCTCAACGCAACCGTGAAGTACGCGTACGACAAGGGCGTGCCGACGTTCTCGGCGGTCGGCTACCTCACGTCGCCGTACGCGATCAACTCGTCGGCGAACTTCGTGCTCGGCGGCTTCATGATGGGCGAGTGGATGGCGAGCGAGATCGGCAAGAAGGGCAACGTGCTGATCGTCGAAGGCATCCCGGGCACGTCGGCGTCCGATTCGCAGGACAAGGGCATCAAGAAGGCGCTGCAGAAGTACCCCGACGTCAAGATCGCGGGCAGCGTCGCCGGAATGTGGACCGACCAGGTCGCGCAGGCCGAGATCCAGAAGTGGCTCGCGACCAACCCGAGCCAGCTCGACGGGATCCTGATCCAGTCGGCTTCCGAGTTGGGCGCGGTGCGCGCGCTCAAGCAGTCGGGACGCAAGATGGTGCCGATCACGATCGGCGGCGAGACCGGCGCGCTGTGCTACTGGCGCAAGAACCCGAACTACGTGTCGAGCGCGCTGCAAGCCTGGCCACCCGGCGACGACTTCGAGATGAGCTGGAACATCATGATGCGCACCTTGCAGGGCCAGGGGCCGAAGGTCCAGTCGATCCTCGCGACGCCGCTCGAATTCACGCGCACCGACGTCGAGAAGGCGCTGCCAGCCGACTGCAACGAGGATTCGGACAAGTGGACGCAGGTCGGCGCCGAGCGCTGGGCCGGCAAGTCGTACCTCGACAACTTCTTCCTGCGCCCCGCCGACCCGGAGAAGTTCAAGAAGCCCTGAGGCGCGGGCGTGGCAGCGCAGCCCGTCGTCGAGCGCACCGCGCGCGCGCCGGCGCTGCGCGACATCGCGGCCACCGACGTGCGCAAGACTTTCGGCGTCACGCGGGCGCTCGACGGCTGCACGTTCGGCGCGTCGCGCGGCGAGATCCACGCCATCGTCGGCGGCAACGGTTCGGGCAAGAGCACGTTGGCAAAGGTGATCTCGGGCGTGCTGCCTGCCGACGGCGGGCAGGTCACCGTGTTCGGCCACAGCCCGTCGTCGCCGCACGATGCGCGCGCGGCCGGCATCGCGACCGTGTTCCAGGAGGTGCTCGTCGCCGACGAGTGCACGGTGGTCGAGAACCTGTTCCTCGGCTCGGACCACCTGTTCTCGAAATCGATGCCGCGCGCGGCGAAGGTCGAGCGCGCCGACGCGCTGATGCGCGAGCTGACCGGGCTCGAGATCGATCCGTACGCCGTCGTCGGGTCCTTGCCGCTCAGCCTGAAGCAGTGGATCGTGATCGGCCGCGCGCTCTTGACCGACCCGCAGGCGCTGATCCTCGACGAGTCGTCGGCGGCGCTCGACCTCGATTCGACCGAGCGGCTGTTCGCCAAGCTGCGCCGGCTGCGCGACGACGCGGGCACGGCGATCATCATCGTCACCCACCGCATCGCCGAGCTGGTCGAGATCGCCGACCGCGCGACCGTGCTGCGCGACGGCCGCGATGTCGGCGTGCTCGAGCGCGCCGAGATCACCGAGCGCAACCTGCTCGCGCTCGTCACCGGAAGGGCGCCGGTCGACGCCGCTGCGCACGCGGCGGCCGACCTGCACCACGCCGCCGAGCCGGTGCTGAGGACCGCCGGGCTGCGCGTCTGGCCGCGCAGCGCCGAGATCGGCTTCAGCCTGCGGCGCGGCGAGATCGTCGGCATCGCCGGGCTCGACGGCCAAGGGCAGAGCGAGTTCGTGCGCGCGCTCGCCGGTGTCGAGCGCGCGGCGCGCGGCGCACCGCTGGCGCTGCGTGCGACGAGCGGCGACTGGGTCGAGATCAGGGCCTTGAGCGACGCCGCTGCCTGCGGCATCGCGTACGTCTCGGGCGACCGCAAACGCGAGGGCATCTTCCCCAACCTGTCGATCTTCGAGAACATGCTCCTTGCGCGCTACCGGCGCAGCAAGCGCGCCGGTTGGCTCGCGGTGCTCGACAAGCCCGCCCTCAACGGGCTGTTCGACTTCCACGCGCAGAAGCTCGCGGTGCGGATGGGCGACCGCGGCGACCGCATCGGCTCGCTCTCCGGCGGCAACCAGCAGAAGGTGCTGATCGGCCGCGCCTTCGCGCTCAACCCCGTGATCCTCGTCTTGAACGATCCGGCGCGCGGCGTCGACGTCGGGGCGAAGGCGGACCTGTACGGCTACCTGAAAGAGTTCGCGGCGGGCGGCCGGGCGGTCGTCTACCTGTCGAGCGAGATCGAGGAGCTGCCGGGGCTGTGCGACCGCGTGCTCGTATTCCGCGCCGGCGGCGTGTTCGACGTATTCAGCGGCGATGCGATCCAGCCGGCGGCGATGCTGCAGGCGATGTTCGGGCAGGCGCGGGGAGCAAGCGCCGGGCGGCACGAGACCGCACACGGTGCGGGTGCTGCGCGGCACGGGATGGCAGGCGCGGATGCCGTACCGCGCGAGGCGGCGCGCGCCGCTCCGCTCGGGCCCGGCGAGCCTGCCTTTGCCGCCGGCGAGTCGCACCTTTCCGGGGAAGGGCCGGCACCCGGCTTCGGCCGCTTCGCGCTGCATTCGCCCGCGTTCGCCGACGGGGCGCGCATCCCGCCGCGCTACGCCGAGCACAACAAGGTGTCGCCTCCGCTCTCCTGGGAGCATCCGCCCTCGGGCACGCGCAGCTTCGCGCTCGCGATCACCGACCCCGACATCCCGGCGCAGTTCAGGTTTGCGCGCGCATTCGCGCACTGGATGGTGGCCGACATCCCGCCCGACGCCCGCGAGCTGCCCGAAGACGCCAGCGCGAGAGGGACCTTGCCCGCCGGCGCGCGCGAACTGAACAGCGACTTCGTCACCTTCGGCGTTCCGGGTTTCGGCCGCGGCTACGGCGGTCCGTGGCCCCCCGACGCGGCGCACCGCTACGTGTTCACCCTGTACGCGCTCAAGACCGAACGGCTCGACATCGCGACCGACGCGGACTACAACGGCTTCGTCGCCGCGGTGCTGCCGGTGGCGATCACGAGCGCAACCACGATCGGCATCTACGGCCCGGCCTCGCAGCCGCTGCCGTCGCAATGAACCAGAGAGGACTGCATCATGGCCCGATACACCGCGACCGCCCCGCTCGACCTGGACTGGTTCGAGAGCTGGGCGCGCAAGGTCAACGACGACAAGGTGCTGCGCGTCATCGGCCGCTTCTTCGACGCGCGCTTCGTGATCGGCATCGACGACCGCGACTATCTCGTCGTGGTGCGCGAAGGCCGCATCAAGAAGGTGTCGGAAGGGCTCGTGACCAACGACATGGGTTGGCAGTTCGCGCTGCGCGCGCCGGCTCAATCGTGGAGCCGCTTCGTGCAGCCGGTGCCGCCGCCCATGTACAACGACATCTGGGCGATGGCGCATCCGCTGCACGGCAAGCTCAAGATCGAAGGCGACACGAAGCCTTTCTGGCAGAACCTGCGGGCACTGTTCTGGATGCTCGACATCATGCGCCAGGCTTGAAGGAGTGACACATGGCCAAGTTCGACCCCATCGTCGGCCGTTACGTGTACGTGCAGCACGACGGTGCGACGTATCGCACCTACTTCGAAGAGAACGGCCAGGGCATTCCGCTCGTGTGCCTGCACACCGCCGGCACCGACGGCCGCGAATGGCGGCACCAGTTGTGCGATCCCGACATCACCAAGAACTTCCGCGTCATCGCGTTCGACATGCCGCGCCACGGCAAGTCGATCCCGCCGGGCGACTTCTACAAGGAGGAAGAGGAATACAAGCTCACGTCGAAGTTCTATTCCGAGTTCATCATGGCGTTCTGCCGCGCGCTCGAGCTGAAGAAGCCGGTGATCATGGGCAGCTCGATGGGCGGCAACATCTGCCTGCCGCTCGCGTTGAACTTCGAAGACGAGCTCGCCGCGCTGATCGCGGTCGAAGCGTGCGACCATTCGCCCGGCTGGTGGATCGACCCGCTGCACCATCCGCAGATCCACGGCGGCGAGGTCTGCGCGACGTCGGTGTTCGGCCTGATGGCGCCGCAGAGCCCAGAGGAGTACCGCTGGGAGACGTGGTGGTACTACGCGCAGGGCGGCCCCGGCATCTTCAAAGGCGACCTCTACTTCTACAGCGTCGACCACGACTTCCGCGACCTGTGCCGCAAGATCTCGGGCCGGGTGCCGATCTACTTCATCACCGGCATCTACGACTTCGCGTGCACCCCCGAGATGACGCAGGCGACGGCCGACAAGGTCAAGGGCTCGGAGTGCATCATCATGCAAGGCATCGGCCACTTCCCGATGTCCGAGAGCCCCGAGGTCTACAAGGAATACCTGATGCCGGTGCTGCGCAAGATCGTGCAGGCCGACCGGGAGACGAACCGCCCGGACGACCGCGAGCACGAGCGGCCGAGCGGCAGCGGGCGCGCCGCTCGCGACGACGGCTACGCGCGCGACCGCTACGCGCGCGATGAACGCCGCGGCAGCGCCTCGACGAGCAACGAGCAAGGCGGCGTGCGCGTCGTCGAGTTCGACTCGAGCGGCGGCCGCACGCGGCGCTGATCGTCCTCGCCGGCCCGCCCGACATGGCCGACGCTCGCGCCCAGCAGTGGTCGTCGCAAGCGACCAGCACGTACCTGCTGGTGCCGATCCTGCTGCTCTTCGTGCTGCTGATCGTCGCGGTGCTGCGCGGGCCCAACCTGGTCACGAGCGCGGGCCTTGCCGGCGCGGTGCTGGTCGCGACACCGCTCGTGCTCGCGACCTACGGGCTGATGGCGACCGCGATGGCGGGCCGCGGCACCGTCGATCTGTCGGTCGGGCCGCTGCTCGGCTTCATCAACGTGACCCTGGTGCAGTTGAACGGGCAGGGCATCGTCACGTCGCCGCTTGCCGTGTTCGCCTACGTCATCGCGGTCGGCGTCGCGTACCAGGCGCTGATGGCGCTGATCATCGTCTTCGTTCGCGTGCAGCCGATCATCGTCGCGCTGTCGGGGTTCCTCGCGCTGTCGGGGATCAACCGCGTGATCCTGCCGCGCCCGGGCGGTGCCGCTCCCGACTGGATGCTGTCGTGGGGGCTGGCGACGTCGATTTTCTCGCCCGTGCTCGCGATCCTCGTGCTCGCGACGGCCGCGTGGCTCGTCTTCACCCGCACCGCGTTCTACGGGCACCTGAAGCTGATGGGGTCCGACGAGCGCGCCGCGTACACGAGCGGCGTGCGCATCGGCTGGGTGCGGCTCGGCGCGCACGTGATCTCGGGCGCGTTCATCGGGCTCGCTGCACTGTGCTTCACCGCGCTGATCGGGTCGGGCGACCCGACGCAGGGCACGACCTACACGTTGATCGCCGTCACTGCGCTCGTGCTCGGCGGCGCGAGCCTCGGCGGCGGGCGCGCGAGCGTGATCGGCTCGCTGCTCGGCGCGGCGAACCTGTTCCTGATCGGCTACGTGCTCGCGACGTTCAGCTTCGGCGGCGTGCAAGGCTTCGTCACCGACCTCGCGTACGGCGTGATCCTCGTGCTGTCGCTCTTGCTGACGGTCGCGCTGCCGTACCTGCAGCGCTGGCTGCGCAGGTTGTCGCCGGTGCTCGTCTTCGTCGTGCTCGCAATGCTGTTCACCGGCGTGATGCTGCACACGCGGTACGCCCCGACTGACTCGCAGCCCGCTGCGGCGCCGGTCACGGCGCCGGCGGCGGCACCGGCCGAGCCGCCAACCGCGGCAACGGCCGCGGCGACGTCACCGGCCGCGCCGGCGAAGCGCCGTGCCGCGCCGCCCTTCGTCTTCGAGCAGCCGGCCGCAGCCCGCGACATCTCGCTCACCCCCCTGCAACGCGACGCCGGCATCGCAGCGCTGCTGCTGATCGCGCTCGTGCTGTTTTCCAGGGTCGTGGTCTGGCAGGCGCGCACGCGGCGATTCACCGCGTTCATGTACGTCTCGCTCGCGGTGGTGATCGTGCTCGGCTCGTGGGCGCTGATCCAGACGATCGGCCCGTCGTCATGAGCACTGCCGCCGTCCGCCACGGCTTCGCGCACCCGGTGCGCAAGTGGGTGGGCTTGGCGCTGGCAGCGGTCGTCGCCGGAGCGGGCGCGATCGTCGGCGTGCAGCAAGGGCAGCCGGTGCAGCACGTCATCTTCTACACCGTCGCGACCCTGGCGCTCGTCGTCTGGGCGTGGAACGCGTTCGCGTATCCGCAAGGCGGCCCGGCCGCGGACGCCGCGCACGAGACGGCACCGCTCGGCGCGCGCGCCGCGTGGAAGGCGTTCCTGCTGCGCAACCGCGGGCTGATCATCGCGCTCGCGCTCCTGCTGCTCGCTTTCATCGTCGCGTCGCTCACCGCCGAAGGCTTCTTCAACGGCTGGAACGTGCTCGCGCTCGCGGTCATCGTGCTGCTCCTGGTCGTCTCGGTGAAGGTGAGCCGCTTCTTCGAGGCGAACCGCAGCGCGTTCGTCGGGCTGATGGTGCTGGTCGCGCTGTTCGCGATCGGCTCGTTCATCGTGCCCGGATTCGCATCGACGACGAACCTGAAGGCGATGCTGCTGTTCGCCGCGTTCCTCGGGCTCGCGTGCGTCGGCCAGACCCTGGTCGCGCTGCTCGGCGCGCTCGACCTGTCGATCCCGTTCGTGATCGGCGCCGCCAACGTCGGCCTGCTGTACCTGATGGGCCTCGGCGTGCCGTCGTGGCTCGCCGTGATCTTCATCCTGGTGCTCGGCACCTTGATCGGCCTCGTGAACGGCATCCTCAGCTTTCGCCTGCAAGGGCAGGCGCTGATCCTCACCCTCGGCATCGGCTTCGCGGTCTCGGGGCTGGTGCAGATCCTCACCAGCATCGGCAGCCAGTACATGGGCAACGTGTTCGGCCAGGTGCCCGGCTGGCTGCGCAACCTGGCGGCGATGAACGGCCACACGTTCGGGCTGCCGCTGCCGCCGGTGATCCTGATCTGGATCGCGCTCGCGGTGCTGCTGATCGTCGGCATGCGCCGCACCGTGTACGGCCGCTTTCTCTACGCGCTCGGCGGCAACCGCGCCGCTGCATCGCGGCAGATGATCTCCGAGCGCCGCTACTGGTGGCTCGCGTTCTCGATCTCGGGCGGCGTCTCGGCGATGGCGGGCTGCCTGCTGCTCGGCTGGAGCGGCGGCGGCTTCATCGGCGTCGGCCAGCCGTACCTGTTCATGACGTTGGCCGCGGTGGTGGTCGGCGGCACGTCGCTCCTCGGCGGCTACGGCGGCTACGGCTTCACCGTGATCGGCGTGCTGGTGCTGCAGGTGCTCACGTCGTTGCTGATCGGCATCGGCCTCCAGCTCGAATGGCAGCAGTTCGTGATCGGGCTCCTGATCCTGCCGATGGTCGCGCTGTACGCGCGCTCGCCGCATATCAGGACGCAGGTGTGAGGTGACAGCGCCGATGGCCATGCGCTGGGGTCGTGACAACAACAAGGACGCCCGATGATCGTCAAGCTGCTCGAAGTCCACGACGTCGCAAGCGGCACCTTCGCGCTGGTGCTGATCGGGATGCTCGCGGCGACGCTGCTTCTGCTCGTCGGCAGCGCGTGGGTGCCGCGGCGCTGGAAGCTCACGGTCGCGCTGTCGGGCATCGTCACCCTGGCGTCGGCCGCGCACTACGCGATCGCCAACGACATCTGGCTCGAGACCGGCCAGATGACGATGATCCACCGCTACGTCGGCTGGTTCGTTACCGTGCCGCTGCAGGTCGTGATCCTGTACTTCTTCGTGCGCTCGTACGCGCAGGTGCCGGTCGGCGTGTTCTGGCGCCTCCTCGTCGCCGCGGTGCTGTACGTCGCGGCGCGCTACATGGGCGAGGCCAACCTGATGTACCCGACGTTGGGGTTCCTGATCTCGCTCGCGCTCTGGCTCTACATCCTGGGCGAGGCGTTCTTCGGCAAGCTTGCCGAACGCACCATCCGCCACGGCAGCGAGCACGCGCGCCGCGGCTTCTTCTGGCTGCGGTTGATCATGACGATCGGCTGGGCGGTCTATCCGCTCGCCTACTTCATCGCCGCGTTCACCGGACCGGTCGAGATGCGGTATCTGGTGACGACGTACAACCTGGCCGACTTCGTCAACGTGATCGCGTTCGGCCTGACGATCCTGAGCGTCGGGCTGCGCGAGGCGTCGACATCGAACCCATAACGAGGAGCTGACGATGAACGGCGCCGACATCATCGCGGTCATCATCCTGCTGGCGATCGTCATCGCGGTGGCGGTCTACCTGCTGCACTGGCTGTACCGCCATTCGTCGAAGGACCTGTCGTTCGTGCGCACCGGCTGGGGCGGCGAAAAAGTGGTGATCGGCGGCGGCGCGTTCGTGCTGCCGATCGTGCACGACATGTCCGACGTCAGCATGAACACCCTGCGCATCGAGGTACGGCGCGCCGGCGAGAAGTCGCTGATCACGCAGAACCGGATGCGCATCGAGGTCAGCGTCGAGTTCTTCGTGCGCGTGATGCCGACGGCGCAGGCGGTCGCCGCGGCGGCGCGCACCCTGGGCAACCGCACCCTGGACCCCGAGAGCCTGCGCGACCTGGTGCAAGGCCGCTTCGTCGACGCGATGGGCGCGGTCGCCGCGCGCATGACGATGGAGCAGATCCACGAGAACCGCAGCGAGTACATCCGCGGCGTGCGCGAGCTGGTCGCGCCGACCTTGACCGACATCGGCCTCGAGCTCGAGACCGCGTCGTTCACCAGCGTCGATCAGGCCGACATGAAGCTGTTCAACGCCTCCAACGCGTTCGACGCCGAGGGCCTGACGCGGCTGACCGAGGAGATCGAGTCGCGCCGCAAGAAGCGCAACGACATCGAGCAGGACACACGCATCGCGATCCAGGCCAAGAACCTCGACGCCGAGAAGCGCGCGCTCGCGATCGAGCAGGAGAGCGAGTACGCACGCATGGCGCAGGAGCGCGAGGTGGCGACGCGGCGCGCGCAGCAGCGCGCCGAGATCGCGCGCGAGAAGAGCGAGCGCGAGCGCGACATCGAGGAGGTGCAGATCCGCATGAAGGAGGAGGTCGAGCGCTCGCGCATCCAGCAAGAGCGTGCGATCGACGCCGAACGCGTGCTGCGCGAACAGGAGATCGCCAAGCTCGAGATCCAGCGCCGGCGCACGCTGGAGTTGGAGGAGCAGGAGCGCATCATCGCGGTGGCCGAGCGCGCGCGCGCCCAGGCCGAAGCGCAGAAGACGGCCGAGGCGGCACGCGCGCAGGCCGTCGAGGCGACCGAGAAGGTCAACACCGTGCGCGAGCGCGAGATCGCCGAGCGCAACAAGACGATCGAGCTGATCGAGGCGGCGCAGCACGCCGAGCGCGAGGCGCTGAAACTCGTCACCGCGGCGACGGCCGAGCTGAAGGCCGCGGGCGACCGCGCGAAGGCCAGAGTCGCCGCGGCCGAGGCCGACAAGGTGCGCTACGAGATCGACGCCGAAGGTCGGCGCAAGCTCAACGAAGCGGAGAACATGCGATCGGAGGCGGCACGCAGGAGCGCGTTGCAGGAAGACCTGATCCAGAACCTGCCCGCGATCATCCGCGAGAGCGTCAAGCCGATGCAAGCGATCGAGTCGATCCGCATCCTCCAGGTCGACGGGCTGCCGGGGTTGAGCGGCGTCGCGCCGTCGGGCGGCGCCGGCGAAGGCGACGATGCGAGCCCGCCGGGCAAGGGCGGCAGCCTCGCCGACAACGCGGTCAGCTCCGCGCTGCGCTACCGCGCACAGGTTCCGTTCGTCGATGGGCTGCTGCGCGAGATCGGCATGACCAGCGGCAGCCCGAGCCGCACCGGCGGGTTGACGATCTACCCCGCCGCGGCCGACGATCCGCCGAAGAACGAGGCGCGCTGAGCAGCCAGCGCAATAGAGCCATGCCCGTCGCTTCGAAGAGCTTCGATCTCGATCGCGCATGACGCCTTCGACCGAGCGCCGCATCGCGGTGATGACCCTGTGGGCGTTCTTCGGCGCGTTCGGCCTCGCGTTCGCGCTGTCGGGGTTTCGCGGCGAGAACGTGGCGGCCGGGCTTGCGGGCTTCGTGCTCGTTGCAGCGGCGTACGGCGCGCACGTCATCGCCAATCACGTCTTCGGCACGCGCTTCACGAAGGGCGAGGTTGCGCTCGGCTTCGTCGTCTATGCCGTGTCATTGACGAGCTTCGTCGTGAGCTGGATCGTGCTGCCCGACTTCGGTGGCGCCAACATCGCGATCGGCCTCGCGGGCTTCGGGCTGCTGCTCGCCGCGTTCGCGTTCTACATGATCGCCAACCACGGCGTGCGCGGCTCGATCGACATGATCGACTCGATCCGCAACGTCGGCGCGCGAAGGTGACCGAACTCGACGTCTGGCTGCTCGTCTTCGGCGCGCTGGTCGTCGCGTGGTGCGTGTACTGGGGCGTCTCCGAAGGCCACGCTTCGCGCCGCATCGACGACTGGTTCCTCGCCGGGCGCGACGTGCCGGCGTGGCTGTTCGTGCTGTGCGCCACCGCGCTGTCGGTGACCGGCTGGCTCGCGATCGGGCATCCGGCGATGGTGGGCGCATTCGGCTTGCCCTACGCCGAGGCGGCGCTCGGCGCGATCGTGATTCCGCTTGCCGGAATCCTGTTCCTGA
>Ga0187893_10012595_pt1 | contig 11956 bp, 14 predicted proteins | sample MA1701074metaG_FD_139574 | JGI IMG/M metagenome (GOLD analysis project Ga0187893, IMG submission 139574) | White microbial mat communities from a basaltic lava cave in the Kipuka Kanohina Cave System on the Island of Hawaii, USA - MA170107-4 metaG ... | reverse complement strand
GCTTGCCGTCCACGCGGACCTCGAGGTTCTCGATGCCGCGCAGGTCGAGATCGAACGCCGTGAACTCGAAGTGCCTCGAGTCGCGCAGGAAGCGGGCGATGTCGGCCTGGACGTCGGGCCGCAGCCACTCGGCGCGCGTCAGCTCCAGGCGCAGCGTGTCGCGGCCCGGGCCGCCGAAGTAGCGGTCGTGGGCGCCAGCGTTCTCGGACGGGCGGTAGACGAGGACGTCGTTGCCGCGGCCGCCGAACACCCAGTCGTCGCCGCCGCGGCCGTCGAGCCGGTCGCTGCCGCGCCCGCCGAAGATCAGGTCGTCGCCGGGAGTGCCGGTGAGGACATCCTTGCCCCTGGTGCCGATGATGACGCTGTTCTTGCTCATCTGCCTCCCGCCCTTCCTGCCTCGCGCGGTATTCTAGTGAAGAGCGGCGGCACTATTTCGCGCAACAACAATTTTTACAACCCGAGCTCCTTCCACATGGCATCGACGCGACGTTTTATCTCGGCATCCATCGCGATCGGCCTGCCCCAGCGGCGCGCGGTCTCGGCGGGCCACTTGTTGGTGGCGTCGATGCCCATCTTGGAGCCGAGGCCGGACACCGGGCTCGCGAAATCCAGGTAGTCGATCGGCGTGTTCTCCACCACGATCGAATCCCGGGCGGGATCGACCCGCGTGGTCAGCGCCCAGATCACTTCCTTCCAGTCGCGCACGTCGACGTCGTCGTCGCACACCACGATGAACTTGGTGTACATGAACTGGCGCAGGGCGCTCCAGATTCCCATCATCACGCGCTTCGCGTGCCCGGGGTACTGCTTCTTCATGCTGACCACCGCGAGGCGGTAGGAGCAGCCCTCGGGCGGCAGGTAGAAGTCGACGATCTCGGGAAACTGCTTCGTCAGGAGCGGAACAAAGAGCTCGTTCAACGCGAGCCCGAGCACGGCGGGCTCGTCGGGCGGCTTGCCGGTGTAGGTGGAGTGGTAGATCGGCGAGCGCCGCATCGTGATTCTTTGCACCGTCATCACGGGAAAGCGCTCGGCGTCGTTGTAGTAGCCGGTGTGGTCGCCGTGCGGGCCTTCCTCCGCCAGGTCCCCGGAAGCAATCTGTCCTTCCAGGATGATTTCCGCCGTCGCGGGGACCTGGAGATCGTTGCCGATGCACTTCACGAGCTCGGTGCGGGCGCCGCGCAGCAAGCCGGCGAACTGGTATTCGCTCAGCGTATCCGGGACCGGCGTCACCGCCGCCAGCATGGTCGCGGGATCCGCGCCCAGGGCCACCGCCACCGGAAACGGCTCGCTCGAAGACTTCAAGTGATCCTGGAAATCGAGCGCCCCTCCCCGGTGCGCGAGCCAGCGCATGATCACGCGGTTGCGCCCGATGACCTGCTGGCGATAGATGCCGAGGTTCTGCCGCGGCTTGGCGGGGCCGCGCGTCACCGTCAGGCCCCACGTGATCAGCGGGCCCGCGTCCTGCGGCCAGCAGGTCTGCACCGGCAGGCGCGCGAGATCGACCTGCGCGCCTTCCCATACGGTTTCCTGGCTGGGCGCGCCGGAAACCGCCTTGGGCGGCAGGTTCAGGAGCTGCTTCCACACCGGGAACTGCTCCCAGAGATCGCGCAGGCCCTTCGGCGGCTCGGGCTCGCGCAGGAAGGCGAGCATCCGCCCGACCTCGCGCAACGCCGCGGTATCGGCGACGCCCATGGCCGCGGCCACCCGCCCGACCGTGCCGAACAGGTTCGCGAGCACCGGAATCGCGTGTCCCTTGGGCCGCTCGAAGAGCAGCGCCGGTCCGCCCGCGCGCAGCACGCGGTCGCAGATCTCGGTCATCTCCAGGCGCGGCGAAACCTCGGCGCGCACGCGCTTCAGCTCGCCCTTCGCCTCGAGCTGGGAAACGAATTCGCGCAGATCCGCGTACTTCACCGCTTGAGCAGCATCAGGCGCTCGCTCAGCGCCTCGGCGAAGTCGAGCAGCATGGTGTCGCGCCCGCGCGAGGGGTAGGCGCGCTCCGAGCCCGGCAGGCTGACGAGGAGGCAGGTGCTGCCCATCCAGCCGAGCGCGCACAGCGCGCCGCCGCCGATCACGCAGGCGAGGGCGAGCACCGGCAGCAGGCTCGCGAGGGCTTCGAGCAGGCGGAAAAAGGAATGCATGGCTCGCGGCACGCCCTGCGGGCCGGCCGAGGCCATGTCGGCCGCGGCGCCGCTCGCGAAGCCGCCGAGCGGGCCGGCGATCGCGAGCAGCAGCAGCGCCGCCACCACCAGGCCTATGCCCCAGCCGAGCTTGCGCGTGTCGCGCTCGAAAGCGACCCGCACCGCGGTCACGCCGGCGAGCGGCAGCGTCTCGAGGTGCGTTTCGCTGCGGTGCACGAGGCACGTGGGATAGAGCGTCAGGTGCGTGCCGCGCAGCATGCCGTTGGCAAACGCGAAGCGCGTGATCGCGGGACCGGTTTCGCTCATGCGAAGAAGCTGCCGACGATGCCGAGGAAGATGACGCCGCCGACCCAGTTGTTGTGCATGAAGGCCTTGAAGCAGCCCTCGCGCGTGCGGCCGCGGATGAGGACGTAGTGGTACGCCATCATCGCGCCCGCCGCCGCGAGGCCGACCCAGTACGGCCAGGACAGACGCACGTGAATCCCGACGGCGGCGAGCAGCGCCAGCATCGCGCCGTAGCTTGCCATCACCGCCGCCACGTCCCAGCGGCCGAGCGTCAGCGCCGAGGTGTGGATGCCGAGCGGCGCGTCATCGTCGCGATCCACCATGGCGTATTCGGTGTCGTAGGCGAACGAGTAGAACAGGTTGGCGGCGAAAAGAAGCCAGCACTCGAGCGGCAGCCGGCCGTGGATCGCCGCGTAGGCCATCGGGATGCCGAAGCCGAAGGCGACGCCGAGGAAGGCCTGCGGCAGCGCGAAGAAACGCTTGGTGAAGGGATAGAGCGCCGCGATCGCCAGCGCGACGAACGAAAGCGCGATCGCGAGCCAGTTGAGGAACAGCACCAGCGCGAAGGCCGCGGCGGCGAGCCCCGCGGCAAGCGCGAGCGCCTCGGCGGCGCGGATCTCGCCCGCGGCGAGCGGGCGGTTGCGCGTGCGCTCGACCTGCGGGTCGATGTCGCGGTCGGCATAGTCGTTGAGCGCGCAGCCCGCGGAGCGCATCAGCACCGTGCCTACCCCGAAGATGATGAGGACGTCGAGCGCCGGGCTGCCCCGCGAGGCGAGCCATACCGCCCACAGCGTCGGCCATAGCAGGAGCAGCATGCCGATCGGCTTGTCGAGCCGGATCAGGCGCTCGTAGGCATCGAGCCGCTTGGCGATGAATGCCAGATCCATCGGCAAAGGATAACTCACGCGTGCGCGAGCTCTCGCCTGGAGCCTAACCAGCGCGCGACATGCGCGCGCGCCGCCTGCGGATCGTGCTCGATCAGCTCGGCGGCCGCCTGCACCGCAGCTTCCACCAGGTCTTGGTCGCGCTCGAGGTCTGCGAAGCGAAGCATCGGCTGCCCGCTCTGACGTTGACCGAGGACCTCGCCCGGGCCACGCAGCTCCAGATCTTTCCTGGCGATCCTAAAGCCATCAGTATCTTCGAAGATGATGTCCAGTCGCTTACGCGCCGCCTCGGAAAGGTCGGCGCCAAACAGCAGGATGCACGTGCTCTCTCGCGCGCCGCGGCCGATGCGGCCACGGAGCTGATGAAGCTGCGCCAACCCGAAGCGCTCCGCGCTCTCGATCACCATGAGGGACGCGTTTGGTACATCAACCCCCACCTCGATGACTGTAGTGCATACGAGAACCTGAGTCGTCCCTTTTGCGAATGACTCCATCACCTCGGCTTTTTCGCCCGCTGCGAGTCGACCGTGCAGCAGGCCGACGCGTAGACCGCTCAGCTCCTTTTTCAGGACCTCAAACGTTTCGAGCGCCGTCTGAAGATCCCCTTCCTTTGATTCCTCGATGACGGGGCACACCCAGTAAGCCTGCTCGCCGTCAGCGCACGACTGGCGGATGCGCTTCAGTACTTCGGCGCGCTTCCTGTCGGAGAATCGCCGCGTTGCTACCGTGCGCCTGCCCGGCGGCATCTCGTCGATCGTGGATACATCAAGGTCGGCGAGATAGGTCATCTCCAACGTGCGAGGAATCGGCGTCGCGCTCATCATGAGCTGATGCGGCACGGCCCCTTGAGCCTTTTTGCGCAAGGCAAGGCGCTGCTCGACGCCGAAGCGGTGCTGCTCGTCGACGACGATGAGGCCGAGGCGGGCGAACTCGGCGCTCTTCTGGACTAGCGCGTGCGTGCCGATGACAATCGGCGCCGCGAGCATCTCGGCGCGCTGCTTCTTGGGCGTGCCGCCGTGCAGCCAGCCGATGCCGACGCCGAGCGGCGCGAGCCAGCCGGTGAACTTGCGCAGATGCTGCTCGGACAGAATCTCGGTGGGCGCCATGACCGCCGCCTCCAGGCCGGAGTCGACCGCCGCGAGGCAGGCGATCGCCGCGACGATGGTCTTTCCGCTGCCGACGTCGCCCTGCAGCAGCCGCTGCATCGGGTGCGGCTCGCGCAGGTCGCGCACCACTTCGTTCAATGCTCGCATCTGCGCCCTCGTCAGCTTGAACGGCAGCTTCTGCAGAAACGAGCGCAGCAGCGGTCCGTCGACCTTCAGCACCGGCGCCTTGCGTGCGCGGCGCGCGCGATAGGCGAGACGCATCGAGATCTGTTGCGCGAGCAGCTCGTCAAACTTCACGCGCCGCCAGGCGGAATGAGTGCGGTCAACCAGTTCTTCGGGGTTTATTGCGGGTGGCGGACGATGCAGGAAACGTACGCTTTCCGCAAAGCCAGCGAGCCCGAGCCGTTGACGAAGGCTCTCGGGCAACGTGTCGTCGAGCGTTTCGGCGTCCAGCGCCTGCAGCACCAGCGCGCGTAGCTCGGATTGCGGCAACCCCTTCGTGGTGGAATAGATCGGCGTCAATGCGTCGGGGAGCGGCTCGCCTTCGCGCACGATGCGGTAGCGCGGGTGCGCCATCTCGGCGCCGAAAAAGCCCGGGCGCACTTCACCGAACGCACGCACGCGCAGGCCCTCGTCCGCGGCACGCTGGAACTGCCTGAGCTGGCTGCCGTAGAAGTTGAAGAAGCGCAGCACCAGCCCTTCGGCATGTACGACGAGCTGGCGCTTCGGCCGGTACATGACCTGCGCTTTCAGAACCGGGGCCTCGACGCTCACCGGCTTGCCGGCGGGCGCCGCGTGCACGGGCGTGAGGGCGGTCTCGTCCTCGTAGCGCAGCGGCAGGTGCAGCACCAGGTCGAAGCGCGAGCGTAGCCCGAGCTTTTCGAGCTTTTTCGCGACTGCGTCTGACTTCACCCCGCGTGCAGGATGGCGTCGATCTCGACCAGCGCGCCCCGCGGCAGCCCGGCGACGCCGACCGCGGCGCGCGCGGGATAGGGCTCGCGCACGTACTGCGCCATGATCTCGTTCACGCGCGCGAAGTGCGCGAGATCGGTGAGATAGACGGTCATGCGCACCGCGTGGTCGAGGCTCAGGCCCGCCGCCGCGGCCACCGCCGCGAGGTTGCGGAACACGCGGTGCGTCTGCCCCTCGATCCCCTCGGCGAGCTGCATCGTCGCCGGGTCCAGGCCGATCTGCCCCGAGAGGTATACGGTGTCGCCGGCGCGCACGGCCTGGGAATACGTGCCGATCGCCTCGGGCGCATCACGCGTCTGGATCGGGGTTTTCATCGGGGGTATCTTAGCCTAATGATTTCGCAGCTCGAAAAGCTGCTCGGCACGCCGCGCGACGGCGCGCTGCTGCGTTACTCGCTGGGAATCGAGCACGTGAAGGCCGGCGATCTGCCGCGCGCGGTGGAATACCTGCGCGACGCGGTGGCGCGCGACCCGCTTTACTCGGCGGCGTGGAAGGCCCTGGGCAACGCGCTCAGGGACTCAAGTCTTCCGGAGGAAGCCCTCGCCGCCTACCTGCAGGGAATCGAAGCGGCGAAGAAGAAAGGCGACAAGCAAGCGGAGAAGGAGATGACCGTCTTCGCCCGGCGCCTGGAGAAGCTACGGAAAAAGCCGGGCTAGCGCCTGGGAGAGGCCCGAGACGAAGCTTTCCTTGCCGACGAGCGCGTCCGCGCCCGCGCGCTTCGCAGCCGCCGCCGCTTCCGGCGTATGGAAGAGCGTCATGGCGAACACCGCCGGCGCCCCCGGCGCGGCCTTGACGCGCTTCACCATTTCCAGTCCGCGCACCGGTGCGCGGCCGAGATCGAGCAGCAGGACGTCGGGGCCGGCGGCGCTCACCAGCGAAAGGGCGTGCAGCGCGGTATCCGCCGTTCCAGCCAGGACGAACCCCGGCAGGTTCGCCACGTAGTTGGCTGCCGCGGTCAGGAAGGCCGGGCTGCCATCGGCGATGGCGATACGTACGGGGCGCGGGTCCATCGGAAAGCGAGACTAGGGTCCAACGGGCCTCGCGGCTATCGGGGCGTTCCCTAGCCCGCGGCAGGAATTTCCTGAGACGAACGCAAACTCCTGTCAGCCTTCCGGGGGCACGAGGCCCGTCCGCAGGGCATATCTCACAAGTCCGGCCACATCGCGGATGCCGAGCCGCTCCATGATCTGGGCGCGGTGGGTCTCGACCGTCTTCACCGACAGGTTGAGGAGGAAGGCGATCTCCTTGGTGCTTTTGCCCCCGGCGACCAGCTTCAGAACCTCGCGCTGGCGCGCGGTGAGCACTTCCGGCGCGGTCTCGCCCCCGGTGCGGTGCATGTAGCCCTCGACCACCTGGCGCGACACCGAGGGCGAGAGCCAGCTCTCGCCCCGCATCACGCTGCGCAGCGCGAGCTCGAGCTCGCCGGTGGCGGCGTCCTTCAGGAGGTAGCCGACGGCGCCGGCGCGCAGCGCCTGCAGCACGTACTCCTCCCCCGAGTGCATCGACAGGATCACCACGCGCACCTCCGGGTGGCGCTCGCGCATCTGCGCCGCCGCCTCCAGGCCGGTGATGCCCTTCATCGCGATGTCCATCAGCACCACGTCGGGCCGCTCGCGGTCGGCGAGCTCGAGCGCCTCCTCGCCGCTCGAGGCTTCGGCGATCACCTGGACCTCGCGCATGCCCTGCAGCAGCGAATGGATGCCGGCGCGCACCAGCGCATGGTCGTCGGCGAGCAGCACGCGGATCATCATCCGACCGCGCGCTCCTTCGAGGCCGGGGCGAGCGGAAAGGTCGCGAGCAGCACCGTTCCCTGCCCCGGCGCCGAGCGCAGCTCGAACGAGCCGCCGGCGAGCGCCATGCGCTCCTCCATGCCGACCAGGCCGAGGCTCGCGCCGTTCGCGGTGCGCTGGCGCGCCGCGTCGAGGTCGAAGCCGCGGCCGTCGTCGCGCACCGAGATCGCCAGGCGGCCGCCGGCGGTGAACAGGCGCAGCCAGAGGTTGCGCGCGCGCGCGTGACGCAGCACGTTGTTGATCGCCTCCTGCGCGACGCGGAAGCACGCGGTCTCGGTGTCGGGCGCGAGCTCCTGCGGCGCGTCCTCGGCCTCGAAGTGGGCGTGCAGCCCGGCGACGCGCGCCTGGCGGTCGAGGTGCGAGCGCAGCGCCGCGGCGAGGCCCAGGTCGTCGAGCTGCGGCGGGCGCAGGCTGAGCGAAAGCTGGCGCACCCGCTCGAGCGTGTGCTGGACCGTGTCGACGCAATCCTCGACGCGGGCGCGCGATTCAAGCTGGATCTTGAGCGCCGTGAGCGCCTGCCCGACGTCGTCGTGCAGGTCGCGCGCGAGGCGCCTGCGCTCCTCCTCCTGGACCTCGAACAGGCGTCGTGACAGCGCGCGCATGCGCTCGTGCGACACCTCGAGCTCGCGGTTCAGGCGCTCGAGGGTCTGCTGCGTGCGCAGGCGCTCGGTGATGTCGTTCAGCTGCACCAGCCGCGCCGGCCGCCCGCGCCAGGCGACGAGGTGGCCGACGCCCTGGATGTCGATCGGCTCGCCGGTCTTCTTGAGGTGTCGGAACACGCCGTGGTGCACCTCGCCCCCCTCGCGGCGCAGGAAATCGCGGAACGGCTCGTGGTCCTCGGGGCGCCGGATCTCGAGCGCGGTCTTGGCGAGGAACTCCTCGCGCGAATACTCGTAGAGGCGCAGCGCCGCGTCGTTCACCGCGAGGAAGCGCAGGCTCTGCGCGTCGACCACCCACATCGGTAACGGGCTGCGCTCGAAGAGCATGCGGTAGCGCCCCTCGTGCGGGTCGATCTTGTCGACCAGGCGCTGCAGCATCGCCGCCACCAGGCGAAGCGGTTTCATCGAGCGGGAATGGTACCCCTCTGGCACGCAGTTTGCGGGCGGCTCCCCTTCAGCCATGCACCCCGGCCGAAATGGAAGCTCTTACAACCCCGAAGGCTCCGCCAGGGCCGCCGGGCTGCGCTACGTCACCGACGCGCTGCCGGGAATCTCCCGGCAGCGCTCGGGCACGGGATTGCGCTATCTGGCGCCCGACGGAAAAGCGATCCACAAGCGGGAAACGCTTGTCCGTATCCGTGCCCTCGCGGTGCCGCCGGCGTGGCGTGAGGTGTGGATCTGCGCGCGCGACGACGGCCATCTGCAGGCCACCGGGCGCGACGCGCGCGGGCGCAAGCAGTACCGCTACCACGACCGCTGGCGCGAGGTGCGCGACGAGACGAAGTACGCGCGCATGCCCGCCTTTGCCAGGGCGCTGCCGCCGGAAGTGCTACATCCACCCCGCGGTGATCGAGGCGTACCGCGACGGCAGCCTCGGCCAGGCGATGTCCGGCCGCAATGTGGAAGCGTGCGTGAAGCGGCTGCTCGGCAGCCCCCGCCGCCGGTCGCTGCTGCCGGCGCTGCGTCAATCCCTGCGCCGGCTGCGACGAAACGGCGGGCAGGTTGCCGGAGCAGCGAGTGCAGCTCCATGAAAGGAGTCCTCAAATGATGCTTAGATCTCTTGGCTTCGCAGCGCTGCTGACGCTGGCGGCGGCTGCGTCCGCCGAAGGCCCCGGCAGCCGCATCCGCGCGACTCCGGCCGGCCCTCAGTCAGCGGCGCCGCCTGCAAGCCCGGCCGAGCGCGACGCGCAGCGTTGCGATTCCCTGACCGACGAGGCGAAAGAGCGCTGCCTGCGCGAGCTGCGCGCAGCGGTGCGCGACAAGCAGCAGCAACGCGCGCCCCACGAAGGGCCGGGCCCGGATGCCGGCCCTGAATCCGTCGGCACGGGCTCGGGCGCCGGGATCGGCGCGAGTTCAGGAAGAAAGTAGGAAGATTTCTGGTGGAGTGGAGGAGGCGCGAATCGCTGCGAATCTCCTCCGCTTCAAATCAAGCGCTTACTGGCTGCCCGAGGGAGTCAGTGTACCAGGGCAGATGTACCACCGGGCTCGCTAGCGGCACTGGCTCTTATTTCTGAATCGGCCGAGTGAACGGAAAGATCTTGGTATAGCCGAGGATATCGGTAATCAGAAGCACGAGGAACACCAAAACGATGGCCCCGATGATTCCGCCCGCAGGCTGCTCGTCAATGTTCGAGGCAAGGCTCGCCGCCTCGTCATCGGTCATCGCGGCAACGCGCGCCTGCACGTCGGCTGCGCTCACGCCATAAGCGGCCAGCTGCGCCTGCACGTCGGCCCGATCGATCAGCCTCGCAATGCGGCTTCGTTCATCAGCCACTTCAGCGGACAGAACCCAGTCCGTCCCTACCATTGCGGCCTGCGCGGGATTCGGCAGGGTAAGGCTCACGATCGAAACGACCAGAAGCATTGCGAGCAATTTGCGGCCAGCCCGGATCATTCGTGTCTCCCTGAAAAAATTGAAAACGGCCAGTGCGGCTCTTCATCAGGCCTGATGCTGCGATCTAGCCTGAAGCGTAGCCTTGTTTTCTGCGCCAAAGAGTGGGGCAAGCGACGCCGACCCGGTGAAGAGCGCGCCGACCAACCAAGCGGCACTCAGGATGATGCCCGTGATGAAGGTCCAGTTGTAGGCGGGAAGCCAGGCCTTGCTCATCAGGGGACCGAGAATGAGAAGAATGACCGAATGGGCACAAGCCACCACGATTAAAGTGGCGAGGGGAACAAGGATGCTCTTGGCTAGCTTCCATCTCGGGTCGTCGGCCGAAAGCAACCTCGCGGCTCGTTGCGCGAGCAGCCAGAAAACGAGAAGCGCTCCGCCATAGCCGAGAAACTGCGCCACGCGCGATGCGTTGAGCCCGGTCTTGCCGAATCGCGTCGTCTTGAACAGCTCCATCTCTCCCAACGCCGCCGCCAGGATCAACGCGAGCACGATGACGACCGCGTAGCGCAGCAGCCATATCCAGCGCTCATTCATGAACGCCTCCCTTGGCTCATTCCCTGCGTGCGATTAGAGCACGATCTGAATTTCCGCGCCGAAGCGGACTTTCGTCACAGATTCCCGCGCCCTGGCGAGCGGGCAACGCTGCGTTCCTCTACACTGCTGCGCCAGCGAAAAAAACAGCAAGGGAGTGCCTATGAAAGCTACGCGTTTAGCGCTCATCGCAGTCGTTTCGGTCGCGCTCGCGCCGCTGCCGGCGCCGGCGGAGCCGCCGCCGCACGCCAAGGCGCACGGCTGGCGCAAGAAGAACGATCCGAACTACGTCGGCTACACCGGCAAGAAGTGGGCAAAGGACTACGGCATCATCGCAGGGAAGTGCAACACGGCGGCGGTCGGCGCCGTGCTCGGCGGGACCGTGGGCGCCGTGGTCGGCTCGCGTGCGAACAAAGAGGATCGGCCGGTGGCTATCGTCCTTGGCACCGCCATCGGCGCGGTGATCGGCGCCAAGATCGGCGAGGCTATCGATCAAAGCGACCGCGCTTGCATGGGCCACTCGCTCGAGCTCGCCGGCGTGAAAAAGACTGTGGTCTGGACAAACAACACGACCGGCGTCACCTACCGCCTGACGCCGACCCGGGACTTCAAGCAAGGAGATCAGGCTTGCCGCGAGTTCGTCACCGAGCTGAACAGCGCCAAGGGCAAGAAGAAGGACAAGGTTACCGGCGTCGCCTGCCGGCGCGGCAATGGGGAATGGGTCTTCAAGACCTGAGCGCCATCCGCACTACTCGACGGGTCGAGATTTCTACCTGCTCTTGTAGGTAGAGGCTTGGTGGAGTGGAGGAGGATCGAACTCCCGACCTTCGCATTGCGAACGCGACGCTCTCCCAGCTGAGCTACCACCCCGCGTGAGCCGCGGATTTTACCGTAGTATGCTTCGCGCATGCAGATCTCGCCGCCGTTCGGTTACCAAGAAGTCGTCCCGTTCCTGAAGACGCACAAGGTTCGCCTGCTCGCGCCGGGCGAGGTGCCCGAGTTCGCGCAGCGCGGCAACGCGGTGCCGATCAGCCATACCGAGTTCCAGCTCGTCGCGCGCCACTATCCGATCGTGTTTATCAGCAGCGACGCGGGCAAGAACTACAGCGCGGTCGCGGTGCTCGGCATCGCCACGGGCGAGAACCTGTTCTTCGAGGGCGGCGCCTGGACGCGCGGCACCTACGTGCCGGCGTACGCGCGGCGCTTTCCGTTCTGCATGGCGAAGATCAACATGAACCGGGTCGAGCAGAAGAACCGCCTGATCTGCGTCGAGAAGTCCAGCCTCGACGCGAGCGGCGGCGAGGCGATGTTCGACGCGGGCGGCCAGCCGACCGAAAAATGGAAGAGCGTCGAGCGCCTGCTCAACGACTACGAGGTCGACCTCGAGCGCATGCGCGAGATGTGCGCGCTGCTCGCCGACTACGGGCTGCTCGAGCCGTTCAGCATGCAGGCCACGCTCAAGAAAGAGAAAGGCGGCGGCTCGATGCAGGTCACCGGCATGCACCGCGTGGACGAGAAGAACCTCGAGAACCTCAACGCCGCGCAGCTGAAGAACCTGATGCGCAAGGGCTACCTCGCGCGCATCTACATCCACCTGCTGTCGCTCGAGAACTTCGCGCGGCTGCTCGACCGCAAGGCCGAGCGCCAGAGCGCGGCTTAGTTCACGCTCGAAGGGGGCCTTCTGTCGATCTGCATGG
>Ga0187893_10012593_pt1 | contig 11957 bp, 3 predicted proteins | sample MA1701074metaG_FD_139574 | JGI IMG/M metagenome (GOLD analysis project Ga0187893, IMG submission 139574) | White microbial mat communities from a basaltic lava cave in the Kipuka Kanohina Cave System on the Island of Hawaii, USA - MA170107-4 metaG ... | reverse complement strand
CGCCGGTGCTTTTATTGAGGAAAGCGATTTTTACGGGAATGGAATAATTGTTATCCATTACTTCATAAGAAAAATCGGAATTGATAGGAATATCTATTTCTTCCCGATGACAGGATGTGAAGAAGATGAAAAGGAGTGATATGGGTACGGATAGTTTCAATAGTTGCTTTGTCGGTTAAATCAATCGGCTTGTTAAAACTTGCTGCTACTTAAGCTTCTCGTTCATAAACATATAATGTTTTTGAGTTATCAAGCACATACCAGCGATTTCCATGAACTTCCATTTTTATTATAAATGTTTTTTTTGCAGGGTCAACTTCCATCTGATGTACCCAATCTATCTGTTTGGCCATGCGGTTAAACAATGCAAGCTTATAGTCTCGATAATTACATAAATAAATATAATCGTTATCAAATGGCCATGCATAACCTATCGCTCCTCCATCGGCGTGAAAGCCCTGAAAATCGTCATTTGGCCGCTGCATTATTTTTAATTGAACTATCGGTATATCCAGATCTATTTCATAATAAGATGGAAATGATCCGGCAATTCCTGATTGTGCAATTCCGATAATTTTACCCTTTACACTATCCAGCATACAAGGTTTACCATAAAAGTTGTTCAATTCCTTATCAAATAAGGTATAGGCCAACGGGTATTCTACCGGTTCTTTTATTTCATGAACGATCTTTCCTGTTTCTATATCCAACCCAATTATTAACCCATTTTTCAGCAATACCCAAAGAACCATTTTATATATCCCCAAAAATTTATCAACTTCTCCTTTTTCCCATCGCTTGTCAAACTTCAAATAATGGCGTCCTATCTCTGAAACCAATTGAGACCATAGTAATTCGCCGGTCAGTAAATCAAAGCGTTCTATTTTACTTACAGAGTCTGACAATAAGCACCCAGTCAAAATAATCGGGTTAAATATCCTTCCATTGACCCATAATATCTCTTTCGTCTGTAAATTGAACAAACCACAATTTCGTTCAAGAACGTCGTCGCCAACTAATATTAGTTGTAAATTATTATAAGGAGGCTGATGATAAGGATGCAACAGCTCATATTCCTTGTCATTAATCAAAGAAAAAGGAACTTTGGTTAAACGTTTACTTTTACTTGAGAAGTAAACTATAATTTCATTTCCGGCATTTATTATTGAATCAATTTCTTCTCCAACATTTAAGCTTTTTATAATTTGACCATTTGATATATCAAGCTTAGTGAGAGTTGAATTATTTTTTAAATACAGAAAATTGTCATCAATTAAAAAACGACCTACAAAATTCGCTGCTAACGTATTAATACATTTAAACATTTTTACTTTATTTCTATAAATGATAATTGCTTGAAAAAATCATCTCTTTTTACAATCGCTAAAAACTCTTCTTTTAAAGCAATTGCTTTACCGTCAGGTCTTTTAAATTTTTTCATCAATGCTTCATTCGTTGTCCAAAGTTGTTCAGCGTTATTACTAAACACTTTCTGAAACTCCTTTTTCACTACATCCAAATCAGCAACTTTTGCCCGGTTAAAGATATATCGAAATTGGCTCCAATCAGTCACCTGGCTTAGATAACTCTTGAATTGGTTTACGTTGATTCCAATGATACTTTCAGGCAGGTAGCTCTTAAATTCGTAATATTTAATCCAGTTATTTGGTACTGGATCTGGAGGATTCATTTCTAAGTCAAACCGGCAAAGTGTACATGGCAGTGTTGAACCTGGCAATTCTTCAAAGACCATATCCATTCGGTTAATAGTATTTGGCGAAAATGCTTCTGGATTTTGACGTATTGTACTTAGAACATGCTGAGTTCCTTCTCTCACAGCAGCCAATGAATGATTTAATCCTGTATTTCCTTTTATTAAATCTATAAATTCCTGCTTTGAAGAGAATCGCTTACAGAAGTCCATTAAATCGCCAATCATTTGGGACATTGGTCTGCCGGCAAAAATAGGATTGCCCAATGCTTTACCATTTGTCCCTATGCAGGTAAGACAGGGCATGTCATAATTTTTTGCAATAATATTTTTAAGCTCTACTTCCCCACCAAGAGCTTGAAGAGCATTGCTATTTGCTGGATCAAGAAATAATGCAACTGCTTCAATTGTCTTTTGGTCTTTGGCAAATTGTGACTCTACACTTATTGCTTCTCCAATTAAGGCTTTTGCCCTTTGAATTAAAACTTCATCAATATTTAAAAACTTAACGTCATTTAATTTTTGTAATGCTTTATTAGCATTCTCCGTTAATTTAGCATTGCCTGCTGCTTCAGCTTCGATTTTTATACGCTCGATTGCTTTTTTTGCCACCGCTAGATCGTGTGGGTTATTTGTCTTTAAGGCGGCAATTTCCAAATCGGTAAGGTTTTCAACCGATGTGCACAATTCCTTAGCCTTAGAAACATCAGGCAATTCTTCAACAACATTTTTTGTAACATTATAAATGTCTCTCACATTTGTAGAAGGCGTAATAGGATTACTTCCCCATTTGCCGAACTGTGCAACGCCGACGACAGCAGTTAATGCATTCGAAAAAGCTAATAATCGAGGATTAACAAATCCACCACCTAAATTATCAGTTAAGCTTATACCACTCCCAATCATATCTGCAATAACCAAAGCTTTTCTTAAACCTTTTACACCATTTACAATAGCACCATAGCCAGATGCAATGCTTACACCATCGATCGTCGCATTGATTATGTCACCCGCAGTTTTTAAATCCCCCTTGTCATCTACATATTTCAATACAATTGAGGGTACCATACCACCTGACGCACTACTGCTAAGATCATTTATCATCGAAAGGGTCTGATTATCTGCTAACCAAACGGGTGCAAAAACATCATATAATATAGATGTAGAGTGTAATGCTAAGCCATCGTAGACATATTCATTTGTAACTGTGACTTTATTAGCAGTATGATCTAAAGAAGCCGAAGATTTTACATATGGAATACCCACTCCGTTGTTCCATAGCCTTCTCCATATTGTTTTATAAGAAAAGTCAACATAGTAATCCATGAAATTATCCAACGTAATCTTATCCAACTGCTCTTTAAATTTTGTGCTGCTGGAAACCACTTTGCTAATTCCTTTCATAAGTTCTTTGTAGTTATCTTCTCCAAATCCTAGGAAGGAGTCGTCGTTCACATAAATCAGTTCTTCAAGAAGAGGTTCTTCAGTAATTTCATTGTTTCCTCTAAGCTTTTCAGCAACATAATCTGATTGATCCGGCGGCGTGGTATTAATTAAGCGGACAATTTGTCTTTCATAATTTTCATCAAACAGAGCTTCGTTACTTGCCAGAATGCTTATAGCCAAAATACGCTTTTCCTGAACTATACTTTTCAGATCGTAATCAGTGCACTGTTCCAAGACCGCCATCAAAGCAACGGGAGAAGAATTAAGTTCAAGGTTTTGAATAATTAATGTTTTGTACTTATCGAAGCTCTGAATAAAAGTCACCAATTCATTCAGGAAATCTGTATAAAACTCTTTAGGCGCAGAAGTCCATTTACTTTTTAAAGTTGCACTATTTTTAACTTTCTGGTCCCATTCCTCCAATTGGTTTACATTACCGATAGTTAATGAGGTTAATAGGTTTATGGCTCCGTTGTTTGTAAAAAGGGGATTATTCCAATCATCAAAGTATTTTGAAAAGATATTAAATAGCTTCGGATACAATGTTTTTAGCTGAATAATTTTTTCTACGACAAACATCTCTTCTTTCTCCTCATGAGGGGCTATCAATTTGATATCGTCTTCATTTATAGAAAAAATCCCTCCATTTATAATTTGGGGATTTGAGGCATAACTATAAGTAGTTTTGTTACCCGAACTCAAGGCAGCAGGGAAAGGATTAAATATCATTTCTGTCTCAAAAGCAAATATTTTAGTTGGAATGTCAGTGTAGTTCGCCAGTCCTGGCGCCCTCACTTTTATTACAGCATACGAATTAGAGTACGCAACTCCTAATACAACAGAATCAGAATAAGAAGCTTTAAATAAACTGTCAGGCGACGCCTCGTTAGTTATCTTTTCAAAAAAACCAGTTAATTCATTTCCAGACCATCTCAATTCATAATGTCTTGCTCTGCCACCCAAGTTCGCCGAGAAGCCTGTCAAAGCCCCCGTTGGTAGTTTATACCATTCAGCACTCGACAAACCATAAAAGAAGGTGTGATTAAATGTATGCGAAGGTAAAGTGATATATGAGCCATTAGCTCCATAAAATGTGTACGACTTCTTATCAGGGTTTAAAAATTTATTTCCAATGTTGTTAATTACTAAGGCTTCTGCATCACTGTCTTTGTCAAATAAACTTATTGTTATGCCAGGGTCATGTAAAAGATCCCATTGTAATTTGGCAAGACTTTCACCATTGCCATAATTCATTAGATTTTCGGTAAGATCACTATCAACTAAACCATATCCATCAAACGTATGACGTAGCTTAAATAAACCATGCCCGATTTCGTGAGCTGCCGTAAGTGATGGGTTTGGATTACCTGAAGTAAAAATGTATCCAAACTGCTTGCCTCTTGGCATGTCGCCGGCTACACCCTGTTCATTTGCACTATTTAAGATGAAAATATAGCTTGCTTTAGGATCTACGTAGTGAGTTCCGGAATAAGCTTTATTTAGTGCTTTCATTTCAGACGTAAGCACACTAAACGAACCGCTTCCGGTTACATCCAATCCGTTATTAGTTTCATCCCACGAGTGGTCTTCAAAATTTTCTTCAATATTTACTTCCCAACTAACATTTAGTTTATTATAAATTTCATTTAGCTTTTGAGAAACAAGTTGCTGGTTAATTGTAGCACCATTCACAGGCACCAATACCACTTTTAAATCTTTTCTCGGATAACTTGCAACCAACACCTTCCCCAAATTGAACGTTTTACTTCCTGTTCTTGGATATAAGGCATAAATTTCTTGTGCATCACTTTCCGGCCCGCCTACTACAGAAATCTCAAATGTCGAATCATTCAAAAGCGTTTTGTTATAAATAGTTCCTTTACTGTTTACAAATTGAATGCTGTCACGGGTAAGCGTATTATCATTTAACCGTACTACTGCTTTTAAATAGTCAGTTTTGCCCGGGGCAATAGCCTTGGCAGAAACGTAATAATCATTATTTAATCTTTCGTACTTTTTATTAAAGGCGCTGCTCTTTTTATAAACTTCCTTCCATTCATCAAACGCATAAACCTGTTTTTCCGGATAGTCTTTAAATACTACGATAGCCTTATCCGTGTCAACATGCGTTCTGTTGGTTTTATTAAAAACCTCTTCACCACCTGATTTCCCTAAAGAAGTAGCGGTACCATCTTTATTTACCTGGTAAATATTTCCTTCTTTGTCTTTAATGGTTGCAGGTAATTCATTTACTGCAATAGTTTGTGCTGCTCCACCACCTACAGGAGTTAAGTTAATAGTAACCAGCCCTTGCCCTGTTTGCGGATTATACCCTTCACCTGGCGTAGTAGTGATGCCTCCGGGCCATTGTATCTCATAGTTCACTACATAATCCGCCGTATCAACTCCTGTAACAACACGCCCTACATCATAACCTCCGGTAAAATCTCCAATGATAGCATCAACATCAGCAATTCCTCCTTCCGTCGGATCATACGTCGTTTCAATCTGTCCGATCGCTAATTTCTTATCTGTATTTATTCCTATGTTGGTAAACCTAACGGCGACAAGAGCATTACCCAGCCAGGATATCTTTGTATAGCCTTCACCGCTAAAACTTGTTTGCCCTGTTATGCTGGTTACTATTACATCATAGTCGCCTGCATGTATGGTATCACCAACAGGAAATGTTTGCACTAAATTCTGCGGAGGATCAGTAAGATTTGGATCAATACCACATTCAGGAACGGTGCTAACTTCTCCACTATTGGTAGTAAACGTCAACAAGTTTCCAAATGTATAGCGGCCATACTCGCAGGCCCCACCTACACGATACTCGTAAAGAGTTCCGGGCTTCAGGTCAGCAATGGATACGCGGGGTAATGTGTTTCCGATTTCAAACCATACAGCTTCCGCATCATTTGCTTCGCGGTATTCTACCTTGTATTCGAGATGCGCAGGATTGGCGGTCCATTCAATACCCACCCGCTGTCCCTGCGGCGAAGCCGATACACCGGAAGGTACAGCGCAGTTATTTTGGTAGGTAAACCAAAACGTTTCACTATAACCCTGGTTGCGGAAACTTGCCAAATCCTGTATCCCGTTCTTTGCTTTGGCATGCACCCGCCATGCATATTTTTTCCCTTCTATCAAAGCTGGTAAACCGGCGTGGTATAAAAAGGTAGTAGTAGTTACACTATCTGTATATAGCGGGTTATTGCTGATAAACGCCGCCTCAGGTGCAACGACATCATCATTCATTTCTACAATGGAAAATATATAGTCGGTCACGAATGCTGCCGTGGGGCTTGCCGTGTGTCTTGGCGTCCATTGAAAAACAAGGTTCTGAGGATTTACCGGTATAACGCCTTCGGCTTTCCGCGGCAAATTAAGGATCGGCGGTTCATTCAATGTCATCCATGCAAACGCACAACCCTTATTACTCACCGATTGATTGGTTGTTACTTCAATGGCTTCAAAACAAAATGTATAAAAACCCTCCGGCAGCTTGCCGGTTTGTTCGTATTGCTGGCGGGTGATGCCGCTAAAATCAAGATTGTTCGGATTGAAATATTGCGCCAGGTCCGATGGGTCAACATAAAAAGGAGTACCTGATTCAATAGTAACGGGTGTAAAGACCGCATCTTCTCTTGTTCGTATGGCAACAGATTGCCCTTCGATGCTCATCCGCAATCTTACCTGCAACTGCGGTTTATTAAAATCACGCAATAACAAAAGAAGGTTCAGTTTCGTACCTGCAGCGCCGGGGCTATAATAATCACTTACCTTGACACTATAAGGCGGTAATAATTGCGGAGTAACCTGCACCGGAAATTGCTGCGCACGGCCGATGCCTTGAAATAACGTGATAGCGGCTAAAATGACTAATATTCTTTTCATGAACAGAGTATCAGGTGATAATATTTTGATTCTTCGTCAAAAACATTGGAATAGCTCAGCAAAACCCACCCCCACGGAAAAACTTTTTTGCCAAATCTCTGTGGCCCCTCCCGGGAGGGGATGAAAACCTCTGGCTATTCATGGGCGTAAGTTTTACGTTTCTTCATTTTTATTTCCAATTTTTTACAATGCCTCTGTTATTGAACAATGACCACTTTATACACAAAACTTCCTTTGGCTGTATCTATTACCAATATATAGGTGCCGCTTACCAGTGCACCGCCAAGGTTGTAATCAAGCAAATAACCCTGTGAGCCTTGTACCGGTCGGTCATCCACTGTCAGATTATTAAGTGTATTCACCAGTCGCAGCCTTGCCGAAGTCACTTCACTGAATTCCAACTGCACTTTGAATGTACCGTTGTTGGGGTTCGGGAAGATCACCGCATATACTTTCAGGAACGCATTAGACTGGCTGCCCAAAACAGTTCCACTGCGGCTGATCACATTCACTGTTTTGATGCTGTCTTCTATACAGCCGCTTCTGTAATAGGCCCGCATTGTAATTTCATAGCGGCCGGTATCGGCAAACATGAGTTCACATTTTGTATTATTCTGCTGCAGCACACGAATGGTATTTCCCAATGAAGGCACTATCCATTTTACACTGTCTGTTGCTGGTTTGCTGATATTGATCAGATGCACCGTTTCATTTACATAAGCCTGTGTTGATACTACAAAGTCAGTATTGATCACACTGTCTATTGTTGTGATCATGATGGTGTCTTTTAAGATACATCCGCGGCTGTTGTTTACGGCTACATCATAAGTACCCGGCAGTTTAATAGCTACTTTGGATGTTACTGCAAAAGGCACAGCATCCTTAGACCATGTGTAGTTTAATGTTTGTGTAGCAGCTACGCTTGCATTTAAATGAATAGTTTGACCGGTACACATTACCCTGTCAGGCCCAAGGTCGAGTAATAAAGTATCAGGCAGATCAAGATCAACCACTACGCTATCAAAACATCCATTGGCATCTGAAACTTTGTACCAGTAAGTACCCGGTGCCAGGCCCGAAGCAGTGGCAGTAGTGATGCCCGCTTTGCTCCATGTATAAGTGTAAGGAGTATTGCCACCGGTTACGCTTACTGCAATCTCTCCGTCATTCGTATCATGACAGGTAACTTGTTCTACCGTATGCGTTGCTATCAACCGAACCGGTGAAGTAACACTTACGGTATCTTTTGCAATACAGTTCATGCTGTCTCTTACTACCAGCAGGTAATTACCGCCAGCAACACTATCGGCAAATGCTGTTGAATCGCCGGTGCTCCATTCATAAGCGTATTGTTTGGCGACATCAGCAAATGGAGTACCGCCGGTAACCGTTGCTGTCATAGTACCATCAAAGCTGGAGTAGCACGAAGCTTGTGTGGTGGTAAAGGCAAGTTGCATTGGCGATGGTTGCGTCAGCACAAACGGTTCCGATTGTTTTGTGTTATTGTACTTATCGGTTATCTCCACCACGTAAGTGCCTGCACCTGCATCTTCCAGCAAGCTGTCTGTATTCGTTAGCAATACATCTCCCTCGGCTGTTTGCCTGTACCATTTGAACAGGTAACGAACCGAATCAACAGGTATGCCGCCTGAAGGAATGGCTGCCAGTTCACCATTGCTGTCGCCGGTGCAGGAAACAGAGCGTCTCTTTTCAATGGTCACTACCAATGGTTCCGGTTCTTTCACGGGTATGATCAACTCAAGATAACAACCGGAATTATTGGGATCGCTGGCATTGTATTTTGAATCATACAAGCGGAAGATATAAGTACCGTTGGAAAGATTTTCTATGCTTGTTTCAAATGTGTTGTTGACATAAGTGGCAGTGTAAGTGCTGATCAATTGATTGGTGGCGGAATCTCTCCACTCAAAATCGTAAGGTAAAGGATGAGGAATTTCCGTTCCTGATGTGAGGAATGGCGTACCACCACTTACCTGCAATTTGATCTTACCATTTGTTGCACCTGCAGCAGTGATGGGTGATAATTCAAACAGATCAACAGTTAATCCTCTTTCAGGTTCTGTTATTTTGAAAGTGAAAGTTTTTTCATTGCCGAGGGCGTCTTTCATGTAACAATCCTCTCCGTCTCTTACACGTATTGTGTAAGTTCCTGCTTTGAGACCTCCGATTACTTGTGATACTGCATTGGTCGCATAAAATGGCACACCAGGCCATGAAATGGTTCCTGGGTTATTATTATTAACTGCATCGAAGCTAACCCAATCAAGATAATCCGAACCTTCAGATTTATAACTATACTTGTAATTTCCTTTTCCACCTGCAGCGCCAATCGTTACAGAACCGGAAGTTGAGCCCTTGCACAAAACATTTGCATCTACTTTTACTACGAAACGAATACTATCGGGCTGTTTAACCTCTGCAAAAGCAAGATGCTTTATATCGCCTGTATAAGTAGCTTGTGAGTAACCTGTGTAATCGGTGTAAGCATTGAAATCATCTATGATGGGCGTACTGAAGTCTTCTTCAAAATTGATACTGTTGGCAGCAATGTATGTGCGGACGGTATCAATGCGATTGCTTACCGTTAAGTCGTATGGAATGCCTTTTGCATACTTGCCTAATAAATTGACAAAATACATACCGGCTCTTAATTCTCCCTTCCAGGTATAAGAGTTAGCGGCATCCAATGCATCTATATTAAGCGCAGAATAGTTTACCCTGTGCAGCGTGTCGTACAAAAGGATATTCAATCTTTCACCTGGTAATAATGCCCTGTCGAAATTTATCTTCATAGAACCATCATTTCTTTCAAAACACTTGAGGTCGGTTGGTGTTACACTGGTAATATGTGGAGATGAAAGACGCACGGTAAAGGGAACAGCGCTGCTATATGTTGAGCTGTTATTACTTCTTACCTGGAAATTAACTGTAGAGTGTAAAAAATTTACATAGTTATTGCCAAATAAATCATACGCTGAAATTTCTAAAATAGATCCTTTAGGACCCGAGGTGTGACCGGCAGGTACAGGATGCCATGTTTGCGTCACTGTATCACGATATTCCCAAATGGCAGAAATAGCATCACTTAAAAGCCCTGTCGCCTGTATTTGAATCCTGTCGTGACTTGGTAAAGTAAATGTTGGATCAAGATTAGGAATTACCCTCACCCTGGTGGTCAGATTATATTGGCCCGATCCAGAATAAGATGTTCGATCATAAAATTCTCCGCCTATAGGAAAAGAATCTTTATATGGGAAAATGTCACATTCGACTTTGAATTCCGGTCTTTGGGATTCATATGGCGGGTAAACCCTACTTTGCAATATGTTAGACAATACTGAAGTAATATCAAATTGTGGTTGAAAAATATTGAGTGTATCGAAATACTTTTGAGCCGCAGCGGGTCCTGCACCCATTCCAGCAAGATTTTTATTAGGAAAGCTTGTATAATCTATAGATGCACCTTTGCGGACATAAATTTGAAGTGAATTGTTAGAAGTGCCACAATAATTGCAAGACGGATCTTGTACGTAGCACCAGGTCTCCTGGCTCGATCCAACAGTAACGCAGCCTTGGGCCATACTACCACCCTCGTAGTTTCTCTCATATTTATAGCATAGATAATTGGGATCCCTGTAAACCGATCTTTCAATTAATATCTTGTATTGCTGCGGCTTTACCACAGGCTTTGTTTGCGCCATGGCTGCAGCAAATGCACTCAATACTAATATGGTCAGTAAAAATTTTTTCATATTCTACTTTTAGTAGATGATATTTTTAACTACAAAATCCGAATAAGCGCCATTGCTATACACGGCCCTCACCGCATACTTATACTTTGTATTTACCCGCAATTCTTTGTCGGTAAAACTTTGTTTATCCGCATCCAGTTGCTGGTACAAACTCATGGCTTGCTTATCCCAGCCGCGGTAAATCTCAAATTGCTTAATGCTTTTGCTGTCTTTCTTTACTTCCCAGTTTACAGCAATCTGCCTGTTTTTCCTGTCTGCCTCCAGCACCAGTTTGGCAATAGCTTCTTTTATGCGTTTTTCCGGAACGCTAACGGTTAAAGGAAGCGCAGGCGCCGATTCAAGTTTGGAACTATCAACAGCAATGATTGTGTAGCTATATGTTTTTCCTTCTTCACATCCACCATCAAAAAATTGATGCGTAGTTGTGTCGCTTGTTGTGTGAAGCAGTTCCCAATCGGCTGCCCCCTGTAAGCGTTTACGATATACATGGTGAAGGGCCACATCTTCATCGGTGCTGTTGATCCAGCTGATTTTTATTCCCTTATCGGTAATGTCGTAATCAATTAATACCGGTTGTGTGGGCGGTATGATATCGGGAATTTTTACTTCTATCATCGGCGCCACATCAGATTGATTGAAGCGGTTGTCAACAGCCCTTACGGTATAGTATATTTTATTGTTTAAGCTTTTCAGGTTGACGGTATCTTTCACCGTGTTATCATGCCACACTGAATCGAACAGGGGCACCCATTCATGACCTTTTACATTTGTTTTTAAAATGCGGTAGCCCTCTAAATCTTTTTCACTGTTTGCATCCCAGCTTATCTGCACTACGCCATTACTATCAACAATCGCATGCAAACCCACAGGCACTGCCGGCGCAATAGAATCTTCAGGTTGCAACAAATAAGGCAGTGAGCTCCGCTCCTCTCCTTCAATAGATACGGCAGTAACTGTATAATAGTTTGAAGCAGCAAGACTATCAATAGCAATACTTCTTTCTCCCGGTTTAATATTTTGGCTGATGGTTTTATAAGGCCCTTCTACCCTTTCAGCATGATTGATGCGAAATTCTTTGATCAAACCATTCAGGCTGTCTTCAAAGGCCCAGTTGAGGCGATAGGCCT
>Ga0187893_10012592_pt1 | contig 11957 bp, 17 predicted proteins | sample MA1701074metaG_FD_139574 | JGI IMG/M metagenome (GOLD analysis project Ga0187893, IMG submission 139574) | White microbial mat communities from a basaltic lava cave in the Kipuka Kanohina Cave System on the Island of Hawaii, USA - MA170107-4 metaG ... | reverse complement strand
GGGGTCGGTCGAAGCGCCACAGCCGCCTCTTCTGCTCGTGCTCCTATCACGACCCGTTCATTCGGGACACCGCCCGCAGCGTGAACCTGATCGCAGCCATGGCCGCGCGCCTCGACTTCGAAGCCGCCCGGTTCATGTTCGAGCTGCGCAGGGCCATCATCGCGGACACGCACGAGCCTCCGAAGCGGGCGTGAAGTCTTCTCCCGATCAGCGCAGGAACACACACCACACACACTGCCCACCGCGGCAGAACATAAATGGTTCCATGTGCGCGATCGGGAGATTTCTGCACGCCCGCAAGGGCGGCCCCGCCTCTCCCTCCCCACCCCCCGCGTCTCTTCTGAGCGCGGAGACCACCCCTGCGAGCTGACACACTCGCAGGGGACCTCCCCGCGCTCAGGCTGTCGGGCCTGAGCATCGATCTTTCACAATCGGGCAATCAACAACGCAATTCTCATCTTCACATACAGTTCACCCCCCGGATTTCCATCCGAGCGGGGCAACTTGCCGCCCCTCTCCTTCGCGAGAGTGGCTTACGAACTTGGAGGCCCTTTCATGGACCCCCTCACCAACGACCCGCTCGATGGTCTCATCGGGCGCGTCAACGAACTTCGGACCAAGGCTGCCTTGGATCCGACATTCCGGCGAGTCCTGGATGCCATCCGTCGCCAACTGGCGAGCGTCTTGTCCCGGACGACGACTGCCAGACCTTCCGAGCACGCGACCGCCTTCCTCGTCTCGATGACGTGGGACGGCGCGGTCTCGCTGAGGGCCTGCGGTCGCACGGTGCCCGTCAATCCCGCCTACGTGAAACACGTGCTGGAGGAAAAGGGCATCGACATCCCTCCGGGCGACGAGATCATGGTCGACTGCGCCACGGCGCGCGACCTGATCGAAGAAGCGCTCGCGCAGCTCGGTTACGACCTGGCACGGCTTGCCGCGCTCCGTCGCGAGCTCCTGCAGTTCTTCATGCTCGCCGACGCACTCGACGAACGCGCCAAGTGCGCGTGAACAAGGTGTCCGATGCAAACTCGGCACCAGCTCCGCAAGGACGCGCTCTCGCCCTATCAGGCGTACCGCGTCCGTTCTTTCAACGCGTGCGGCCTCTACGACGCCGCCGCGATCTCCGATGGCCTGCGCCGCCTCGCGGCGAAGCGCAAGCCGAAACGCAAGTAGCGTTGAACCCCGCACTGCTCTGCGGGTGGTCACATCGGCCGCCCCTGAGCAGGGGGGCGCCACTCCAACATCGCCCTCACGGGCGGGGAGGTCCACATGGTTCCCGTCGCGCTGGTCCAACTGGCCGAGCGGGAGTTCGCGTTCCTCATGCGCGATGCGCAGGAGGATGCGATGCAGGTCCTGGCCCTGGCGCACTGCGAGTCGCAGGGCAAGGACTCAATCACGGTCGCGCGGGCCGAGCTGTCGCAGCTCGCGCGCGATCTCGGGTATCGCCGCGACGGCGAGACCTGGCGGAGGGCTGCGTAGCCATGAGCACGCACGAACCCTCCATCGAGCTGCCGGAGAACATCCGGCGGGCGATCCATGACGAGCAGGAGTCGCTCCTGTGGGGCTGGGACCACCGGCTCTGCCACTGGATGCGCTCCAGCGACGCGCTCCCGATGGCCTGCGTCATCGAAAGACGCCTGCGCGCCCGCGCCTCCGCGGAGCGCGCGATGACCCGCCAGCAGCGCGCGGAACTCTACGAGTCCGCGGCCCGCGGCTGGAGGCGCATCATCGAACGCCTGGTCGAGAAGAAGACCAAGGCGGCGTAGTCCGTAAGTCCGTTCCTCGCTCCGCGACCGTCGGGTCCGGGGCGGTGGAGTTTCTCATCGAAACTTCGCACCGCCTCGCCGACGAGGGGTGGTGCATCTGCCCCTGACGGGGGAGGAGCTGTCATGCGGTGGCCGTACCGACGGCATCTGCACCTCTTCCTCGCGAACGCGTACGGCGATCTCTACGCCGGCGCCGCGGGGAGGCTGGCCAAGCGCATCCACGAGCGGCCGAAGCCCAAGCACCTGGTCTACCTGTGCGAGGGCAACCACCGCTTCTGGGCGCTCATCGAGACGACCGCGCCGCGCGTGGGACGCGTCGCGTGGTCGAACGTGCTCCCGAGCGGAGCCGAGGTGAAGTCGGAGAAGTCGTGGACGTACGCGACCATGCGGACCCGTCCGCCGTCGCCGTCGACCGTCGTCTCTCCGCGTTACCTCAAGATCCTGTCGCTCCCGCCTCCGCCCACGCGGAGCGGGCGCGTGCGGCAGCGGCCGTTCGTGCCGCTCGCCGGGTTCCGTCTCGCTTCCTAACGGCCCGGGGTCAGCCATGATCCGGGCTTCATTCTTCTGGCTGGTCGGTCTCGTCTGTTTGGCGGACTGGCTGGCCCGAATCGTCGTCAGGCATCCGATCGCCGGACCGAGATTCTGGCGGTTGGCTTTGGCCTGGCAATGGAGGTTGCTCGTGCCTGATCGCAAGACCGTGCGCGGCCGCGTCGAACGCGTCAACCGCGACGGCGTCCACATCGACGGCACGTGGTACAACTACGGCCGGACCTTCCGGGGCAATCGCCCCGCGGCCGGCGCCGAGGTCGAGCTGGCGCTCGTCTACTCCTCGAAGGACCAGAAGTGGTTCATCCAGGAGTGCAGCGCGGTGGCGACCGCGAAGTCCGACACGAACGGCGACCGCGAGGTCCCGCTCGTCGTCGAGGAGAACCCCACGCCGCAGGAGCCGGCCACCGAGTCGAGCGCGTCGACGGCGACGCCGCAGGCGCTCAAGTACGCGGAGGACCTGGCCCTGGGGGAGGGGTGGACCAGCGAGGACCTCGAGTCCCTCGCCGAGAAGCGGTTCAAGAAGCCGTTCGCGCAGCTCTCGCCGCGTGAGGCGTCGAAGCTCATCGAGTTCTTCGGCGGCTACAAGCTCACGCCCAAGGCGGTGGGCTCGTAGGCGGCTTCGAGCAGAGGCAGGCCGGTCCCCCGATGTTCTGGGGGACCGGCTCACCAAGCAGGAAACCGAATCCATGTTGCTCTCGAAGGAGAACCTGAACCTCGCCCGGATCGCGTCGAGCGATCCGAAGCGACTCGCGCTCACGGGCATCTACGTCGATCCGAAGCGCGGCGTCACCGCCGCCTCCGACGGCGGGATGCTCGTCGAGGTCGCGCTCCCCAAGCAGAACGGCAAGGCCGACGAGAAGGCCGAGCCGTTCATCGTTCCCGTCGCCGCCGCCCGTGAGGCCGCCAAGAAGGCCAAGGCCGACGTCGACGCCGTGAAGGCCGGCGACAAGCACACGCTGATCGCCGACAAGGGCTCCGACCCCATCGAGTTCGAGCCCATCGCCGCCGAGTTCCCCGACTACCGGAACGACGGCATCTTCGGCAAGGGCGAGAGCATCGCGCTCTCGTTCCGCGCCGACAGCCTCGCCAAGTTCCTCGGAGCGGTCGGCATCGGCGAGCTGGTGAAGTTCACCCTCTTCACCGACCGCCTCCGTCTGGAATCCACGGGCGAGGATGGCAAGTCCGCTCGCGGCGTCCTCATGTGCGTCGGCAAGCCCGCCGCTGCGAAGACCGCCGCCGAGCCGGAGAAGCCCGCGCCCACCCCGGTCACGGAAGAGGAGGCCGATCCCGCGCCCGCGCGCCGCTTCTACGGCGGCTACCGCAAGCACGGCACGGCCCACGGCAAGCCCTCCGGACCGCCCACGCCCGGCCAGATCGCGTTCTACGCGTATCTCCTGAACCGCCGGGACGTGAAGCTCACGCCGAAGATCCTCGAGGAGCCCAACGTCTCCGAGAAGATCGACGCGATCAAGAAGAACCTGCCCGTCGATCGCGGCAGGTGCACCTGGCCGCAGTGGAAGAAGCTGTACCTCACGCTGCGGCAGCAGGAGGCGGATGCCCGGACGATCTGCGAGGTCCTCAACAGCCTCACGGACGTCGCGAGCACCAGCCGCAAGATCGACGAGTGGATCAAGAAGGACGCCGCCGAGCCCGTCGAGGCCGCGGCGTAGAAGTCGTCGGGGCGGTCCCATCACGGGACCGCCCCATCTCCAAACCACATGAACGAACGCAAACCGCTTCGAACTATCGTCCTCCGCGAGTTCGGAGAGATCGGAAGGTATCGCGTGCGCGTGATCCGCACGTCCGAGCGCGAGAACGCTCCCGTCTACTTGGATATCAGGGAGTACGTTCGAGGCAGCTCGTACGAAGGGTACACGAGAAAGGGCGTGATGCTCGGCCGTGCCGAAGCCATCGCCCTGCGCGCGATCCTGGAAAACGCGGCCGAGCTTATCGGCTAGGAGAACGCCCATTCGCCTTGCAGGACAAGTCCGCATGGGCTACTACCCCACGCCGCCTGCGGTGGTCGAGCAGCTGCGCGGGTTCCTCGCGTTCCCACAGTACGCGAAGACCAGCGCGCTCGACCCCTGCTGCGGCGAGGGGATCGCCCTGGAGGCGCTCGCGAAAGGAACGAGCGCCATCACCTACGGCATCGAACTCGATGCCGCCCGCGCGGAAGAGGCGAAGCGCCGTCTCGCGGTGGTCGTCCACGCCTCCTACGAGGACGTGCAGACCCCGCCCGAGAGCATGGGGCTTCTCTACCTCAATCCGCCGTATGACGACCAGGAAGGCGAGCGCAAGGAACTGAAGTTCCTGCGCGACACGATGGAGACGCTGGTGCGCGACGGAGTGCTCGTCTACGTCATTCCGCGGAAGCGGCTGACGAAAGACGTCGCCCTCCTCCTCGCCGCCAACTTCTCCCGCATCGAGGTCTACCGATTCCCGGACGGGGAGTACGAGCGCTTCAGCCAGATCGTGATCCTGGGCCGCAAGAACGCATGGCCCGTCGATCCCGAGTTCGCGGCCGGGCGACTCCTGGAATCCGCGTCCGAGGGAAACCTCAAGGCGCTCACCGCGCCTTCCTACCCCAACTACTCGATTCCGGCTTCACCAGAGTGTCTCCTGCATCACAGCAAGTTGTCGCCGGAGAGACTGGCGAGGCTGCTCGATCAGTCGCCGCTCTGGGAGCGGCTGAAGACGATCGTCGAGCCCCGCGATTTGGGGTCGCTCCCGCAGCCGCCCACGCCCCTCCACGTGGGGCACCTGGGGCTGCTCCTCGCCGCCGGACGCCTGAACGGCGTCGTCGGTACGGGACCCAACCGCCACGTCGTGGCGGGCAAGCCCGAGAAGCACATCGTCGAGACCGCCGACGAGGAAGAAGACGCGAGCGGCAACAAGTTCAACGTCCACAAACGGCTTGAATCGTTCCGCGTCGCGATCAAGCTCCTGCGTCCGACGGGCGAGATCGTGAAGCTCGTCTGAGGCCACACACCGATGCGAGCGTTCTTCCACGATCCGACGCGCGGACTCTCCGTCAGCGCGTTCTGCGATCGGTTCCTCTACCTCGGCAACGAGTCGTTCGGGACGATCATGCTCCTGTCCGTCGCCGGCCCGCACAGCGCCGTCAAGGCGATGCTGGCGGCCGCGGCGACAGGGTACTCGATCGGAACGGACGCCGTTCCGAAGGCCCACTTCACCGGCTCCCGCGAAGGCGGCGGCCGGATTCTCACGGCGCCCCTCGCGGGGGGGATCGTGCACGGCCTCTACATCGGGCCGATGCTCTTGGAGCGGGAATCTCCCCGCTTCGCGATGCTGGGCGACTCGCCCGCCGCGATCTTCCGCGAGCTTGCCCGCCGCTTCACCCTCCCGGCCCTGCCCGAATGGGCGGCCTGGTTGGCGAAGAAGCTGGCCGACAAGGGCAAGATCCGGGCGCTGCGCGGCTTCGGTGCCTCCGGCATCGAAGTCTCGCTCACCGAAGCCGATCTCGACACCTTCGTCTCCGAAGGCGTGAGAACCGGCGAAATCAAGGTCTGATGACTGACCTTCTTGCCGACATCAAGTCGGTCGACGACTACCTGCGCGCGTTCGTCCCCGAGCTGACGGAGCGGCTGACCCGGGAGCTCGTCCCCCTCTACGATCCGGCGAAGGACTCGTGGGATCGGAGGATGGGCGAACTGAAGCGGCAGCCCTTCAAGGCTCAAGGCGACGCGATCATGGGCCTCGTCCGGGTGCTGTCGCGCCAGGCGAGCGCCTTCCTGTGCGGCGAGTGCGGCGTCGGCAAGACCCTGATGGGCGCTGCCGTTCCGCATCTGCTCTTCGGCGACCGCTACCGCGTGCTCATCATGTGCCCCGGCCATCTCGTGGAGAAGTGGGCGCGTGAAGTCACCGCGACGGTCCCCGATGCAACGGCGCGCGTCATCCAGCGGGTATCGGACATCCAGTACCTCGCGGATGCGCGCACGCGGCCGACCGGCCGCGAGTACTTCGTGATCGGGCGCGATCGCGCGAAGCTCGGCTTCCGCACGCGGCCCGCGTACTTCCCCCGACGGCACACGTACAGGAAGCCGTCGTATGAGGAAGATGAGTTCGACACGTCGACGTACGTCGCCTGCCCGCGCTGCGCGGAGTTCGTGATCCACGAGCGCCGTCGCACGCCGCTGACCGAGGAGGAGCTCGCCGCAAGGCGGCTCTTCTGCAAGAAGTGCGGCGAGGCGCTCTGGCAGGCGGACGGCAACTGGCTCAGGCGGTATCCGCCGGCCGAGTTCATCAAGCGCCACCTGCGCGGCGTGTTCGACCTCTTCATCGCGGACGAAGTCCACGAGTTGAAGGGGGCCGACACCGCGCAAGGCAACGTGCTCGGGATGCTTGCGTCGGCCGCGAAGAAGACGCTGTGCCTCACAGGCACGCTCATCGGCGGCTATGCCAGCCATCTCTTCTACATCCTCTACCGGGTCAACCCGCGGGCCATGCTCGCGGAGAACCTGAAGTACACGCAGGTCGACGACTTCGTCTCGCGCTACGGCTCGATCGAGTACGTGACGAAGACGCAGGTCGCAGGCCCCAGCCTTCGAACGGCGCGGGGCCGCAAGACGAACGAATACGCGCGGATGCGCCCTGGCGTGTCGCCGCTGCTGTTCGCGCGGCACCTACTGGGCTCCACGGTGTTCGTGGAGTTGGCGGACGTCTCCGACCAGCTCCCCGCCTTCAGCGAAGACGTCGCCGTCGTCGAGATGTCCGAACCGCTCCGGAAGGCGTACGCCGACCTGGAGCGACGCTTCAAGAGCGCCATGGCGAATCGCGCCACGGCCATGAAGCTCATGGGGGCGTACCTCATGGGGCTCTTGGCCTACCCGGATCGGCCGTTCGACAACGAGCCGTACCCGCACATCGGATCGGCGGCCGAACTGCCGAAGAGTGCGATCTACCCGAAGGAACGGGCGCTCATCGAGTTCGTCCGCTCCGAGCTTGCCCAGGACCGCAGGGTCTGGGCGTTCGCCACCTTCACGGGAAAGAAGGACGTGCTCGCGAGATTGGAGGGTCTCGTTCGCAAGGAAGGCGTCAAGACCGCCGTCCTTCGGCAGGACACCGTCGATGTCGCCGAGCGCGAGCGCTGGGTGCGCGACCGCGTCCGCGAGGGCGCTCAGGTCGTGCTCAGCGGACCCGATCTCGTGCGAACGGGATTGGACCTTCTCGAGTTCCCGAGCCTCTTCTTCTTCGAGTGCGGCTACTCATCCTTCACGTTGATGCAGGCGAGCCGCAGAAGCTGGCGCATCGGACAACAGGTGCCCGTGCGCGTCCGCTACGCGTGTTACGCACGGACGCTGCAGGAAGCGGCGCTGCGACTGATGGGTCAGAAAGTCAGAGCGACGATGGCGCTCCAAGGGAAGTTCTCAGCGGAGGGCCTGCTCGCGATGACGCAGAGCGAGGACATGATGTCCGCGCTCGCGAAGGCGCTCGTCGAGGGACTCGACGGCGTGGAGTCGGCCGAGAAGTACTGGCGCAACGAGCGCTCTGCCGGACGGCTTGCCGTCGGCGAGGCGGCGCTCATCTCCGCGGTTCCGGCGCTCGCCGAACCCGAGGAGACGGTGCACGTGACTGCGGCCGAGGGCTGGATCACCCTGGACCTCTTCGGAGACCGGGTGGACATCCCACTGCCCAAGAAGCCCGTGCGCATCCAAGTGCAAGAGGACATTCAGCTTCAGCTGGCCCTTTGACGGGCACTTCATCTGGAGTCGAGGGGAACGGGCGCCTGACCGCCGGTTGCGGTCTGGCCAAGGGGGTCGCCCTCCAAAGGCGACCCCCGTTCCCCTCTCACCAAGGAGGCTGCGTGAAGAAACGCAGGAACTGGAACGCGAAGGGCAAGTACCGTGCGCTCCTTCGCGTGCTCAAGGTGTTCGTCGCACTCTGCCGTACCCGCTTCGGCGTGACCTTCCAGGAACTCCTGGAAGAAGCCGAGTGCAGCCGGCGGACGCTCTACCGCTACCTGGACGTGCTCCAGGAGGCGGGCGTCCGTCTCGTTGTCGAGCGGCGCATGACCGGCGAGGTCATCCGTCGCGTCGATCACGTCGATGGCGCGCGCGTCCGCGTTGCGTGAATCCGTGAAGACACGGATCAGCGCAAAGGCGGACGGTCGGCCCGCCAAGGATCTCCAGTACGTAGCGGCGCGCCTCTACCTCATGCTCGAGGCGCTCTGCACCGGGCGCATGGCGCCGGGCCGCTACGAGCTGGACTGGGCGGACGATCTCCTCGATGACCTCGACGTTCCCGAAGGGGTCATGGACGAGGCGCACGCCGACCACGAGGGCATGATGGGCGGGTGGGATGGCGTCGAGTGACGCCATCCCCCGCCTGCAGTGTGCCGCGCAAGCGGCAAGACGGAGGAGCCTCTGGCTATCCCCGTAATCACCCTCCCGCCGGCGTTGCGGGAGCACTACCTTCAGAGTCTGTCGACCACGGCATCCGTGCTCGCGGATCTCTTCTCGTCGGCCCGGCGTTCGCTCAGGATCCTGGCGCCGTACGTCGACCCCACCTTCACCGGACTCGTCGCCGCCGTGCGCGCGCCCGTTGAAGTGCTGACGACGCCGGCCCCCGGGCGGCCGCCCAGGCCCAATCCGGTGCTGGAGCGCTGCTCATCGCACTGCGATCTGAAGGTGCGGTACCTCAACGAGCGCCGCGACCGCGTGCTCATCTTCCAGATGCACGCCAAGGCGATCATCGCCGACGGCGAGCGTGCGTACGTCGGGTCGGCCAACCTGACCGACACGAGCGTGAACTACAACCTGGAGCTCGGCCTTCTGGTCGACGACAGCGAGGTTGTCGCCTCGCTGACCAGGCTGTTCGACTACCTCTTCCAACACGTTGCGGTGCCTCCGAGCCGGCTCTCGTAGCCGCGCGGGGCGCACTCTCCTCGCGGCCGGACATCCGGCCTTTGGAGGAACGCATGGATCTCGTGACGCCCGTGCTCACGCGTCGTTTCGCGGAGCTGGGCCGCCAGGAGGGCGACGACGCGATCGTCGTCGCGAAGTTCTTCACGCCCGACGGGGCGTTCACGTGGTACGCGACCGAGTTCAATCCCGCGTCGCGGGAGTTCTTCGGCTTGGTCGACGGTTTCGAAGCGGAGCTTGGCTGCTTCTCGCTCCACGAGCTTGAGTCGGCGAAAGGGCCGATGGGTCTGCGCATCGAGCGCGACCTGCACTGGCACGAGAAGACGCTCGGCGAGGTCCGCGACGAGGTCACGACCCGTCGGCTCTCGCACCTCGCGTCTTCGGAGTCAGGAGACAGCGCGTGAGCGACTACTCGATGGTCATCATTGTCGCGAGACTGACGCGCGACCCGGAACTGAAGTACGGCGCGAACGGCGGTCTGCCGTATGCGACGCTCTCGCTTGCCGTCAATCGTCAGCAGGCGGAAGCCGACGGCACTGTGCGCAAGTACGTCTCCTTTATCGAGGCGACGGTCTACCGCCACCAGGCGGAGCTGTGCTGCCAGCTGCTCAAGAAGGGGAGCACCTGCATGGTCGTCGGCTCGCTCCGCCAGGATCGTTGGACCGACAGCGACGGCAAGAGCCGCTCCAGGCTCAACGTCGTCGCCGATCGCGTGCAGTTCCTTGATCGTCGCATCGAGGTTCCCGTGCCCGTCTCCGAGAAGACGGACGGTGAACCACAGAGCGACGAAGGCGACGCCGACAAGGCGTAGCTCATCTCGCGTCGGAGGCCCGCTCGTCGGGCCTCCGACTCTCTTGAGGACCCATGGGCGAAGCTACCTACTATCTCAAGGCGAGTTTCACGACGCCCGAAGACGCCGCGCGCGTCTTCGAGGAGTTCAAGAGGGCGATCGCTCGGCTCTACGAGCTGAACGATCGCTGGCAGTCGATCCGCGGTGAGCGCGAACGCTCCTGCGCGGAGCGCCGCGCGGAACTGACCGCGGAGTTTCATGACCTCGACGGCATGGCGCCGTGGCAGACCATCGCCAACCACTGCCGCGAGATCGGGCCGGACGCCTGCATGAACTGCTGCGCCGGCGAACTGCCGGACATGAGCGCGGACCCCTACGTCGCCCTTCACGGTGACGAGATCTGGCTCTCCGACACGGTCTGGCACCACACGTCGTGGGACGGCATCGCCGAGTGGCTACGCCGCCGCGGCGCCGTCGGCGCAGACTGGCGGTCGGACGAATACGACGATCCCTGGTGGGACTTGGGCGTGATCGAGCCAGCCAGTCGCAGGGCCGCGCCTCCGTACATCGTAATCGTCCAGGCTCGAACCGAACTCGAGCCGGACGACCCCGCGGGCTGGGAACTCCATCCGGCGCTGACCGAGCAGGAGATCCAGACGCTCTGGGACCTCCACGACGGTCGCAACTTCAGAACCGAAGTCATGGGCGTCTACCGCTGGACGCCTTCTGAGGACGCGGGTCGTCCCGGCGAACATGCCGGCGTCTACGTCCCGCACAAGGAGTGGCGGACCGAATGAAGGAACGCCTTCAAGTCAACACGCGCCGCGCTCGAAGTTGCGCTCTTCTCGCGCGGATGCACATGTCCGCCGAGGTGGAGCCCGCCGCCGAATAGTCTGATCTGAATCCAGACCTCCTGAGTGCAGCGATGCTAGCTGACGTTCCAGCGGGTGTAAGTCCCGCCGGTGGAACTTGCCCAGTTGCCACCGTAGTCATGTCCGGCGGCGGGAAGGGCGACCGACCTGCCGAAAGCCCGGAAGTAAAAGTCTCCGTTGGCCGGGGGTATCCCTGGTCAGATCCGCCAAGGGAGGCGAGCAACTCGACGGGTCGTAGCGATATGCGAACCAGTGAAGCCCCGAAATCTGGAACCCACCGGAAGCGGATGGTGGGGTACTCGGGAGTGCCGAGCCAGTTCAGGAGAGGCGAAGGCCAGCGTCGTCGGCCAAGGAACTGGGCATATGCGGCCGACGGACTCCCCGGGGTCGTAGAGGACGACACGCCGAGAAGGAACGGACAGCGAAAGCACGGAACCACTCGCCGGTCGCCTAGGCCGCGAGGCACAGCGAGGACAGCGCGTATAAGCCGCCAAGCGGCGAAGTCGTGCTGTGCTGGTGAGTGGGGCGGATGGGGCCGAGTAAGCGTTGATGGATCGGGACAGAACAACCCGAACCGGAGCGAGGGCCCCTGGGGTAGAGCGGCCGATGCCGCTCGAACGGCGGTGTCTCACCGGGCCAAGGGCCTCGACACAGAGCGAGGAGAACCCTTTGGCTGCGGAGGACACGAACGACGGACGCAAACCGTTGCGTCGCGATGCGTCGCACGGGCAGGCGCTGTCGGACACGCCGGCCTTGAAGCCGTACTGGGGAAAACCCGCCGTACGGAATTTCAGGGGGGACGATGGAAACGTCGGCATCATTCGAAGCCCGGTCCGCGCCATCGTCCTACCCGACCACGCGACGGGTCGCCGATGCGTCATCCCCGCGTGCTGGAAAATGGGAAACGCGACAAACCGCATCGAAACGGGCAAATGGAGAAAGCAGTTTCTGAAAATGTCGCACAATTAGTGATTCCATGGCCAGTGCAGCGGGCAGGCAGGCGGCACTTCTGGCGGCCATGTCAGGAGGTCTGTTGCGCCAGGCGAAGCCTGGGCAAGGAGGAAAGCGATGTAGAGGCTCGAAACCTTGCGATGGG